>ODAK010000045.1_pt1 | contig 136946 bp, 123 predicted proteins | sample 1539591 | NCBI WGS metagenome assembly ODAK01 (sample SAMEA3539303, study PRJEB22396) | soil metagenome | biome: tundra; feature: field; material: soil | place: USA | collected 2010-05 | depth 0.15 m | reverse complement strand
TTTCAAGGTTTCAAGGTTTCAAGGTTTCAAGGTTTCAAGGTTTCAAGGTTTCAAGGTTTCAAGAGGAGGGGTGATGCGCGGAGTTGCCTTGCTCGTTAGTATTTTTCTTTTGGCTTGCGGGATGGTGATAGGGCAGCAGGTGAGCAAACCTGTCGTGATCCAGCAACCGCCTTTGGTGTTGACGCCACCGCCGCCAGCTCCCAGCATCTTCTTGACTTGCGGCCATGTGTGGGACGGCAAGTCGGAGAAGTTGCTCGGCAAGAGCTACGTTTCGGTCCGCGGGGAAAAGATTGAGGGCATCTATCAGGAGACCCAAGGCGGCGGATTGCCGGGCCTGCCTCCGGGGACGATCTGGATCAACTTGGAATCGCACACTTGCCTTCCGGGGCTCATCGATACGCATACGCACATTTTGCTGCAGGGGGACATTACGGCAGCGGAGTATGACGAGCAGTTGCTGAAGCAGTCGCCGGAGTATCGGACGATTCTGGCTACGGTGAATGCACGGCGGGCGCTGGAGTATGGATTCACGTCGATTCGCGACGTGGAGACTGAGGGCGCGGGCTACGCCGATGCAGACGTGAAGAAGGCGATCAACAACGGAGTAATTCCGGGGCCACGGATGCAGGTGGCGACGCGGGCTATGGATGTGACGGGAGCGTATTCGCTGCAGGGGTACGCGCCGGGTGTGATGGTCCCGCACGGAGTGCAACCGGTGGACGGTGCGGACAATGCGCGGGCGGCGGTAAGGGAACAGATCAGCCACGGAGCGGACTGGATCAAGGTGTACAGCGACCGGTCGTATCGCGTGCGGGAAGATGGAGTGCTCGACGATATTCCGACGTTCACGCTGGACGAGTTGCGGGCGATTGTGGACGAGGCGCACCGTGAGCGGCACAAGGTGGCATCGCATGCGATGGCGCTGAATGGGGTTCACAACTCGGTGGAGGCCGGGGTAGATTCGATCGAGCATGGGAACTACATTGCGGAGGAAGATTTGAAGACCATGGCGGCACGGGGGATTTTTTATGTGCCGACAATTTTTGTGGGTGAATATGTGGCGCAGGGGCGGGCGGCGGAAGGGGCTCCGGTGTGGGTGAAGATGATTCAGATTCATGAAGAGACGTTTCGGCGGGCGATGAAGGCGGGAGTGAAGATAGCGTTTGGGACGGATGCGGGTGGGTTTGATTGGAAGATCAATCCGGCGAAGGAGTTTTCGTCGATGGTGAAGTTTGGGATGACGCCGGCGCAGGCGATCCGCGCAGCGACGGCCACGGCGGCGGAGCTGTTGGGAATGCGGGATTCGCTGGGAACGATTGAGGCGGGGAAACTGGCGGACATTGTGGCAGTGCCGGGGGATCCGCTGAGCGATGTTTCGGTGATGGAGAAAGTGGATTTTGTGATGAAGGGTGGGGTGGTGTATCGGAGGCCTTAGGGTTAGCGGCGAAGAACTTTAACGACAGAGGGCACAGAGGAGATTAGTGAGGTGCGAACCACGCTAGGAGGCGGTGTTCACTACAGAGAACGCTGAGGTTACGGAGGAAACAAAGCCCCGCTGGGATTGCGGGGGTTTGGTGTTTTCGTTTCTTGCTTTCGGTTCCGCCTCGCTTTGCTTGGCGGGACGGCCGAGGCGGCCGTCCCTACATGTGCTTTCCAACTTTAAAGTCAAAACCTGGGCGGGCAGGAGTGCCCGCCCCACACGAGCTAAGGCTACCGAGCCATTGCCGGCTCTTGGACTGATTTGCCGGATTTGAAGGTGGCGTAGCGCTTGTTGATCTCGTCCCAGTTGAGGACGTTCCACCAGGCGGCGAGATATTCGGGGCGGCGGTTGTTGTATTTCAGGTAGTAGGCGTGCTCCCAGACGTCGTTGCCGAAGATGGGATAGAGGCCTTGCGAGATTGGGTTGTCTTGATTCGGGGTGCTGATCACTTGCACCTCGCCGGATGATTTGCCTGCCAGCCAGACCCATCCGCTGCCGAATTGCTTGGTGCCGGCATCGTTGAACTTGGCTTGAAAATCTTTGAAGTTGCCGAACGTTTTTTGGATGGTTTCGGCAATCGGGCCGCTCGGATCGCCTCCGCCCTTGGGCTTCATAATCCTCCAGAACATGGTGTGGTTGACGTGTCCTCCGCCGTTGTTGCGGACCGCGGCGCGGATGTCCTCGGGGATGGCGTTGAGGTTGCGGATGAGATCTTCGGCGGACTTGCCGGCCAGATCGGGATGCTTCTCGATGGCGGCGTTCAGATTCTTCACATAGGCGCCGTGGTGCATGTCGTGGTGCAGAGTCATCGTCTGCTTATCGATGATCGGTTCGAGCGCGTCGTATGCGTAGGGGAGTGCTGGTAATTCGTGAGCCATGATTGGTCCTCCAATGCTTTTCAGATGACGGGAAGCGGCGTTTCGATGCAAGGTGTTTGCAGATGATTATATCGCGGGGCGATATGGGTGGCGGGAGACGGCCGTGCTACAGGCGGGGAAAGCAGATCGCTGATTTTCAAACCAAGGTCGATCTTTACGAGACGGCCAGCCGCGTTGCATTCTTGCGGGCTCGCGTGATCGCTAAGCTTTGGTGGCGAGGTACTGGCAGACGCGCTGAATGGTGTCGCGCTGGCTGTCGTTGAGGGTGAGGAATTCAAATCCGTAGCGGAGGCCCTGGCGGTAGCGGACGATGGCGCGGACTTTGATGGGATAGGGCGCGAGGGGCAGGGGAATGTCGAGAGTGACGATCTCGCCGGGTTCGAGGCTTCCCGTGAGTGTGGCGCCGATGCCGTCCTGGCCCATTTCGGTGGATCGTCCCCAACAGGTGCGGAACTCTCCGGCTTGAAACATCTTGACTTGCAAGCGCATGTCAATGGCGAAGCGAGGAAAGCGGCGGGTATAGGCGACCTTGGCGGCAGGCGCATTGCCGGGCGAACGCGTGCCAGATCCCGTGTCGGCGGAAGCGGCGGCGGCTTGAGCTTTTTTTCCAGTACTCATGGTCGATGCGGCGCTGTGTCAGCCGCGGTGCAACGCGCTAATTGCCATGCAGCAGGTATCCAGACTCGAGCGGCAATTTGCCGGCAAGTTTAACGACCGTGACACTGCTGTTAATGGAGTAGACATCCACGACGCCAATGGCGCCGGGGATGGACGCGACCTTGTTAACCAGGTCTTCATCGGAATCGGCGATCATAACCGCAGGATGACCCATGCGTCCGTGGTTGGCGGAGGTAATGATTTCCTTCACCTGGGATTCTGGGACTTCATAGACCTTTTCCAGAAACAACTTCATTCCCGGCGTTGAGGGGGAGCGCATGATGAGGGTGATAGATTTGCCATCAGGCCAGTGGTTGGTCTGGCCTTTGGAGACCTTCACAAGGTCCGGCAGAGTGATGGCGGAGACGGAGTTGGCCTTGTTGGAGACCAGAGCAAGATCGCGCGCGGCCGCCAGCGAAACGCTGGCCGCGAGAAAAAGACAGAAGCTTAAAGTTTTACGGTAGAACACAGTCTCTCCGGCAAGGCGGAATCGGCCTTGCAGTGATTTTCGTGGAAATTGCGCGGCGGCTCAACGGTCACGAAGGTCATGTACCTTTGGAGATAATGGCCGATAGGGGCTGCGGCAGGGTTGGAGGCGGTGCCATGATCCGAGGTGGGTTAGGAATTGGAGCGTGCCTGCGGTCGCGGGAAGTCGTGCGTCGTTCCAGAGGAAAATCAGAGCAACCTGTGAGAATTGCCGCTGCGCGGTTTCTGAGCCGCCGGGTGTACTGATGAACGGCGAATGGCAATTCGGCGAGGATCGGCCTTACTTTGTGGGAGCTTTTCGCAGCGAGGGCTTCAGCAAGTTCTCGGATGCGGTCATCGAGCAGACGAGCGCGCACACCCATACCAGCAAAATCCAGCTTCCGAGACAAGAGGACGCAAAACCGATTAATATCACGATTCCAACAGTCGTTCCCTACCCTGAATCCCGTAGGAGGCGGCGCGGATTCGCTGTTAAATCGGAAGTAGACCCCGAAGGGCGAGAAGTCATCCTAACCTTCGGTTGTAGCGTTCCATGAGGCTTGGCAAGTCGCGAGCGATCGGGTAGGCTATGGCTTCCCCGCACACGAGGATCATTCCCCATGACTAGTCGTGTTAGTTACGCTCCGCAAGATTTCCAGAAGATGTGCAAGCAGGCCGAGAGAGACCATGAGTCGAAAAAACTTGTGGTTCTGATGGAACGCGTGAAGAGGCAGATCGCGGAACGCGAGCACCCAGGCAAAGCGAAAGCAACGGCGAAGCATGCTCCCGAGGCTGGAGGTGGTGAGTCCGTCGTATTGCGGCTGCCCAGTCGCTCGGCTCCGTTTGAGAGATGACCACACGGACAAAGCCTTTGATCCGTTTTTTACATCCTGAGAGACCAAAACTTTTCTCCTTCCACAACTTGGTTTTGCGCTAAAATGGCCGGGCTTTTCTGGTTGACTCACCTACTGGACATAGTGAGTTGCCATGCGCCTTTCCTAGGAGGTAGTAGATGTACCGGCCCAATGCGAGTTCCCTGTCGGACTCTCGTCCGTTCCGGGACGCGGAATCCCAAATCCGCGACCTAACGCAAGATTTCGCAATCTCTTTTAACACGGGAAATTACGATCAGGCCGTGGGCATGTTCGCGAATGACGGCGTGCTGATGGTCCCGCATCACCAGGCGGCGTACGGCCAAAAGTCGGTGGAGCGATTGTTGAGACGGATAGGCGAGACAGAATACGGTGGCCTGCGTCTGGACACCACGCGAGTGGAGCACTCCGGCGACATGGCGATGGAGATCGGACAATTCTCCGCTGTGGCGCGGACGGCGGACGGAACGATGATGCCGGAGAGCGGGAAGTATGTGAAAGTGTGGCGGAGGTTGGGCGTGTGGCTGATCATCGCCGACTGTTGGAGTCGGACGCTAGAGGAGGCGAGCGATCGCGCGGCGTGACCAGGGCACGAGTTTGACGCGGTGCGGAATCGAGATCTGCGCTGGTGGGGGGCGCGGCCTGTGGACATGAGCGAGAGCGGCGGGCGAGGACGCCCGGACAGCCGCCGGGACGGCGCTACTTTTTCCGCGGCAAGTGAGCTCGGGCATGGGGCGGGAGCGAAGCCTGACCCGGGGCAGTATTGTCCGAACTGCTCGATGAAATTGCGGGAGAGCCGGTGCAAGTTGAAGTGTCCGCAGTGCGGGTTCTATTTGAGCTGCTCGGATTTTTGCTAAGGCAGCTATCAGCTCTCAGCTATCAGCTATCAGTCAGAGCAAAATTGTTTTGATGCTCGCCGTTCGTCCACTGTCCGATACAGCGTCGCTACTCGGGTTTGTCTGTCCTGACAGGTCTGCTGGGTTCCGTCTACAATGAGGGCGAACGATTCGCAGAAATCATAACCAGGAGAAGATCATGCAACGCAAGGCTAGTGCGGTTTGGAAGGGCGGGTTGAAGGATGGGAAGGGAACGATTTCGGCTCCGAGCGGAGTGTTGAAGGAGACACAGTATTCGTTTTCGACGCGGTTTGAAAATGGGCAGGGGACGAATCCCGAGGAGTTGATTGCGGCGGCGCATGCGGGATGCTTTTCGATGGCGCTGTCGGCGCAGCTGGGCGAGGCGAAGCTGACTCCGGAGAGCATTTCGACTACCGTGACGCTCTCGCTCGACAAGTTGGATTCGGGATGGACGATTACGGCGAGCCACATCGATGTGGTGGGGAAAGTGCCGGGCGCGGATGCGGCGACGTTTCAGAAATATGCGGAGGCAGCGGAGAAGGGATGTCCGGTGTCGAAGGTGCTGAATGCGAAGATTACGATGAGTGCGAAGCTGGAGTAAGGAAGGTTGGCCGCAACCAGGCTCGCACTGGCTGCAATCTGAGCCCAATCAGCGTGAACACTACCAATCATGCGTGAACAAATGAGGGCTGAATTGTGATTGGGAAGAAGACATCGCCGTGGAACCAGCCCCTGAGCGTTAGGTGGGTTCTACTAAGGGTCGGTGTCGGGATTTCGATCCTAGTGGCGATGAGGATAGCTCACTGGCTGGCGGTTACTCTGGCTGTATTGTTCTTTCTATTCGCTGTCGCGTATCGATTCAAGCGGAGAGATCGCGACGTTCAAGACTGACTCCCAAGCTAGTGCACGCGTCCCACCGCCTGTTTGACACCGCAGTTTACGTCTGTAGAATAGACGTGTAGGTCTTCCTGACACGGCGACGATAGGTCGCCGCTGCAATGCAAGTTCACTTGCCATCGTGGCGGAATTGGCAGACGCGCATGGTTCAGGTCCATGTACTCGCAAGGGTGTGGGGGTTCGAGTCCCTTCGATGGCACCATTGATTCTTTTCTTTCGCCCCTTTCGGGGCTGATTCAATCTCCAGCTTGTCTCCCCACGGCTTGCGCCATGGGCTGCATTCTTTCGCCGCTTCGCGGCTGAGATGGATGTGCGAACCTGGGGCATCATGCCTTCCTCGGCGCGAGGAAACAGCAGGTCCCTCCACCGCGCTTGCTTCGCTGCGCTACGGTCGGGATGACATTGCTTGGTGAGCTGGAAGAGAATCGTTCTAAACGTGAAAAAGGCGATCTCTGGTTGGAGATCGCCTTTTTGCAATAAGGGGATGGTCTAGAGCGGCTGGACGTTCTCAGCTTGCCAGCCCTTGGGGCCCTTGGTCACGTCGAACTGCACGGTCTGGCCCTCTTGCAGGCTACGGAAGCCGCCCGCTTGAATCGCCGAGAAATGCACAAAAACGTCTTCGCCGGACTGACGGCTGATGAAGCCGTAGCCTTTGGCGTCGTTGAACCACTTTACTGTTCCTTGTTCTGCCATGTGTTAGGTGTTCCTTTTAGTTGATCGATTTACGCTGGAGAGATTCGGAGATACTGCAGGCAGGTTACTAGCTGTTAAGGCAAGAACTGCTCACGTCCGATTCGGACTAACGTACACCTTTATGGTACAGGCAGTAGTGGGGATTAGCAAGCTGAATACGAGTGCGGTTGAGATCGAGTCCGGGAGCGACTTCGGAGGGTGGAGATCGGACCTCAGATCAGACTTCAGGCTTTCGAGCGACCCGGCTGAGGTACGAGGTCGTGTTTTGTCTTCAGGTCTCATCGCGCAAGAAATCGAAACAGCCACGACCAGTTTGCGAAGCAACAGCAGGATGAGGACAAACAGGGTATACTGAAAGTACTTAACCTCGAAGACCACGTCCTATTTGCGCCTTCGCGATTGAGAGATCGGGAGGCGTCTTTTCCGTACCAACGAGTGTCCGTGAACAATTCACTCTCGTGCCCGGACACGATGCGGTTGCACAATCCCAAGACTTGCATTCTGACGAACTGAGTGTCGTCTCAATTGCGTTCACCAGAAGTCCCACAAGGAATGGTTCCAGCAGCACAACCGTTCACTAACCTGCCCGAATGACAGGAGTCGATTATGTCCGGAGTTAACGGCGACAAATCCCGGTTTAACCGAGTGCGGAAGCAGAAACTGGCGCGTAGGATCCGAAACCGCAAACTGCTGAATCCCGTGGGAACGCAAGGCAAACCCGCCAAAGCGGTATCGAGTTCAGAGCCGAAGCCGGTAGTGGCATGAGCACGCCGCTGATTGGGTTGCCGGTTTCCGAGCCGCTGGCCAGTAAGTTCAAAAATAAACGCGTTCTTCTGGTGGACACATCGGCGACTATGCGCGACTTGCGCGCCGAGTCCATGAGAAAGCTTGGCATGGAAGTGGATTGTGCCGCCGACATCAGCGAGGCGCGGTCCTGGTGGCGTGCGGATCTTTACAGCCTGGTGCTGATTGATATGGAAAGCGGACTGGGGCATCGCGACAAGTTTTGTGACGACATGCGCAGGGCCACGCCACCGCAACAGATTTCGTTTCTGGTGGGAAAGCCCGCCTACCTTGCCGATGTACCGACGGCGGAACAAACTCCGCTGGTTCAGAAGAGCGCAGAAGAAGCTCCCTGGGGGGATGTGAAGGCGGCGCTTGCGGCCAAGCTCCCTGGGGCAGTGTCGCAACGTTGGGGAATTCTGGAAGCTTCGCGGCGAATTTCCGCGGTGCGCTCGCTGTCGCATGCGCGCTTCCAGGCGACTCAGGAGAGACCTGCGCCGCCGCGCGATCTGGAAACCAGGGAATTCAAACGGATCGCAGCGGAATCCCGGACTTTAGATGATTTACTGAGAGAGGAACTGCAATGAAGAATCTGTACGTAGGTAATTTGCCCCACAGCACAACCGAGTCCGAATTGCGAACGGTTTTCGAGGCTCATGGTGCGGTGGAAAAAGTCAGCATCGTGACCGATCGGGAAACGGGCCGCGCTCGAGGCTTCGGGTTTGTGGAAATGACCAATGCCGCCGAGGCCGATAAAGCAGTCGCGGCACTGAACGGAACCGAACTGGGTGGACGGGCGCTGAAGATCAATGAGGCGCAGCCCAAGACCGACCGGCCCAAGGGCGGTGGGGGACAGCGCTTTGGCGGCGGTGGCGGCGGCGGCGGCGGACGCGGGCGCGATGACTATCAGGGCCACGCACGCCAGCCGCGTGAACCGCGCTGGTAGTTTTCTTGTTTCCTGGAAGCAGCCGGACGCGGAATCGTGTGGGCCGGCACCGCTAGCAAAAAAGCTAAGGAGGAATTGTGAATGCCACGAGGAAGATCAACTTTTACTAAACGCCAGAAAGAACAGACGCGGCAACAAAAACAGCGCGAGAAGGCCGAGCGCAGGGTCCAGCGCAAACAGGACAAGCCGGAAGGCGTCGTCGTCGACGAGATGCAGGAACTGCGGGAGCATGCGGAGGCGCAGGCCGCGCTGTTCCGCATCGGCTCCGAGGACGAACCCGGTTCGGCGGAAGGGTTTACGCCCGGCGGCAAGATCGGCCATTAGAGTTCAGGGAAAAGCCCCACTTCCCGCAAAGAACGCGGGAAGTGGGGCACCCACTTTCCCTTCTACTTTAGACAGAAACCGCTTTACACAAAAACTTCGCCGGGCAAAGCCGTGAGTGTGCGCGAGGCCAGGGTATTTTGGACGAAACGCTTGGGCTGAACTGCGCCGGAAGGGTCCATCTGCATGCGCTCGATGCGCAGCTTCAGGGTGCGCTCGATGTTGCGGAGTTCCACGACCTCGACTCCGGCGGCCAGGGTGGTAGCGCGGCCGGTCAGTCCCGCGCGTCCGGTACGGCCCACTCGGTGAATGAAGTCTTCGGCCATTTTGGGCAGGTCATAATTGATAACGTGAGCGACGTCGTCGCAATGCAAGCCGCGAGAAGCGATGTCGGTCGCGACCAGCACCTGAAAGCGGCCTTCCTGAAATCCGCTGAGGGCGCCGTTGCGCTGCGACTGCGAGCGATCGCCGTGAATCATGGTGGCGCTGAAGCCGTCCCGGGCCAGTTCTTGAGCGAGGCGCTGAGCGCCGCGCTTGGTGCGGGTGAAGATGAGAGTCTGTCCCTTTTCCGCATAGAGAAGTTGGCGGAGGACATCGAGCTTTTCGCCGGGCCGCACTTCGTAGGCTTTGAGTTCCACGCTTTCGGCTGGTTTCAGGACCGAACCCAGCGCAACCCGCACGGGGTCGCGCATGTACTCGTGCACCAGGCCGGCGACGGACTGCTCGAGCGTGGCCGAGAAACACAAAGTCTGACGGCTCTTTGGCAATATCGCAAGAATGCGGCGGATGGCCGGAAGAAAGCCCATATCGAGCATGCGGTCGGCTTCGTCGAGGACGAGCATCTTGATTTGACGCAGGTCGGCGAACTTGCGATCGGTGAGGTCCTGCAGGCGTCCAGGAGTGGCGATGATCAGAGACGAACTGGCACGGAGGCCCTGGATCTGAGCTTTCTCAGATACGCCGCCGATGACCAGCGCAGCTTTGGGCATGGTTTTCGTGCGCAGATTTTCGTATTGTTCGTGGACCTGCATGGCCAGCTCGCGCGTGGGCAACAAGATTAGCGCGCTGGCTTGGGTCGACGGTTCGCTGCGAAGCATTTCGATCACCGGGATCAGAAATGCCAGGGTTTTGCCAGTGCCGGTCTGGGCTGTGCCGATTACGTCTTTTCCTTCAAGGGCAGGCTGGATCGCACGCTCCTGGATCGGCGTTAAGGTGATGAACTGAGCCGCCGCAAGCTTCTGCTGCAAGGCAGCAGACAAGGGCAGTTCGGTAAATGTGGTCATTCTAGATTGTTCTTTCTGGAGGGGCCTGTCGATATACACGTTTATCACTATGTCAACACACCTGACACACGTGAAGCTTCCATGCCGCTCACATTGTTTTGAATTCACGCTGGAACTAAACGGCGGGCAGGAAAGGCGGAGATGAATCTGATCCAACGAGGGACCACCGCGTCACGAGCAAACCGTGGAAAAAGCGTCAAAAACAGTATAGCACAGTGTAACGACAGCGGCAGTTACGATCGTAATGGGGATGGCCAGCTTGAGCCCTGAGGATTTTATTAAACATATACCCTAAACTTGTTAACCATATACCCTAAAAACGATCAATCCACGCATCTAACTGGTTTGGGACAGCGACAGGAAAGAATGGTCGCTAATCAAGCAGTCCTAGGCTAGAATTAGAAACCCCGTTAACACAAACAATTGCGAATGGTCGAAACAAAATTCTCATGCTTCTGGCATGGACCGGACCTTGGCCGGGATACTCAGGCCGCGGTTTCGCTTCATGGTCACACAAACCGCTCCAAAGAGAGCCTTCAGCTCATCCCTCAGTTGGCCCGAAAGGGGCCGATGCTGCATGAGGCTTTAGAGAAGCAATGCCGGAGGTCCAGGATCCCCGTGGATTTTTCGCGAGCCTATTGGACTCCGCCGCTAACGCCCCGGTTGGCGTACGAGACGGAAAGGGATCAGATCGAGAATAGCCTCGGACTCAAGGCCTTAGTCTCGCTCACGGACCACGACAACATCGAAGCGCCGATGTTGCTGCGAACGGTGCCGGACACGGCGCACACGCCGATATCGCTGGAGTGGAGCGTCCCGTTCGCTGGAACGATCTTTCATCTTGGGGTGCACAACCTGCCGAGCCGCCAGGCGCAGGGCATCATGGATGACCTCGCGGCGTATACACGGAACCCGAGCGATGGGCGTTTGTGTGAACTGCTGGCCATGCTTGATCGGCTCCCGGATGTGCTGGTGGTGTTCAATCATCCGCTCTGGACCCAGTCGTGCGTGGGAGTGCAACGAGGCGGTGATGATCTCGATCGATTCTTGACGTGCGCGGTGCGGTCCCTGCACGCGTTCGAAATCAACGCCACGCGTAGCACCAAAGAAAACAATCGCGTGGGGGAACTGGCCGCTCAATGGGATCGCCCACTCGTCTCTGGCGGAGACCGGCATGGATGCGCGGCCAGCGGCGCGCTGAATCTGACAAGCGCCGAGAGCTTCTGCGAGTTTGTGAGCGAAATCCGGCAAGAACAGCGCAGCCATGTGCTGCTGATGCCGCAGTATACCGAGCCGGTCAGCATCCGCACGACGCGGACCTTGCTCGATGTGATTCGCAACTACCCGGAATATCCAGTGGGCTCGCGGCGGTGGGATGATCGAATATTCCATCCCGACGAAAACGGTGGCCCCGATAGACCGATCTCCGCGCTATGGAAGGCGCCTCCCGCATACGTGGAACACATCTTGGGCTGCGTTCGGCTGCTGGAGAACGCGGTCGTGCAGCGGGTGGTGAAGCGCGTCTTCAGGTCGACAGTCGTTTCTGAAGCTCCACGGGACATTTCTACTGAAGTTATCCCGGCCGAGGTGGTTTCGACGGAGGCCGTTTCGTCCGAGGCGCTTTCGTGAAGAAAGAAAGTCCACGGGTCGCGTTTTTTCCTTGCGTCTACCATGAAGTGGACGGCGTAGCGAAGACCAGCCGGGAGTTTGAGGCATTCGCCCGCCGCCATGAAGTTCCATTCCTGATGGTGCACGCGGGCCCGCTAGATGAAGTCACGACGGCAGGGCCAGTCATCCGCGTCCAAAGGCGGCGCAGTCCTGTGAAATTTGCGCTCGACCGGGCTCACGACTACGACCTGCTCTTCCTGAGACATTATCGAAAGCTGGAACCGCTGCTGCGAGACTTTCGGCCGGATGTGGTGCAAATCACGGGCCCGAGCGATGTGGGCACGCTGGGTGCGTACGTGGCTCACAAGATGGGAATCCCGCTCGCGGCTTCGTGGCAAACCAATCTCCACCAGTACGCGCGAAGGCGTATGGCGGCCGCGGTGTCGTTTCTGCCGACAGCGATGGCGGGAAGACTGGCGGGCGCGGCGGAGCGCTGGAGTTTTCTCGCTTCGGCGCGGTTCTACAAAATTCCACGACTTCTATTCGCGCCGAACCAGGAGATGATCCGGGTGCTGGAAGCGGCTACGGGCAAGCCTTGTTACTTGATGTCACACGCCGTGGACACGGCGGTTTTCAGGCCGGAACTTCGCGATCGGCAGGAAGGCCCGTTCCGTATCGGCTACGTGGGACGGCTCACGGCGGAGAAGAATGTGCGCGCGCTGGCGCGGTTGGAGCAGGCTCTGCTCGACATGGGGCATCAGGATTTTCGTTTCGTCGTGGTGGGGGATGGCGCGGAAGGGGAATGGCTACGGAGCAATATGCGGCAGGCGGAGTTCACGGGCGTGCTGACGGGACCCGAACTGTCACGAGCATTCGCCAATTTCGACGTGCTGGCGTTTCCGTCGGAGACCGACACGTTCGGTCTGGTGGTGCTTGAGGCGTTTGCGTCGGGAGTGCCTGCAGTGGTCACGGATTGCGGTGGGCCGCAATATACCGTGCGCCATGGGAGCACCGGGTACGTTGCGCGGAACCTCGATGAGTTCGCGGCCTACACGGCGAGGTTGATGTCGCAGCCCGAGTTGCTCTCCGCAATGCGCGGGGCGGCGCGCCAGCAAGCCCTGACTACTTCGTGGGATCGCATTTTCGATGGGATGTATGAAGCTTACGCGCGCTGCCTGTCTCCCGTCCCGGTCACGAGCCATAGCGTTTTCGATGTGGCCACCACCTGACTGCGCGTTCTACGTGATGGTCCATTCATCAGGGATCCCTTCAAAACCGAGGCTGCAAAAGGCCGCGCTTTTCGACGACGTGAGTCCGCGAGCTGCTGGCAAAGATGCTGTAGGCAAGGGACTCGAAATGGAGCACAATCAGGGCGGCACGGGGAGGGCGGCTACTTTGAAGATTTCTCAAAAAGGACTGTACGCGCTGCAGGCCATGATGACGCTGGCCCGCCGGCACGACCAGGGCGCAATCAAGATTCGAGAAATCGCGGCGGAGAGCGATCTGCCGGAGAAGTTCCTGGAACTGATTCTGCTGGAACTGAAGAACGCGCGCATTGTGGACAGTGTGCGGGGCGCGAGAGGCGGCTACCAGCTCAGGCGCGATCCGGCGGAGATTCCATTGAGCGATATTATCCGGCTGGTGGATGGACCGCTGGCGCCCTTGGGAGATGCGGAGCAATTGCGCGGTCTGATCGCGAAGGGCGGTGATCATCGGGCGCTCTATGAGGTGTTTTTGGCGGTGCGGGATGCCGCGGCGAAGATTCTGGAGAATACGACGATAGCGGACATTGTGGGGGGCGGCAAGGGCAAAAAGAGCGCTGCGGGGAAGAGCGGGGCAGGGCTGGCGAAGAAGAGGTCGAACGGAGCATAGAGAAAGAGTCGAGCTGCGCTCGACGGACAGCCGAGGGCGGCTGTCCCCACATAACCTTAACGCCAAATCCCGTGAGGGACGCGGGAAGTGCGTGATTTTCACAAGCCAGAAACAGAATCCTACTAGAGCGTTTCATCGATTCCTATCAATACAGAGTGCGGAACTCCTTGTCTGGCGCGGGATTTGCGTAAGGCGACTTCCTGACTTGCACCAAATTCGGTCATGCGCTTGTGGACGGGCTGCACTCGATTGAAAACACACCTACTTACAGAGCGTGGTTTTTCGTTGACGGAAAAAATAGAAGGAGTACAACAAGATTGTTCTTTGACAGCTTCTTAAGTTTTTCCGGTTGGTGCGGCGTCCGGGGCTCAAGCGGAGTCACTTTCCTGATCGAAAGATTGGGAAGGAGGGTGAGCGAGGGTCTATAGCAAAGCGCTGGTTGAGGAGAACAGAGAAGAAATGTTGAAGGCAAGATAGAGTTCCGAGGCGTAGGGTAGGTTTATCCGGTTGGCGGTGAGCCCGGAGCCCAAGCGAAGATCGCGCGCAGCACCCCGCAAGGGAGGCAGCGATAGCAGGTCGAGCAAGGGTCAAACGCGAGCTACTGGCCGAGACGAATGGACCTTACACCACCTCGGAACTCTTATTTTTTTAGCTCTCAGCTCTCAGCTCTCAGCTCTCAGCTCTCAGCTCTCAGCTCTCAGCTCTCAGCTCCTAGCTTCTAGCTTACCTTTCCTAATCCCAATCGGCGTGCGGCGGTTATTTGTCCACCAGGTTCATCCCCGTAGGTCCGCGTGCATCCGTGGCAAACACGTTTTGTTTTGCCCTAAGCTCTTAAAGACCTAAGACCTAAGACCTAGACCTACATTTAGGTTTCCCTTAGTCGACATGCTCGCCTTCGGACATGAAGCTCTGTTCGGACGGTGGCAGGCGGTCTCCGGGACGCGCCCAGAACACGTAGAGGGTTGGCCACAGAATCACGCTGACCAATAGTTCTACGATCAACCCGCCCACGATTACGATGGCGAACGGGCGCTGCGAATCCGATCCGATGTCGTGGGACATGGCGGCCGGCAGCAGGCCGAGCGTGGCCACCAGCATCGTCATCATGATCGGGCGCAAGCGGAGTGCCGCGCCTTCTTTGGCTGCGTCGCGCACCGGCATACCGCGGGTGCGTAGCTGGTTGATGTACTCGATCATGATGACGCCGATCTCGACAGACACGCCGATCAGGGCCAGGAAGCCGAGGCCCGACGAGACGCTGAAATGCGTCCCGGTCAAAAGCAGACTGAGGAAGCCGCCCAGAGGAGAAAGTGCGACCACGGCTAGAATCAGGCCGACCCACTTCCAGGAGCCGAAGGCGGAATACAAAATAAACGACATCAGCAACAGGGTGATGGGCACAATGAACGCGAGACGGCGGTTCGCGCGCTGCTGGCTCTCGTATTCTCCGGTCCAGTCCAGGTGATATCCCTCCGGCAATTTAACCTTCTGTCCAACTTCGTCAATTGCCTGCCGCACCGTACTGCCGAGGTCGCGTCCGCGTACGCTGTATTTGATGGCGATATAGCGGGAGTTGCCCTCTCGATAAATCGTGGACGCGCCATCGTCGAGGGTGATGGTGCACAGTTGTGCCAGCGAGACTCGCTCTCCCGTAGGAGCCAGGATGCGGATGTTGCGAATGTCTTCCACTGACTGGCGGAAATGAGGCTGGTAGCGGACGGTGAGGTCGTAGCGCTGCTCCCCGATGAGAATCTGTGTCAATGCCTTCCCGCCTACCGCAGTCTCGACTGCATCCTGAATATCGCTGACGTTAATGCCGAAGCGGTCGGCGGCGACGCGGTCTACGTTTAAGTTCACATTGGGCTGGCCGCGGACCTGAAACGTGCCTAGATCGGCCACGCCGGGAATCTGGCTCATCACGCCCTGCATTTCGTCGGCTTTCTGCTCGAGTGTTTTCAGGTCGCGGCCGAATAACTTGACGGCCAGTTCGCCTTTCACGCCGCTAACGGCTTCTTCCACGTTGTCGGAAATCGGCTGCGAGAAGTTCCAGTCCACTCCGGGAAACTGCTGGAGGTCCTTGTCCATGGCTGCGATGAGCTCATCTTTCCTGCCGTGGAAGTCGCTCCGCCACTCCTCGCGCGGCCGCAGGTCGACAAAGAATTCCGTGTTGTAGAAACCGCTGGCATCGCTGCCGTCGTCCGGACGCCCCACCTGGCTGACCACCTGCGTCACCTCGGGAAAATTGGCCAGCACTAGCCGGGCCTTCTTCGCCATGTCGATGCTGGCGGAGGGTCCGGTGCTGGGGGCCAACGTTCCGCGCACCCAGACCGCGCCTTCGTCGAGATGAGGGAGAAACTCCGAGCCGATGATTCCGCTGAACGCGATGAACAGCATTAAAGCCAGGCCGAGCAGTCCCATGCCCAGCGTCAGCTTCAGGTGATCGAAGCACCAGTCGAGAGATCGGGCATAGCTGCGGTTCAGCCATTCCAGGACCGGGTTCCGCCATTCCTTGATTTCCGAGCTGAACAACATGCTGCACAGCACGGGCGCGATGAGCAGGGCAAACACCAACGCTCCCAGCAGGGCGAAGGCTACCGTCCACGCCATGGGGCTGAACAACCGGCCTTCGACGCGCTGCAGGGTGAAGATCGGCAAGTACGAAACAATAATGATGACGCGCGCGAAGAAGACCGGGCGCTGGACTTCGTGCGCCGCGACCGCAATCGTCTCCATAAACGACCGTTTTGTGTTGCCGAAAGAGGTGTGGCGAAGGATGTTTTCCACCATCACCACCGAACCGTCGACCACCATGCCGAAGTCGAGCGCGCCCAGCGACAGCAGGTTGGCGGGAATGTGGCGCAGGTCAAGCAGGATCGCAGCGAACAGCAGGGAGAAGGGAATGGTTATGGCGACGATGAGCGCACTGCGCACGTTTCCGAGAAACAGGAACAGAATCAGCGTCACCAGCAGCACGCCGTCGGTCAGATTCCGCAGCACCGTGTGGGTGGTGTGATGCATCAGTTCGCTACGGTCGAGATGGGGGACGAACTTCACGCCCTGCGGAAGCAGCCCGGCCTTCCCGTTTTTCCCGTTCAACTCATCAATCTTCTGGTGCAGCGCATCGAGAGTAGTTTCGGCTACCGCGCCCTTACGCAGCAGGACAATCCCTTCGACGACGTCGTCATTGTTGAGGATCGTTCCATCTTCTTTGTGGATGGTTTTGCCCAACTGTCCGAGGCGGACCTTCGGGGCCTGCACCACATTTCCCAAATCGCGGACCCGCACCGGCGTTCCGCCTTGCACCTTGACCACCGTGGCGGCAATGTCGTCGGTGGTCTGCATCAGGCCGACGGCGCGCACGTTAAGCGCCTGTTCGCCGCGTTCGATGAATCCGCCGCCGGCATTGATGTTGTTGGCGGCAAGCGCATTTTCCACCTGCGCCAGCGACAGCCCGTACGAGACAAGCTTTCCCGGGTCAAGCTGCACTTGATATTCGCGGGTCGGCCCGCCAAAGGGATTCACGTCCACAATGTTCGGCACCGACTTCAACTGATTCACCACGACCCAGTCATTCAGGGATTTCAGTTCCATCACGTCATACTTCGGGTTAGTGCTGGTCAGGGTGTAGAACATGATCTGGCCGGTCGGACTGTAGTCAGGACCGATGCCCGGATTCACGCCCGGAGGCAGGGTCACGAGTTGCAAACGATCCAGCACTTCCTGGCGCGCATTGAACGTGGTGATGTCGTCGTCGTAAATGATAGTGATGATCGACAAGCCCATCAGCGAGACGGAGCGAAGATGCGTGAGATGGGCCACGCCGTTGAGTTCCACTTCCAGCGGAACGGTGATCTGCTGTTCGACTTCCTCGGCGGCATGTCCCGGCCATTGGGTGATGACTTGCGCGTAGGTGTCGGCCACGTCCGGATATGCCTCGATGGGCAAGGCATGGAACGAAAAGATGCCCCAGGCGAAAAGCACCAGCGAGGCGCCTAGAATCATCAGTCGGTTGCGCAGCGCAAAATCAATTAACCCCCGAATCATTCTTTCTTCTCCGCCACTTCACTGGAGAACTCCAGGGCATTGGTGACCAGTTCGTCGCCGGGTTTGACGCCGTCGCGAATCTCCTGCATTCCATCCGGAGCGAGACCGTCGGCTTGCACCACGATTTTGCGGAAGCGCTTGTCGCTTTCTTTGCGGAAGACCCAGTCCTTATCGTGCAGGCGCATGATCGCGGTGGAGGGCACGATGACGCGGTTCGTCAGCTTGCGCGAGCGGAAGGTCGCCACGGCGTACATGCCGGGACGGAGTGCACCATCGGCGTTGTCGAGCACGATGCGAACCTTCGCCGAACGCGTGTTGGGATCGAGCACGCGCGAAATATCGGCGACCTTGCCCTTAAAAGCACGATCGGGGAAGGCATTCAGGCGGATCTCAGCGGCATCGCCCAGATGAACTTCGCCCAGATCGTTTTCGAATACATCGCACACGACCCAGACCTGACCGAGATCGGCGATGGTGAACAAGTTGGGAGTGTTGTCGAGACTCTTGATGCCTTCGAATCCTGCGATGTTTTGCTCGACAATCGTGCCGGTTATGGGAGCCTTCAAATTGATCAGCGGGCTGGGATGCGCGGGGTCGGCGCCCAGGATCTGCACGTGATGCTCCGCCGTTTCTACATCTACTTTGGCTTTGTCTTCGGTGTCCTGCGCGGTTTCCAGGTCTTTGGCCGCGATGGCGCCGCGGTCATACAACATCTGGGCGCGATCGAGAGCTTTGTGCGACAGCACTTCGTCCGCCTGTGCCTTCTGAAAGTCGGAAAACGCGCCGGAAAGATCGGGACTGGAAATCACCAGCAGCGTCTGCCCCTTGTTTACCGCATCTCCCAGCTTCACCTTGAGATCGACAACCCGGCCTCCGCCCAGTGAAGTCACGTGGATGGTGCGATTGACATCGGGCGAAACGGTGCCGTTGGCCGCGACTAGCGTCGGGAGCGAGCGGGACTCTGCCTTTGCAGTTTTGAACAGTTCGGGATGATCGGTGTCAAAGACGTCAGGATCCAGCGTGACGGGTGGCTTGCTGGTGGCGGCCGGAGTGTCCTTCGAGCAGGCTACGCCAACACAAAGGGATGCCAGCAGAAAGGCCAGCGGAACCCAGCGTGACAATCGGTTGTGCTGCGCGCCGCTTCGACTCTGGAACAAAAGCATTTTCATTGGATTACCTCGCGCCCCACCGCCAAATTCAACTGCGCCGCCGCCGTCAGGTAGGAGCCGATCAGATTCACGTAATTCAACTCCACCGCGCGGTACTCGCTCTCCGCATTCAGGAAATCCAGCAAGGCCGCGCCGCCGTGCTGGTAGGAAAATAAAACTGTGTCGCGCACACGAACCGCCTGCTCCAGATATTGGCGCTTATACGGCTTCAGTAAATCAATGTCGCTGCTCAGAGTGGCGTAGGCGGAATCCACGTCGCTGTAGACCTGAGTCTCGACGCCCTCGCGCATCTTCTCATTGCGCTTGACATCAATTTTTGTGCGCAGCTTTTCGCCCTGGTTGCGGTCAAAGAAGCGCAGAGGGATGCTGACGCTCGCCCCGACAGTGTTCAGGGCGTCAGGGTTGTTGAATGAGCCATTGTGCGTGAACCAGGCGCCTATGGTGGGATCGGTAGACCCGTTGGCGTCGGCCAGTTGGTAGTTGGTTTCCGCCTGCTTCACCGAAAGCACCGCGGCGCGAAGGTCCGGACGGGCATTCAGTGCGTCTTTTCGATAATCGTCAAGGGAAAGAAGGTCCTCGCGAAAATCGTAGGATCCTTCGACATCGAAGCTGTCCACCGGCCGACGATCATCGAGCAGCGCCAGCAGGTTGATTTTCGTCGTGCGCAAATTGACCAGCGCGGTTTGCATGTCGGACTCGTATTGCAACCGTTGCAACTCGAGCCGGTCGAGGTCAATCCGGGCAATGTCGCCCGCCTGGAAGCGGTCGCGGCTGACTTTCAGGATCTTGTCGTAGGAGTCCAGATTATCCTGCGCGAGGTGCAGCACAGCCTTGGCTTGGAGGACTCCGACGAAAGCGTTGCGCAGATTGAAGAGCAGAGTGCGTTCGGAATCGGACTGCTGGGCGATGCCGATTGCAGTGCCTTGCTTGGCAGCCTCGAAACGCAGTCCCCGCTTGTTCCTTCGCTCGAACAGATAGCTGATGCTGGGCGAAATAAAGGTGCCGGCAAATGGCTTCCACACGCCGTTACTGGGACTGATTTGGGTGCCGTCCGCCGAGAGGGTGAAATCGGGGTTGGGGCGGAGGTGGGCCGTGATTTCTTGCGCCTTCAGTTCGTCAATATTCAACCGGCTTGCCTGAAGGGTCGTATTGTTCAGCTCGAAATGGTCTTTGACACTATCCCATGTCCAGACCTGAGCCGCAGCTGGAGGTGCCGCTTGGGGAGCGGTTTGGGCGTGCAAACTCAGCGCCCCTAGCGCCAACACTAGCCTCACACTCAATAATGTCCACTGCATCAAGAACTTCATCGAGGATCCATTTGCCCGCCACGGGAAAGGAATTCGGCCCCAGCGGTTAGGTTCGGTCGGCGATTGCGCCGACCACACTACTATCTCGTTTCCCGCCTGAGAACTTCGTAAAGATAAATAAAGATTTTGCCCTTCTTTTCTACAAACGATCGGCGATTCGTGGGACTAGCCAAGGAAGGAATTGGGAGGAGCGCGGCCCGCCCGCTCGATGGCAGGCGCTGCCGGCACGCACAAACTGGGGGAGGGCATTGGCTGCCCGCCCCGGTCACTTACAATCAGAGAACTTGCCGTCGCGGCTAATGCAGGCGGACTCTGCCACTTCCAAGCCGAAGCCTTATCGTTGCTCGCCTGTCGGATGGTACGTTTGCTGGCCGGCGATTCCTCCATTTCGCTCCGCATGGCGCGGAGGTCGTCCGTGGCTGAAACCACGGGGAAGAGGATGACCAGCATGCATCCCAAAGCCAGCAGGCATTGCAGTGCGGTGAACTTGCTGCCGGCAGAGACAGTTCTGCAGCTGCGCCATAGCCAGTAGGCGGGCAGCGCCAAAAGCAGCCACGCGAGATTGAGCAGCAGTTCCATGAAACCGAAAGGAGGTGCGATACGAAACCCCAGTGACTAGTTTTTCAGAAACCTCAAATCCAAGTCAACGTGACCTCCGTGTGGAGAAGGCGTGCCGTAAACCAAGAATGCGCGAACAAAACATTCTTAATACAGAAGTAGAGAATTGTGGGAGAGTAGGGAATCGGACTTTCATGCGGTGCTGTCATGGGGAGCGAAGCGAAGGACCGATGCAATCCTCCGGCGAATTGCATGGATGCGTCGCGCAGAAGACGCGCTCAGGACGAGAAAGCTCTTGTTTAGGCTGATTTTCTAAGGTGGGTGAGATGAGGAAGGGGCAAAAAGTGCGGCCCGTAGTTGATGTGGTCATCCTGCTGGCATGCGCGGTGGGGATGGCGGCGTGTCAACTCGAATTATCCAAGACGGAAGGGCAGCCGCCCGAGGCTCAGGGTGCCGCGGCGGCGCAGCAAAGCGAGTCTGGGCTGGTCATCGAGAACGATTCGGAGTTGCCCGACACGTATCCGCATGGATCGTATGAGCTGCGATTTCGAGCGCACGGAGGCGTCTCGGTGCTGCACTGGCGGTTGCAGAAAGGAAGCTTGCCGCCGGGTATGAAGCTGGAGGATGACGGCTTGCTGCACGGGCAGGCGGAGCGTTCGGGGGAATTTCAGTTCACGGTGTCGGTGACCGATGCCAGGCCTCAACAGGGGGTGCAGAAGGGATTTGTGCTTCGCGTGCGCTCGGCGTTGACTCTGAATTGGAAGGCGCCGGCACGGGTGAACGGCAACCGCATTGAGGGCAGCGTAGAAGTCTCGAATACGACGCCCGACGATATGGATTTGACCTTCATCGCGCTGGCAGTTGCGGCGAATGGTCGGGCGACGGCCATCGGATATCAGCATTTCGTGCTGCGGCGCGGCACCGTTGCGAAAGAATTGCCCTTTGGCGAAACTTTGCCCTCTGGGGGATACGTGGTGCACGTAGATGCGGTAGGCGAAGTGGTGCCCAAGACGGTGATTTACCGGGAGCGCATGCAGACGCCGTCGGCGCTGCAGGTGACCGTGGGGCCGTAGCATATGAAGCTGCTAGTTAGTAACCCTTCGGAGGAAACCGGACATGCTCGAAGCAATCTCGACGAAGCGAATGCGTTTCGAACGAGCCGCTGCCCTCCTGGTCAGGCTGGGCCGTGCGCTGTTTTCGCTCGCCATCGTCGGTTTGGGCATTGAGACATTGGTGTGCGCGCGATATGTCGGTCACTCTCTAGGCCCTCAGTACGAAGTCATTCCGGCCCTTCCCTGGCTGCCCGCAATTCCCTGGGTGGCTTACTTGTTCGGTGCAATCTGGATGGTCTGCGGAGCGGGCCTTCTGTCGAAGCGCACAGTGCGAACGGCTGCGATGACGCTGGGCGGCCTTCTGTTTGCGTGCGCAGTCGTTCTCGACGTTCCAAAGAATGCGGCGAATATCGGCAGTATCTCGTTGCGCACGACAGTGTTCGAACCACTCGCTTTGGCTAGTCTCGCTTGGCTCTTACCAGGTGAGGGCGCGACGGCGCGTGTGCTCGCACAAGGGAATCGATATCTGCTCGGGCTGTCTCTCATCGTGTTTGGAGTGGATCACTTCCTTGCTCTCGGGTTCATTGCGACACTCATACCGAATTGGATTCCGTGGCACGTGTTCTGGGTCGCGTTCTTCGGCATTGGATTCATGGCTGCCGGCCTGAGCATGGGCCTCAATTTCCTGCAACGCTGGGGCGCGGCGGGGATCGGCTTGATGTTCGGTATTTGGGTCGTCACCCTTCATCTCCCTAGAGTTCTTGGACTCTACGCCATTCCAGGGGCGCCGCGCGATCCCAACGAGTGGTCCAGCCTGTTCATTGCCATCGCTTTGTGGGGAGGGTTGTGGGCGATCGCCGGGGTTCCGGGAACCTCTCACGCCGCGGCTACAAGTGCCTAAAACGTTGCATTCCTGATCGGATCCGCCCTCTAATACCAGAACCGGCGTTTTGGCGAATTGAGCCGGCACTTTGCGAAGGCTGGCAGAATTCTAGATGCGTTGGGCAGGTTATCGAAGTCACAGAGAGTAGTGATCCAGATCACGCACCGGTGTGCGGGAAATAACCCAAATCAACCCGTTCGACCATCTGAAGGGATGCGTCACAATTCACTCACGGAGTCGTAACCTACACGTTTTCAGATAGATAGCTGGAGCAATCAGAACGAGCCCGGAGGCGCTCAGATTGGCTCGCGGCGTGCCATTACCTGGCTGTGGGGGAGGCCGAACGCCGAGAGTACACGGCAGGCTTCTTGCCCAAGGAGGTTTGTGATGCGAGCTCCTTATGGTCTGAATATTCTTGATAACTGTGTCAGCTGCCCCGTAAGGGGGGAGCATCTGTTCTGCAATCTTTCTCTCCAGGCTGCCCAACGGCTAAATGAGGTCAAGTCAACGGCCGTCTATCCTAAGGGAACTATGCTCTTTATTGAAGGTCAGCAGCCGCGCGGCGTGTTTGTGCTGTGCGTGGGGAAGGCGAAGCTTTCCACTTCTTCGCGCGAAGGCAAGACCATCATCACGAAGATCTCCGACTCGGGAGACATTCTCGGTCTGAATGCTGTGGTGTCGAACCGGCCGTACGAAGTGACTGCCGAGATGATGGAGCCGGGCCAGGCCAATTTCATTCCTCGCGATTCCCTGCTGCACATGCTGCGGGACTTCCCCGAAGTTGCCGTGCGCGTGGCGCAGCAGTTGAGCCGCAACTACTATACCGCCTATGAAGAGATCCGCACCCTGGGGCTCTCCGTTTCCCCGTCCGAAAAATTTGCGAAGCTGCTGCTCGCGTGGACGACCAAGAGCGCTCAAGACGACGGTTCGGCGCAGGTCAAGCTCACGTTGACCCATGAGGAGGTTGCCGAGATCATCGGAACCACGCGCGAGACGGTCAGCCGGCTGTTCTCCGAGTTCAAGAAGAAGCAGCTAATGCAAATGAAAGGTGCGACGCTCGTGATCCGCAGCCGCATGGCGCTGGAAAAGATTTGCCAGTCGTGAGCGTCGCAGGACCGGCATCATAACTGCCCACCGGTTGGATGGCCAACGCCTCTCGAATCACTTTCTCTTCGTCAACAGCGACCGCTGCAGTCTGGGAGGCCTGCTGACATTCTCGGCGGCCGTTTCCACTTCGGAGACGATGGTGTTCGTACTTTCTGCCCAATAGATTCAGTCTGCCCGCGATTCTGGGCGGCTGGAAACGTCGGCCGTGAAATCTTGGCTACCCACGGCATTGGGAGAGCAGAGGTTTGCCAAAGTGGGCCGTCTGGGTTCTGGCGGTCGCGATCATCCGGACCGAAGACCTTTGGACCTCCCATGTCTAACATGGTTCGACACCTTGCAAGAGCGATAATCGCAGTGTAATGTTGCCCTTTTCGAAGACAAAAAGGAAATCTCGGCTACGTAGTCCACTTCGCGGGGAGAGGGTCCGTTGGATAAAGGCAGGCGTCGTATGAAACCAACGACATCATGGAGTGGAAAACGGGCGCTGGGCTTCGTGGCAGCGGCGCTTGTAGTTCACGCAATGGTTCAGGCTGCGAGTGCACAAAGCTCGGGTGAGCGGATTTCGGTCGTTTCCGATTGGAGCCACCGTCATGTGGTTTTTTCCCGTCCGGATTCCCTTGAGAGATCGTTGAGACTTCGGGCGGAACCCCGTTTTTGGTTGCAAGCGCTCGGACGTAACGCAAGGAGCCTCGAACAGGTCGACCACTCTGAAGACAAGCAAAGCGATTTAAACGAATTTGAGCGGGGCCGGAAGAAATCCAGGAAGGCGTTTCGCAGGGACTGGGGACAGTCATTAGGGGCAAATGGTTCAACGGGCGCACCCTTGGTCCTTGTGAACTGGTATCCCGTGTGGCCCGCTAAATATACATTTGACATCAATGCCGCTCCTGACTGCAACAATAACTACGTGATTTTCCCTACGAATTTGGCTGGTGCGACGGCTGGGCAAGCCAGCGTGGTCGCCTATCGGAACCTGTACGCTGGAACTGGCAGCCCATATTGCGGTGTCGCCAACCCCACGGTTTATTGGTCGTATAACACCAATTTCAACCAAACAGGCACGGCCACGAATGGCACCGTGGAAACTTCTCCAATAATCTCGCTTGACGGCACCAAAGTAGGGTTTGTCGAAACACGCACCGCCGTCAACGGCGGCGCCATTCTTCATCTTCTTAAGTGGCACGCTCTCGACGGTGGCGCGATCAACACCGCGGCAGCGCCTACGATCGCCGCGAACTGGACCGCAGATGGACTCACTGGCGATTGCCCCGTTGCAGGCGCGTGCATGATTAGCGTAGTGCTCAATGGTGCTCAGCCCGACACCGGATCCTCTCCGTTCTACGACTTTGCGAACGATGCTATGTATGTTGGCGACGATAACGGTGTGCTCCACAAGATTGTCAATGCCTTTGGTGTTGCCGGAGCGACCCCCAGCGAGGTGACTACGGGTAATTGGCCGATCATTGTGGATACGGGAAGACTTCTGACCTCCCCCATCTTAGACTCCGTATCCGGGAATATTTTTACGGCGGATTCTGGCGGAAGTCTTAGCTATATTCGCGAAACATTCAGCACCACTGGAACCTGCGCAGCCGGTTCGCCTCCATGTCTCGGCTCGACCCACATTAATCCCGCCGTGCATGTCATTCCGGACGCCCCCATCGTAGACTCGAACACGGAAAAGGTCTTTGTATTTTTCGGCAACATCGGGACGAACGCAGCCGTGGTTCAGTCGGACGTCGCGTTGAGCGCCTCTGTCACCGCCACCTTGGGGACGGGAACAGGCCACCATCTCCATTCTGGGGCCTTTGACAATACCTATCTGACGGGCAACGGGAGTGCCGGATCGCTGTATATGTGCGGATCGTCAGCCAGCAGCGCCCCTACCATCCAGCGCATCGGCTTCACGAACTCGGGTAGAACTCCTGCAAGTCCTTTTGCAAATCCCGTAGGAACGATGAATGCCGCGGTGGATGCTGCGACTCTTACGGTCGCTACGGGCAGTGCGGAATGCGCTCCAGTGACGGAGCTTTACAACGCAAACGCACCCGCGGCCTCCGCCGACCAAATTTTTTTCGGGGTTCAAAATTTGGGCAGTGGAACGAACTGCGGCGCAGCCGGCTGCGTCATGGCGGTGAACGTTACGGGAACTCCGGCAACCCTGGCTATTGCAAATTCTATCGCGGTAATTAACGGCCCTAGCGGAATCATTATAGACAATGATGCAAATACCACATTGTTCCCGCAGTCCTCGAGCCTCTATTTTTCGAGCCAAGGAAACAGCACTGCGGGCGTCCCTTGCGGCAGCGGCATGACGGTCGGCGTGGGCTGTGCGGTCAAGGTGACGCAAGCTGGTTTGAAGTAGATCGCGCCTGAACTCGAGGGAACTGGAGCGAACAAAGGAGGCCGACCAGTTGCGCCTCTCTTAGCTGACTATGAAGCTCTGACACTCGTGTTCAAGCCCCCCTCCATTCTTGGCCTGGGACCGAAATAGTGGCCCAATCCATCGCAGTGCAACCAATCAACTTGAAAAACTGGCGACTGTCATAGTTGACGTAATCAGGCGTGGGTGTTGGAAAAAGCCCATTTTTCTCAAAACAGCCGAAATTTGGGGGATAGAAAATGTCTGGGAAAACCGGGAAAGTCGTTCGTGGGGCATCCTGACACGATTTTATTTTTGCGAATTTTGTGAGGAGTAGTTTTTCAACACCCACAGGCGACTCATCCTATGAAAAAGGATGTCAAGAAAAAAACCTCTCCCCGCCCCTCGATAAGATGGGAGTTGGGGGTGAGTCATAGGCTCAAAGCTGATACACAGGCGCTGAGGCGGTTTAATGACACTTCTCAGGAGCTAAGGCCCGCATTTCTTGTTGACCTGCAGCCGCTCTTCCCACCCCCATTCTAGGGACGAGTTCTAGAGATCAGTTCTCGTGGGCTAATTTAAGGACGAGGACGCGGTCGGTTTCATCGTTCTTAGGCGGCGGGACTTTCAAAATCACGCCGTCCGGATTCTGGGTAAAGTCCACGGGTGATCCGTCGATCAGGACCCTGACGCCAGCTATCTTGGTGGGGATCGCTGGAAGCGCGAGCAGCGGAGCGCCCCAGTTCAGCACATGCACGTACACCTTATTATCCTTCTGCGTCGTGACGCCCCAGTCTCCGGGAGCGATCGGTCCTCCGCGAGTGCCGTAAATCGAATCTCCGTATTTTGAGAGCCACTCGCCCACGGCGTGCAGGCGCGTAACAAATTCCTGCTGGATCTCTCCGTTGGGCATGGGTCCAATGTTCAGCAGAAGATTGGAATTGTTACCTGCGGCGCGCACCAGCCTCCGCTCCAGGTCGGCTGGACTCTTGTAGTTGCTGTCTCCGATGTTGAATCCCCAGGAGCCGTTCAGCGTGTCGGAGCTTTCCAGCGGGAGTTGATTGCTCACGTAGTTGGTATTGAAGCCAGCGGTGTTTTGACCGGGAAGATCGCGCTCAAAGGTCTGCACGTCTTCGCCGGGTCTGGGCGTCTGATGATGGTTGGGAATGATGAGCGCTGCTGGCTGCAGCTGATGAATGAGCGCGTAGGTTTTGGGAAGATGCCAGTCGGCGTCGGGCTTGTCCCACATGCCGTCAAACCAGATGCCGCCGATGGGGCCGTAGTTGGTGAGCAGTTCGCGCAACTGGCCGTCCATGTAGGTGTCAAGGTAGGCATTCCAGTCGCCGTGATCGGAGCGGCCGTTGTTCCAGTTGGTTACGCCGCGTGGATAGTAGTCGGGATTGTGCCAATCCAATTGCGAATAATAGAAGAAGAGCTTGATTCCCTGGCGGTGACACTCGTCGGCGAGCATCTTCAGCGGGTCTTTCTTATAAGGCGTCCGCTGCACGATATTCCAATCGGAGACTTTGGAGTCGAACATCGCGAAGCCATCGTGATGGCGCGAGGTGATGGTGATGTACTTCATGCCGGCCGCCTTGGCCAGAGCGACCCACGCCTGGGCATCAAATTTCTCGGGATCGAAAAATGCAGGCAGGCGATTGTATTCGTCTAGCTTCAGCTTGCGTTCGTGGAAGACCCATTCGCCATCGCCCAGAACGCTGTAAACGCCCCAGTGGATGAACATGCCGAACTTGGCGTCCTGGAATTCGCGGCGGGCTTGCAGGTTCTCTGGGGCGGGTTGGTAGTCGGACTGGGCGGAGGCCTCATGCACTGCGAAAATAGCGCAGGCTGCAAGGGCAACTGCCAGATTGCATCTTACGATGGTGGACGGCCGCGCATTTGGCATCTTTCGTTCCTCCCCGCTTAGTCTACCCGACGATGAGCCGAACCTGGGTGTAACGGTCTGAGCGGTTGCTGGCATAGTCAATCCGATTTCATTCACGCTGGGAGGATGAGCGAGAGGCGATAAAACGACGGTTGACAGATCTCTCGCTTCGCCGGCGGCAGAAACTCGGATCATCGTTTGGTGGATTCTTAATTGCTGCCGGGTCAGCTAAAGAACATCGACGACGATCAACGTGATGTCGTCCTGCTGGCTGGTTGACGCCGGCTGCCACTTGCGGAGTTCGGAAAGCAATTGCTGTACCAACTCGGAGGCCGGCTGCGACCGGTTGTCGCGGACCACTTGTTCAAGCCGCCGATCTCCGAATGATTCGCCGCGAGCGTTCTCGGGTTCGACCAGCCCGTCGGTATAAATCAGGAAGCGGTCGCGAGGCTCAACCGCAAGATTGCGAACGGGATATTCGGAGTCTGGCGCGACTCCAAACAGCAGGCCGTTGCTCTCAATGTGTTGTAACTCACCGCCCGCATCCCTCCAGCACAATAACAGCGGATGTCCCGCAGCCGAATACCGCGCACTATGGTTCTCTGTATCGATCCATAGGTAAGCTGCGGAAGTGAGCTGGCCTGGCAACTCAGTCGAGAGAATGCGATTCAAGCCGCCAAGCACCTGCGCGGGATCAGCGATAAAGCTGGCTACGGACTGCATAGCCACTTTGATCATTGAAGAGATAAGCGCGGCCGGGATGCCGTGCCCGGAAACGTCTGCCACAAGGATGCCCAGATGGTGGTTGTCGGACCGGACAAACTGGTAGAAATCGCCGGCGACGGAGGTCATGGGACGGTAAGAAGCGGCAATACGGAGGTTCTCAAGCTCGGGCACGCTCGCCGGAAGAATTGAAGACTGTATTTGCCGCGCCGTCTCCAATTCCGTCTCGATGGAAAGCAGACGGCGCTCGTTGGTAAACAGTATCTCCAGAGCTACGTATCCCAGAGAAAACAGAAGTGCGCCAAAGCCCAACGAGTTCACCAAAGGCAGCGGGCGATACTGCAAGACGTACGACAAGTTGGTGTACAGCGCCTCCAAGGCAAAAATGAGCGTACCGGCGGCGAGAATGCGGTGATTCGGGATCACGAGGAACTTGGACGCAAACCTTGGAACCAGCACGACGGCTAACAGGAGAAGCATGCCAAAAACTGCAAGCAGATTGTTGTAGAACATCCATTTGTCGGGGGGGCCACCCAGGATGAAGGTGCCAAACCCAACCAGAGCGATCGCCAAGCCCGCGAAGATTTCCAGCTGAATCAGAACTCTGATCTTGCCGAGAGTCAGCTCTCGCCAGGCGAACAAAGCAGAAACGAGGAGCAGGTACATGACCGCCGTGCTCACGTAGGGCGCGACAGATTTGAGGGCTTGCGGCAGAACCGTCAGAACGGCGGGCGTCTGGACCAGTGTTTGGAGGCCGTACATCGCGCTCCAGATTCCCCACCATACGAGAATGCGAACGCCCCTGCGCCAACGGATCGCTGCGACGGCACAGGCAGTCGCTCCAATGGACAAGAAAACTGTTCCCAGGACGATATCCACCACCTCGCCGCGGAGCGTTGCCAGAGCTGCATCCGCCGTACTTATGCCATCCATCTAAAGGCTCCGTTTCGTGTTCAAGATCCCCCTCGGTTGAAGTCGGCCTTCAAATCCACGGTACTCCCAAGCAAAGGTGTGCAGGGAACGACAGTGTTGCCCGCAATATGAATCTCGCTCTGCGGCACAGTCCCCCCCGCAAAATTGTAACTGCCGCAATCCGGCATTCACACCACTAACCTGAGGTCCAGATTGCTTCCAGCATCCCCTCCTTGGAGTACTTCGAGCGTTTCCATACAATCTATCGGTCAGCGGTGGTTCAGACTTAGCGGCTGCGGAGGTGAATAATATGGCGCAAGGGAACGGCTTGGTTCAGGTTGCCAGTCATTATTCGGTGGAAGAGACGGTGCGGCGGCTGGAGGCGGCCTTCGCAGCGAAGGGGCTGCAGGTGTTTGCCGTGGTGGATCACAGCGGGGAAGCGGAGAAAGTTGGCCTGAAGATGAGACCGACGAAGGTCGTGATTTTTGGAAGCCCGAAGGCGGGGACTCCGCTGATGGTGGCGACTCCCAGCCTCGCCATTGATTTGCCGCTGAAGGCGCTGGCGGCGGAGGAGGCGGACGGGAAAGTCTCAGTGACCTACAACGACCCTGAGTATTTGAAGGCGCGGCATGGCGTTCCGGAAGAGTTGATCAAGAATCTTGCGGGCGCGGGAGTTGTGATCGGGAAAGCTGTGGAATAATGCTGGCGTCATCGGAGGAGGCGTGGTGGAGAATTCCAATCGGGCGAGCGACCATCTGGCGAATGAGCGCACGTTTCTGGCGTGGGTGCGGACCGGAGCGGCGATTGTGGTGTTTGGGTTCGCGATTGGGCGATTCTCGATTGCGATGCGGCAGTTGACGGCGCTGCAGGGACATGCGGTACGCAGTGCGGGGATTTCGGTGGTCATGGGGTCCTTTACGATTGTTGCGGGCGTGGCGCTGGTGGTGGCGGGGCTGGTGCGGTATCGCAAGACGCGGGCTCAGTTGAGTGCGGGAACGTTTGAGCCGGCGGGGTTTGTGGTGGATCTGATCACGATTGTGACGGTGGTGTTTGGGCTGGTGCTGGCGGGATATCTGATCTACGCGGAGAAGATTTTGGGGTGAGGGCGGGGCTAAGCCCGTCGTCGTGGGTGCATTACAGCTCGCGAAACCGCCGAGCTTCGGCCTGTCCGGGTCAGAGACCCGGACCCACACAGAAACACGGAGACTATGGCGAACGATCAGGAAAAAGAGGCGGCGGCACGGGCTAGTTTGCAATTCGTGAAAGATGGGCAGGTCGTCGGGCTCGGGACGGGATCGACCGCGGCTTACTTTATCAAGCTACTGGGCGAGCAGGTGAAGAATGGGCTGAGGATTCGGGGGATTCCGACTTCGGTGCGGTCACGGGAACTCGCGCAGAGTGTGGGGATCCCGCTGACTACGCTCGACGAATGCCAGGAGATCGCGGTCACAGTGGATGGGGCGGATGAGGTAGACCCGCAACTGCGGTTGATCAAAGGCGGCGGCGGGGCGATGCTGCGGGAGAAGATTGTGGCGTCGGCTACGAAGCAGTTGGTCATTGTGGCGGACGCGTCGAAGCAGGTGACGGTGCTAGGAAAGTTTCCGCTGCCGGTCGAGGTAATCCGGTTCGCGCAGGCGCTGGTGGCGAAACGGATTACGGCGCTGGGCGCCGACGTGCAGTTAAGGACCGGGGCTGATGGCAAGCCCTACGTAACCGACGAGAATAATCATGTTCTGGATTGCCGGTTTGGGCGGATTCCGGATGCGGATGGCTTGGCCCGGCTGTTGAGCGAGATGCCGGGCGTCGTGGAACATGGATTGTTTATCGGGATGGCGAGCGTGGCGCTGTTTGCCCGAGGCAGCGAGATTGTGGAACTTCGGCGGTAGGGAAGCGTCCGCTTCGTTCGGCCGGTCCGGGTCTGAGACCCGGACCCACACGAGCAAAAGCAGATTCCTCGTTTTGCTCGGAATGACAACTTGGAAGATTCGGAATGACAAGTGATCAAGGGACTAGGGAAAACTGATGGCAGCAGGCGCGCAAGCACCGAACTGGAGTGGGCCGTCGCGGAGGCGGGTGCCTCGGTTTCCCACCCAGGCGGTGCTGGATGTGACGGTGCTGCGGTCGGGGATTCCGGACACGGTGCCCGGACGTTCGGTGAACGTGTGTGAGCGCGGGATTGCGGCCATGCTGGCGCAGGAATTGGTTCCGGGCGAGGGGGTGGCGATTGAGCTGCAACTGTCGCTGGTGACGGCTCCCTTGCGAACGCGGGCGATCGTGCGGTATCAGGACAAACTCCGCAGCGGGCTCGAGTTTGTGGGACTATCGGTCGACCAGCGCGACGCCATCCGGAATTGGGCCAAAGAGGCGAAGGCGGAGACGGAAGTCAGCGCGAGTCCCACCCTTGCGATGGCGACAAAGAGTGTCGCTGCTAGCGAAAGAAACGGGGAAACCTTGCGCCGCGGAGCGCCGCGCCCGAGGAAGAAGCGATTCGGGATGGGATGGACCATCTTTCTTGTCTTGGTGGTGTTCGGTGTAGCCGTTTTCTGGTGGCGTTGGAACCGAGGTTGGGAAGAGTTGGAATCAGGGTTGAAGAGTCCGGAGATGGCGTCCGCAGAGAAGCCGCAGGCGCGGGTTCCGGCGGAAGTGATGGAGAAGTTGCTGGTCCACCGTGTCCAGCCCACATATCCCGCGGAGGCGCGCAAGGGAAATCTGCAGGGAATTATTGCATTGGACATTGTGGTGGGGCGGGACGGATCGGTGGTGAACATGCACGCGCTCAACGGTCCTGCGGTACTGGCGCGAGCGGCCATGGATGCTTTGCGCTGGTGGAAATTTGAGCCCTATCGCATCAATGGAGAACCTGCGCTGGTGGAGACTACGGTGGCCGTGGAGTTTAAGCGGTAACCGCTTCCGGCTTCCGAAAATTGATCCTTGCGACGAGTTTCTGGAATCTGCGAATCTCGGAATCTGGCCCGCCCGGAGCAAACGCGCGGGTTGCGGCCGGCGGTGAAAGCTTTGATGCGGAAAGGAGGTCGGGCGAAAGCCGAAAGCCGACTTCAGGGTTTCTTCTTGCGGAGGGCGTGCAGCACGGTGGTGCCGCTGATGGCGAAGCAGACTACGGCTCCCAGCGCGGCGACCAGCAGGAGGTTGGCGCTGAGGTGGAGGACGTCGGCGAAGACGGCAGCGATCGCGAAGACGAGTCCCAATACATTGAGCCAGAGCGGGGCGCGAACCGGCGGGCTCAGGTCTTTCCGGAAACGGAGTTGAAGCAGGAGAGCGGCAAGACCGATGGCAGCCACCACGACAAGGGCAAGCGGACTGGAGAACGCGGGACGGCTGGTATAGATCACCACCAGAGCGAGCGCGAGCAGAAGTAGACCGGCGGCAACGATGCTCCATCGGCGGGGCTTGGGCGTGGGGGCCGGGTTGGAAGCGGCGTCGGGCAAGAGGTCCGTCCCAAGTTATACAGGGCGGAGGCAGGGTTTTTCAAATAAGCGGGTGATCCGGCCCGCCGAAGTCGCGCGTTGAACTGCTGCCTCTCTCAAAGAGCTGGAGTTCTTGACGGATCGCGTGATCGCCGCCTGGACTACCGCGGTCCCGGGCAAATTCAATCTTCAGTTTTTGATTCCTCTCTCTACCAACTTCGTTTCGGAACCGGGGCCGGCCTCAGGCGCTGGGCGCAATACGGCTGGCGCCGGCCAGCCACTCGGCTTGACGGGGATCTCCATTATTGACCGCGTAAAGGACGAGTTCGACGCGGGTCGAGATGCCGAGTTTCTCGAAGATGTGGAAGAGATATTTCTTGATGGTGTGCTGGCTAAGGTTGAGTTCGCCGGCAATCTGGCGGTTGCCCAGGCCTTCGGCGACCAGCGCCACTACTTGTTCCTCGCGTGGCGTAAGCAGGCGGCTGCCGAGGGAGTTGAGCACGCGCAGCGAGGGCACCTCGGAGATGAGGTCCATTACATGGTTGAGTTGCTCCGTGTTAGCCCAGATCTGTCCGGCGGCCACGCGGAGGAGACACTTGCGCAGCAGGCGAAGGTTGGCGTCGGTGATGGAAAAGATGCCGCGGGCACCGGAGCGGAACGCACTGACCACGAGTTCGCGGTCGCAGGTGTCGACCAGCAGAACCTTCGGAATCTCGGGGTGGGAAAGGTGAAAGCGGCGCAGGATCATCACGGTTTCGGAGGCGGTGGCGGACATGTTCAGCGCCAGAACGGCGACGCTGGGATGGTTCGAAGTGATGGCCTGGAGGATGGAGATGGTATCCATCGGGCAGGTGTTGATGTTGAACTCCGAGCGGCGGCGTAGGGCGCTGGTCAGCAACTGGGCCTGCATTCGGTTGGAGTCCGCGATGAGGACACCAATGGCATCGGAAGTGGCGGCGGACGACGGAAGCTTCAAGCAAGTCTCCCGAAAACTGAAACAGAAACGATGCGGCGATTGTAGGGAGTGGAAGTACGGTTCACAAGGAAACTGGTCACAAAATCTGAGTGCTGCTCTCAAAACGGGAATCGAGATTTCCGTGCGGCGGGAATGGAAGGAGTGGAGCCTTTCCCTGTGGAAAGTTGAGGTTGCGGCGCCGGCTGGGACTTACATGGGGAAGTCCGAAGACCGCGCACGGCTGAGGCTTCTGCTGAAATAAAAATGGGTCGCAGCGATTACCGGTGCGGAAATCTTGAACGTTTGGCCCTAACCCATGTGACATGACAAACACACAAGTCTACTTTTGTGGGTACTCCCAGAAGAGACGCGCCATCCCACCTTTCGGGCGCTCTTTGCAGGAACGAAACTCTTACAAGCTGTTGAGTTTGGTACGACGGTTCGTGCGGCCAGACGTTTTCCCGAAAACGGAGAGCGTTCCACTTTTGTGGACGGAACTTCCCATGTCTTGCCGGTACCGGGGAGTGAGCTTAACTTGCGCAGTAGGGAGTCAGGCAAGCGAGTGACCCTCACAGCCTTTAGGTACGGCGCAGGAATAAATGAAGCGCCTTTTCATATTCGTCCGATTCATAACAATCGCGCTGCTGGTTTTGCAGTGTTGTTCGACCGTTTTCGCGCAGGGTGAGAAGAGCGTTCTGGGCGGAAACGAGGGTACTTCCCGAGCCGGCTTTACCGGGGCAGGAGCGGGAGGCAGTAGTACAACGGCCGTAAAACCCGGAGGAGCGGATGGCCTGGGAAACCCCTTACTCGGAGGGCAGCGCCGTCCGCTCTACCGGTTACACCCCAGCGACGTAGTGGAGATCGCTTTCGTTGTCGCGCCCGAGTTCAACCAGACCCTCACCATACAGCCGGACGGTTACGTCATGTTGAAAGACGCAGGCATGGTGGAAGTGCAGGGCCTGAATATGGAGGAGTTCAGCGAAGCGGTGCGGAAGGCGTACCGGGGATATCTGCACGATCCGCAGGTAGCGGTAGTGCTGAAGGAATTTGAGCGGCCTTACTTCATCGTGGGTGGCGAAGTCGGAAGGCCGGGCAAGTACGAATTACGCTCGGACACGACCGTGGCCGAGGCGGTGCAGATTGCTGGAGGGCTTACGCAGCAGTCGAAGCACTCCCAGGTGGTGCTGTTTCGGCGAGTCAATGACGATCTGATGGAAACGCGGCTGCTCAATTTGAAGAAGATGCTGAAGGAGCGCAGCCTCAAAGAGGATGCACATCTTCGGCCGGGGGATCTGATTTTTGTTCCACAGAACTCGATTTCGAAGATTGCTCGCTTCCTGACCAAACCTTCGGTAAGCATGTACATGAACTCTACTCAATTTTAGAAAAGGATTTTTCCTCCCATGCCAGACGAAGACCCAAATCGCGCGCGAGAGGCGACATCCGCGCCCACTCTTCGGGAGTTGGCCATGGTGCTGTTCCGCCGGCGAAGGGTCTTCGTCTGCGTCTCGGGTTTGGTGTTGGCGGCCGCGGTTCTGTATGCCTTTGCGGGGACAAAATATGAGGCCGACATGAAAGTGTTGGTGCGTCGGGGGCGTGCCAATGCTCCAGTGACCTCGGAGGAAAACGCTCCGCTGGACCTGACGCGAATAGTGATCACCGAGGAGGAATTGAATTCAGAGGTGGAGTTGCTGCGGGATGACGATGTCCTGCGCAGGGTAGTGCGGGAGACTGGAATAGGCGGGCGTGACTGGTTTCACTTTCTGCGAATGGGTGAGCGAAATGCAGAGCGCGTAGAGCGGGCGGCGCGGCGGCTGGCCAGGAAACTCCAAGTGGAACCGGTGAAGAAAACGAATCTGATTACAGTCAGCTATGCGGCGGACGATCCGCAGACGGCGGCGAGGGTGCTGCAGTCGGTGGAGAAAGCGTACCTGGAGAAGCATATGGAGGTGCATCGCCCCACCGGCGAGGTTCGCTTCTTCGAACAGCAGGTGGTGAAATCTCGGCGACAGCTGGAAGAGTCGAAGCAGAAACTGCTGCATTTCGCGTCTAGCCGTGGCGTTGTGGCGGCGGCGCAGCAGCGCGATCTGGCTCTGCAGAAGTTGAGCGAAATGGATGCCAGTTACCGCCAGACGCGAATTGCTCGGACGGAGACGCAGCGCCGTGTGTGGGAACTGGAGGTGCGGTTGGAGCAGTTACCGGAGCGGACCACGACGCAAGTTCGCACCGCAGACAATCCGGAACTGCTGAAGGCATTAAAGTCGAGTTTGTTGGATCTGGAATTGAAGCGGACCGGGTTGCTGACAAAGTTCGAGCCGAGCCATCGCCTGGTGCAAGAAGTCGAGCAGCAGATTGCGCAGGCAGAAGCCGTGATCGCCGCCGAGAAGGCGTTGCCGCTGCGCGACGAAACCACTGACCAGAATACCCACTACGAATGGGCGAAGTCGGAGTTGCAGGCGGCGCAAGTCCAATTGCAGGCTCTGCAAGCCCGGGAGGCGGCGACCCTTACTCAGGAAGCCGCCTATCAATCCATGGCGCGGCATCTGGGTGAGGACGCGATCACCCAGGATGATTTGCTCGCCACAGAGAAGGCAGCACAGGACAACTATCTTCTTTATGTGAAGAAGCAGGACGGGGCGCGGATGGACGATGCACTCGATGAGCAGGGCATTGTCAACGTGGCGATCGCGGAGCACCCCGTGGCTCCGGCTTTGCCGCTGTGGTCTACGTGGACCGTACTGGCGATTGGGTTGGCCGCCGCCGGAGCGGCTGGCACGGGCGCGGCGTTTTCGGCGGATTATTTGGATCCCGCCTTCCGCACGCCGGAGGATGTTTTGGCGTATTTGAATTCCCCGGTTTTGGCATCACTGCCGCGAAGGCCGCGAGAAAGGCTTTCGGCATGAGGGAAGCGGTCATGAGCCCCGGGTTGTTTGTTGCGCGGACGACCGAGCGGGAGCGTGCGCGTTCAGAGGATAGGAGTCTAAAGCAGGCGGGAGGATGGAATCCGGAAGACTTCGCCCGGGAGCAGATCCGAGGGCTGGTGCGCCAGGTCTTCCTTTCGAATGTCGAGCGACCGGTGCGGCAGGTTGTGTTCAGCGCGCTGGAACCGGAGACGGATGTGCAGAACCTTTGCTGGCGAGTCGGAGAAGCACTGGCGCTGGAAACAGAGAAGAGCATTGCCGTCATTGGAGAGCGTCCGGAGGCCTTGCAGGATGCGGAGACGTATGCGGCAGAAATGACGGAGCACTTCGTCGACGATGGAAGCACGGCGCGGCGGCAGGCTGCGACTCGAGTGGGAGGCAATCTGTGGCTGGTGCCGCCTGCGGGAAACCAGCGAGATCAAGTCACTACCGCCTTGTTGCATTCGTACCTGGGCGGGATGCGCACGCAGTTTGAGTACTCGATCGTGGTGGGACCCCCCGCCGCAGAGTCGAACGCCGCTGCGGCGATGGCACAACTCGCGGACGGGATCGTTCTGGTGCTGTCAGCGCATTACACGCGGCGGATCACGGCACGCAAAATTAAAGAGAAGCTGGAAGCGGCCCAGGCGCGCGTCTTGGGAACCGTGTTGAGCGACAGGGTCTTTCCGATTCCGGAAGGGATTTACCGGCGGTTGTAGGCAATCACCGCTTTGATTGGATGTTTAAAAGCTAGCGAGAACGGACTCCGCAGTCGGTGAGCGGAGCAATGCGTGGTGAAGTGTCCTCTCCTTTTCTTAATCCCGGGCAGCAAAAATCCCAACTGGTGGACTGGGCCCGGTTGATTCCCGGAGAGACTCCCGCATTTCGCCGCGAAGGAAAGAAGCCGGCTCAATCGGTGAAGCCCTTCGCGTCTGAGAAAGTATCGGAGATCGCGACCGAGGTCGCGGCGAGCGCGCCGAGCAATGCAGTGACGTTACTCCTGCCGGGACCGCTGCAGAGCCCGATGGCATGGAAATGGGTGCGCTCAATGGCCGCTGACTTCGCGCTGGTGGCGCTGAATTGGCTGTTAATTGGGGCGCTGCAAGTGCCGCTGCGAGTGCTATTTCCCCATGTGCGGCTCTTCGAGTATGCAGCCGGAGCGCCCGTTTCTCTATTGGGTATCGCTTTACTTCACGCCGCGCTGATCACTCTGATGGGCTACACCGAAGGACTCCATACCGGAAATAGCGATCGGCGAGGGCAGGCCCGCATTCTCGGCAAGTCCGTTTTGTGGGCGACTACTCTGTTGTGCTTCGCCTACGGCTTGCAGGGGGCTCCGTGGGCGACCTGCGGCTTGTTCTGCGGAGCGGGCTGGTTGCACTTTGCCGCGCTGTGGACGTGGCGGTGGCAGAGTGCGCGGCAGGACCGTCGTGCGCAGACGTCGGGCGACATGCGCAACGTTTTGATTGTGGGAGCGGGAAACGTAGGGCGGCGCGTAGCTTCGTACGTGGAGGAGCATCCCGACGCAGGGCGAACGGTCTGCGGTTTCCTGGATAACGACAGGCCTCTGAGCAACTCGGTGATCGGCCGAGTGAACGATCTGGCTCGACTGGCGCGTACGGGATTTGTCGACGAGGTGATCCTCGCGGCGCCGCACGACCGAGCCCTGACACTGCAGGTGCTCCGCGAAGCGCGGCGTTTGCGGCTGGATGTGAAAATTGTTCCCGATTTGTTCGGATGCAAGCCAGCGGGAGGGGAAGTCGAGCGCGTCGGGGACTTGCCGGTGATTTGCCTGCACGCGGAGCGATTGCCGGCGGCGGGACTGGTGTTGAAGCGAGTGGTGGACGTGATGGGCGCTGGCCTGGCGCTGGCCATGCTGTCGCCGTTGCTGGCAGTGATCGCGGGATTGATCAAGCTGAATTCGCCGGGGCCAGTTCTCTACTGCGCACAGCGAGCGGGACGGAAGGGGCGACTATTCCGCTGCTACAAATTTCGCACTATGGTCAGCAATGCGGATGAGTTGAAAGACCATTTGCGGCAGAACAATCAAAGATCAGGCCCGTTCTTCAAAATCGCGGATGATCCTCGGATTACGCGGCTGGGGCGTTTGCTGCGCCGCTACAGCCTGGATGAACTCCCGCAACTGGGTAACGTTTTGAAGGGGGACATGAGTTTAGTGGGGCCCAGGCCGCATCCGCTGGATGACGTTGCCGCTTATGAGATCGAGCATCTGGCGCGGCTCGACGTGACGCCCGGAATCACGGGGCTGTGGCAGGTGTCGGCGCGTCGCGATCCGTCGTTTCAGCGAGGCATGGAACTGGATCGGGAGTATATCCGAACTTGGAGCGTGAGGTCGGATATGCGAATTCTGCTGAGAACCTTTTTCGCCGTGGCGAGGGGGAGCGGAGACTGATGGAGTCGATCTCGCTAAGACCGGCATGGTCGGGGATCGGAGGCGATTTCCTTGTCTGGGCAGCGAAGGTTGTTCTGCGTCCCATGCAGGCGCTGATGGCGGCGCCTTCTCTGTTGTTTCTGGCAGCGCTGACCGCGATGCTGCTGCGGCATCCGGATGTCGCGTTCTACGAGATTGACCGGGTGGCATTCGGGCTTCTCCTGGCAGGAGTGGTGGGACGGGCGATGGTCCTGCGGCAACGGCTGTTCGTGGTGGAACGGGTGACGTGGCCGATGATCGGGCTGACCGCGCTGGCGCTTGCAAGCGCAATTGGACAGTCGTTCAACCACGAGACATGGAGCCTGCTTGCGTCGAAGTTCCTTGTTCCGTTCCTGCTTTTTCATTTGGCAGGGCTGGTGTTCACGGAGGAACGGCGGTTCCGGCAGTTTGAGGTGTTCGCATTGGTGGTGCTGGGTTATCTGAGCTTTACCGCGATCGCGTTCCTGTCGGGTGCGCACTCGCTAATCTTTCCTCGTTTCATTCTGGACGAAAGCCTGGGGTTTCACGCCGATCGGGCGCGAGGGCCCCTGCTGCAGGCTGTGGCCAACGGCGTCTCGTTGAACATCCTTGGATTGCTGGCTCTGCATGCCTGCCGCCGAGGAAGCGTGCGAGGCCTGAAGGTTGCGGCTTTGCTGGCCTCGGTGCCGATCGCGATCCTGGCCACGATGACGCGAGCGGTCTGGTTGTCATTTGCTGGAACGGTGGTGGTGCTGATTGTTCTTTCCGAGAGCCGGGCGCTGCGTCGTGCGTGCCTGGGACTGGCCTTGGTCGCGGGGGCGGGGCTGGCAGTAGTTTTGAGCTCGCATGAGTTGCGTGCCGCGTTGAGCGAACGCCTGGAAGAACGCGGACCGGTGGAATTTCGCGCGGCGGTTTACGCGGGCGGTTGGGACATGTTTCTGGAGCGTCCGCTGACGGGATGGGGCTTTCACCGCATGCCGGCTGAGTTGCCCCGCCATGTCAGCGGATACCAGGAAAAAGTTCTGTATCCGCACAACACCTACTTGGAAGTGTTGGTGGAGTTCGGAGTGGTGGGACTGGCACTCTATCTGTGGCTGATGTGGGAGATGTGGCGGCTGGGTCGAGGTGCGATTCCATCTGGAGAGAAAGACGGATTCCTCGATCCGCAATTTCACCGTTTGTGGCCGATTCTGCTGGCCGTGTATTGGGTGAATGCGGCGATGGTTGTGATGAGCTATCAGTTCGTGAACGCCATACTGTTCACGATGGCCGGCATGCTGGCCGCGCAGCGGCGGAGAGCGGAGGCTTCCCGGTCATGCTGACGGTTGCCTATCTCGCCAACCAGTTTCCGTCTACAGTCGAGCCTTATGTCGTCGAAGAGATCGAGGAGTTGCGCAGGCGGGGAGTTCGCGTGATTGCGGGCAGTGTGCGGACGCCGACGGAAGAACCTTCGTCAGCTAAGTGTATGCCGGAAATCGTATTGCAGCCCCTCCAGGGAATCATTCTGCTGCGGGCGATCTGGCTCTGTGTGCGGCAATGGAAACGGATTTCGTCGTTGCTCGGGCGGATCGTCTTCCGCGGCAGTGAAGGGCCAATGAAGCGCCTGAAGGCGCTGGCGCACACCTGCCTGGGGGCTTGTTACGCGGTGCTGCTGGAAGGACTCGAGGTCGAGCACATTCACGTTCACCATGGGTATTTCGGGTCGTGGATCGCAATGGTGGCGGCCCGGCTGCTTGGCGTGGAATTCAGTATGACGCTTCACGGATCGGACTTGCTGCTGCATGGGACTTATCTCGACGTGAAGCTTGAGAACTGTACGCTTTGCCTTACGGTGTCCGAGTACAACCTGCATTACATTCTGCAGCGTTATCCAACGGTGAATGCAGAGAAAGTGTTCGTGGCGCGCCTGGGGGTGGAGATATCGGAGCGACCGTCCGTCCCCGTCTCGAACCCGAAGACGAATAATGCCCGGTTCACATTCCTGGCAGTGGGGCGGCTGCATCCGGTAAAGGATCATGCGTTTCTGGTGCGAGCTTGCGCGCAACTTCGCGATGTGCCCTTCGAGTGTTTGATCGCGGGCGAAGGGCCAGAGTGGCGCAACCTGCAATTACTGATTCGAGAGTGCGGTCTGGAAGAGCGCGTCACCCTGCTGGGACACGTCGGGCACGAGCACATGAATTCGTGGTACGACCGGGCTGACTTGGTCGTGCTGACGAGCCGGAGCGAGGGCATTCCGCTGGTACTGATGGAGGCAATGGCGCGCGGCAAGATCGTGCTGGCGCCGGCTATCACCGGGATTCCTGAACTCGTGATTGCGGGCAAGACGGGATTTCTGTACGAAGCCGGATCGCTGGACGATTTTGTGGCTCGGCTGGTCTTTATTCGTTCGCTGATGCAGGCGCCGCAGGATCCTCATCTTCGTCCCTATATTCTTTCGGCAGCCAGGCAACTCGACCGGGTACGGCACGCGGCCGAGGTGCAGGTTCGCCAGAACTTCAACCGCAGCAAGAATCTGGAATCATTCGGCGACTTATTCCTCCAGCGGATCGCCCCGCAAGCACGGAGCATTCGTCATGAGAATCTTGTACTGCAACAAATATAACTATCCCTTCAGCGGGACCGAGGTCTACCTGTTCGAACTGATGGAACTGATGCGCGAGCAGGGTCATCAAGTGGCGCTATTTTCGATGGCCGATCCGCGCGGAGAGCCCACTTCGTACGATCAGCACTTCGTGCCGCACATCGACTTCAAGGCCAAATCGGGACGGGGCCAGAAGGCGTTGCGCGCGGGCCATGCGATCTATTCAACTGATGCGCGGCGGCGGATCCGGGGAATGATCGACGAATTCCGGCCGGATGTGGCACACGTGCGCAATATCTATCACCATCTCTCGCCGTCTATTTTATGGGAGCTGAAAGCGCAGAACGTTCCCGTCCTATATCACCTGAATGATTTCAAGCTGCTGTGCCCCAGCTACAACCTGGTATCGCAGGGGGTGGCGTGCGAGGCGTGCAAGGGCGGCGAATTCTGGCACGCGGTGAGCTCGAGGTGTTATCCGGGCATGAGCGCGCGCATGACTCTGGCGATGCAGGCCTACGTTCATCGGTGGCTGGGCACGTACCGGAAGTGCGTGGATCTGTTCCTGGCACCCAGCCGGTTTGTCCGCGACAAGTTCGTGGAACATGGGTGGGACGGCGGCAAGTTTGAAGTGCTGCCGCACTTTCAGAAGATTCACGCATTGCGGGAGTCGCATGCAGAGAACGATAGGCCATTGCTGTACTTCGGCAGGCTGTCGGCGGAGAAGGGGGTCGATGATCTGCTGCGGTCGATGCAGAAGCTTCCGCACATGCGGTTGATCGTTGCCGGCGACGGGCCGCAGCGCGGAGAGTTACAGGAATTGGCGTCCGCGCTGGGGTTGTCGAACGTTGAGTTTGTGGGACAGGTCGGAGGCGCGCAACGGGATGCGCTGATCGGAAAGTCGCGGTTCACGGTCCTGCCTTCCCATGCCTACGAGACTCTGGGAAAAACCATCCTGGAGTCTTATGCAGAAGGCCGCGCGGTGGTGGCCTCGGATATGGGATCGAGGCGGGAGTTGGTTCACCAAGGTGAGACGGGATTTTTGTATCCACCGGGCGACGTGAATCAACTCGCGGCGGCAATTCAGTCGCTGGGGTCGACGCCGGAACTGGCGGAGAAGATGGGCCACGCGGGATGGGAGACAGTTCGGCGGCGCCACACCCCCGAGGACCACTATCAGAAACTGTTGAGTCTGTATGAGGGCCTGGCTGCGAGGAAAGCGACGCGACACCGGGACCTCGCCGCAACGACGGAGGAACCACCGCGGCGGCTGTCACGGCAAACCTCAGCGCCGTGGAATGACGACCCGATTGCGGCGGGGCAAAGGCGCAGGCAGAGGGTGGCGTTTATCGGCGGGCGGGGAGTGATCTCAAAATACAGCGGGATTGAGGCCTATTACGAAGAGGTGGGAAAACGGCTGGCGGAGATGGGTCATGAAGTTACGGTATATTGTCGCAATTACTTCACGCCGGCGCTGGCAGAACACAACGGCATGCGGCTGGTGCGGCTGCCAACGATCCGATCCAAACATCTGGAAACCTTGATTCACACGTCGCTGAGCACAACCCACGCACTGACACAGCGGTATGACGTAGTGCACTATCACGCGCTGGGGCCGGCGCTGTTTTCGTTTCTTCCGCGGGTGCTCGGAAGAAAGACCGCCGTCACCGTGCAGGGCCTGGACTGGCAACGAAAGAAGTGGGGATGGCTCGCGTCGGCAGTGCTGCGGCTAGGAGAGCGCGCGTCGGGGTTTCTTCCCAATGGAACGATGGTGGTTTCGCAGGTTCTGCAACGACGTTATCGCGAGATCCACGGGATTGAAGCCTTCTATCTGCCCAACGGGGGAGTGCTGCGAGAACGGAGTGAGCCCAGGAAGATTCTGGAATGGGGACTCCAGCCGGGAGAATACGTTCTGTTCCTGGGAAGATTTTCGCCGGAAAAGGGCTGCCATCTGCTCGTCGAGGCTTTTGAGCAGATCGAGACGGATGTGAAGTTGGTAATGGCCGGGGCATCCAGTTACTGCGACGAATACTCCCGGGAGTTGCAGAGGCACGCCAATGACCGCATCCGCATGCTCGACTGGGTTTCGGGCGACACACTGGATGAACTCCTGACGAATGCCATGCTATTTGTGCTTCCGTCGGACATGGAAGGATTGTCGCTGGCGCTGCTGGATGCCATGGGAGCAGGGCTGTGCGTGCTGACGAGCGATGTTCCGGAAAACCGCGAACTGGTGGATGGAGCTGGGTTTACGTTTCAGCGCGGGAGTGCGACGGATCTGGCAGACCGGTTGCGCTTCCTGATTGCGAATCCTGCGGTGCGCCAGGCCGCAGGCCGGACGGCAAAGAAGCGGATCGAGGAACAGTATCAGTGGCAGACGATTGCCAGGGACATGAGAAAACATACTTCCAGTTGATGGGATGGGAACTGCCGCGTGCGCCGGCCAAAAAAAACGCCGGGAGAGTTGCTGCTGCAGGCGAAAGCACGGGCCTGGAACGTAGGGCGGGGTAGTTGGGTCCCTTGCTCTGACATAGGCGCTATGATCCGCCTTGTGATCGCGCGCCTTTCTTAGGCGGTTCTCGAGTGCCTCTTGGGATCCCCGACACGATTCTGTCGTGTTATTCCCTGGTACTCGATCTTTAGTTCTGTAATTTTCTTTTGGCAGCTTCCCACCCAGACACGATTCTGGCTGCCGTGCGCATCGCGTCGGTGATTCACGGCCGGGCGAACGTACTGGAGACGGAGAAGGCATTCTCTTCCTACCGCCCCCGAGCTGTAGCGTAGTCAGCCTTAGACAGAAAGAAATATCAACAATCTGAGCATAGGACGGGGCTAATCCCGTCCTTTTTTATTACAATCAAGTGCTTGTCTTCTTGCAACGGGCACGGCTACGAGCAACAGCGTTGAAGCGAGCGACATTTCGCATGCGAAATACTTTTCTTGTTACCGGGGGTGCCGGCTTCATCGGCTCCAACTTTATTCTGCAGCAGATGCAGGACGAATCAGTTTCGATCGTGAATCTGGACAAACTGACTTACGCGGGGAACCTGCACAATCTGGAGAGCATTGCACCGGACCGGCGGTACGAATTCGTTCACGGCGATATCGGCGATCGCGGCCTTGTCCGGCAACTGCTGGAAAAGCACGCGCCGAACGCGATCGTGCATTTTGCGGCGGAAAGCCACGTGGACCGCTCCATCCGGGGGCCAGAAGATTTCATTCGCACCAACGTGGACGGGACCTTCGCTTTGCTGGAAGAGACGCGAGCGTACTGGAGCGTACTGCCGGACGCACAACGGAAGCCCTTCCGGTTCCTGCACGTGTCCACCGATGAAGTGTACGGCTCACTCGAGCCGGACGATCCGCCGTTTAGTGAAACCACTCAGTACGCTCCGAACAGTCCCTATGCCGCGTCAAAAGCCGCATCGGATCACCTGGTGCGCGCCTATCACCACACTTACGGGCTGCCGACGCTCACCACGAATTGCTCGAATAATTATGGGCGATTTCAGTTTCCGGAGAAGCTGATTCCGCTGATGATCCTCAACGCGCGCGATGGGAAGCCGCTGCCGGTTTATGGAGATGGGAAGAACGTCCGCGACTGGCTTTACGTGGAAGATCACTGCGAAGCGATCGCAACCGTGCTGCGGGGTGGTAGGCCCGGAGACGCTTACAACATTGGCGGTTGGAATGAAAAGCCGAACATTGAGATCGTGCAGACGATCTGCGACCTTATGGATGAGATGGCGGCCCGCGCGGCAAGCCCGCGCCGTAACCTGATCACGTTTGTGAAGGACCGGCCAGGACACGACCGCCGCTATGCCATGGACGCGCGCAAGATCGAACGCGATCTGGGATGGAAACCGAAGGCGACATTCGAAAGCGGTATTCGCAAGACGGTTCGCTGGTATCTTGAGAACGAGGAGTGGGTGCGGGATGTGACCAGCGGGAGCTACCGGCAGTGGGTGGCCACGCACTATTCCAGTTAGTTGCGTAGAACCCGACGCGACGGGAAAGTCGCTCAAATCATGACAGAAAGCACGCAACACAAAGGCATCATTCTGGCGGGAGGATCGGGCACGCGTCTGTATCCGGTGACGCAGGCCATGGGAAAGAGTTTGCTTCCCGTGTACAACAAACCCATGATTTATTACCCGCTGTGCACCCTGATGCTGGCGGGAATCCGCGACATTCTGGTGATTTCGACTCCGGAGGACGTGCCCAAATTTCAGACCGTCCTGCGGGATGGGAGTCAGTACGGGATTCGTTTGCGGTATCTGGTGCAACTCAAACCCGAGGGAATCGCGCAGGCATTCCTGCTGGGAGAAAAGTTCCTGGACGGCAGCCCCTGTGCGCTGGTTCTGGGGGATAACATTTTTTACGGCCACGATCTGGCGAAAGATCTGCGACAGGCGGCGAGCAAGGTTGATGGAGCTCGAGTCTTCGCGTATCCGGTGCATGATCCGGAGCGATACGGGGTCGTGGAATTCGATGCCAATGGACGCGCGCTGAGCATTGAAGAAAAGCCGAAGCAGCCAAAATCGCGATATGCCGTAACCGGGCTCTATTTCTACGACAGCCAAGTGGTGACAATTGCGAAGTCGCTGAAGCCAAGTGCGCGCGGCGAACTCGAGATTACCGACGTCAACCGAGCCTACTTAAAGAAAGGGCAGTTGGAAGTTGTAGTAATGGGGCGGGGCATGGCGTGGCTGGACACGGGCACGCATGAATCCTTGATGGATGCGGCTCTCTATATTCAGGCAATCGAAAAACGGCAGGGACTGATGGTCGCGTGTCCGGAGGAGATCGCTTATCGCTCCGGCTACATCACGGCGGCAGAGGTTGAAAAGATCGGAAGCACCATGAAAAACAGTAGCTACGGCGCGTACCTCCTGCAGCTTTTGCGAGAAAGGGTATTCTGAGATGACTGCGGATCCGGGGACGCGGCGAGCGATGGATGCTTTCAGGAAAATTTCGACATCTCTGCCGGGCGTCGTCATTCTAGAGCCCCGCGTGTTTGGCGACGAGCGAGGGTTCTTTTTGGAGAGCTACAACGAGAAGGTCTTTGCGGAGTTGGGTATTGAGGTTCGCTTTGTTCAAGACAATCATTCCAGTTCGAGACAGAATGTGTTGCGCGGCTTGCACTATCAAATCAAACAGGCGCAGGGAAAACTGGTGCGCGCGGTGGAAGGCGCGATTCTCGATGTCGCGGTGGACGTGCGCCGGAGTTCGCCAACGTTTGGCGGATGGGAAGCGGTGCGCCTCTCGGGCGAGAATAAACGCATGCTGTGGATACCTCCAGGCTTCGCACACGGATTTCGCGTAATTTCGGAGAAGGCGCAGGTGCTGTACAAGGCGACCGACTACTATGCTCCGGAACACGAACGCACTCTCGTGTGGAATGATCCCGATTTGAAGATTGACTGGGAAGTGGAAGGAGAGCCGATCGTCTCCGCGAAAGACCAGCGCGGCGTTGCTCTTCACGATGCCGAGACTTTCGAATAGCCGCAAGAAATTACTGAAATGAAAGCGATGATTTTTGGCGCCTCGGGTCTTTTGGGCAAGGCGCTCACGAACGAATGGGCCCGCGATGAGGTTGTCGGCCTCGGGTCGCGCGATGTGGACATTCGCGATGCGGACAAGGTGCGGGAAGTGGTCGAGAAGGTTTGTCCAGCGTGGGTTGTGCTGGCAGCAGCTTACACCAACGTGGACGATTGCGAGAGTCATCCGGATTTGGCATTTGCGGTGAATCGCGACGGGGCTTTGAATGTGGCCCAGGCCGCGAAACGGGCCGGTGCAAAGTTGTTGTTTCTCAGTTCCGATTACGTCTTCGATGGAAAGAGAACCTCGCCTTATGAAACGGCAGATGCGCGCAATCCGCAGAGCGCTTACGGGCGGTCCAAGGCGGAGGCGGAGCTCCGGTTGCTGGAAGTGCTGCCGGAGTGCTGCGTCGCGCGGACTTCGTGGCTGTTTGGAACGGGCGGCAAGTGCTTTCCAGACACGATTCTGAAACTGGCGGCGAGCCGGCCGGCGTTGGATGTAGTCAATGACCAGCGTGGATGCCCGACGTATTCCGTGGACCTGGCGAGGGCGATCATCGGGTTATGCCGCAACCAAGCCAGTGGAATTGTGCATGTGACGAACGCCGGGGATTGTTCGTGGTTCGAATTTGCGCGCGAGATCGTGAAGGGCGCGGGGCTTGCCACCGAGGTGCGTCCGGTCAGCAGTCAACAAATGGCGCGTCCGGCGCCGCGTCCGGCGTACTCCGTTCTGTCGGCGAAGAGCCTGCAGCAGTATGGAATTGCCGTGCCCACATGGCAGGATGCATTGCAGCGATATTTGCAGGAGCGAAAGAACTGAACGTTCTACCGGGACGTTGCTTCGTCTGACCTGAGATTGTTACGATGCGGCGGGGTTCGCGCGACCTTATGCTGACGGAACTTTGTGATGGGATCGAGCGCATGGCAGACCTCGATTGGAGTAAAGCCGGCAGGTTGATCCGCAGCGAACTTACGCCTCTGGAGTTGGTTTCGTGACCGGTTCTCGGTTTCAGGCTAGCGAAGAATTTGCAGCTGCAATGGATGCCAGCGATCCCCTGGTGCATCTCCGCGGTCGCTTCCACATTCCAAAAACAACGACTGGTGAGGATTGCCTTTATCTGTGCGGGCACTCGCTCGGGCTGCAGCCGAAAACTGCGAGTTCCTATCTTGAGCAGGAACTCCGGAACTGGGCCGAACTCGGCGTGGAAGGCCACTTTCATGCAAAGCACCCTTGGATCTCTTATCACCGTCTGCTCACGCAACAGACGTCGGCCCTCGTTGGGGCACAGCCGGCGGAAGTTGTGGTGATGAACTCGCTGACCGTGAACTTGCACCTGATGATGGCGTCGTTTTACCGGCCCACGACAGAGAGGCATAAGATTCTCGTCGAACGGGGAGCGTTCCCCTCGGATCAGTATGCGGTGAAGTCGCAGATCCGCTTCCATGGGTTGGATCCGGCCTCGTCGCTGCTCGAACTCACGCCTCGCGAGGGCGAATCTTGCATGCGCGATGAAGATATCGAGTCGTTGATCGACCGCGAAGGCGATTCGATTGCGCTGATCCTCATCGGGGGAGTGAACTATGCCACGGGACAAACCTTCGACATGCCGGGAATCACGAAAGCAGGGCAGCGAAAGGGATGCGTCGTGGGATTTGATCTGGCCCATGCCGTCGGAAATATACCGCTGCGGCTTCACGACTGGGGGCCGGATTTCGCGGTCTGGTGCAACTACAAATACTTGAACGGCGGTCCGGGATGCGTCGGAGGATGTTTTGTCCACGAGCGGCACGCGCGTGCGTGGGAACTGCCACGCTTCACAGGATGGTGGGGGCACGAAGAGACGACGCGGTTCCAGATGGGACCGGACTTTCATCCGATGGAGGGAGCGGAGGGCTGGCAGTTGAGCAATCTTCCGATTCTGGCTCTCGCCGCTTTGCGCGCCTCTCTGGAAATTTTCGCCGAGGCGGGCCTGGAACGCTTGCGTGCCAAGAGTGGGTCACTCACCGGATATATGGAATTTCTGCTCGGCCAAAAAGCTTCGCCGAAGTTTTCTATCATCACGCCGCGCGAGGAAGAGCGTAGAGGCGCCCAGCTCTCCATTCGATTGCCAGGCGATGGCCACAAGCTGTGCGACCGGCTGGCTGCGGCGGGAGTCATCGGCGACTGGCGGGAACCGGACACCTTTCGTGTCGCCGCGGTGCCCTTGTACAACTCATATCAGGACGTTTACCGTTTCGTGCAGCGTTTTACTGCCGCACTTTCGTAAGTCGCCCGGCCTTTTGGGTACTTCGGTAATACCTGCGCGGGTCGCCGCGATCATACAATCTGGAACGTGGGAAAATCTCCGCTCCAGCACGCCAGGAGGTGGACGGCCATAGTGTGCGCGGTGGTGTGCGTTCACATCTTGGTGTCGCTTCTGGCACCGCGCGGATTTACTCTCACAGCTTTTGGCGACATCCTCCAAAATCTCATTCTGCTGTGCGCAACTGTCGCAGTTCTCTCCAATGTGAGGAAGGCTTCCCCGAAGGCCCGGCTATTCTGGGCGCTTCTGGGTTTAGGTTTGGGGATGTGGGTGGCTTCTCAACTCATGTGGACTTATCTGGAAGTCTACGTGCGACATGAGGCGCCCAATCCATTTGTCGGGGACGTGATTCTTTTTCTGCATATTGTTCCCATGATGGCTGCGGTGGCGGTCCAACCGCATGTTCAACAGGATGACCGCCCGCTTCGGGTCGGAACGCTCGATTTTGCGCTTCTGGTTACGTGGTGGCTGTTCCTGTACTTGTTTGTCGTGATTCCCTGGCAGTATGTGCACCCCATCGAATCCGTATACGGCAGAAGTTTTGATCTGCTCTACGTTGGCGAAGAGCTCGTACTGGCGGCAGGCTTGATGCTGGTATGGCGACGGAGCCGTGGAGCGTGGCGCAGCCTTTACTTCCATCTCTTCGTCGCAACATTGCTCTATTGCGTCGCTTCGCTGATGGCCAGCGAGGCTATCGATCTGCATCTCTATTACACGGGCAGTCTGTTCGACGTGCCACTGGTGGCCGGCATGGCCTGGTTTGTGCGGATTGGCTTCTTGCCGCGCGAGATCATGACCCAGAATTTGGTCGAAGAAGTCCCAAGTCGCGGTTACGAAATCTGGAAAGCGCGTCTCGCTATGGTGGCCGTGTTCATCACTCCGTTAATGATGGCGTGGGCACAATTCGGCGGAGATGCGCCGCAGACGGTTCGTACATATCGACTGCTGCTGACCGTAGGCGTCATGCTCGTAATGGGCGCACTGGTGTTTGTCAGGCAACATTTATTGGATCAGGAGTTACTCAGCCTGCTGCGATTGTCGCGGCACAATCTGGATGAAATGTGTCGGCTCAAGGATGAACTCGAGAATAAAGAACATTCTCTGAGGTGGCATAGCCTGGAGTTGCAGCGGAAGAATCTGGAGCTGCAGGAAATCTCTTTCACGGATGTGCTGACCGGGGTGTGGAATCGGCGCTATCTTGAAGAGATTCTCACGGCCGAGGCCAATCAAGTTCTGCGAAATTACCAACGCGCTCGGGGGACTGACGTTCGGAAGATGGATCATCGCGATCTCGTCTTCCTCATGGTTGACATGGATTTTTTCAAAGAAGTCAACGACCGGCACGGCCATCCCGCGGGCGACAGGCTGCTTCAACTCGTGGCGCAAAGGCTCTCCACGGTTGTTCGCAAGTCCGACGTGCTGGTGCGCTGGGGCGGAGAAGAATTTTTGATCATGAGCCGTTCGGCCGATCCATCGGGCATTCCGGCGTTCTGCAGCCGCATTCTGGAAGTGATGGCGTCGGAACCGTTCGACCTTGGCCAGGGAATCATGGTGAGAAAGACCTGCTCCGTGGGATGGGCGGCGTATCCCTGGAGCCGCGGCGCATTCGAGGCAATTTGTGCAGAGGAATCCATTGCATTGGCGGACGCGGCCCTCTATCGAGCCAAGGCGTTTGGCAGAAATCAGGGCGTGGGGATTGTGGCGACGGATGCCGCCAGCCAAAATCCAGAGGTCATTACTCTGGTATCAGTGCGAGACGGCAATCCTCCGCTCGCACGTACGATAAGAACCGAGTGTCCGAGCCGAGCGACCTCTCCATTCCGTGAGATTCCGGAGCCCGTCGATAACCCTAGCCTTTAAATGTTCTGCTCTAGTAGGGCGTTTCCCTCTGAAGATGCGCTTTTGGGCGCTTGACCTGTGAGAGCGCGTTGACTACATTGAGTAGCCGGCTTCGCGGCCGCTGAGGCACTACTAATGAATGCAAAGAATCCTTCGCGCAAGACAGGCCTTCGCCAGAAGGCACAACTCATGTCCGCATCTGAAATTGAGCGCACGCTGGTGCGACTAGCTTACGAAATCGTGGAAAAGAATGGCGGCGTCGATGGTCTGGGGCTAGTCGGAATTCGCCGTCGCGGAGTTCCCATCGCCGAACGACTGGGCAAGATCATCACGCGTATTGAAAACGCCAAAGTACCCGTCGGATCTTTGGATATCACGTTTTACCGCGACGATCTCTCGACACTGGGACCGAAGCCGGTGGTGCAGGAGAAAGAGATCGGATTTGAGATTGAGGACAAAAATATTGTCCTGGTCGATGACGTTCTCTTTACGGGACGCACGACCCGGGCTGCGCTCGACGCACTTTTTTCGCACGGCAGGCCGCGGCGAGTGCAGTTGTGTGTGCTGATCGACCGCGGACATCGCGAAATTCCCGTCGAAGCCAGCTTTGTGGGCCGCAATGTGCAGACCACCACGAACGAAGTGATCGAGGTGAAGCTGACGGAGGTCGATGATGCGGAGAAGGTTCTGCTGATGGAAAAATAGAGACGAACAAGAAGGAGATCGTAAAAACTCAAGGACGGTGGGAACGACCCACCGTCCCTTTATTTTGGAAGCGCAAGTTGCTAAGCGATCCTGGTGCAGACCGCCTTTGTTTGTGTGTAGAGGTTGAGAACGTCGTGTCCCATCTCGCGGCCCCAGCCCGACTGCTTGTAGCCTCCGAAAGGCATCGCCGCGTCGAAGATGTTGTAGCAGTTGATCCAGACGGTGCCGGCGCGAAGCTGTTCCGCCATGCGATGCGCCTTGCCGATATCACGGGTCCAGACCGCGGCAGCCAAGCCGTAGTCGCTGTCGTTGGCGCGGGGAATGATTTCCTCCGGTTCGGTGAATGGCATCGCCACCACGACCGGGCCGAAAATTTCTTCCTTCACCACTTTCATCTTCTCTTGAGTGTTCACGAGCACCGTGGGTTCGACAAAGTATCCGCGGTCGCCGGCCTTGTGGCCGCCGACAACAGCCTTTGCGCCTTCGGAAAACCCGGCCTCCAGGTATCCACAAACACGATTCATTTGTTCCTCTGAAACCAGAGGGCCCATCTGCGTATCGGGATCAAGACCCGAGCCAACTTTAATGTTCCGGGCATGCTCCGCGACTCCTTCGACCACCTGGTCATAAATTGATTTCTCAACGTACAACCGCGAACCCGCGCAGCAGCACTGGCCGTGGTTAAAGAAGATGGCGCTGGCAGAACCGGGAATGGCGATCTCGAGATCGGCGTCTTTGAAGACAACGTTCGGAGACTTCCCACCCAACTCCAAAGATACTTTCTTGAGGTTCCCGGTGGCCGCATGGACAATCAGCTTGCCGACTTCAGTCGATCCAGTGAAGGCGACCTTGTCAACGTCGGGATGAGCGGCCAGCGCCGCCCCTGCCGTCTCGCCATAACCGGGGACAATGTTGACCACGCCTTCGGGGAAGCCGGCTTCCATGATCAGATCCCCGAGACGCAGCGCGGAAAGCGGAGTTTGCTCGGCGGGCTTCAACACGACGGTGCAGCCCGTAGCCAATGCCGGACCAAGTTTCCACGCCGCCATGAGCAGCGGGAAGTTCCACGGAATAATTTGGCCGACCACGCCGACCGGCTCTCGCAGCGTATAGGCGAGATACCTTGCGCCGGGCGTGTACGGCACCGAGAGCGGAATTGTGTTGCCTTCGATCTTGGTCGCCCATCCCGCCATGTAGCGGAAGAGGTCCACCGCGAGCGGGACGTCGGCGGCCTTGGCAATGTTGAGAGGCTTGCCATTGTCGAGGCTCTCGATGTAGCCGAACTCCTCGGTATGCTGTTCGAGCAGATCGGCGAGTTTCCAGATCAGACGGCCACGCTCGGATGCGGTCATCCGGCGCCAGGGACCGTTATCAAACGCTTTACGAGCAGCCTTTACCGCTTGATTGATGTCTTCGCGATCGCCTTCCGCGACCTGAGCAAGAACCTCGCCGGTGGCGGGATTGTAAGTGGGGAAAGTTTTGCCCGATGCGGCATTCACCCACCTGCCGTTGACTAACATTTTTCGAGGTTTGTCGATGAACTCCGCGACTTGCGGATGAATCTGGGGGGAAACTGCGATACCCATACGTCCTCCTTGGTCAAACAAATACATGCCAGCGAGAATGAAGCGGCGACGCGGACCGGGGTATGCTACCGCCGGACCGCGACAAATGCAATGGCGATCCGGCAATGCTGATTATTCGCCGTACGGAACCCAGATGTTCTTCACTTGAGTGGCGTGCTCCAGGAACCAGCGGCCTTCCGCCTGCTTCGGGTTGAACCAGTCGATGACGCGGCCCTCATTCGTCCAGACCTGCTTCAAGTTTCCGGTGGACATTGCCTTCGCTGCCGCGACGGCAGTTTCGTCTCCGTAACACCAGATGCCATCGACGTCATCGTGTTCCGCCAGTGTCTTCAGGAGCTGCGAGGCGTAGCCCGTCACGATGTTCAGCGCTCCGCCGGGCAAATCACTGGTGTCGAAAAGCTGGTAGAGGTCGCCCGTGATCAGCGGATATTTCTCCGAAGGAACTGCAATCACCGTATTACCCGAGGCGAGCAGAGGCATTACGAGTGACAGAAAACCCAACAGCGGAGCTTCCGTCGGGCAGATTACTCCAACCGTTCCGATCGCCTCGTTCATCGCGATCGCGATATTGCGGAACGGCGGATTGTGCACCGCACCGTCGAACTTGTCGGCCCACGCAGCACACGAAAAGATGCGCTCGATCCCAAACTCGAGTTCCGCCCCGGCTTGCTTCTCGCCGACCGCCGCAGCGAGTCGCTGGGCGATCTCACTACGGCGCTGGGCGAGGTTCTCCGCGCAGTAATACAGAACCTGGGCCCGATTGTGCGCCGTAGCCTTCGCCCAGGCTTCGGCTTTGCGAGCCGCTTCCACGGCGTTGCGAATGTCTTTTCGATTCCCCAGAGGAGCTTCGCCCAACAGGCGCCCATCGGGCGAGCGCACTTCCATGCTGTAGCCAGAGTCGGGACGGGCCTGCTTGCCGCCGATATAGAGCTTGACGGTGCGGTCAATGGCAGGCGTACTCGCGTCGGGCCTTTCTTCTACTTGTGCAGCGACAGGAGCGTTCGCGGCCGGCAGTGTCGCTGCGTGCTTGAACCACGCCGGCTCCATGTATTCGAGCAAGCCTTCTCTGCCGCCTTCCCGGCCATATCCGCTCTCCCGGTATCCGCCAAAGCCGCAGGCAGCGTCGAACAGGTTCGTGCAATTCACCCATACGACACCGGCCTTGAGTTGCGCGGCTACATGCAGCGCTACGTTGAGGTTCTCGCTCCAAACGCACGACGCCAGGCCATAGACTGTGTTATTGGCCAACTCAACGGCTTCCTTCGGCGTGCGGAACGTCATCGCCGCGAGAACGGGACCGAAGATTTCTTGCTGAGCGACGATCGACGTAGGATGCACATTGCTCAAAAGAGTCGGCGGGTAGTAGAAGCCGCGCGATGGCAACACAACTTGCGGTTGCCAGCAGATTGCTCCTTCCGCGACACCTTGTGCCACCATCCGCTGGATGCGATCCAGTTGCACGCGCGCGACAATAGCGCCGATGTCAATTGCCTTGTCGAGCGGCGGACCGATGCGCAGGCTGCTCATGCGGTCGCGAGTCTTGGACATCAACGTCTCCGCGATGCTCTCCTGCATTAACAGGCGCGAACCCGCGCAGCACACTTGCCCCTGGTTGAACCAGATTCCGTCGACGAGGCCTTCAACCGCACTGTCCAGGTCGGCATCTTCGAAGACGATGAACGGAGACTTGCCGCCGAGTTCGAGCGAGAGACGTTTATGGCTTGCCGCAGTCGCGCTGCGAATCGCGCGTCCCACTTCTGTCGATCCCGTGAACGCTATTTTATCGACGTCGGGTTGCTTCACCAGCGCCTCGCCGGTTGAGCCATCTCCCGTCACGATGTTGACGACTCCGGCTGGCAATCCCGCTTCCTGGCAAAGTTCCGCGAACGCGAGCGCCGTGAGCGGAGTGAATTCAGCGGGCTTCAACACCACCGTGTTTCCCGTCGCCAGCGCCGGCGCGATCTTCCACGCCAACATGAGAAGTGGAAAATTCCACGGAATGATCTGACCTACGACCCCGCAAGGCTCGTAGCCGGGGAACTCTTGCTCCATCAATTGCGCCCAACCTGCGTGGTAGTAGAAATGGCGGGCGACCAGAGGAATGTCGATGTCGCGGCTCTCACGGATGGGCTTCCCGTTGTCGATGGTTTCGAGAACCGCGAGAAGCCGGGAATGTTTTTGCACCAGCCGTGCGAGTGCGTAGAGATAGCGCGCGCGGGCATGCGGAGTAAGCGCACGCCATTTTGGAGAGGCGATGCGCGCAGCACGCACGGCAGCGTCGATGTCCGCAACCCCGCCTTGAGCGACCGCAGCCAACTTCTCGCCATTCGATGGATCGATTGTGTCGAAATAGTCTCCGGTCACCGGCGGCTGCCACGCTCCGCCGATGAAAAGTCCGAAGCGCCGCCCGTGGCGCTCCAGCCATGCTTCCGCCTCTTTGGGATCTTCGGGAGCGGGTCCGTACTCCATGGTGGCAAACTTTTCGGCAATGCTCATAGGGTTCGGCTCGCTTGTTCTCGTTTGACCACGATCATTCCGCCACGAACTTTCACGCTATGCAATTGGATGACGATACTCTGCAGAGTAGCGTCCGGTTGCTTGATGCTCCAACTGGCGCTCGATGTCTCCCAGCAGACTGCTCACGCCGAAGCGGAAGAGTTCTGCACGCATCCACGACAGGCCGAGTTCCTCTTTCATCATGGCCAGCCAGTCGATGGACTGCTTTGCCGTGCGGATCCCCCCGGCCGGCTTGAAGCCGACCGCCATTCCGGTTTGCTGAGCGTATTCGCGGATGGCGCGAACCATGACCAGGCTCACCGGTAGCGTGGCGTTCGTCGGTTCCTTGCCGGTCGACGTTTTGATGAAGTCTGCGCCTGCCATCATGGCGACGAAACTGGCACGCGCCACGTTGCGTAACGTCAGCAGATCGCCGGTGCCCAGAATGACTTTCATATGAGCTCCACCGCAGGCCTGCCTGAAAGCCGCGACCTCATCGTAGAGCGCCTGCCAGCGTCCGCCGAAAACATGGGCGCGCGTGATCACGACATCGATCTCATGCGCCCCCGCTTCCACCGACCGGCGAATTTCCGCAACGCGCTCGGCGAGCGGAGACAGGCCCGCGGGAAATCCGGTGGAGACTGCCGCAACGTGAACGCCGCTTCCCTCCAGGGCGTTCAGCGCGGTTTCGATGAAGCTGTGGTAGACGCACACGGCGCCCACCTTGACGCCGAGGTCCTCGATCCCGAGTTTCTGTACGAGATCCTGCTGAATGGGCTGTCGCGCCTTCGCGCACAGTCGCCGCACGCGCTCGTCGGTGTCATCGCCGGAGAGCGTGGTCAGGTCCATGCAGGAAATCGCACGCAGAAGCCACGCGGCCTGCCATTCTTTCTTTACCGTCCGGCGAGCCATTTGGGTCTGCGCCCGGCGTTCCACGGCGCTCGTGTTGACCCGAACGTCCTGCAACCAATTCAGATCGAGGGGAATACCGGTGTTGGAGAGAAGCGAACGTCCGGCGAGGGTAGCGATCGTGTTCGAGGCGTGCTGCTCTACAGACGCGACCTCGCTTCCAGATTTGCGCGCGAGGTTGGGATAACCGTGATCGACCGACATAGCAAATCTGCCTTATATCGTTTCTGTGAGAATGCGAGCCCGTGAGGCCTGAACACGGGCGGATTCCTTGAGCTGCAATTGTACGGCAGGCAATCTTACAACGCGAATTCGATTGTCCCGTGTTGTTTCATGGTGGTAGGCGGCAAGAAAAAGACCGGAATTATCAGCGAGGGTTTACAATGACGCACGCTTCGGCGATTGCAGCGAGCTACATCGCCTGCACTTCCCGATGCACTTAATTTCCTCTATGCGCAAGCAGACAGTGTCCGCCAACCTGCGAAAAAAGCTGGAGCAAGCGGCCGTCAAAGTGATGAAGAACGCGCATGCTCCGTACTCGAAGTTTCACGTGGGCGCGGCCATCCTGCTGACGAACGGCAAAATCTTTTCTGGCTGCAATGTGGAGAACGCCTCCTATGGAATGACCAATTGCGCGGAGCGAACCGCGATCTTCTCCGCCGTTGCGCGGTTAGGCCCGAAGATTGAGATTCAAGCGGTAGCCGTCACCAATGATCACGGGGTTGCCTGTTCGCCTTGCGGGGCATGCCGCCAGGTGATTTATGAATTCGGCCCCGATGCGATCATCTTCTTCCAGGGCGCCACCGGCCCGAGGCAGGCGCACATCACCGAACTTCTTCCGGAAGGATTCCGCCTCCAGTGAGCCAGCAGACATCCGTTCCGCAAACGTTTCGTGCCATTGATGTGATCCGCAAAAAGCGGGATGGCGTTGAGCTATCGCGGGACGAGATCGAAGGGTTGGTAAGCGCATACACCAAAGGGGACATCCCCGATTATCAAGTATCGGCATGGCTGATGGCGGTAGTGCTGAAGGGTATGACGCGGCCAGAGACGGCAGCGCTCACGGATGCGATGCTGCACTCGGGCGACGTGCTCGATCTTTCTTCGTTGCCGGCCAAGAAAGTCGACAAGCACTCCACGGGCGGGGTTGGCGACAAAACTTCTCTGGTGCTGGCTCCGCTGGCCGCGGCCGCGGGCATTGCGGTTCCAATGATCAGCGGACGCGGTCTGGGACATACGGGCGGAACGCTGGACAAGTTGGAGGCCATTCCGGGCTTCAACGTGAATCTTTCCGTGGCAGAGTTCCGCCGCGTGCTCGAAATCTGTGGCTGCGCGATGATTGGGCAGACGGCAGAAATTGCTCCCGCTGATCGCAAGCTTTACGCGCTGCGCGACGTCACCGGCACAGTGGAGAGTCCGTACTTGATTTGCGCGTCCATCATGAGCAAAAAACTGGCGGAAGGCATCGACGCCCTGGTGCTCGACGTGAAGACCGGATCCGGTGCCTTCATGAAGAGCGAGAAGGACGCCGCCTTCCTCGCCGAGTTGATGGTTGAAACCGGCGAGCGGATGGGCAAAAAGGTAGTGGCGTTGATCACGGACATGGACCAGCCCTTGGGAAACAAGATCGGCAACGCCCTGGAAGTGATCGAGGTCGTAGAAGTTTTGCACGGCGGCGGTCCGGAAGATTTGCGGGAACTCTGCCTGGAATTGGCGGCGTGGATGTTGCATCTCGGCGGTGTGTCTCACACGGTTGCGGAAGGAAAACAGCAGAGCGCGAAACTGATTTCTTCGGGCAAGGCCCTGGAAAAATTCCGGCAGATGGTGGAACTGCAGGGCGGGGATGCGCGGGCCATCGACGATGCCAAACGCTTGCCTCACGCGCAGCACACCCTGCAGGTTTCCAGTGCAAAGGCCGGGTATCTGGCCTCAATGCAGTGTGAGCAGATTGGCACTGCCTGTGTGATTCTAGGTGGCGGGCGCGAGCGCAAGGAAGATTCCGTAGATCCTGCAGTGGGAATTGTCTTGCACAAGAAAGTTGGAGATCGAGTTGCGGCCGGGGAGCCTCTCGCGACGATTTACTACAATGCTGAGGCCCGAACAGCGAGAGCCCGGCAACTGATTGAGGCGAGTTGCGTGGTAAGGGATGCAGCGCCGTCGACAAAAAGGCCGCTCATCCATAGAGTCATCGGGAAGTCCGGGGAGAAGCACTGAATGGGACGATTCACGGGAATTCTTGGCCTGCTGACCATGCTCGGGTTCGCTTACATCTTCTCCACGAACCGTCGTGCCATTCGTCTGAAAACAGTCGCCTGGGGTCTGGGCCTGCAGTTCGTTTTCGCGATTTTCGTGCTGCGAATTGACGCCGGGCGGATTGTATTTCAGAAAGCCGGAGACGGCGTTACGAGGCTGTTGAGTTACGCCTACGCCGGCTCCCACTTCGTCTTTGGCGACTTGGCTAAGCCGGGATCGCAGCTCGGATACTTCGCCTTCGGAGTCTTGCCCACCGTCATCTTCATCGCCGCTTTCTTCGCCGTGCTCTATCACTTCGGGATCATGCAGATCATTATCAAGATTTTTGCCTGGGTCATGACCCGCGTGATGGGGGCGAGCGGCGCCGAATCCTTAAATGTCGCGGCCAGCATTTTTATGGGACAAACCGAAGCGCCGCTGACGATCCGTCCGTTTCTGCCGGACTTGACCCGCTCGGAACTGATGACCGTGATGACCAGCGGGATGGCGCACGTTTCCGGGGGCATTATGGCTGCCTACATCGCGTTTGGCATTGATCCGAAACACCTGCTGAGCGCGGTCATCATGACTGCGCCCGGGACGCTCCTGATGGCGAAGATGCTCGTGCCGGAAACTGAGCAGGCACGAACCGCCGGACGAGTCGTCATGAGCGAGGACGAGGAGAAGACGGAGAAGGAAGAGAATCTGCTCGGCGCAATTTCACGCGGGACGACGGATGGTTTGCATCTGGCGCTTAACATCGCCGCGATGTTGATTTCATTTCTCGCGCTGATTGCCCTCGTCAACGGCATTTTCGGCGGCATCCACCATTACATAGGCTGGTTTCCAGAAAGCTTGGAACAAATATTTGGAGTCATCTTCGCGCCCGTCGCCTGGGTGATTGGCATACCCAAGCACGACTGCCGCATCATCGGCAACCTGCTCGGCACTCGCATGGTGTTGAATGAACTGGTCGCATTTTCCATGCTGGGAGCACAGAAAGCCGCGCTTGATCCGCGCTCGGTCACCATTGCCACCTTTGCGCTGTGCGGCTTCGCCAATCTCAGTTCGATCGGAATCCAGATCGGCGGGATCGGCGCGCTGGCGCCCAACAAAAGAGGCGAACTGGCTCGGCTTGGCGTGCGCGCGATGCTGGCCGGGACGATGGCCAACCTGATGTCGGCCTCAATTGCCGGCATGCTGCTTTAGACTACATTTGTTCAATCGCCCGCCAACGGATCAAAGGGAAATAGACTATGTTCGCGTTCAGCCATTTGCGTGCGCGACTAGCAGAATCGCGAGCCCATAGAAAACGAACATGAGGGCAAGATAAAACTTGGCGCGAGCTCCCGAGCCCGCAAATTCTTTCCAGGCCAGCACTCCCCACAGCGCCGCGACCATGGGCGCCGATTGTCCGATGGCATAGGAGATCGCTACTCCCGTGAAGCTTGCCGCCACCAGATTAAAAACCATGCCCGTGCCCCAGATCACTCCGCCAGCCAGGCCCAGCAAGTGTCCTGATGGCGGCCCGCTGAAGAAGCCGCTGAAATTGACCGGTTCGCCGACCAGCGGCTTCTTCATGAAGTAGATATTCCACAGAAAACACGAGAGCAGAGCCCCCAGCGTAAGAAAGACCGCAACGCTATAGGGGCCGAGAGTGTTACCGTGCGTCATCGAACGAGTAACGAACGGCGCCCACAGCCCCATCAACACTCCCGAGACCACGCACGTGACAATGCTCTTGCGCGATACCGAGCGGCCGGCGCTGGCCAGACTTCCATAAGCTTTGCCGTCGAGGATCACAGCCACCAGCGCGCACGCCACCCCGATCGCAAGGAACATCGCGTTCCCCTTAGGCTGCAGCGCATAACTCAACACCACCCCAACCACCAGCGCGATTCCAATCGACACGGGGAAGGCGACCGCGAGCCCCGCCATGTCGATTGCAGCCACGAGCAGCAGATTCGCCAGATTGAAAATGGCTCCGCCCACAAGAGTGGAAACGATGTTTGAAGTGTCCGCGGACTGAACGTTATTCACGAAACTGGTGGAATCGTGCCCGCTGCTCCCCATGGTGAAGGCGAGGACCAGAGAAATCAGGAAGATGCCAATCGCGTAGTCCCAATAAAAAAGCTCGAAACGATAGTTCTTGACGCCCTTGTAAGTGTTGGCCCAGGAACCCCAGCAGATGGCGCTCGTGATCATCATCAACAGCGCAATCGTCAGACTCGGCGGCGTGAACATCGTGCTCTCCCTTGGAAAGTGTGAACTGTACTCTTCTTTGCAGCGAGCTACAAGCCGGAGATTGCGTGGGAGCGTGCACGTTTCTCACAGATACGGATACAGCTTCGATGACGGGGCCAGCCCCCATAGAGTCTCGCTCGCCTCGTCTCTATTATCCGAAATGAATTTTGTCATTCCGGAGCGCAGCGAGGAGTCCGCTTTCTGCGCTCGTGTGAGGATGCCTGTGTGGGGACGGGTCTTTGACCCGTCCGGGCGATCCGGGTTTGTCGGGCCGCAGGTTTTTCTTTCGCCCCTTCGGGGCTTGTTCCTCCACTGTCGAGCTCACCCACCGCTTGCGCCGTTCGGCGTCGCTCAGGGCAGGCTATGGGCTGCAATCTTTCGCTCCTTCGGAGCTTCCGCTTCTTTCACACTTAGTGGCGGCTTGCGTTCGATGACTTTGGTTGGCGGGGTTGGCGCCGGCTTGGGTGCACCTGCGCCGCGGCCCGGTACTTCTGGGCCGCCTGGACAGCCGGGGGCGGCTGTCCCCACATGAGCCGTCGCAGCACTCGCAGTCTCCGCACCAGCCGAGGCTGCGTATTCAGGGACTTGTTTGACCATGTCGCTGGAGTGGAGGCCGAAGTAGCAGAACTGCTCTCCGCGGAGAGCGGGCGAGCCGCAACGGACTCCGGTGACCTTGATGTGAGTGCAGACTTTGACGCTGGGATGAATTGGCATATTGATCCTGTTGGTCCTATCAATAAGTTTTTGGTAGTTGCGAGCTAAGATCTTGGCTTCATTGGAGTTAGGGGCGGAGGATATGACGACATCCGCGTATAATCTTGGAAACGCAGGACTTGCGAGTAAAATATTGCGGATTAAGGACTTAACCTCGCTGGCTGCGGTGGAAGGCTTTCCCGTTTTGGGAATGGAAACGGTTAGCTTTGCGTCGACTGCTTGGGATTGAGCCGCCGGGTTGGCAGATCGTTTGCGCATATCCCAACTTGGCTCATTTGAAATTCTCAGTAAAGGTTGTTCGTCACAAGGATGGGAATTATTGTTGTGGAGGGCTGTGGAAAGCGGTTCGAGAAAGTGTGTAATACGCGGGAGAGCTTCACGCGAGAACCGGCGATTGAGCAGCGAATCGTTGTGCATTCAGCGTAAGAAGTCGGGACAGGATTTCCTGATTGCTGATATCTGCGGGCCAGCCGTAGGCGGCGGAATTTCGGTGACAGACGGGACGTACCCCAATTTCACAGACCCACATCACGCTTAGTCGTGCTAAATCCTGCTATACAAGATCGATATGAGGAACACCAAAACGCTTTCCGTGACCCTCCCGCCCGACATGCTGAAGCGCGCCCAATCCATTGCCAAGAAGGAGAGCCGCACCATGAGCGAACTGATCCGCGAGGCCCTCCGCCATTACGAACGCCGCTCCTGGTGGGACGACATCAACGCCTACGGCCGCTCCAAAGCTGACCGCCAAGGCATCCGCGAGCAAGACGTGGATCGTCTCATCCACGAACTGCGCCCCAACAAACGCGCCGCCAAAAAGTGATTCGGATGGTTCTCGACACGAACGTGATCGTGTCGGCGCTGGTCTTCGGCGGAGGGTAAACTTTCCCAAAATTGTCCCAACTTGCCGCCGGGCGAAGGCGGGCGAAAGCCGTTATCCCGCACGCGAACCCAAGGTCCCTCGACTTCGCTCGGGATGACAAGCCTTCTCGGAACGCACGAGGGAACGCGGAAGGGTTTTCAATTACCCAATTACAAAATTAGTCAATTACAAAATGAGTTAGATGGGTTTGCCGCGGAAGAAGTAGACCAGTTCGATGATCAGGATGACGACCACCATCAGCTCGAGGACGAAGGCGCGGCTCTGGTTGAACTGGTCGACCATGAAGCGGTAGAGATCTTCGGCGGTCTGCAGTTTTTCCTTGACCAGGTCTTTGTAGTCGGGCACTCCGACTTTGGACGCGCACAGCTTGTACAGCCGCGCCGAGAACATGTCGCTGAGGAACTTGATGGCGTTGTCGGCGCGCTCGGTCAGTTCGTTGACGTCGAGCAGCACGGTGTGAAGCTTGGACGCAGCCCGCGCCGTCCGCCAGCGCGACCACAGGCCAGTTCCGCCTGCGTCGAGAAAGTCGTAGACGTCCTCCAGTTCTTTGGTGAGCAGTTCGTCGTAATGGCGGAACTCCAGCAACTGCGAGTTCGCGTACTGCAGAAGCTGGATCGCGGTCTCCGCACCGACGGGATCGTCGTAAATAAACGCCGCGTTCCAGCCAATCACCGCCAAGTCATTCGGATAGTAAGAAATCCTCGACTGCAGAATCTCCTGCCGCTCGCCGTCGGAAAGAGTCGCCATCTCGCCGCGCACCACCTGCGAAATCTGATCTCCGTTCGCAGCCAGCAGGTCGTTCGCCGAGGGCGCGCCTTCGATCTCGCGTACGTGGAAGATGAAGTAGTCCTCTTGCAGCCAGTCGCCGCTATAAGGCTTAACCAGCGCCGGCGCGGCGCGTTCCAGCTTCTGCTTCACCACGCGCGAGGCGAGAGTCTCAAAGTGGGTGTCGGACGTCCAGCGGCAGGAAAGCTGCACCAACTTATCCCATCCACCGGAAAATGGCAGTTCGAAGACCAGGCTCACGACTCCGTAGTCGTAGTACTTGATGTCTCCCTCAAGACGCTCTCCGCTCTCCAGGATCAACGGCTCAAGCGACTCCTCCACTGGCGGACGCTGGTAGCGAACATATCCCGGAGCTTGATGCTTGAAGCTGGCCTCCGCAGTGCGCGCCCCGAAGATCTTGCGCAGCACGTCCAGCCGAATCTCCTCGCAAACATCGAACTGGATCAGCACCAGAACCGACCCGCGCAAGGGCGAAGCGGCCGACAATGGAACCGCAGGCTGAGCCTGAGCGGAGGTCGCGCGCGCGACCTCGTTGCCGACCATAGTTGTAAGTTCACGATCCATAAGAACACGGCTGCTGGTTAAACCCGAGCTCCGAAAGGCGCTGGAAGAAGCGCGTGAGACTGGCTTCCATTGTCCCAGAAACCAGGCAATGGGACCATAGGCGAACCTTAGCCAGGAGCTAACCTGCCGGTAAGTGGCTGAGCCGTCAATGGTTCCTGGCGAATCTCCAGAGGAGGAATCCGCCCGCCGCCAGCGCTCCCAGGCCCAGTCCAGCCCGCAGCATGGAGGAGCGAATGTCGGCATCGCGCTGGCCAATCAGCCGTGACTCCGGCAAAAGACCATCCGCAATCTCGGAAGGATTGAGGGCCATCTGCAGAACTTCAGCGAGGTGAAGCGCGTGACGTCCAGTGCCCTGCGCGATCTGCTCGCGACAACTGAATCCATCCGCGATGATGAGCCAGTCCGGTGGCGCTTTCCGGACTGCGGGCAGAAGTTCGAGTTCGCCAATGGCCGCGGAGATGTCGTACTTGTCGTGCTCGAAGCCGAAGGAGCCAGCCATTCCGCAACATCCTGGGGCGGGAGCCTGGAAATCGATGCCGATGCGGCGCAGCAGCGACTCCTCGGCAGTCATTTTCATGATGGACTTGTGATGACAGTGTCCGTGCAACAGCGCCTTGCGCTCGAAGCGAGGGAGTGGAGAGTTGCCGGAGTTGTTTTCGAGAAACTCGCTGAGCAGAAACGTCTGCCGCGCGAGCGCTTGCGCGCGCTCGTCGTGAGGGAAGAAGTTGAGCAGTTCGTCGCGGAAAACGGCGACACAGCTCGGCTCAAGTCCGACTACAGGGATTCCCGCTTCAATCTCGGGCGAAAGTGCGTCGAGGATTTCGAGGAGCAGCGATTGCGCTCGGTCGAGCATGCCGAAGTCATACAGTGGACGACCACAACAGAGATTCGCCTGCGGAAGGATCACCCGGTATCCCGCGGTTTCGAGGACATCGACCGCGGCTTTCGCAGTTGCGGGCAGGAAATAGTTGTTAAACGTGTCGGGCCAGAGCAGAACCGGAGGGCCCTCAGGGGCTGAAGACCGATTTTGTTGAGCGTAATATGGCACAGCTGAAGCCGTGCTCTTCCCATTTCTTTTCCGCGTCCGGTAGAACCATCGGCGAAACGTTTCAGGAGCGAAGGCCGGAATGCGGCGCTGCGGCGGAATTCCCGCAACCATCTTCGCGATGTCGCGCAGGAAGGGCAACTGCGTAGTCAAATTGACGAGGCCAGGAAGGTTTGACGCCAGACGCGCCCAGAGGTCGATATTGCCGAAGGCATAGGCGCTGCGCGGGCGCACGCGGCCTTCGTAGTAATGAGAGAGGAATTCAGCTTTGTAGGTCGCGACGTCGACGCTCACGGGACAGTCGCTCTTGCATCCCTTGCAGGCGAGGCAGAGATCGAGCGAGTGCTTGACCTCTTCGCTGCGCCAGCCATCGCGAATGACCTCGCCCTGGGTCATTTCCCAGAGCAGATGAGCGCGGCCGCGCGTGGAGTGCTCCTCTTCATGTGTGGCGCGCCAACTCGGACACATCACGCCGCCTTCATCGCGGCGGCATTTGCCGACCCCAACGCAGCGCAGAGCGGCGTGCGATAAGCTGCCATGATCGGCGGGAAACTGAAAGCGGGTTTCCGGTTCCCACGGCGCGTAGTTAGCGCCGAGGCGAAGATTCGCGTCGAGCTTGTACGGATCGATGACCTTGCCCGGATTCATCTTCCAATCCGGGTCCCATGCGGACTTGAACTTGCGGAACGCCTGCATCAGTTCCGGGCCGAACATTTTCGGAAGGAGTTCGGCGCGGGCTTGTCCGTCGCCGTGTTCGCCGGAAAGGGAACCGCCGTAACTCACGACAAGATCGGCGGCTTCCTCCACAAACTTGCGGAACCTGGCGATTCCCTCTTTCGACTGCAGGTCGAAGTTGAGCCGCGTGTGCACGCAGGCGTGGCCGAAGTGGCCGTAGAGCGAGCCTTTGTAGCCGAACGCGGCCATCATCTTGCGCAGATCGCGAAGATAACCGCCGAGTTTTTCGGGAGCGACGGCGGCATCTTCCCAGCCTTCCCAGTTCAGGGGCTCGCCGGGCACATGCGAGGTCGCGCCCAGACTGGCCTCGCGAATCTCCCAAATGCGCTTGGCTTGCTGGCCCGAGTAGAGGCGCACGTTGGGTGGACTTATGCTTTGATTAAGCGCGTCGATCAGACGGCGAGCCTGTGACTCGGCTGCTTGCGACGTCTGCCCGCCGAACTCGACCATGAGCCAGCCTCCGCCTTCTGGCAGCAGAGCGAGTCCTTCGGAATTGACGCTCTTGGTGCGCGTGTAGTAGACGAGAAGATCGTCGAAGCCTTCGAGGCCGATGGGCTGGTGCGTCATGATTTCGGGAACGTGGTCGGCGCACTGATAAATGTCGGGATAGGCCACGACGAGCAGGACGCGCTCCGGCGGACTCTCGACCAAGCGACAAGTGGCTTCGAGAACTGTGGCACATGTGCCTTCTGAGCCGACCAGCGCGCGCGCGACATGAAAATTATTTTCCGGCAGCAGGTAATTCAGGTTGTAGCCGGAGACGCGGCGCGGGATGTTGGGATAACGCTGGCGGATGAGATCGCCGTATTGCTCTGCGATTTCCTTTAGCGAGCTGTAGATCTGATCCGCACGTCCGTGGTGGCTGCGGCCCGATACTTCCGGGCCGCCGGAACCGCCGAGGGCGGCTGTCCCCGCATGGTCTCGAATGAGATTCTGGCCCACTTTCATGCGCACACCGTCGTAGGTGACGATCTCGAGTTGCTCGATATTGTCGTCGGTCTTGCCCGCCATTACGGAATGGACGCCGCAGGAATTGTTGCCGATCATGCCGCCGATGGTGCAGCGATCGTGGCTGGCGGGATCGGGAGCGAAAGTCAGGTGATGCTTTTCGGCGGTGTTGCGGAGGTGATCGAGCACGACGCCGGGCTGCACACGAGCGATGCGGCGTGCGGGATCGATCTCGATGATTCTCGCCATGTACTTGGAAAAATCCAGCACGACGGCGACGTTGCAGCACTGGCCCGCGAGCGATGTGCCGCCGCCGCGACAGAGCAAGGGCGCTCCGAATTCGCGGCAGAGGGAAATCGCGGCGAGAACATCATCGGCATCGCGGGGAAGAACCACGCCGATCGGGACTTGGCGGTAGTTGGAGCCGTCGGTCGCGTAGAGGGCGCGACTGCCGTCGTCAAAGCGAACTTCGCCGCGAAGGCTTGAGCGCAGAGCCTCGGCCAGTCCCGAGGCGTCGGTCGGCGAGAACTTCGGGGCCGGTGCGGAATCTGCCACTCTGTCTTGCATGGGCCGGTTTCTTAGTTGGAGGACTTCTTGCTCACATTGGTGATCTGAAGCTTGGTGGTGTCGCCCCGGGCCTCGATGTTGATGGTGATCATGTTCTTCTGGTCGTTGGAGACAATCGTGCAGCGATTCTGATCAGAAGTCGTCACCATGGCGCCGGGGAATTTCGTCTTGTAGAAGCTGCAGATTTTGTCTACCGCGTCGCCGCTTTCGAACATGGCGGTCACGGTGTGGATGCCGCCAAACGACGCGGACGAAGCGCCGCTCTTCTGTACTTCCGCTCCCGGATAGACCTCAATACCCAGGTCTTTGGCAGCCTGCTCTGGATCCTTGGAAGTCTCGACCGAGCCGAACGGGGTTTGCACTCTCACGTGATCGCCTTCCTGTGTCACGTGAGAAGTCCTAGCAATGCGATAACCGATGATGCCGACTGTCGCAACGCCAAGAATCCCGATGCCGACAATCACGGCGACTACGATCAGGATGATTTTGAGAGCGCTGCTGCCGCCGGTGGGAGCCGGAGCAGGTGGAGGGGCCGTCGACGTCATGCCGGCAGCAGATGGACTGGACGCGACGGCAGCGCCGCACTTGTTACAGAACTTCGTTCCCTCATTCAGAGTTGCGCCGCAGGAATTGCAGAATGCCATAAATCACCTCATGATCGCGGGGTAGGAAAAATCGACGGCGCGAGTATACCGCAGATTGGGAACAAGTAGAGAGCAGTCATTGGCCGACTCACATCCTGGCTGAGCCGATTTCCCATGTCTCGCAAAAGAGGCGAGACATGGGGCACCCCTGCTCCACGGTATCCCTGCTTTGCAGGGCGGACAGCCGAGGCGGCTGTCTCTACGTGAGTCGCTTAGCTCCAGGTTCGGGTGCCGTAGTCGGCCATGGAGAGGACTAGAAGAATGAAGAGGAAAAATACTGTCGAGATGACGACCAGCTTGAGCAATTTTTCGTGAGCGCCCTTGATGTGCATAAAGAAGAGGGCCACGAGGAGTGCCTTCGTGGTGGCGATCACGAGCGCGACCGCAGCATTGAACCGACCAAGATCCAAGAAGGCGGCTTCGTAAGTAAGGAACGTTCCCAGCAAGAGCGCGCCCCAAACTAGAAAGTAAGTTACCAGCGGCGATGATTTCGAGTGTGCAGACATGCGAAGCCTCAGGGGTGCCGGTCGATCAGGTAAAGCAAAGGAAACAGGTAGATCCAAATAATATCGACAAAATGCCAGTACAGGCCACCCATCTCCAGCGGCGTGTGGTACTCAGGAGTAAAACGCCCTTTCCAGGATGCGTACAGAAGCCAGGTAAAGAAGCCGATCCCGATGATCATGTGAAGCGCGTGCAATCCGGTCATGATGAAGTAAAGGGCAAAATAAATCTGGGCGTGGCGCGGGTTGGCCAGTTGATCGGGATGACCGGGGAGCGCCTCTTTATCGAAATTGAAGGAAGCGCCTGGGACGTGATGCTCCACAAACTTGTCGTGGTATTCGATTCCTTTGATGCCGAGGAATGCGAAGCCCAGGGCCAAGGTGAGCACAAGGCTCGTGATCAGGAGCGTGCGGCGGGCAGTCTGCGCAGCCCAGATGGCCAGGACTACGGTCAAGCTGCTGCAGATCAGGACGGCGGTGTTTGTAGCACCGAGGCCGGCATTGAGGGTTTTGCTGGCAGCGGCAAAGTCGCCGAAATACCACAGCCGGTAAATGAGGTAGGCGCAGAACAAGCCGCCGAAGAACATGACCTCGGTGCCCAGAAATATCCACATGCCGAGGCTGGCGGCATCGCGCTGCTGCTGCGGCTCGGCAAAGTGGTGCAGCAGTTCGGGGTGGTGCTGCTCTTCGTGATGAAGGCCGACAAGGGTGCTATCGGGCAACGGGGACCTCCTCTTTATGAGGTGCGTCCAACTCGTCGTAGTTGTAGGCTTCCCAAGTCACGATGGGCTCTTCTTCAAAGTTGAAAGTCGTGGGCGGCGACGATGTCATCCATTCCAGGCCGGCGGCGTTCCACGGATTGTCGGGCGCGGGCTTGCCGTAGCGCATCGACCACAGGAAGTAGAGCATGGGAAGCAGATAACCAACGCCGAGTACCGTGGCGCCAGCGGTCGAGAGTACGTTCAGCACCTGGAACTCCTGCGGGTATTGGAAGTAGCGGCGCGGCATGCCGAGGTAGCCGAGGATGAACTGGGGGAAGAAGGTGAGATTGAAGCCCAGGAAAACGATCAAGGCTGCCAGACGCGCCAAGCCTTCGGGATACACCCGGCCGGAAATTTTCGGCCACCAGAAGTGCAGACCGCCCAAATAACCCATGAGCGCGCCCCCGACCATGATGTAGTGAAAGTGTGCGATCACAAAATAGGTATCGGTGACGTGAACATCGATCCCCAGTGCGGCGAGGAATAGGCCGGTGAGGCCGCCCATGGTGAACAGGCCAATGAAGCCGAAGGCATAGAGCATGGGCGCATCGAAATGGATGGAACCTTTATAGAGGGTCGCGGTCCAGTTGAAAACTTTAACCGCGGAAGGCACCGCGACCGCATAGCTCAGCAAAGAAAACACGAGCGCGGCGTAGACGGAAATTCCAGCGACGAACATGTGATGCGCCCAGACCAGAAAGCCGAAGACCGCGATTGCGATCGACGAAAACGCGACGAAGCTATAGCCGAAGATGCGCTTGCGCGAAAAGCAGGCAATGATCTCGGTGACCACGCCCATCGACGGCAGAATCATGATGTACACGGCGGGATGGGAGTAGAACCAGAACAAGTGCTGAAAGAGCAGCGGATCGCCACCGAGCCTGGGATCGAAGATGCCGAGATGGAGCGTGCGTTCGACCGCGACCAGCACAATGGTGATGGCGATGACTGGGGTTCCCAGAATCTGGATGATGCTGGTGGCGTAGTGCGCCCAAATGAACAGGGGCAGACGCGACCAGGTCATTCCCGGAGCGCGCATGCGGTGGATCGTGACTACGAAATTCAAGCCGGTGAGGATGGAGGAAAATCCGGCGACGAAGATGGCGAGTCCGGCCTCGACAATTTTGGTATTCGTGAAGGCAGTGCTGAAAGGCGTATAGAAGGTCCATCCGGTATCGACGCCGCCGGTCAGCATGCAGTGCAGCATCATGATGCCGCCGATGATGTACAGATACCAGCTCAGCAGGTTGATGCGCGGGAAGGCGAGGTCCTTGGCGCCGATCATCATGGGCACAAGGAAGTTGCCGAGCACGGCGGGGATCGAAGGGATCAGAAAGAAGAAGACCATCACCATGCCATGCATGGTGAAGAGTTTGTTGTAAGTATCGGCCTGCACCAGGTCACCGGCGGGAGTCAGCAATTCGAGACGGATGAGGAGCGCGAAGAAGCCGCCGATGAAAAAGAAGAAGGTGATCGACATCAGGTAAAGCAGCGCAATGCGCTTGTGGTCCGTGGTCAACAGCCACGAGCCGACGCCGTACTCCTTGTTCAGATAATTTTCGCGCTCAACCGGTTGAACCGTTGCGGTAGCCATACTCATTGCACCTGACTTCCTGCGGCTTTGGAATTGTTTTGCGGCGTGGCGGCCGTCGTCTTGTTCCCGGCTGCGACGGGTTGAGACAACGATTTCACGTAGGCCACCAGCGCGTTCAATTGCTCTTCACTCACCAGTCCCTGAAAAGTCGGCATGACCGGCTTGAATCCGTTGACGACCTTCGCACCCGGATCGAGGATGGATTCGCGAATGTAGTTTTCGTCGGCGGTCACGGTGCGTCCGTCTTCCAGCGGCACGGGCTTCCCGAAAACTCCCTGCAAGTTTGGACCGCGGCCCTGCGTGTCGGTGCGATGGCAAGTGACGCAGCCGAGTTCGGCAAATATCTTTTCTCCCGTCGCCGAGAGTGGGCCGGTGGTGCCTCCGTTCATCCAGGCTTCGAACTGCGCGGGTTCCATCACCACGATGGAACCGATCATGCCGGAGTGTTGCGTGCCGCAATATTCGGCACAGAACAGGTGGTACGTTCCGGACTTGGTGGCGCGGAACCAGGCTACCGTATAGCGGCCCGGTAGCACGTCCTGTTTCATGCGGAAGGCAGGAACAAAGAAGCTGTGGATGACGTCCTGAGAAGTCATGATCAGCTTCACGTCGCGGCCTACGGGGACGTGCAGTTCGTTGATCTCGCGCTGGCCCTCGGCGTGTTCCAGTTTCCACATCCATTGCTTGGCGACCACGTAAACCTCGGTGGAGTCGCGAGGCGGCGTGCGACTCTTGAAGTAGACCACCGCTCCCCAGGCGAAGATCACCATGAACACGAAAAGCGGGATAATCGACCAGGTTAATTCGAGAGGCGTGGAACCTTCAATCTGCTCGGCCAGAACCCCGCGACGCCGGCGGTAGCGCGCGGCGAAGAAAACCAAGGCGGTGAAAATCAGCAGCGTCATCAGGCCCGACACAATGAGCAGGAAGATGAAGAGGGCATCGACGTTGCCCGCCGCAGTGGAGGCCCGATCCGGCCATAATGGAAAGTTATCGAACATATCTTGCTTGACCCGGTCCCGCCTGACCCGATTTTGTCTGACCCAAGCTTCTTCGCGGCGGCGCCAGTTTCTCCAGCCGGAACAGAATGAACAAAAGGATCCCCAGCATCAAAATGGTGAGGCCGGCTCCCAGTTGCAAAATGTTGCTCACGATTGCGCCGTATTTCCCGGTCGCAGGATCGTAGTGATAGCAATACAGCAGCACTTGATCGACGGCGTTGCCGATCTTGCCCTGCGAGGCTTCAACCAATCCCATGCGCAAGTCTTTCGGCGGATAATCCACGCCGTAGAAATAGCGCGAGATGCGGCCTTGTGGAGTCAGCACCATGATGGCCGTGGCATGCGCGTATTGATTGATTTTGGGATCGTACTGATATTGAAATCCCACCGCCTTGGTCAGCGCGTTGATCGACTCCGCAGGTCCGGTCAGGAAATGCCAGCCGGAAGCGGCGCCGGAACGGCCGTAGCGCTTGAGGTAGTCCTGCTTCTTGGCGGCTGCGATGGCGGGCGTTTCCTGCGGATTGAAGCTCACCGTCACCACATCGAATTCGTTGCCGACATCAAACTTCACCATCTTCATGGCGCCGGTAAGGCCGGCCAGAGCTTCTCCGCAGAGCATGGTGCAGTTGTAGTAGACCAGGTTCAGGATCAGAGGTTTCTTGCCGAAGTAATCGCCCAGTTTGACGGCGCGGCCGGTGTCGTCGACGAAGGCGAGATCGGGAGGCACTTGCCCGTCAAGATGTTGCTCAATGCCAACGTTCTGCAAGTACGGCGGGCGGACGTTGGACGGCGGCGACATGATGCCTTTCGTCATTGCCTGTCCCCAGGCGGTGGCCGCCAGCAGCATGATTGACAGCACGATTCGCGCTGCGGAATTCGAATTGTGATTCTGACCGCTCACTGCTTGGGTCCTTTCGTCTTTTCCGGCTGAGTCTTCAGTGGCTGCGCTGCGGGAGTCTCCGCGGCTGATTGTGCGCGAACGGGGAGTCCACGCTGGGCGATCAGGTCCATTGCCCGCTCAATCGGGATGTGGACGGTGCCGGCTTTCTGGTCGACCCAATCGTAGGAGCTCAGCGTCTGTTCTTCGTCGGTACGGATTTTGTCGAGTTGGCCACGCTCGTCGATTTCCAGCTGTGGGCTGGGAAAGTTCTGCTTCAGATAATCTTTGTAATCCGCCGAGAGCTTGCGCGTATCCGCCGGGGCGTTGGTGACCAGCGGACTAACGGGGGCCTGTTGCGATTCCGACCGTTTTTCCAGATACGAGTACAGAGCCGTCACCACGAAGTAGACGAGCAGGCCGGCCACAGCCAGACCTCCCAGGAAATACAGAACTCCGGGGATGCCGATGTCACGGCGCTCGTAGCCGCCGTTGCCTGTCGATTTCACGGGATGGATTTCGTTGCTCATGCGTTTTGGCGATGATGTGCCGGCTCCAGAACCTCTCCCGCTGAGGGATCATAAGCGGGCAACAGAGGCAGCGAGCCCAGATTGCGGAAGAAGTAAGCCAGCCAGAAACCGCCGATGGCAACGGGCACGACCACGTCCGCGATGGTGACGGTGAAAGTCTTGGAAAAATTCGGTTCGATGATCCAGAACAAATCCAGATAGCGCATCAGCATGAGCCACACTGCCAACCACACCAGCTTGCGAATGTTGCGTTTGAAGGAGCGCGACAACAAAGTTCCGAACGGGATGGCAAAGTGGAAGATCACAATGAACAGGCCGACGTATCCCCAGCCGCCGTTCAAACGCCGCAGATAATACGTGATCTCCGAAGGCAGATTGCCAGCCCAGATGATGAGCCACTGCGAGTAGTTGAAGTAAGCCCAGACCATCACAAAGGTAAGCATCCATTTGCCATGGTCGTGGACGAAGTCGGGCTTCAACATCTCCGACATGGGCTTGTAATCAAACAGAATGCGCTCGACTACAACCGCGAAGCACATAGCCGACAAGACTTCGCCAATGAGAATGACCAGGCCGAAGATGGTGGAAATCCAGCTGGGATCGAGCGACATCACCCAGTCAATCGCGGCGAAGGAAATAGTGAAGCCGTAGAGGATGAGTCCGGGGCCTGCGACTACCTTGAAGCGATCCGTGTTGTCGGGTGCGCCGGCGCGGTCGGTTTGCTTCGACCATTTTGACAGGAGGAATGAGAGCAGATTCCAGATCGCGAAATAAAACACCGCGCGCAGGATGAATCCATTCGTGGTGAGATAGGTCTTAGTGATGTCCTCGAGGTGCTCGCGCAGATGTTTGTCGGCAATTTGATCGAGAGGTTGAGCCCAGATGTACAGCTTGTGCATTCCGAGGATGACGGGAATGAACAGGAGCGCCAGCAGCGGCACGGTGCGCATGGCAGCGCCGAGAATGCGGCGGATGACCATCCCCCAACCGCCGCCGGTGAGATGGCGGATCATGAGGATCGCCATGGAACCCAGGGCCACGCCCAGCCAGCACATGAAGCCGAGCAGGTAGGCGCGATAAAACTGCTCCGGCCGCAGGAACGCGAGGATGACCGCTACGATGCCGAAGGCGACGCCAACCATCAACGACCGCTGCGCAATGGTCTTCACCACTGGCGGGGCGGTCAGATCGAGATGGATCACGGGCGCCGCGCTCATTTCTCTTCTTCTCCCTTCGAATTGCTCTCGGGCAAAACCGCGGGTAGGCTCGCACCCGTACCGGGTTCGCGGAATTTCAGAGGCTCAGACGGAATCTTTTGTCCCGCGGGCACATCGGCCATGGTCGCGTTCTGGCTTAATTGGAGGGCGCGAACATAGGCCACAATGTCCCAGCGATCCTGTGGCGGAATCTGCGAGGCATAATCGGGCATGATCCCGAAACCTTCGGTGATGACGTCGTAGAAATAACCTATCGGCGCTTTCTGCAGCCGCGCAATGTGGAACGACGGCGGCTTGCGCGCGAATCCTCGTGAGGGCACGAAGCCGTTGCCGTCGCCCAGGCGCGAGTGGCAGGGCGCACAGAAAATGTTGAAGCGCTCGCGGCCGCGATCCAGCACTTCTTTGGTCACAGGGAAAGGCATTACGTCGCCGGGATTGTTGCCGATTTTGCCGGTATAGAAATAGGTGTCTTGGTGCAACTGGCCGCGGGCGACCGTGCCTTCGACCGGCGGACGCGCCGAGCGCTGGTCAGAGAAGAAGTCGCTGCGCGAGAGCGGATTCTGGCGCGGCTGGACGTGCATATCGATGCGGCAGGCGGAGAGCATCGCGATTGCCAGCAGCAACGTTACGACCGACGCACCGTCGAGCTTCGCTCGACCGAACAGCCGAGGGCGGCTGTCCCCACATGGATTTTGGCGGAGGCGCGGCATGTTAGCTGGGCACCTCCGAGACTGAGCGCGGGGCAAGGCCTTCCAGGAATTTGCGCGTGTCGGCGGGGTCGTACTTCTTGTCGGTGGAAAACACGATCAGGAAGAAGCGATCTTTGGACGCCAGGGCAAAACGCGGCACGTTGAATACGGGATGGTAAGGCATGGGCAGGCCGTTCAGAGCGAGCATGCCGAACACCGCCGAGATTCCGGCGAAAAGAATCGTCATTTCGAACGTGATGACGATGAAAGCGGGCCAGGAATGCGGGGGCTTGCCGCCGATGTTCAGCGGATAGTCGACCGCCGACATCCAGTACTGCATGATGTAGCCGGTCAGGCCGCCGATGATTCCGCCGATCAGCACGACCAGCGGAACTTCGTCACGATGGAAACCGATTTCTTCCGCCAAGCCTTCAATGGGAAACGGGCTGTAGGCATCGATCTTTTTATAGCCGGCCTGGTGCGTGGCGCGCGCAGCCTCGACCAAAGCTGTAGGCGAGTCGAACTCCGCCATGATGCCGTAGATGGGATCGCGCTTCATCTTCTGCACCTCGCCATCATTCCTTGACCTCCGCTTCCGGCAAAAGGGTGCGCATCTCGAAGATGGAAATCGCAGGCAGCAGCCGCAGGAACAGGAACATTGCGGCCAGGAACATGCCGATGGTGCCGATGTAAGTCATCCAGTCCCAGCGCGTGGGGTAGTACATGCCCCACGAGGACGTGAGGAAGTCGCGCTGCAGACTGACGACTACGATGATGAAGCGCTCGAGCCACATGCCGACGAGAATCACGCCGGAGACGAAAAACAGTGCAACGGGACTCGTGCGCAGCCTGCGAATCCAGAGCACCTGCGGAATAAAGATGTTGCAGATCAACAGCATCCAATAAGGGACTGCATAGGGGCCGTGGAGGCGATTCCAGAGCGTGAAGGCGTCGTAACGATCGCCGCTGTACCAGCCCATGAATGCCTCGATACCGTAGCCGTAGGCGACAATCAGTCCCGTCGCCAGCATGACCTTCGCGGAATTCTGCAGGTGGCGCTCGGTGATGAAATCTTCCAGGCCGTAAATCTTGCGGATGGGGATGGCGAGCATCAGCACCATGGCGAAGCCGGAGTAGATGGCGCCGGCGACGAAGTACGGCGGGAAGATGGTTGTGTGCCATCCCGGCACGATGCCGATTGCAAAGTCAAAGCTCACGACGGTGTGAACCGAAAGGACTAGCGGCGTAGCTAAACCGGCCAGCAGCAGGTAGGCGGTCTCGTAGCGATGCCAGTGGCGGGCCGATCCGCGCCATCCGAAGGAGAGCATGCCGTAAACGATTTTGAGTGCCGGGTTGTCGCTGCGGTCGCGCAGCGTGGCCAAATCAGGGATCAAGCCTATGAACCAGAACAATGCGGAAATCGTGGCGTACGTGGAGACGGCGAAAACGTCCCACATCAGTGGGCTGCGGAACTGCGGCCACACGCCCATGGTGCTGGGATACGGAAACAGCCAGTAAGCCAGCCAGGGGCGGCCAACGTGGATGGCGGGAAAGATTCCGGCCGCGGCCACAGCGAAGAGTGTCATGGCTTCCGCGAACCGGTTAATCGAATTACGCCACGACTGACGCAACAGCAAGAGAATCGCGGAGATGAGGGTGCCGGCGTGGCCGATGCCGATCCACCACACGAAATTGACGATAGCAAAGCCCCAGCCGATGGGGATGGTGACGCCCCAGATGCCGATGCCCTTCAGGACAAGGTATCCGATGGCGAACAGCATCATCATGGTGAGCATGAAGGCGATGCCGAAGCCGAGGAACCACCCGTTCGAAGCCGGACGGGTGAGCACGATCGCGCTGATTTTTTCCGTCACCGTGCCGAAGGTGTGGCCCGGTTCGATCACGGGAGCGCGATCGAGTTCGGTGCTCGTCTTGTATTGCTCAGGCATCTGTCTTGCGAAATCCCTCAAGGGCTAAAGCCCAATCTCAAGTCGACTCTTAAGGGCACGGCTGAAGCCGTTCCCTTCCCAAAACCATTTCGCGGCTGACGCCGCGGCCTCGTGCGAATCTAAGCTCGGCCGCGCTTCGCGCTGGCCGGACGGCCGAGGCGGCCGTCACCACATGGTCCTTCTATCCTTTCAATTCCGGGTTCGGGTTGCGAACTTCCGCCAGATACGTGGTCCGCGGGCGGGTGTTGAGTTCGCCCAGGAGGCTGTAGTTTCTTGACTGCGCTTTTAGCTTTGACACTTTGCTATTTGGGTCGTTGATGTTTCCGAACACGATGGCACCTGCTGGACACGACTGCTGGCAGGCGGTTTGGAGTTCGGTGTCGTTGATCTTACGATCTTCGCGCTCGGCATCGATGCGGCGCTCGCTGATGCGCTGCACGCAGTAGGTGCACTTTTCCATGACGCCGCGGCTGCGCACGCTGACGTCGGGATTGCGCATCATCTTGTATTGCGGCGTCTCCCAGTCCTGGAAGAGCAGGAAGTTGAAGCGGCGAACTTTGTACGGACAGTTGTTGGAGCAGTAGCGCGTGCCCACACAGCGGTTGTAGACCATGTCGTTCAGGCCTTCGGTGGTGTGGTTGGTGGCGCCGACGGGGCAGACGACTTCGCAGGGCGCGTTCTCGCACTGCATGCAGGGAACGGGCTGGAAGAATGCTTTGGGATTGTCGCGGTCGCCCTGGTAGTAGGCGTCGACGCGAATCCAGTGCATGTGGCGGCCGATGACGGTCTGCTCTTTGCCGACGACGGCGATGTTGTTCTCCGACTGGCAGGCCAGCATGCAGTTGTTGCAGCCTACGCAGGAGTTGAGATCGATCGTCATGCCCCAGGCGTAGTCTTCCGACTTATAAGGATAGGGTTCGTAGAGCGTGAGGCCGGGCGCGGGCTCGTCTTCCTGCGCGAAGTTGGGCTCTTTGCGATATTCGTCGAGCGTGGTTTCGCGGACCAGCGGACGGTGGCCGCCGTCGGGCGTGTCCATGCTTTGCATGCCCTGGGTGGAGGCGAGTTTGTAGGTGTCTCCGGTTTTGCGGATGGTGACGCCGGTGGCGATCCACGGCGCGGAGCTTGTGCGCAGGGCGTATGAGTCGAAGCCTTGGGCGGTGCCGACGCGGCCGGCGCGCTTGCGTCCGTAGCCGAGCGTGATGGTGACCGAGTTGTCGGGATGGCCGGCCTGGATCCAGACGGGGCCGGTGACTTTCTTTCCGTTCAGTTCGAGTTCGACGACGTCTTCGGTCTTGATGTTGAGGCGCTGCGCCATCGCGGGACCGATTTGGACGGCGTTGTCCCAGGTGAGCTTGTTCATCGGCTTGGGGAGTTCTTGCAGCCAGCCGTTGTTGGAGAATTGTCCGTCGTAGATGGTGGGGTCGCGGCGGATGTTGAGCTCGATGGCGCCCAGAGCCGGGATCGGGGCTCCTTTAACAACCTCACCCGCCTGGCTTACCGTCTTTGGCGCGAACGTCGTGCCTTCGATCCAACCATCGTGGAGCGACTTGCGCCAGAACTGCTCGAAGTCTACGCCAGTGTGCTGCTTTTGCCAGTAGGCGCGGGTGAGATCGTAACCATTCGCGTCGGCTTGGCCGGAGAGCAGCGCGACGAATTCCAACGCACTCTTGCCATTGTACAAAGGCGCGATCAACGGTTGGATGATGCTGACTGTTCCGTCGTAGGCGCGGGCGTCACCCCAGGCTTCGAGTTCATGCGTGGCGTTGACGTGCCACTGGCAGAGCTCTGCGGTTTCGTTCTGATAGAGACCGTAATGCACGCGCAGGGGAGTCTTGCCGCTTTTCAGGGCGTCGGCAAAGTTCAGGTCGGCGGGCGCGTCATAGGCAGGATTGCCACCGAAGATCACCAACAAATCGACCTTGCCCCCGCGCATGTCGGCCACGAGATCTTTCAAGGATTCGGTCTGATTGATCGGGTTGGCATCGACTGGATCGGTATAGAAAACGGTCTTACCGACGTTACCCAGCTGCGCATTTATCACGTGGGCGAGAGCGTGCACATGCGGCGGTTGATGATCGCCCGCCAGAACCAAGCTCGATCCGACACTTCTTTGCAAGTCTTGAGAAAGTGCATAGAAGAATCGCTCCGCCGCTTCGCCTGCAGCGGCAGTTACTTCCTTAATGGCTATGCGGTTCGGCTTTGATAGGACCGCAGCACATGTTTCGATGACGTCGGCCCGCACAGCCAGCCGATGATCCGCCTTCGCGCCCGTTGAACTCGGCGTGCTCTCGATGACGTACAGGCGGTTCATGTTGCTGCTGTCGGGATTGCGGCGGCTGGCGAAGTCGCGGATGTAGCGGGTGTTGCCGGGGAATCCGGCGTAGAGGAAGTCGGCGTCGAGCGAGACGATGACGTCGGCCTTCGAAAAATCGTAGCGGGTCTCGACGGGCTGTCCGAAGGCCAGCTTCGCGCCTTCGAGCACGTTGTCGCGATTCACCGGCTCGTAGACGTGCCACTTGGCCTGGGGATAGATCTTTAGGAAGTTGCGCAGTTGGTCGGCAAGAGTCGGCGAAGAAATTGTCGGCGTGAGAATGCGGATGCCGGCGCCCTGCAGGGCTTTCTGCGCGCTGAGCGGGCCGCGGATCGCGCTGAGAAATGCCTGCCACGAGCGCACATCGCCCATCGACATGACGGTCTGCGAGCGGTCGGGATCGTACAGGCCGAGAATCGAAGCCTGCGCAAAGATATCGGTGCCGCCGAGCGAGGCCGGGTGCAGGTCGTTGCCTTCGATCTTCGTCGGACGGCCGAGATGGCTTTCGACCAGCAGTGGGCTTGCGTATCCGCCCAGCGTGCTCGCCGTGGCGTAATACATGGGACGGCCGGGGATGACGTTTTCCGGCTGGCGCACATAGGGAACGATGGGCTCGAGCGGCAGACGCACGCATCCGGTCATTCCGGCGAGGCCGAGCGACGCGCCCATTACCTTGAGGAACCCGCGGCGCGAGACGGAGTCGACCCATTCGGAGGCGCCTTTGGGGAATTCGCGGTGCAGGGCTTCCTGGAAGTCGTCGCTGCCGGCGAGTTCTTCGAGCGAGCGCCAGTATTCGGGGCCTGTCTTCTCGGCGGCATCGTGCGCCGTCGCCTGGTCGATCCGCGCGCGGACGGAATTCAGGTCCAGTTTGCCTTTTTGGCTGGGGCAAACATCTTCGCGCTTCCCGTTTTTGTTGTGCTCTTCCATTTTTGATGCGACCGCGTGCCACAATTCTTTCGCCCCTACGGGGCTTGTTCAGATTTTTGTTTTGCGTCCCACGGCTTGCGCCGTGGGCTGCATTCTTTCGCCGCTTCGCGGCTGACTTCACCATACACGCGGCTGGCTTCGCCGCTTACGACTTCAGCGATGACAGGTGCTGCAGTTTGTAATGTCTTTCACGTTGCGAACGTTGTATTTCTTGATCAGGGCGGTTCCCAACTGGACCTGATCCGTGTAGCCGTGGCCGTCGACTACCACCGGGGTTGCGCCCGTTGGCGGCTGGTAGCGCATGTTGAACACCTGATCGCGCGGACGGAGATGATTCTCTGGAGCGCGATGGCAGCCTAAACACCACTCCATCTGCAGCGATTCCTGCTGGTACATCAGCGGCATCTGGTCGACTGGACCGTGGCAGGTGTTGCAGCCGACTCCCTTGTTGATATGAATGCTGTGGTTGAAAAACACGAAGTCGGGGAGCTGGTTCACGCGCGTCCACTGCAGAGACTCCCCGGATTTGTAGCTGGCGCGCACCGGCTCGAGGAGCTGGGCGTTGGTCCAGATCTGCGAGTGGCAGTTCATGCACGTCTTGGTCGGGGGGATGCCGGCGAAGCTCGAGGTCTCGACCGAGGTGTGGCAATAGCGGCAGTCGATGCCGAGCCCGGTCACGTGGTGCTGATGGCTGAACGGGACTGGTTGCGGCTTGCGCACCCCAGCATAAGTAACGTAGGGCGAACGCTGGATCTCCATCGCCATCCAGCCCAGCGCTGCAACTACAAAGACCGCGCCAAAGATCGTGGCCCGAGACAAAGTATTCGTACTGCGATGAAAGATCTGCGACATTCTCTTATGAGATCTGGCTTAAGAGACCCGGCGGTTGGTCCGCTATTCGGTTGAATACTGATTTGATACGGCGAAAAGAAAACCACCCACTGGTTTCCTGAGTCGTTTGCGAAACCAGAAATTATAAATACTTCATGGGAGTTTGTCGCGTTTTTTTGAGTTTCGCAAGAAGAAAAAAATTCAAATGGAACGTTACTAAAAAAATGTTGAGTTTTTCAACGTATGCGCGAACGTACGGCTATGACGGTTCAGGCATCGAATCCGGACTCTCTGTCGTCGCCTGTTACCGCAGATTCATGACCATGAGTTTGGGCTCGGTCATCTCTTCAATGGCGTAACGCAGACCTTCGCGGCCCAGGCCGGAATCTTTGACGCCGCCGTAGGGCATTTGATCGATGCGGAAGGATGGAACGTCTCCGGCGATCACGCCGCCGACTTCCAGTTCTTCGTAGGCCTGGAACAGCAACTTCGCGTCGCGGGTAAAGACTCCAGCCTGCATGCCATAGGCGGAGTTGTTGGCCTGGCGCAGCGCCTGATCGAAGTCTTTGTACGGCTCAACCGTCACCACCGGACCGAAAATTTCCTGGCAGTTCACCTTCATCTCGGGCTTGGTGCCGGTGAGGACCGTGGGCTCGACGACGAGATTGTTGCGGCCGCCGCCACAGAGCAGGCGCGCGCCGGCACGAACGGCTTCGTCGATCCACGTTATGGTGCGGATCGCGTCGCTTTCACGGATGAGCGGTCCCACATCAGTGGACTCATCGAGCGGATCGCCCGTCTTCAGCTTCTTCACGCCCTCGACGAAGAGGTCGGTGAACTTTCCGTAGACCGAATGCTCCACCAGAATGCGCTGCACGGAAATGCAAGTCTGGCCGGCATAGCCGAATCCGCCGGTGACGCAGCGTTCGGCGGCGTATTCCAGGTCGGCATCGCAGTGCACGATGACGGCGGCGTTACCGCCGAGTTCAAGGGCGACCTTCTTTTTTCCGGCGCGCCGCTTGATGTCCCAGCCGACGGGCACGCTGCCGGTGAAGGTAATGAGCTTGATGCGATCGTCGGTTACGAGAAGGCCGGCATCTTCATTCGAGAGCGGCAGCACGTTGAGTCCGCCGTCGGGCCAGCCTGCCTGTTGCACGCACTCGGCCAGAAGCAGCGAGCAGAGCGGCGTCTGCGGAGCGGGCTTCAACACCATCGAGCATCCCGCGGCGATTGCCGGCGCTACTTTGTGGGCGACGAGGTTGATGGGGAAATTAAACGGCGTGATGCCAGCGATCGGGCCGAGCGGAAACCGGCGCACAATGCCCCAGCGGCCGGCGGTGAATTCCTGCCAGTCTAGGGGAAGAAACTCGCCGTAGATGCGGGTGCTCTCTTCCGCGGCGACGTTGAAGGTAAAGATAGCGCGCTCCACTTCGGTGCGCGCGGCCTTGATGGGCTTTCCGGCTTCCTGAGCGAGGGTGCGGGCAAATTCTTCCTTGCGCTCCATCATGGAAGCGGATATTCGACGGAGAACCCGCTGGCGCTCGAACGCGGGCAGACGGCGCGTGGTGCCGAAGGCCTTGACGGCGGCGGCAATGGCGGTCTCCGCGTGCTCACGGCGGCCCTGCACGACGCGGGCAATCACGCTGCTGTCGTAGGGCGCGCGAATCTCGACGACGTCGCCGTCGTCCCGCCACCGGCCATCCACGAAGAAACCGTGCGTCGCAACGGGTGCGATCGTCATCTCTGACATGATTTTTTCTCTGGCCCCCAGAAAACCGACTGGGACAATTATAGGACTTTTGGATGACCGGGAAGCTGCGTGGGTTTGGAAAAAAGGTTTGGAACCACAGCGGACACACGAGCACAGGGGGGCGGCACTCTGGCTTTACAATGGGCTCGGCCTGATGACGACTGCCTTCACGACGATTTCCGAGCTTTCACAGCGCTTGCGGCGGAGAGAAGTCTCTTCGGTTGAGATTACTCAGGATTGCCTGGTGCGCATCGAGCGGCTGAACTCCGCGCTCAACGCGTTCATCACGGTCATGAGCGAGTCTGCCCTGGCTGAGGCGCGGCGGGCGGAGGCTGAGATTCTGCGCGGTGAGTGGCGCGGGCCGCTGCATGGCGTCCCGATTGCGCTGAAGGATCTCATCGACACAGCAGGCGTGCGTACGACTGCGGCCAGCGCGCTATATAAGGATCGCGTCCCAGACCAGGATGCGGAAGTGGTTCGCCGGTTGCGGCGGGCGGGCGCGGTCATCGTCGGGAAAAACAATCTGCATGAGTTCGCCTATGGCGGGAGTTCGTTGGTCAGCCATTTTGGCGATGTTCACAATCCGTGGGGTGTTGGCCGGATTGCCGGGGGATCGTCCGGAGGGTCGGCGGCTGCAGTCGCCGCGGGTCTGGCTCACGCTGCGATCGGAACCGACACGGCGGGCTCGATTCGCGAACCGGCGGCGCTCTGCGGCTGCGTAGGCCTGAAGCCGACCTACGGACGCGTGTCGGTTCGCGGAGTGATTCCGCTCTCACCGTCGCTGGACCACGTTGGCCCTTTGGCCGCGACCGTAGAGGACGCGGCTATCGTGCTGCAAGCGATTGCAGGATACGATTCGACCGACATCACCACGGCGGATGTCCCCGTGGCGGATTATGTTTCTGCGCTGCGCCAGGGTGCGAAGTCCCTGCGAGTCGGCGTGCCCCGTGGGTATTTCTTCGAAGATCTTGACCCGGAAGTGGCCTCGGCTATGGAGCACGCTCTGCGCGGAATCTCAACTCTCGTGGCCGAGATAAAAGAAGTGCAATTGGAGGTGCCCACGGACCGCACTTTGCAAACGGCCGAGTCGTATGCGTATCACGCCGAGAACGTCGGGAAGAGTTTGGACTTGTACCAGCCTGAGACGGTGCGTCGGATCCGGTCGGGAGAAAAGATTTCTGCAGCCGAGTACATCGAGCGGCGCCGTGAACTGGAGGAGGCTCGGCGCAGCATCGGCCAAGTCTTTGCCGAAGTCGACGTGTTAGTCACGCCGACCATGCCAATGCCGGCTCCTGCGATTGCCGATCTGAGAGCTAATCCCGAGGCGCTGCGGCCGGCGGAACTGAGGCTGCTGCGCAACACGCGGCCGTTCAATGTCTGGGGGCTGCCGGCGATTTCCGTGCCCTGCGGCTTCACGCAGAGCGGTCTGCCCATCGGCCTGCAGATCGCAGGATCGCACTGGCGGGAGGATTTGGTCTTGCAGTTGGCTCACGCCTACGAGCGGGCGACCGCGTGGCACAAGCGGCGATGCGGGGAGTAGTGCTCCGCGGCAGGGTGTCCCATGAGCGTAATCGCACGCTGTCTGATCGCGCTCTTCAGATCTCAATGATCATGTCTTGCAGGCGAGTGGGATACTTGTTGATGACCTCGCCTTTGTCCTTGCGGACGATCACCGTGTCGGAGTGACGGAAACCGCCCCAGTCCGGATCGTAAACTCCGGGCTCACAGCTGAAGGTCATTCCTTGCTTCAGAACAGTTTTGTCACCCTCGGCGATCCAGGGAGACTCATGGCCTTCAAGACCGATGCCGTGACCGGTCCGGTGCCTGAGGAATTTCTCGAATCCGGCCTTGCGGATCTGGTCGAGGCTCTTCCGGTCCACGTCTTCGGCGATGGCGCCTTCTTTCATATTTTCCACGCCAGCGTCATGCGCAGCGAGCATCGCCTCGAAGAGACGCTTGGCATAGTCCGTCGGCTTGCCGATGATGAACGACCGCTCGTCCTCGACGGCGTAGCCGCCGACCTGGGTGCCGTAACTTAGAATGAGAGCATCTCCGTTTTTCGGTCCGTGCTGGGAACCGCGTGGGGAAAGGCTGAACGTTTGCCGAAGGGCACCAGTCCCCCGAAGGGCGGATCGATGCTGACACCAACGACCTCTTTCAACTCCGATGCCATCTTGTCAGCCAGCGCATCGGCCGCGGCCTTGAGAATTTCGTTTTCCGTAACATTGCCGTGCCTTTGTACAAACTCCCGGCCCGCCTGGACATAGACATCCGAGAAATACATGCCGCGGCGCATGATGTTCAACTCGTCTTCATCCTTGACCCAGCGCATGTGTTCGATCAGGTCTCCGGACTCGACGATCTCAGCGTTGGGGGCGCCGAGCTTGATCTCATGGATACGACTAGGTGTGGCTTCTTCGATGCCGATGCGAGCGGAACCGAGGCCGCGACGGGCCACGCGCTCAAAGATCCAGCGCACTTGGTTTACAGGGTCGGGAAAATCGAAGTACGATTCGAAGTCCTTCACCCACCAGAGCTTCACCTGGTCGGTCTCCAGGCCGGGGACGAAGAGTGTCGGATCGCCAGATTTCGAGATCAGCACGGCCAGCGGCCGTTCCGTCGAGAGATGGAAGTAGCCGGTCGTATAAATCACATTGTGGGAGTTGAGCAGAACCAGCGCGTCCAGCTTGCGGCGGGCCATCTCCTCCTGCACTTGGCCGATTTTGCGGCGATACCAATCAGGCGGCAGGCGGTCGAACAGGTCCGCTCCCGAAACCGCTGCGGAAATCTTGAGGCTTCGCGTGCGACCGTATGCTGAGATGCGGGAAGTGAGCGTGAGTGCGGCAGCGCCCGCGGCGCTGCGCAGGAAGGTTCGGCGGCCGATCGAGTGCATGGTGACTCCAGAACTGGGATCGAAGGCAGACCATGCTAACGCAGAATGGCGACAGGGGCCAACCGGCTACACTGTTCCCACTAGCGATTTCCGGAGCAGTAGCAACCGTTACATTCATATCCCGGCGGGACAGCCGAGGCGGCCGTTGTTACATAATGGTCATTAGTCCACAGTTCGCACATCATCCGGCAGCATCAGCACGAACGTGCAAGTGCGCGTGGTCATCGAACAGGAAAGCGTTCCGCGGCGGAAGACCTTCACCGGCGTATCGTCGGGGAACGCGAGATGGTAGTCCGCAGTGCGGAGCGCTTCGGTGAACGACTTCAGCTTCTCGTCTCCGCTGACAAACTTCACCGCGTCGACTCTGGCGGCTGAGCCTCCGCCGCCACTCAAGAGGATGAAGAAATCGGCGTTGCCGGTTTGAGTGGCCTTACCCAAGTCAATGGTGCTGAGGTGCTGCAGTTCGTCTTTATAGCGCGCAACGGCGGCTTCGGCCTTGGCGTCTCCGCCGGCGAGCGAGGCCAGCCGGCCATGCGTCTCGGGAGCGGGACGGACTCCATTCATGGACAGCGCGTAGGTGCGCAGCGCGCGATCTTTGTTGCCTTGCTTCTCATAGATCTGCCCGAGGTGATCGCCCACCTCGGCGTGGTGACCAAGGTCCCAGGCCGCGGCGACGTACTTTTCCGCTTTGTTGAAATCGCCTTCCGCGAAGTGCACCCAGCCCAGCGTGTCCCAGTAGGCGATCAGAGAAGAAACCAAGAGCAAGTCGTTTCGCGAGAGACGATCGAGCGAGACGTTGCGCAGCGCAGCGGCCGTGGCCGACACCGCGGATTCGGCATACTGCTGCGCCCGGTCGAGATGAGAGTCCTTGAGCGAAAGCTGATAGGCGATGTTGTTCCACACCAACGGCGTGGCAGCGAGTTCGACGGCATGATCAAATGCGGCCAGCGCCTTGTCGTCCTGCCCAAGATTCAGGTAGGCATTCCCCAGACTTACCTGCAAATCGGGACTGTCCGGAGTGAGCGCCGCCGCCTTCTCCAGTTCGCCGACGGCCAGGTCATATTTATGCCATTCCTCGTACATCGCGCCCAGGTTAAGGTGGGCGAACTTGTCGAGCGGATTGTTTTCGAGTTGTTTGTTGAAGGCCTTTACCGCGTCGTCGTATTTGCGCTCGTTCCAATACACGCGGCCGAGGTTGTTGTAGGCAAACTCGTCATAGGGATTCACTTCAAGCTGTTTCTGAAAATTGGCGATCGCCTGATCGTCCTGACGCATCGCGAAATACAGGAGACCCAAGTTGTTCCAGGCGAATTTGTTCCTGGGATCGACTTCCGTCGCGCGTTTCAAGAGCACAATCGCCACCGGCAGGTTACCACTGTCCGCGGCGGCCTTGGCACTGTCAACCAGATCTTCGGCCTTCATGTCCGCAGGAGGAACAGGGGTTCCGGCCACCGTGCTTTCGACCGAAAGCTGCTGCGCGAGATCGGCACTGACGGCGCGGCGGAACGATTCGTAATCGGCGGATCGAGCGACCGGCAGTTCATCCTGGCGCAGAATCAGTTTGCGTCCCGCGGCGAAGACGCCAGCGTCCACCTTGTAGGTCGCTTCGTATTCCGCATAGTCGCGTTTCAGCGAGAAGGCCAGCGGCACGTGGGCCGTGTACTTGGCGGGCAACTCCAGTTTGATCTGGTAGGAGTACTCCGCTTTCGGGCCGAGCTTCAGAGGCTCGGCGTCCTCGTCGCCGTCGTCGCCCTCGACGTCCGGCAGATTGAACTGCACCAGCGGCAAAACAATTTCCGTTTTCTTCTTGGACCAGTCGAGGAAATTTACTTTGGAGACGTCGTAGGACATGGTGAACGGTTCCGTTGTCGCCGCCGGGTCACTGATCTTGAGATTGGTAATGTCTCCGCCGAGACCCGCGTTTACATTTTCAACCACCCGTTGCCAGTTCGCCTGGGGCACACGGCGAAATACCGAACGAAGCAGAAGTTCTTCGTCGCCGCGAAATTCGTAGTGCACGTGGGCGTCAAGTTTGCCGATCTCGTTGATCTTTCCATCGATGTTCGAGAACTCGGTGTCGGGCATGGGAGTGTCCGCTGGTGTCTCTTCGAGATGGGGCGCGACCGCGGACGGCGGCTCAGCCGGAGGAATCACCAGCGCCTGCTTCTTGCGCAGCGAGTAAGCCAACAGGCGAAAGGGGGCGACCTCGCTGGTCGTATCCATCCAAACTTCTTCTTTTCCCAGGGGGAGTAGCGTGATGACGTGGTCGAACTGCGAGGGCGAAGGGACGTCGGGATCAAGTTTGCGGCTCGAATTGATCAGCACGGACGAGGCGTGCAGGCCTTCGGCATCAAGCAGCGAGGCCAGCAGTGTGTGCTTGTCTTTGCAGTCGCCGTACTGGTCGTGAAGCACCTCGGAAGCCGCGTGCGGCTGGTAGCGGCCGACTCCCAGAGAGAGGCTGACGTAGCGGAAATTCTTCGCAACGAAATCGTAAAGAGCCTCGGTCTTTTCCAGATCGCCGTTCATGCCCTTGGTCAACTCCTGTGCCTTGGCACGAACTTCGGCGGAGGGCGCGCGACGGTCCTTCTCGAGGCCCGCGTACCAGCGGCCAACTTGCTCCCAGCTTTCGAAGGTCGTTAATTGGACATCCGGCCGCTCATCGTCGGGATGGCGTTTCTTTTTCTTCTTGTCTTTAGCTTTTGCCGTGTCGTCGTCTCGCTCCCGATGAGAACTCGACCAGTGATAAATGCGGCGGCCGTTTTCCTCGGTGATCTTCGGATCCATCCCCGGCTTGCACTTCAGCTTCAGAGGACGCCCGGAGGGAACATCCACGTCGAGGGTTTCGTCGAGGGAAATGTTGCTTTTATCGAATTCGTAATCAGCCCAGAATTGTCCGGCGGCCAGCGGCGTGTGAATTACCGTGACCATGTCATATTCCAGCACCTCACCGGGACGCAACCCGGGGACGGTGATGTGCTTCTGACGGTAATCGGTGTAGACAGGAGCTTCGCGCTCGATGGGAGCGCTCAGATCCTGCACGGCATCGTCGCCGGCCTTGATCTCGCTGCCATCCTCTTTAAGGACGCGCACGTAGGGAATCTCGACGCGCTCGTTGGCGGAGTTGTAGCCTTCCTGCAGCTGTCCCCACTGTTGCACGCCGGCCTCGCTTTGCACGCGAATGCGGGCCTTGGTCTCTTTCCGTCCGGTGCCATCGGCCTCAAAACGGTAGTGCGAGTGCATCTGCTCGATGACAAACGATTCCTCCGAATACTTGGGAGTTTTCGCTTCGGGCTTAAGCGCGTCCGCCGCTTTTTCTGCAGCAGTTCCAGAGGGCGCTTTATCGGATTTCTTCGACTGAGCCGGTGCGATGGAAGTCTGGGCCGAAGGCGCGGCACCTGCGGGCGTCGTAGGCTGCTGGGAACTCGCGCTGGCCGCCAGCAGACAAGAAGAAAGAAGAGCGAGGAAACGATCACGCATAAGTTAAGTTAGGAGACAAACCTTAGTCATTATCCCACTGTTGTAGTTAGTCCGCGAGGAAGCACTCTCGGGAACGAGGAACGACACGAAATTACAGAAGGGGGAGGAGGGGAATGCCTGGATGCAGCCAGAGAGTCGATTGTCATATTGTGACAATTATTTTGCCTAATAATACTGTGATCCCCATCACATTTTTCTCTTCAGCCAGCCTCAATCCGGGGTAAAATCACGCCCAGATAGTCTTGCTTCGCCGCGATGCGAGGCAGGCGTGACGCATAACGTATTTGCGCCACGATCTTTCCGTCGGAGGTTTTTTTGCATGGAAGATCGGGCCCCTGTCGTTCCTTCTTCGGAGCAGTCCTCTACGACCACCACCAAGCATCATGAAGGCCGCGGAGCGTGGGTTCTGACAGCCTACGGAATCTCTGGTCTGGCATTGTTCGGGGTTCTAGCCTACTTTTTCTCGGACTTCATCTCTCATTAGTCCGGGCCCGCAGTGACGAGCGGGCGTGCGCACCCGCGGAATGCGGAGAAGTGTACCCGCCGGCTGATACGAGATAAGTTCGCGTTCCAAAGCCTGTCCGCTGGTGTGCCCAAGGCGCCGGCATTGAACGTGCTACAATGAGCGGCCTTCGGTTGTCGCTTCGGCACCCGGCACTAACCCCACGCAAGGATTGCGAAATACACGGAAGAATCTGTGGCCAAGACTCCCCCAACCAGCCCGACGCCGATTACTTACGCCGACGCCGGGGTGGACATCAGCCGCGCGAATCGCACCAAGCAGCGCATCAAGTATCTGGCGCACAAGACCTTTACCCGGGGTGTGCTCAGCGAAATCGGCGGGTTTGGCGGGCTGTTCGCCGTCGATAAGACTAAGTACACCGACCCCGTGTTGGTGTCGAGCGTCGACGGAGTTGGCACCAAGCTGAAGATTGCGTTTGAGATGGATTTGCACTCCACGGTAGGGGCCGACCTGGTCAACCACTGCGTCAACGACATTGCGGTGCAGGGAGCGGCGCCGCTGTTTTTCATGGACTACCTGGCTACGGGCACGCTGGATCCGTCGATTGCGGAGAAGGTGGTCGAAGGCATTGCCGATGCCTGCAAGCACAACGGCTGTGCGCTGATTGGCGGGGAGACCGCCGAGATGCCGGGCTTTTACCCGGACGGAGAATACGATCTGGCGGGCTTCATTGTGGGCGTGGTGGAGCGCGAAAAAATCATTACCGGCAAGGACGTGCAGATCGGCGACATCATTTTGGGCCTGCCGTCGAATGGACTGCACACCAACGGATATTCGCTGGCGCGCAAGTTGCTGTTCGAGGTCGCGCATTACTCGGCTGATACCTACGTCAACGAGGTCAAGAATAAAGTCGGCAACGAACTAATGCGTACCCACAAGAGCTACTGGCCGGCGCTGAGAAAGCTGATTGACGGCCAATGTGTCGCGGCGCTGGCGCACATTACCGGTGGCGGCATTACGGAGAACCTGCCACGCGTGCTGCCGCGCGGGACGGCCGCGGTCATCGAAATGGGGACCTGGCCCGTGCTTCCGATCTTCGAACATCTGCAGCAACTAGGAAACGTGTCTCAGGACGAGATGTTGCGCACCTTCAACATGGGACTGGGAATGCTGCTCGTGGTGCCGTCGGCGAAATTCAAGAAGGCCCAGTCAGTGTTGGAGCGCGTGGGCGAGAAAGCTTACACCATCGGCCGGATCGTCAAGGGCGAGCGTAAGGTCACGTACAGTTAGGGGAATTTTTTGATTGTTAATTTTTGATTGTTGATTCACACCGGGGTCTTTCATTCAACAATCAGAAATCAACAATCAGCAATGCATTCTCTGGGCATACTCGTTTCCGGGCGCGGCTCGAACTTCGTCGCGATTGCGGACAGCATCGACGCAGGCCGCATTCCCGACGCGCAAATCGCCGTAGTTATATCGAACAAGGCTGACGCGCCAGGAATCGCGACCGCCCGCCAGCGCGCGCTGAATGCGCTGGTGGTTCCTTCCAAAGGCAGGCCGCGCGAGGAGCACGACCGCGAAGTCGTTGCAGCTTTGAAACAACGCGGAGTGGATCTAGTCTGCCTCGCTGGATACATGCGGCTGCTGTCGCCGTGGTTTGTGCGGCAGTTTCCTCACCGGATTCTGAACATCCATCCCTCGCTCTTGCCCGCATTTCCAGGACTGGAGGCGCAGGAGCAGGCGTTCGCTTACGGGGTGAAGACTTCCGGCTGCACCGTGCATTTCGTGGACGAAGAACTCGATCACGGGGCGATCATCGTGCAGAGGACGGTGCCGGTGCTCGATGACGATGACGAACAGACGCTGGCGGCGCGCATCTTGGAGCAGGAACACATCGCCTACACGGAAGCCATCAATATCGTCCTGGGAGGAAACTTCGAAATTGCTGGCCGTAAGTTGATAAACAAGATGCTAACTAAGAGATAGCAGGGTTTGATTTTCATGTGGGGACAGCCGCCCCCGGCTTTCCAGTCGAGCGAAACTCGACGGGGAGGTCACTATCCCAAACATAGACGCAGGTGGGGAATGACCTTTCGGCAAAAACGCCTCGCTGCGCTCGGCGGGACAGCCGAGGCGGCTGTCCCCACATGAGCCTGCCGCTATAATCGACGTGCATGTCAACCTTCGCGCCCGTCGACGAACAGCTTACCTATATCAAGAAGGGCTCGGCGGAAATCATTCGCGAGTCCGAACTCCGCGCCAAGCTGGAGAAGTCGCGCGCCTCGGGCAAACCCCTGCGGGTGAAGGCCGGATTCGATCCGACGGCGCCCGACCTGCACCTTGGGCACACGGTTCTGTTGCGCAAGCTCAAGCATTTTCAGGATCTCGGGCACACGGTCATCTTCCTGATCGGCGATTTCACGGGCATGATCGGCGACCCCACGGGCCGCTCGGCGACGCGGCCGCCACTCACGCAGGAGCAAATTGAACAGAACGCAGAGACCTACAAGACGCAGGTCTTCAAGATTCTCGATCCGCGGAAAACTGTCGTGGACTTCAACCGGCGCTGGTTTTCGAAGTTCACTGCCGACGATTTCGTGCGGCTGGCCGCGAAATACACCGTCTCGCAAATGCTCGAGCGCGAGGAATTCCACAAACGCTTTGCCGAAGAGAAGCCGATCTCGTTGCATGAGTTGCTCTATCCGCTGGCCCAGGGCTATGACTCGGTTGCGCTCGAAGCCGACGTGGAACTCGGGGGCACCGACCAGAGGTTCAACCTGCTGGTCGGCCGCGAACTGCAACGCGCTTATGGACAGGAGTCGCAGGTAGTGCTGACCATGCCAATACTCGAAGGCCTGGACGGCATTCAGAAAATGTCGAAGTCGCTGGGCAATGCGATCGGCATCCACGAGCCGCCGCTGGAGATGTACGGCAAGGTGATGAGCATCTCCGACGAAATGATGTGGAGGTACTACGAACTGCTGACGGACGTGCAGGTGGCGGACATCGAAAAGATGAAAGTTGACGCACATCCTATGGCCGCGAAGAAGGATCTCGCGCACCGCATTGTCGCCGACTTCCATTCCGTGGACGCCGCCATGAAAGCGGCAGAAGACTGGGCGAAGCAGTTCCAGAAGGGAGAAGTACCGGAACATGTAGAGGAAGTGCCGATCAGTTTGGAAGACGTTCTTCCCATTCCTGTTTCTGAAATTGAGTGGTCGGCAAGTGGGCAGCTCGGCGGAAAGTCTTACCGAGGGATTCGGCTCGATCGGCTTCTGGTCAAATGTAGCTTGGCAGAATCTGGTTCAGATGCTGCTCGCAAGATCAAGGCAGGCGCAGTCAGGGTCAACAACAGCGTAGCGGAGGGTATACTCATTTTGGTCACAGGACTCCCCGCGAAACTCTCACTACGAGTCGGTAAACGTGTAAAGATTGCCGTTATTCATCGATAAGAATCCACGGGGAACTAGAATAGCTCATGTGGGGACAGCCGCCCCCGGCTGTCCGGGCGAGCGAAGCTCGCCTTGCTTTTTCTTTCCAGCAAGTGAATTCCCGACTTGGAACACGTTCTTTCCAACGCCCCAAGTCCGGCAGATGCGACCACGGTGGCACTAGAATCAAAAGCGCGGAGCTTCGCTCCGCGGACAGCCGGGGGCGGCTGTCCCCACATAAATCTAATCTTTATGCCACAGGCTTTCTACCGGCGGCAGTTGCCTCATCTTCAGGTGGATGATCGACAGCACTTTGTAACATTCTGCACCGATTACCGATGGATCCTGCCTGAGCATGTGCGTTCTATCGTGTTGCAAAGCTGCCTGCATGACAATGGAACTAAATTCGACCTCCGCGTCGCAGTCGTGATGCCGGATCACGTTCACATGATCTTCACGCCGCTTGTCAACCAGCAGGCCATGGAGGTTTGTTCACTTGCAGAGATCATGGACGCGATCAAGGGTGCCTCGGCCCACCGGCTTAACAAGGCACTCGGACGGAAGGGTCGGGTTTGGCAGGCGGAGTCTTTCGATCATGTAGTGCGGTGTTCGGAAGGTCTCGACGCGAAGATCCAGTACGTGCTGGAAAATCCGGTTCGGCGAGGATTGGTTGCCGAGTGGACGGACTATCCGTGGTTGTGGAAGAAGGCTTTCGTGAATCCCTTCTCTCTGGAGCGGTGACTGCAGGAACCGCTGGGCTTCGCCCAGCGGACAGCCGGGGGCGGCTGTCCCCACATGAACTGATTCTGCTAGTCTCTCACCGCACATGCGGGCGGCTGCCATCCTCGGGCTGGGATGTTCTGCGAAAGATCTGAAGCCCTTCCAGTCTGACAAAAGGATCGAATGGCGCATGGGCATGCCGGCCTCGGGCGAGCAGGCCGATGTGATCCTGCTGTTCGGCGGCGACGGGACGATTCATCGCCATCTCGGGCAATTGGTCCGGCTGGGTTTATCGGTGCTGGTCGTGCCTGCGGGAAGTGGAAACGACTTTGCGCGGGCACTTGGACTGCGTCGCGTTCGCGATTCGCGCACGGCGTGGCGGAGATTTTGCGACGGCACAGGCAATGTGCGCACGATTGACCTGGGAGTCGTTTCCGCGCTGGACGGCGCGGGCGGGGTGCCCGCGCCACATAGTGCTCGCTACTTTTGCTCGGTGGCGGGCGTCGGCCTCGACGGCGAAGTTGCCCGGCGCGCCAACGGCCTTCCCCGCTGGCTGCGCGGGCGCGGGGGATATCTGCTGAGCCTGGCTCCTACGATTTTCACTTTCGCGCCGCTGCGCATGAAGATTCTGACGCCCTTCGACAGCCCGGTCGAAGGTAACGACGAAAGCGCAAGCTGGACCACTCGCAGCGATCAGCCCACCCTGCTGGCCGCATTCGCCAACACTCCCTTGTACGGCGGCGGGATGAAAATCGCTCCTCAAGCCAAAATGGACGATGGCCTGCTCGATGTCTGCATCGTCGGCGCGGTCGCTCCCTTCCGGCTTTTTCGCTTGTTCCCGAAGGTTTATAGCGGCCACCACATGAGCGTCCGCGAGGTCGAATATTTCAACGCCCGCCGCCTACGGGTCGAAACCGAGCATCCGCTCGACGTGTATGCTGACGGAGAATATGTGTGTCGCACGCCCGTTGAGGTGGGTGTGCATCGGGCAGCGCTGAAGATAGTGACGCTTTAAGCCGGCCCTGCTTTGAGTCGTTGCCCAAACCCGCTAAGTGCTAAACTTTCTTCATGTCTGACGGACGCTCGCGCACCCTGCTCTGGGTTCTGATTGGCGGAGGAGCTTTTTTCCTCTTCGTGCTGGCCGTGTTCACGCTGGTCTATCTCACGCTGCACGCGGGAGGCGCCGATGCCGGCATCACCGCCTTCGGCGACCGCATCGGCGTGGTGGATCTCGACGGCGTCATTCTTTCTCCGCAGCCGGTCGTGGGCCAGCTCAAAAAGTTCGGCGACGACTCCTCGATTAAGGCGATCATTCTGCACGTGAATTCCCCCGGCGGCGGTGTGGCTGCGTCCGAGGAGATTTATCGCGAGGTCAAGCGCATTCGCAGCGAGAAGAAGAAGCGCATCGTGGTCTCCATTGAAACCGTGGGCGCCAGCGGCGCGTACTACGTGGCCTCCGCTTCCGACAAGATTTATGCCGACTCCGGCAGCATCGTCGGCTCCATTGGCGTGATCGCACAGTGGGTCAATTACGGCGACCTGCTCAAGTGGGCCAAGCTCAAAGACGTCGTCATCAAGACCGGCGAATTCAAAGACACGGGGAACCCGACCCGCGATCTCACTCCCAACGAACAGGCGTACATGCAATCGCTGATCGACAACATGTTTGGGCAATTCGTCAAGGCAGTGAGCGATGGCCGCGGCTTGAAGTTCGACGATGTGAAGTCGATCGCCAACGGCAAGGTTTGGACGGGCGAGCAGGCCATGTCGATGAACCTCATCGACGGCGTCGGTGACTTCGAGACAGCGGTCGCCGACACGGCGAAGTCGGTGGGCATCAAGGGTGAGCCTACGCTGGTGCGCCCGGAAAGGGACCGCAAGACGCTGATGGATCTTCTTCTCGGCGATGTCTCCCAGTTCCTGCCAGGCCGCGAGAAGATGCTGGAGCAGCAGGTAGGGTTCTATTACCTCTGGAAATAGCGGTTCTAGCGAAATTTGACCCCGCCCGTGCCCCGGGAGCGCTTTTTCGCTGGCGTATCCACCCCGTAACTTGCATTAAACCCCTGAAATTTGAGAAGGTTATGCAGGATGCGGTTGCGGGCTTCCGCGGATCAAGGTGTTTTGCGCGCGTCGTTTCCGGATCAGAGCGGGTGGGTCACACCTTTGAGCCAACCGCCGGTGAAGAATAATGAAGAGGGGCGTATGACCAAAGCCGATCTGATTGACGAAGTCTCGCGTTTGGCAGAACTTACGCGCAAAGACAGTGAAGTGATTGTGGAGACGATCTTTGACAGCGTGGTGCGCTCGCTACGCGCCGGCGACAAGATCGAGATCCGTGGCTTTGGCAGCTTTCGTACCCGCCAACGCAAGCCTCGAGTTGGCCGCAATCCCAAGACCGGGGAACGCGTGGAAGTACCCGCGAAGAAAATTCCATTCTTCAAGCCCAGCAAGGAATTGAAAGACCTGGTGAACGAAGGCGACGGCACGGCACCGGTAACTCCCGCGCCGCCTACAACTTCTGTGCCTCCGACGGTGTAGTCGAGTTGTGAATCGTAGAGACGTTGCTGGCAACGTCTCTTTGTTCTTTCAGGTGTCATCCTGCCGCCGACATCGCCGCGCTGCGCGCGGCGGACAGCCGTGGGCTGCTGTCCCCACACAAACTCCGCTACGGCTTGGTGCCCAGATACAGATCGGCGACTTTCAGCGCGAGCTCCTCAGGATTGATGTCCGTGCGGTTGGCCAGCACAATGATGGTTAACTTGTCGTCGGGAAAGCGCTGGATCGTCGTCCGGAAGCCGATCGTGCTGCCATCATGCGACATGCGTTTGTGGCCCTGATACGGATCAACAAACCACCCGAAACCGTAGCTCACGGCCGGGCCATCGGGAAACGTCGCCGGGCCTTCCGTGGGCTGCGCCGGAGTCAGGGCCGGCCGCATTTCAGCTTCGCTGAGAAGGGTGTGGTCGCGCAGGGCGCGGTCCCATTTGGCCAGGTCGTCGAGCGAAGAATAAATGCCGCCGTCGCCGAGCACGGCCGAGGTCGGGCTCTGATCGGTTTGTTGCCAACTGCCGTCGTTCTTGCTGTGCCCATACGCGCGGTGCGGCACTTCGTTCTTGCCCTTCTCGTAGGCGAGCGTGTTCTTCATTTTCAACGGAGTGAAGATTCGCTCGTGAAGAAACTGGCCAAAGCTCTTGCCCGAGACTTTTTCCACGATCATCGCCAGCACCGCATAACCCGAGTTGCTGTACTCCCACTTCGAGACCGGCGCAAACTTGCCGCTGCTTTGCTGCTCGAGCAACTTCAACACGCCCGCGTCGAGAATCTGCGGAACTTTTTCGGGTGGCGTGTCGGGATACTGCTTCATTAGTAAATCCCCATAGTCCTCGAGGCCCGAAGTATGGTTGAGCAGATTGCGGACGGTGATCGATTTTCCATAGGCCGGAAATTCAGGAAAGAAGTCGGTGAGGTGGTCGTCGTAGTGCAGTTTGCCGTCGCGAGCGAGGAGCATGATGGCCGCAGCGGTGAACTGCTTGGTGAACGATGCCAGACGGAAATTCGTTTTCGCATCGATAGGATGCAGCGTACGCAGATCGGTAACGTCGTACCCGTGGCGGAATACTGGCCGTCCGTTGTGGATGACGAGAACCGCGGCGCCAGGAGCGTTGCTGGATTTCAGCGGCGCGAAGATGGCGTCGATCTGGCTGGCGGAAACTTGGGCGGACGCTGTGACAGCGGAAAATGCGAGCGCTAACAGAAATGCGGATGCGAGTTTTGTCTTCAAGGTGAACCCTCACATAACTTTCATGCCGGATCTTCGACACCATAGCAGAGCAACAGCATCACCCTCGAATGCCAGCCACTCCCATCATTCGCCCGGTCTTGCCTTTTTCGGCGCGGTAGGAAAACAACAATTCCGGATGACAGTTGGTGCACTGTGAAGACGCCTCAATACTCTTCGCCGTCACGCCCGCGGCCAGCAACTGCTGGCGGTTCGCTTCCATCAAATCAAGAAATATCTTCTTCGGCAGTTCGCCGTGTCCGGGGGCGCGGGCGGTCAGAAACAGAAGCGGATATTTCTCGCGCACTGGGTCAGAGTCTTTGACCTCGCGGAACAGACTGGCCCCGTACCCGAACTGCGATTCAAATTTGATCCGAACCTCTTCTCCGACTTCATAGCAGCAGCCTTGAATCCCGGGACCAATCGCGGCCTTGAGATCGCGAGGACGGCTGCCGAAGCAGCGATGCATCTCGCCTATACCTTTCTCAACGATGCGCTTCACCGTGCCGCGCCAGCCGGCGTGAAACACGCCGACCACATGCCGCTTGGCGTCCACCAGAATCACGGGCAGACAATCTGCGGTCTGAATCGCCAGCAGCAGGCCCGGAGTTGCGGTGATCAGCCCGTCTCCCGTGAGCGGTTCTTCAGGAATCGAATCTATGCAGCGAATGATGTCGGAGTGAATCTGGCGCAGGGTGATCAGAGGCCAGAGTGAACTGGTGGCGTGGCGCGAAGAGTTGTTCGAACCACGGCGCTGGCGCGCGACGGCTCCGATCTCACGGAGAAACGCGGTACGGTTCCGTTCCACCGCAGCCCATGTGTCGTCCTCGGTGTAGCCAAGATTGAGATCGCTCTTGCCGTAAGCGCGGGAAGACCCGCCCACGCGCGTGGAAAATCCATGCACCAGCCACGGAAGCTGGCTCAGGTGGCGCGCGTGAAGAATCGTAAGTTTAGTTTTGTTCGAGGCCCGGGTTGGCACTCACCCATGATAAAGGAAGCTACGCTCCCTTTGCGGTTTGCCCCGATCCCCGGCACTCCGCTATAGTTTTATGCATGTTTGAGAACTTCACCGCCACCGATCGCTGGACGAAGAAGCCAGTGCATTGCGTCTATCAGGCGTTGATTGTCGCCATTGCCACGCGGCACGCGGACGCGGTAGATATCAAATTTCTAGTGGATGGCCGAAAGGTTTGGGTGGCGCTGCCGCATCCGGCATGGGTGGAATACAAAAAGCGCACCGGCAAAGCCATCACGGATTCGCTGGCAGTGGAGATTGCTGGACACTACCTGAAGGCCGCGCTCGAGGCCGGAGAAGGAGTCGGGCGAGAAATGTACTCGCTGACGGTGGAAGAAACGCTGGCACACCTCGAAGCAGCCGTCGCCGAAACGCAAGCCCAGCCCGCGTAGCGCGGACACTCCCATCGACAGGCTCAGGGTTGGCTCTGTCCGTGAAATGTCAGCAGCGCCTCGAAGCTAGATTACAACTGCTTCTTTGTACTCTCCGAACACCCGCCGCATCGCGTCGGAGATCTCTCCTACAGTCGCGTAGGCCTCGACTGCGGCCAGTATGCGCGGCATGACATTCGCCCCAGACCTCGCCGCGTCTTCTACGCCCGCCAGCGCCGCTTTCCACGGACCCGCGTCCCGCTTCGTTCGCAGCGCCCGCAGGCGTTCCACCTGCTTCGGCTCGAGCGCCGGATCGATGCGCAGAATCGGGATCGGCTTTTCTTCCTCTACTTCGAACCGGTTTACTCCCACCACGATGGCCTGCTCGTGATCGACCGCCTGCTGATATTCATACGCTGCATTTTGAATTTCGTGCTGCACGAAGCCCCGCTCCACTGCCTTCAGCATCCCGCCGAGAACTTCGATCTTTCCCAGATATTCGGCCGCCCGCTTCTCAATTTCATTGGTGAGCGACTCTACGTAATACGATCCCGCCAGGGGATCGATGGTCTGCGGAGCACCCGACTCGTAGGCGATCACCTGCTGCGTGCGCAGCGCGATGCGCGCCGCCTGTTCGGTGGGCAGCGCCAGAGCCTCGTCGTAGGAATTGGTGTGCAGCGATTGTGTTCCGCCCAGCACGGCCGCCATCGCTTGGATCGCCGTGCGCACAATATTGTTTTCCGGTTGCTGCGCGGTCAGCGTCGAACCGGCAGTCTGGGTATGAAAGCGCAGCATCCACGACCGGGGATTTTTCGCTTTGAAGTGCTCGCGCATGATGCGCGCCCACATTCGCCGCGCGGCGCGGAATTTCGCCACTTCTTCCAGGAAATTGCTGTGCGCGTTGAAGAAGAAAGACAGCCGCGGCGCGAATTGATCCACATCCAGTCCGGCTTTGATCGCCGCTTCCACGTAGGCCATCCCGTTGCCCAGCGTGAACGCTACCTCCTGCACGGCGGTTGATCCCGCCTCGCGCATGTGATAACCGGAAATCGAAATCGTGTTCCAGTCGGGCACGTTCTCGTTCGCCCAGGCAAACATGTCGGTGATGACGCGCATGGCCTGGTGCGGCGGATAAATATACGTCCCGCGGGCGATGTACTCCTTGAGCACATCGTTCTGTACCGTACCCGACAGCTTGCGGATGTCCGCACCCTGCCGCCGCGCAACGGCCACGTACAGGGCGAGCAGAATCGACGCGGTCGCATTGATGGTCATCGATGTAGAAATCCTGGTCAGCTCGATGCCATCGAACAGACGCTGCATGTCCTCGATAGAGTCGATGGCAACCCCTACCTTGCCCACTTCGCCCGCGGCCAGGGGATGATCCGAGTCCAGTCCGATCTGTGTCGGCAGATCGAACGCCACCGAGAGCCCGGTGGTGCCATTCGCCAGCAGATACTTGTAACGCTTGTTTGATTCCTCGGCGTCGCCCATGCCCGCATACTGCCGCATGGTCCAGAGCCGTCCGCGGTACATGGTGGCCTGCACGCCGCGCGTGAACGGATACTCCCCGGGATAGCCAACTTCGCTTTCGTAGTCGGAGCCTTTGAGATCGGCCGGCGTATAGAGGGGGTTCACTGGAATATGGGAGGAGGTCTCAATTTCGGTACTGTCCAGGCGGGTCTTCAGCTTTTTCGTCATCGAATTTCCACGTGACAGCCCTTCTTGGAACCGTACGCTCGCCGCAGCGCATTCAAAAAAAACTCACGGACGCTGACTTTTCCTTCTGACCTTCCAAAACGAACTGAGCCCGAACCAGGCGAACGTCAGCGTGAAGCAAACTGCAATCGCGACCCGGCTGGCAGTCGTGTGTCCGGTAGAGTACTTCATATACTCGCGGAACCCCGCAATGCCGCCAAAGGCCGCCATCGCCAGGAACACGGTACCGGTTACCTCCAGCCACAACTGGTGCGCCGCGCGCCCGAAAGATCTTGCCGTGGTGCGGACGCCGCTCATGACCGCGCTGAAGGTGCGGTTGCGTCCGGCCTGCTGCCCGGCAACTCGCGCCACCATCCCCAGCTTTCGTAAGGCAGAAACCTTATTCACGGCCTCGATTTTAACAGCCTGCGGGGATACAATGACGCAACGCCGGCGAGCGGCGAACCGTTCGGCTGCCGATAGCATCTAAGGCTTGTAGGTTGGCGATTTAGTCCAGGGGGACACAGTGGATCCACAACTGAAGCAACTTATGAAAGAGCTCGGCGACGCCATCAACGAATCACTTTCCGATTCCGAGCAGATCTCTGAAGTTGTCTCCCGCATCAAGGAGGGTGGCTACGACATCTTCCTGGTCCTCGAAGCTACCATCGGCGTCAGCAAGCAGGGCGAAAAATCGCCCGATAAAACCTCGCTCGTCACCACGCTGTCTACGAATCCTGAGTTCAAGATCAGCGACCAGGATCTCAAATTCCTGAAGTCGCTGCGCATTAAGATTGAAGAAGAGAAGCACGACACAGACAAGCCTGACAAAGACAAGTAACCAGAACGCCGAGAGTCTTTTCGCTCACGACAAGACTGCACCCTACACAGCCAATACTGCCTCCCAACTGCCCGCCAGTGAATGAAGCACCATTCAGACTCGCTGATTTAACGGAAGCGTTAGCAACCTTGCGCACCTGTGCTACCATCTACTGTTTTCTCTTCGCTTCTGCCGTGCGGAAAGCGAGATTCCGGCAGGTGAGCAGCCGGAACGGAATCTGAGGGGTAGTATGAAAGATACTCTCGGGGTTCTTTTGGCAGGCGGCGCCGGGGAGAGACTCTATCCTCTTACTCGCGACCGGGCCAAGCCTGCGGTCACCTTCGGCGGCATCTACCGTATCGTCGACATCACTCTTTCCAATTGCCTGAACTCCGACCTGCGCCGCGTCTACATCCTCACTCAGTACAAGGCGCTCTCGCTCAACCGGCACATCCGCGAAGGCTGGAACATCCTGGGCCGCGAGGTGGGAGAGTTCATAGAAGTCCTGCCTCCCATGCAGCGGGTAAGCGATCAGTGGTATCAAGGCACCGCCGACGCCGTTTACCAGAACATCTATTCCATCGGCTCGGAGCAACCCAAGCACGTCCTCATACTTTCCGGCGACCAGATCTACAAGATGGACTATGGCAAGATGATGAAGCAGCATCAGGATTCGGCCGCCGACATTACGCTGGCGACCATCCAGATCGATCCGGAAGGAACTTTCCGCTTCGGCGTCGTCGACGTCGACAAAGACGGCTGCATCAAGGGCTTCGAGGAAAAGCCGAAAACAACGGCACTGCGCTCTCCGATAAATCCAGCCAAGGTCGCTGCCTCGATGGGTATTTATTTGTTCAACGCAGACGTGCTCATCCCGTTGCTGCTCAAGGACGCCGAGAACCCGCAGTCCAGTCATGACTTCGGCAAGGATATTCTGCCTAGGATGGTCGACGACTACCGCGTCTACGCCTACGATTTCGTCGATGAAAACAAGAAGGAAGCTCGCTACTGGCGCGACGTAGGCACGCTCGAAGCCTACTACGAAGCCAACATGGACATCGTCTCGGTCTCGCCCATCTTCAACCTCTACGACGAACAGTGGCCGATCCGTACGCACCAGCGCCAGTATCCACCGGCGAAATTTGTTTTCGCCGAATCCGGCCGCACCGGCACCGCACTTGATTCCATCGTCTCTAACGGATGCATCGTCTCCGGCGGCATCGTAAAGAATTCAATCCTTTCCCCCGACGTGCGCGTCAACTCTTACTCCGAAGTGGACGACTGCATCCTGTTCTCGCATGTGAGCGTCGGCCGCCGTTGCCGCATCCGCAAGGCAATCCTCGACCGCGACGTGCATATTCCCGAGGGTACGACGATCGGCTACGACGCCGAGGCCGACCGCCAGCGGTATTTCGTCACAGAAAGCGGCATCACCGTGGTCACCCGCGATTATTCGCTATTTGAGAATCCCGTCACGGTGGATTACTTCACCAGCGAATAGGCGGAAGTTAGGTTCCGGCGGCCCCGGATCCACCCGCAACCAGAAGCAAACTCTAGTCTGTGTTCTGACTCCCACTCTCAAGCGACGCGGGCTGACACGGCTCTGTCTGGTTCGACGGGGACTGAGTTCGCGCGAAACTTGATGGCAGCGAGTACTGTAAGCAAGAGAAAGAGCGCCAAAGCGATGAGCTGTGTAATTTGAAATGGCGGCTCGGACTGAGTCGGGGCCAGAGCTTTTAGAGCGGGTACTTTCAGGAACATCTGGACAATCAAAACAAAGAAATTCAGATACAAGGCAATCACCGCACTAATCGCGTAGATGCGACGCCACGGACCCGCTAGGCGGCGAACGTACAATGCAAAGATGGCACCCGCCAGCACGATCAGAGACACGATGCCGACCACGTGAGAAGGCAAGAGACGATGAAACGGAAAAAAGAAACCGGTAACGCTCGTCAAGGCTGTTGTCGTCAAAAAGACCGAGGTCCAGCCTGCGAGACGCTTCGCAGCGAGCAGCCCGAAGACGACAACAAATCCTGAGCCAATTCCCACTAAGCTCAAGCCGACATGCACTAAAGTAAACGTGGTCATTCGAAACCTCCTTTTTTATTTCAATCAGGACTGGGTGAATCCTCTGCGAAGTTGGGGCCGTGCGACCTGCTACAAGAAAAAGCACAAAATTTCACTTTGAATTTCAGAACCGCAATCGGCGGTCCTCTAAGCTATTTTGAACACTTGTGGGGACGGATTCACGCTCGCCGAGGGCACCTCATTCGGTCCGACCGTCTGCTTGGTGAGATTGTTACCACTCGGAAACTGACCCACTTCGGGACTGGCTCTCACTTGCGAAGATCAGCCGTCCTGGTCTAACATCTTTGCTCGTCCGCTGGAGAGTGTCCCATGTCCTCTCGGCTTTCGCAAGTCCTCCTGTCCACCACCCTCATCGTCTCCTACGCTTTTTCGCAAACTGTTCCAAAAGTCGCACCTCTTCCCTACGATCCACTGGAACTCGCGACTGGTCCAACCGTGGTTCCGGACACTCCGGAACAGCGCGCCGTGCTCCTGAACCTGCTCGAGCGCGCCCGCCAGAACAGCGCCATGCATACGCCAGGCACCGCGCCCTTCACCCTCAAAGTTTCATTCAACTCCACCGGAGGAGATTCCCACAGCCAGGGATACGGCGAGGTTGAGGAAACATGGCTGAACGGCCAAACCTGGCGCTGGTCGGCGCGTCTAGGTGACTACTCGCAACTCAGAATTTTCTACGAAGGCGCTGCTTACGATGACAAGCCACGCGGGCACATACCGCTGCGCTTGCAGATGGTTCGTAACGCCATCTTCTGGCCGATGGTCGGAAATTTCGCTCCTTCGCTGATCCGCATGGCAACCGCCAAGTGGGAGGGCACCGAAGTTGCGTGCATCCTGATTTCACGCGGCGGCAATGACGGGACAGCCACTCCGGGACGCCGCTGGGAAGAAACGAATTCTGCATCGATCCCAAGACCGGCCTGCTGCGGATTCACTCCGAGGCTCCCGGCATTTATTCCGTCTACGACTACAACGGCGGCATCCAGTTCCACGGACGCATTCTCCCGCGGCAAACTACGATCGTCGAAGGCGGCACCAGCGTGCTGCAGATCCATCTTGAAAATCTCGAAGACGCCAACAACGATCCCAACCAGTTCGTGCCCACGAAAAAGATGCTCTCCCACGGCCCGGGAGCGATCATGGTCGGCCCCTTCCGCTTTCCGGAATCCGTTCGTACGCCCGCGGGCTATAGTGGCGTGATCCAGCCCGTCATCGTACATGCAATTCTTGATCAAAAAGGCAAAGTCCTTGACGCCGAAGTGGTTCAAACCTCCGACCCCGCGCTCGCGTCGGCCGCGCTCGGCGTCGTGTGGCACTCTTCCTATTTGCCCGCCGAGCGGCAGAACCGTCCGCTGCAGCGCGAGGCCTTCATCAATGTAAAATTCACTCCCGCGTCTTAGCCTAAGTCGGCTGAAGGATGCGAACGGGAATGTGGCCACCCGACGCTACGCAACGATCACCCCACGATCGCTGCGCTTGCCGCTCTTTGGCCTGCAGGATGTGGTACCACGTAAACGTGATAGAGCCTGCGCCCAGCAAACCTCCACGGCAAAACCTCCAATGCCCTTCTTGAGTTTCAGCCAGAAAACTCGACGAAAAGAAACCGGGACGCCGCAGCGTGCTCACAACTTCGCAAGTCAGCCTGAGTTCGTAGCCTCGATTGCGCGCGATGTTTGACCAGGTGAGTCCGCTGGAAATGGCGGAAGAGAGAGGAATCATAAACACCTCCGAGAAGGCATCCTGATCCAATTCCATGGTAGCAGACCGGCGTTAACAAACCATTAAGGGCGCTGGACTACACGACGCCAGATATCCCCGTACGCCACGGCGCAATGCGTTCCGCGCACTGCTACAATGCCCTGTTTCACTCAAGGTCCCATAGCCGCGAACTTCAACGCCCACAATCACGTAATGTCTTGTGGGCAGTGCTTGGAGAGGTCTCTCAGCGGTCTGATCGTCCAAGCCGAAGTCTCAAGGGTTTAAGCAGATTTCCGGGGAGCGCAAGTGGAAGACGTCCAGGTCGTCGCGATGCTGGTCCGGCGCTGTATTGCCGGCGACTCCGCCGCCTGGGAGGAAATCGTGCAGACCTATAACCGGCGCATCTACAACATCTGCTACCGCTTTGCCGGATCGGGCGACGACGCCCAGGACCTCACCCAAGAGGTTTTCATCAAGATGTACCGCACCCTCACGAGCTATGACCACAACAAGGGAGCGTTCGTCGCCTGGGTTACAACTATCACGCGCAACCTGCTGGTCGACCATTTTCGCAAGACGAAACAGGACCGGATGACGGACTCCATGGACACCGCTTCGTCCGAGCACGAGGACGTGCAGCCCCTCAGTGAGCAAATCCCGGACCAATCCGCTCCCCCGGACGCGCAGGTACGCAGCCGGGAGGTCGGCGAGACCGTCCACGCCGCCTTGGCCAAGCTTTCCCCCGAACTTCGGGAAGCAGTGATTCTAAGGGACTTACAAGATATGGACTACCGTGAAATTGCCACCGTTTTGAAGGTTCCGGAGGGTACCGTGAAATCGCGAATAAATAGAGGGCGGGCGGAACTTGCCAGGCTCCTACAACGTACCTATAGGCAGGTGATGTGATGCCAGACCACACCAGTAACGGAATGCAGTGTAACGAGTTCGACCTCCTGCTCTCGGATGCCCTCGACGGCGTCCTGACTGGGGCCGGACTCGACCGCTTCCAGGCCCACGGCCGGGGTTGCAAGGCGTGTGGTCCGCTGCTCGCTGAAGCTGAGGCGGGGCGCAACTGGCTGAAAGGTCTCACGGAGGTGGAGCCTCCAGCCAGCCTGGTCACGAACATCCTGGCATCCACAACGGGCGTTGACACCCAGCGCCTGCGAGCCACCGCACGCTCTTCCCAGCCCCGCATTTCCTGGTGGGAACACGTGCAGGCCTCGCTGTTGGAGCCGGTCTGGGCCACGGTCCGCCAGCCGCGTTTTGCCATGTCGTTTGGCATGGCCTTCTTCGCGCTGTCGGTGGGCCTGACCGTAGCCGGCGTCAAACCCGCCGACCTGCGCCAGATCAGCCTGCGGCCTTCAGCAATCCGGCACACGTATTACTCCACCCAGGCACGGGTGGTGCACTACTACGAGAATGTCCGGATCGTCTACGAAGTCGAGTCGCGCGTGCGCGAGATCAAGCGCACGGTGGCGCCCGCCGAACCCGGTCGCAGGGAATCTCGACCGGCCAAACACAAAGATGACAAGAACGACACAACACAACAGCCCGAGCAGAAGCAGGAGCGCAACTACAGCCAGACCGATAACCATCTGATTCTGGCCAGCGCTCACCGGGGTCCATGTCTAAATGGGGTTAATGCTTGCGATCTGCCTGTAGTGTCGGTGACCACGTACAGGAGGTTCGTATGAACTGCGCCACGCACAACGATGTTGCTGCAGTGGCCTTCTGCCGCACGTGCGGCAAGCCACTTTGTAATCAATGCACCCGCGACGTCCGCGGAGTGATCTATTGCGAGGCGTGCCTGGCCGCACGCATGGAAGGCACAGCCCCGGTCGCGGGATTTGTTCCGCCGGTGCAGACGGTTTATCCGCCGGTCGGGTCCGCTTCGTCGGGACCTCGGCCTCCTCTCAACTCTGGCCCGAATCCGGCAGTCGCCGGAATTCTCGCCGGATTCTTTCCCATCGGCGTCGGCGCGGTTTATACCGGTCAGTATGCCAAGGGACTGTCGCACCTCGTGATCATGGTGCTGCTGATCCTCGGTGTGAGTTCCGAGCTTCCCTGGTACGTGATCACGGTTCTCGGGATCTTGATTGGCTTTTTCTACGTCTACCAGATCATTGACGCGGTTCGCAGCGCGAAGGCAATCCAGATGGGAGAGCCCGCCCCGGACCCATTCGGGTTGGCACAAACGTTTGGCGCCGGCGAGAAATTCGAAGGCACCAAGGTTCCTGCTGGGGCCGCCGTTCTCATTGGCTTGGGCATTCTTTTTCTGCTGCACACCGCCGGGCTGTTTGAATTCGGCCTGGATCGTTTCTGGCCGCTTATTCTGATCTTTCTCGGCGTGTGGCTCTTTGCCAAACACTGGGGCCTGATCGGCGGTAATCCTGTCGGGTGCCAGTGCGAACACTGCCGCACTCGCAAGCTCATGGGTCCGGCGATGCTCGTTACACTGGGGGTGCTTTTCCTCCTCGACAGTGTTTCTCGTGTGGGCTTTGGCAAAACCTGGCCTGCCATTCTGCTGGTGATCGGAGTGGTCAAGCTGATGCAGGGCAACGCTTCGTCCAACGGACACATCGGCCCACTGCCTCCGGGATCGTCGGGCTTCCCGCCCAATACTGCGCCGCCTCCGGCGGTGCAGAGCACGGAGCCACCCTCTTCTGGCGAGGTGAAAAATGTCTAACCCAGTCATGACTCCCGGAGTTCCGCCGGTTGCTCCTCCGCCACTGCGGCCGCGCCGCTCCTTTGCCGGGCCTTTCGTTCTGATTGTGGTCGGCACGGTCTTCTTGATGGCCACAATGCGAGTGCTGTCCATAGGCCGGCTGGCGCACTTGTTCGCCAACTACTGGCCTGCGCTGCTCATCGTGTGGGGCGTGATCAAGCTGGTCGAACACCAGCGAGCACAACGCGAGGGAACTCGTGCCTCAGGGATTGGCGGAGGAGGAGTTGTGCTGGTCGTCATGATCGTAGTTTTCGGTCTGATCGCGACCCAACTCGAGCACGTCAACTGGTCCGGCCTGCACGACCAGTTCAACTTCGACGATAACGACTTCGGTGACATCTTCGGCCAAAGCTACAACTTTAACGATAATCTCCAGCAGGATTTCCCCGCCGGAGCCAGCCTCAAGATCATCGATACGCACGGGGCGGTCAGTGTCCACGCCTCCGACGATAACAAGATCACCGTCGTCGTCCGCAAGCGCGTTGGCGCCGACAATCAAAACGACGCCGACAAGTACAACAACGAAACCAAGCCCACCATCACGGCCATCGGCGGCCTGGTCACGATCGACGCCAAGGCCGAAGCCGCAGGAGATCACCCCGTCGAAACCGACCTCGACATTTCCCTGCCGCGCAAAGTACAGGTCTCCATCATTTCCCGCCGCGGCGACGTGAACCTGTCCGGCCGCGATGGCGGTATCGACATCTCCGCCCAGCATTCCGACACTGCGGTCGAAGACGTAAACGGCAACGTCAAAGTAAGTCAGGAAAAAGGTTCGGTGAAAATCGAGCAGATCACGGGTGACGTGCACGTCCAGGGCCGGGTCAACGAAGTCTCGGTCGCCGACGTTAAAGGTGCGGTACAACTCGACGGCGAATTTCAGGAAAGCATCAAGCTAGCGCGTATCACGAAGACTGTGACCTTCAAGTCCTCGCGCACCGACATGGAGTTCTCGCGCATTGAGGGTACTCTCGACCTCGATTCCGATGAGCTCCACGCCGAGCAGATCACGGGTCCGCTGCACTTGACTACCCGATCAAAGAACATCCGGCTCGAAGAGGTCTCAGGCGATGTTCGGCTGCAGGATGACAATGGTGCGATTGAAGTAGGGATGAGCACGCTGGGCAACGTGCAGATCGACAACCGCAATGGCGATATTCAGCTGAGCCTGCCCGACAAGGCAGCTTTCCGCCTGGATGCACACACGCGCGACGGCGAAATTCAGTCGGATTTCGCCGAACTGAAGGTGAACAACGATGAGCACGAAGCCAAGGCCAGCGGCAGCGTAGGCAACGCCTCGTCTCACATCGTGCTCAACAACGAGCACGACGGCATCGAGATTCGCAAAGCCAGTTCGATGCCGCCCAAACCGCCGGAACCGCCGAATCCGGCCAAGGCAGGCAAGGCTCTGCCGGCCCCCAAAGTAAAAGTCGAACCGACCGAGAACTGAAAATGCTTACGCAGGACAGCCGCCTCGGCTGTCCCGCCAGGGGCGAAGCCCGGCGGAGCAGGGTGTGCTGCCGCCCTCAGTGCGCGCGCTTGTGCTCGACGAGTCCCTCGACCTGCGCCAGCACCTCATCCTCACTCAACGACGTCGAGTTGATCACCACAGCGTCCGCTGCCGCCACTAGCGGAGACGCGGCCCGCGTGCGATCGCGCCGATCGCGCTCGCGCAGTTCGGCGGCCACACTCGCCGCCACATCGCCTTTGATTTTCTGCTGGATCATGCGCCGCTGCTCGCGCACCACCGGGTCAGCATCCAGAAAGATCTTCAAATCGGCATCAGGGAAGACTTGGGTCCCGATGTCGCGTCCTTCCATTACCACTCCGCTGCCGGCGCCCATTTCCCGCTGGCGAGCCACCATCCACTCTCTGACCTTGGGATGAACCGACACCCGCGACGCCGCCTCGGACACATCGCGTTCGCGGATGCGCGCCGAGACGTCGCGACCGTCGAGCAGAGTGCGGTTTCCACCAATCGTAGGCTCAAGTTGAATGCGGGAATTCTGCGCCAGCTTGACCAGAGCGGCTTCGTCGTCGAACGAAGCATCTTTGTCAATGGCCTTCAGCGCCAGCGCCCGGTACATCGCCCCGCTCTCCAGGTTCACATATCCCAGCTTCCGCGCCAGCCGCGAGGCAATAGTGCTCTTGCCCGCCCCCGCCGGCCCATCAATGGCAATCGTCAGCTTGCGAGGCGCCTGGTCGTCGGTGGGATGTTCCTTCATTGTCGAAGCTAACGATTGTACACGTGGGAAAGGCCGGTGCAGCCAATGCGCGGCCGCCGCCGGTGACGAATTTCGCACCGCGCCCTTGTGGGGACTCGGCCAGCGTATTTTCTTTCTTCACGATGGCCGAACCGCGGACCTAGTCAAGGCGATCACGGCTCACTCCAGCCCGGGAAATGGCCACTACCCTGACTCGGAGGCAAACGCAGTGATCGACAACTTCAAGAAGCTTCCGGTGCAGGACCAGCAAGACCTGTTGAACTTTCTGCGCTCGTTGTAAGGCTGAATTATCGCGGGCAGGCTGTGCCTGCCCGCACTTGTTCCGCCGTCCATCCCAAATCCCGCAGCTTCCGAATGCTCGACGAATCGTGCCGCTTCGCCAGCCGCACCCCCGCCTCATCGCGCACCAAATCGCAGTGATAATAGTCGGGCACCGCGAATCCCAGAGCCCGAAACAAAAGAATCTGCCGCGCCGTGGATTTCAGCAGATCAGCCCCGCGCACCACTTCAGTGATCCGCATAGCGGCATCGTCCACCACAACGGCCAACTGGTAAGCGGGCACATCGTCGCGCCTCCACACAATGAAGTCTCCAAAATCCCGCCCGGCAATCATCCGCTGCGTTCCAAGATGCAAATCAGTAAAGCAAATCTCCTCTTCTTCCGGCACGTGAAACCGCCAATTCACTCCTCTCGGCTCGGACCATGTGGCGACAGCCGCCTCGGCTGTCCCGCGAAGGCGAAGCCGAGCGGCGTTGGTGATAGACGGTCGGCACCTGCCCGGATAAACCGGCTCATCATCCAAATCATTCGGCGCGCCCGCCGCCTGCGCCACATCCTTCCGCGAGCAAGTACACGGATAAATCATCCCCTGGTCGCGCAACTTTCTCCACGCCTCCAGATAATGCCCTCGCCGTTCGCTCTGCGTATTAAGGACCCACCGGCCCTCCACAATCCGGCCCCTCCGCCCACTCGATTCCCAGCCAGCGCAAATCCTCCAGCATCGCCTGCACGAACCCCGGACGACACCGCTGCAAATCCAAATCTTCGTTGCGAAAGATCAACTGGCCGTGATGCTCGGCCGCGCGCCGCGCCGCGCTCCAAAACGTGCGCGCATGCCCCAGGTGCAGCAGCCCTGTGGGCGAGGGCGCGAGACGGCCACGATAGGGATTGAGATTAGGCTCAGAGGACATGATTGTGATGATTAGAATTCCAGCGGAAAAACTATCGCACGGTGGGACGCGGCGCCGGAACCGTCACAACTTTCTCCGGCGTAATCTGCAGCATGGATCGTCCACTCACATGCACGAAGCTTAGCTCCCGCGCGGCCAGCAGCGCGTTGACGGCGTCCTTCACCTTCGACCGCGCGATAAAGTTTCCGAAGAAGATCTCCAGGTCCGCCTGTTCGATCGCGATCACGCAGTCCAGATACTTCGATATCAGCGCGGTGAGCGCCTCCTGAACCGACAAGCCCACGCCCTCCTTCACCGCCTCCGGAGCCCAGCGATAGAGCACATCCCAGACCGAGCCCTCGCTGGCCTTGTAATCCACACGCGTGATGCGCAGCTTCGACCACAACTCGCCCAGCGCACCGTCGAGCGCCGGAAACGAGACGCTCCCGCCCAGTACTTCCTGCATCTTCTGCTTAGAGATGGGCCCGTCGCGCGATATCAACTCGAACGCATCGCAGGCCAGCGCAGAATAAGGAGACCGCGACCCCGCCTTCGGCGCCTGCTTGGGATTGCGCTCGCCCATGAGCGCGTAGAAGTAAGGAAACACCGACGCCGCCACCAGAAATCCATTGTTCTCATCGAACAGATTGGCCTCAAATGCCGTTCGCTCGCGCAGCAACCGCACCATCAGTTCCGTCGCTTCGGCCGCCCGGGGATCCTTAAACGCGTGCTGCCACCCCGGCAACCGATCCTCCGACCCCACAAACGCGCCGATAAACGTCGGCACGAGCAGCGCCGGCCGCTTGGGATACATCAGGCAAAACCCCACATCCTCCAGAAACGCGCGTGCCTCCTCGATCGTCCGGACGGGCTTGCCATCCAGTCGCCACTTCTCGCGCCGCAATTGCTGCAGTTCCTGGTCAGTCATAAGAACAGCTGTCAGCTATCAGCCGTCAGCTATCAGCGACAGCTCGCCCGGTTTTGCTGTCAGCTGAGAGCTAGATTCTCTTAAACGCCTTCTGGATGTCCTTCACAGAATACCTGAGTACCACCGGCCTGCCGTGCGGACACGCGTACGGATGGTCGGTTTTGGCTAGTTCTGCCAGCAGCCATTCCATTTTGTTCTGCTCCAGCGGCATGTTCACCTTGATGGCGGCATGACACGCGATTGACGCCGCGATGCGGGCGCGAATCTTCTCCAGATTCAGCGATTGCTCCTCGCGCGAGAATTGGTCTAGCAGTTCGTGCAGCATATTCTCGACCGCAGATGCTTCCACTCCCGCTGGCGCTACTTTCACCGCCACGCTGCGCGCGCCAAACGGCTCGGCCTCGAATCCGTTGTGCTGCAGTTCGTCCGAAATTTCCGCGAACACCGCCTGCTGCGCTGGAGACAACTCCAACACAATGGGCATCAGCAGGCGCTGGCTCTCGACTTTCTGCACTGCCCGCTGCTTCAGCACTCGTTCAAACAGGACGCGTTCGTGGGCCACGTGCTGGTCCACAATCCACAAACCATCTTCATTCACCGCCAAGATAAACGAATTGCGAATCTGCCCCAGCGGCTTCAATGTGCCGAGCGACGACAGCGTCGGCTCCTCTTCGCTGACATCCAGCGCCGGCGCGCATCCATTGTCGGGAATCGCTTCGACTCCGCGAGCCAGGGAGATCGCCGCGTTTGCTTCCACCGCAATTCCACCTTCAAACTGAAATCGCGCGGAAACCGGCGGCGGCACGGGCGCCTGCAACGCGAATCCTCCGCCCGAGCCAGGTTCATAAGGCGCCTGCCACCCGGCTGGCGCATCCGCCGCAGAAGCCGCGACAGACGCGGGTTCCCAGGCATGTGTTCCGGGAGTCAGCGCGCCGGGCGTCAGTGCCCCCGGAGTCAGCGATTGACTTGCGGTCGCGTGCGCCCGGATCTCCGTCATGAACTGCGGCACCGGACGCGCCTTCATCAGCGCCGCCCGCACCGAGTCGCGTACAAAATCATGCATCACGCTTTGCTGGCGAAAGCGCACCTCGGTCTTCGACGGATGCACATTCACATCCACCTCGCCCGCCGGCAACTCCAGAAACAGCAGCACCACCGGATGCACGGTCGGCGGAATAATGTTCCGGTAAGCCTCGGTCAGTGCGTGCTGCACCAGCCGGTCGCGAATCAGGCGTCCGTTCACAAACACAAAAATCGAATTGCGGTTGAGCTTCTGAATCTCGGGCTTCGACACAAACCCGTGAATCCGCATCTCGCCGGGGTCCTTGGCCGCGGCCTCCTCACCGTCTTCTTCTTCCCTGCGCCGCCATGGAGGAGGCTGCGGCAATCCCACGCGCTCCAGCGCCTGCCGCGACGCCACTGGAATCAACTGGTCGAGCGTCTCCTTGCCGAATACCTGGTACACGCGCTCGCTGTATCCCGCCACCGGAGGCGCCACCAGCATGGCATTTGCCGCCGAGTGCAACTCGAAATGTTTCTCCGGATGCGCCAGCGCATAATGCGTGACCAGCGACGCAATGTGCGACAACTCGGTCGACTCCGCCTTCAGAAATTTCTTGCGTGCCGGAGTATTGAAGAAGAGATCGCGCACTGTAATCGAAGTTCCCAGCGGCAGCCCCGCTTCTTCGACGCGCGCGATCTTGCCGCCATTGATCTCGACGACCGTTCCCGCGGCTTCTTCCTCCGCCCGCGTCTCCAGCCGCAGCCGCGACACGGACGCAATCGAGGGCAGCGCCTCCCCGCGAAATCCCAGCGTCGCCACGCTCAGCAGGTCTTCGGCGTTCTTGATCTTCGAAGTCGCATGGCGTTCAAAGGCCAGCATGGCGTCGTCGCGCACCATGCCGCAGCCGTTGTCGGTAATCTGGATCAGCTTTTTCCCGCCCGCCTCCACGCTGATCTTGATGCGCGTCGCCCCCGCGTCGAGCGAGTTCTCCAGCATCTCCTTCACCACCGAAGCAGGCCGCTCCACCACCTCGCCCGCGGCGATCTGGTTGGCAACGGTCTCGGAGAGTACGTGAATGCGTCCCATGGGGCAGTTCTCAGTGGTGAGGATCAGTGGTCAGTTTCGCAGATGGGATGGGAAAAGCAAAGGACAGTGAAATCGTCCTTTCCCGGTTTGCATGCGAGGGGCCTCACTCCGGTGCTACGCGCGAGATCCCTCGCTCCACCTGGAGAACGGTTACGCGCGGGATGACGCCGCTAGGAATTCACGGGTAACTTCAAGAGTTACCCATGCACCAATATTGATGCACTGTTCATCAAGCCGTAACATTCCGTTGCTACAACGGGAGTATGGATCTGCACGGGTACAACACGCTGATCCTTTCCGACCTGCACCTGGGTGCAGAGACCAGTCATGCGCGCGAGGCGACGCGCGTGCTCAAACAGCATCGTTTCCAGCGCTTGATTCTGCTGGGCGACATCTTCGCCGATCTGAACTTTGCCCGCCTGACCAAGGCGCACTGGAAGTTTCTCGGCTATATCCGCAAGCTTTCAAATCCCAAGCGCAACATTGAAGTGGTATGGGTGGAGGGCAATCACGATCACGGGCTGACCAACATCATGTCGCACCTGGTTGGGGTTCGTGTCTATCAGCACTATGCGTGGGAATACCGCGGGCTACGGCATATCGCGATTCACGGTCACCAGTTCGACGGTTTCCAGGTGAACCGGGTCCGGCTCAGCCAGTTGGGCACGTCGCTTTATCTCAAGTTGCAGAAGATGGATTTGAAGGGTAATCCGATCGCGCGGCTGATTGACCGTCTGAACACGCGGTGGCTGCGCATGTCGCCGAAAGTCACGTCGGGAGCGCTGACCTATGCGGGGCAGCGCGGCGCGGATCGAATCTTCTGCGGGCATACGCACGAAGCCATTCACGTGGAGCAGGACGGCGTCCATTACTACAACTCGGGCGGGTGGGTCGATTCAAGACTCACTTATCTGACCATCGACGAAGAGGGGGTACAGATTCATGAATACCGCGAGCATGAATACGGCGAACGAGCTGACGATCGTGATTCCGGCGAAGAACGAGGCGAAGCTGATTCCGCGTTTGCTGACTTCGCTGACGAATCAGGACTACTCGAAGATGTCGAGTACGAGAGTGTTGGTGGCTGACGCGAACTCGACGGATGGAACGGCCGAAATCGTGCTTGGGTTCCGCGACCGCTTGAACGTGAGCGTGATTCGCGGCGGAATGCCCTCGGTCGGACGCAATCAGGGGGCGGCGCAGACGGATAGTCCCTACGTGCTTTTTCTGGATGCGGACATTGAACTGGCCGACCGGTCGCTGGTACGGCGCTGCGTGGAGCTGGCGCAAAGCAAGGAACTGCACTGCGTGACGACGAACATCTTGTGCACGGAAGGCAGCTGGCTCGACAAGGCGTTCTACATGGGCAACGACTTCTTTCAGTATTTGTCGTATCTGCACCGTCCGTTTGCGACGGGGATGTTCATGCTGTTCGACCGTAAGAAATTCTGGGAGCTGGGCGGATTTCACGAGCAGATTTTATTTGCTGAAGACTACCGTCTGAGCCAGCAAGTTGAGCGCAAGCACTTCGCGATTGTGCGCGGCGGAGTCCACACCACGAATCGGCGCTTCAAAAAGATGGGACACTTGCGCGTGGGCTGGCTGTTCCTGTGGACCGCCATGAACTACTGGAACGAAAAATACTTTCTGCGCGATCACAAGTACTGGGCGACGGAGCCGGACGGAGTGCCGCGCGCCTAGCTTCTTTCGGCGTTTGTGTTTCACCGAGTTTTGTCGTTGCCAAAAAACAGGATTCAGCCAACCAGCTGAGTCCTGCTTTTTTGTGGGATAGATTCGATCGGACGTTCAGAAGCGGAAGACGATGCCGGTCGACAAACGGATGTTGTTCTGGTACGCACCGAAGAAATGTGTGGAGACGTAGTCTCCCTGGAAACGCCACGCCACGGGCCGGACGATGCGGTAGTCGAGGCCCCCGCCGAACGCCATGGCAAACGACGTGTTGGACCGAATGTTCTGGGTATTGATATGCCCAACTCCAAACTCGAACTCGCCGAAGGGGCGAAACTTTCCTGAGGAAACTGAGATACGCGGCCCGAACAGGGCCTGATAAATGTGCGTGCTCACGCTCCCCCCGCAGACTGCTCCGATCGCGCAGGTGCCGGCAGGATTAACGAAGTCCTGTGAGCCGTAGTGGCCAGTCAAGTCCGCCACGAGCCCAACGCCGGGGAATACTTTCCCTTCGAGCGATCCTTCCCATCCGTTGAAGCTCGCGGGGCCGATATTGGAGACGTTCGTGTTGTAGTAGGAGTACCCGACGAAAACGTCGCCGGCAGTCGGAACTTGAGCACTGACCACGGCCACGAACAGTAACAGAGTGAAAGTGGCAGCTGCAACGTTGCGCATCAGATTTACCTCGGGGTTCACTCCCCCGCAGCGACACAGAAATTGTAGAGCCACCTAGAAGCGGAAAACAACGCCCGCCGACAAACGCAGATTGTTCTGAGTTGAACTGAAAAAGTTCGTTCGCAGGAAGTCGCCTTCAACGCGCAAGGCGATGGGATGAAAGACCCGATAATCAAGGCCTCCGCCCACTGCGTACGCGAACGAAGTATTCGAAGGTGAAGGCAAGGTTCCACCCGTGTGGATATGCGCCGCGCCGACCATGACTTCGCCAAACGGAGTGAACTTGCCCACGGGTATAGAGAGTCGAGGGCCGACCAGGTATTCCTGTTCATGGCCAGTCACATTAATATTAAGTGGACCGTTAGGCGTGAGCTCAGTAAAGCTCTGCGAGCCGTAGTGTCCGCTGACGTCGCCCACGATCCCGACAAAGGGCACAATCTTTCCCTCGAACGAAGCTTCCCATCCGTGAAGATTGGGACTGCTCAGAGTAGTGGCGAGCAGATTTGAGATTTTGAACTCTGACGAATTTGTACGTTCGTAAGAAAATCCGAGGAATACATTTCCGGATGGTACCTGGGCGTTCGCCAAGCCCGCGAAAAGAAATAACGCAACGCCGATGCATGCAGCTTTGAGCATGAGGAGATTCTCCCTTCCTGGCATCCATGAACCCATGCGTAACGATAAAGTCTTGGATGTGTGGAGAAAAGATTCGGATACCAGCCAATTGGTTGATGGCGAAATACGCTGTAGGGACACCTCAGAAGCGCCAGACAAGTCCAGTGGAAGCCCGGTAGTCGTTCTGATAGGCGCTGCCGTAATGGCCATACAGATAGTCGCCTTGCAGTCGCCAGGAGAAGTTCTTGAAACGAAGTCTGTAGTCCGCGCCGCCGCCTACGTCGATCGCCATTGGGTTGTAGATGAAGCCATCCGAGTTTATGTGCCGGATGCCGGCCATGGCGTGCACGAAGGGGCGCCATTTTCCGTAGCTGAAGGATAGACGTGGGCCACCGAGAAAGACGTATTGTGTAACTGGCGTAGTGCCATTTCGATAGTAACCGCTGCCATCGAGCACTACCCCGAGGTGCGGAAAACGGGTGAAAGGGAGCGCCTCGAAGGAGCCCTCAAACCCGCGATAACTCTGCCTGTTGATGACATCGGTGAGCTGGCCGTAAGAAACTCCAGCGTAGACGTTGCCATTCGGAAGAAGTCCGTTAAATTGTGCCGACATGGGGATCGAGAACAAGACAAAACCAACAAACGCCAGCACAGAGGCAGCAATCTTCGACACGAATTATTCCTCCCCGGCGGCTAGGCCGGCAAAAAGTGCATTTTAATCAACGAAATCTGTTAGATGCAGTGTACTGGATGCCCAAGATGTCCCAGTCGCCAAAATTTGTCCCGGCTGAGGCCAGATTTTTGGCCCCGCAAGTGAATGAAAATTTACCAGATTTTCATGGTGCCAAAACCAATCGACCTGCGTCTATCTATTAGCATGCAACCAATGGACACGAATTGGCAAATGAGCGAGCAGCCGGGAATTGCGGTTGCCTTTGAATACCACAAGGAGTTGAAGTTGAAACTCAGTCTGGAAACACGCAATTGCGGCGATGTCATCATCGTGCACTGCCAGGGGCGCATCGTGTACCGCGATGAAGCGGCCGCGCTGTCGCGGGTTGTGGGCGAAGTCCTGCAACAGGCGCGGAAGCTGGTACTCGACCTGAGTGGCGTGAGTTCGATGGACAGCGCCGGCATCGGGGAACTGGCCCTGCTGCAAACCTGGGCGCAGGGAAAGAACGTAAATCTGAAGTGTGCCGGACCGAATCCGCTGGTCAGGACACTACTCGACCTGACCAATCTCGACTCCGTGCTGGAAGTGCATCCGTCTGTGGATGCGGCTTTGGCATCGTTCCGCGAAGATCGGGTTTGCGCCGACTGCTGAGCTGGGGCGCGGATTTCTTCACGAAGGGGCAAAGTTCGCTTGGCTCCTTTTTCCCTTTGCGAGGGTAGCGGATCGAGAAATGCAAGACCTTAACCGCGAAGGTCGCCGAGCACTCGCGAAGGACGCGAAGAGTAACAACTTGTTAATTCTCCCGCTGGAAACGGTAGCGTCCTTTGCGATCGGCGGCCACGGCTTCGGCTACCTTGAGAAATGCCGTCGCGGCGTGTGACAGGTTCGCGTCTTTGCGGTAGATGAGGCGCAGCTTGCGCTTCAGCTGCAGTTCGCGCACGGGGATGCCCACCAGTTCCCCTCGAGCCAACTCGGTCTCGACGCTGATCTCGGGGACCAACGCCACTCCATGTCCCATGGCTACGAATTGCTTGATGGCCTGCAGAGTGGGAAGCTCCAGGTCCATGTGCAAAGGCGTTTTGTGAGCCTTGAACAATTGGATGACTTTCTCGCGGTAGGGCGAGGAGACAATGTGAGCGACAAAGGATTCCGCGCCCAACTGACGGATGCTGACCTGCGGCGCAGACGCGAGCGGATGTTTGGGGGGTACGACGAATACGAGTTCGTCCAGATACACGACCACGGAATGCAGGCTCGCTTCCTGCGGTTCGTAGGACAACACGCCAAATTCCGCGCTGTAGCGGAGGACGTCGTCGGGGATGTGACTGCCCAGAGCGCGTTCGACCGTAATCTTGATCATGGGATGAAGCCGGCGGAACTCGGCCAACAGTGGCAGCAGGTAGAGCACGGTGAATTCGTTGGCGGCGATGACCAGCTTGCCTTTTTGCAGTTCCCGCAGTTCGGTCAGAGACTCGGCGGCTTCACTGCGCAGATTGATGAGCTTTTCCGCGTACTCGAGTAGAACTTTGCCGGCATCGGTGAGGATGCCTTCCCGCGAAGAGCGGTCGAAAAGAGCTTCGCCGAGCTCGTCCTCGAGTTTGCGAATGGTTTGGCTGACCGCCGACTGGGTACGAAAAAGCTTCTCAGCGGCGCGGGAGAACCGGCGCTCGCGGGCCACCGCCAGGAATACTTCGAGTTGAGAAAGCTCCATGGGTCAGCTCCTTAATTGATTGTCGACGTTCCATTAGCAAAACTTATTATACAAGTGTGGCTAATGATTACTGAAGAATTATAAGTTTTGCTTCTAAGGCAGGTACCCGGTACCATAAGGGGATCAGTTTATTTTTGAGGGAGATCCATGACCGCAGAGCGCGCTCGCGTTACGGTTTTCGACACGACTCTTCGCGACGGGGAGCAGTCCCCTGGTTGCAGCATGAACCTGCAGGAAAAGCTGCGCCTGGCTCACCAACTCGACCGTCTGGGCGTGGATGTGATCGAGGCCGGTTTTCCCATCGCCTCGGATGGAGACTTCGAGTCGGTGAAAGCGATCGCCTGGGTGGTGCGACGTCCGATTATCGCTGGATTGGCTCGCGCCTGCCGTCCCGACATCGAGCGCGCCTGGGAGGCCTTGAAAGATGCGGCGCGTCCGCGAATCCATGTGTTTCTGGCGACTTCCGACATTCACTTGAAATACAAGTTGCGCATTACGCGCGATCAGTGCGTGGAACAGGCCCAGGATTCGATTCGATTTGCCAAGTCTCTCTGTGATGACGTGGAGTTTTCGCCGGAAGACGCTACTCGTACCGATCCTGATTTTCTTTGTCGCGTGCTGGAGGCTGTCGTCGAAGCCGGGGCTACCACGCTGAATATTCCCGACACAGTCGGCTATACCGTGCCGACGGAGTTCGGAGAGTTGATCACGACCATTCGGCAGCGGGTGAAGGGGATTGAGAACGTAACCATCTCAGCACACTGCCACAACGATCTGGGCATGGCGGTCGCCAATGCGCTGGCTGCGGTGGCGGCGGGAGCTCGGCAGGTCGAGTGCACGATCAACGGAATCGGCGAGCGCGCGGGGAATGCATCGCTGGAAGAGATTGTGATGGCGATGCGAGTTCGGCCGGATCGATACGCTTACGAAACCGGCGTGATCGGCGAGCAGATTTTCGCGGCCAGCCAGATGTTGAGCGAGATCACGGGTGTACCGGTGCAGCCGAATAAGGCGATTATCGGGCGCAATGCGTTTGCACACGAAGCCGGCATTCACCAGGATGGAATGTTGAAGAACCCGCTGACCTACGAAATCATGACGCCGAAGTCGGTGGGAGTGCCGGATTCGAAGCTGGTGCTGGGCAAGCACTCGGGACGTCACGCTCTCAGCATCAGGTGTGAACAGCTGGGTTACCAGTTCGATCGCCGGGGACTGGACGATATCTACCGACGCTTTGTCCGGCTGGCGGACAAGATCAAGCATGTGGAAGATCACCACCTGCTGGAACTGATCCGCGACACGCACAAGCCGTCGGGATCGGCGACACCGTTGATTGAGCCGCTTACGCCGGCGAAAGCGGTTGCGGTCAACGCCCCATCTCCGATGCCGGAGGCGGAGCCCGCGAAGCTGTTCCCAGTCGGGCCGCAGACGAACGCGTTCGGAGTGCCGTTGCCGGTTCACGGCGATTCCCACCACGAGCAGACGCAGCAGGAAGACTATCTCTGGGGAGTCTAAGAGATTGGGTAATCGGGTAATTTTGTAATTGAGTAATTTGACAGAGAGACTCTTCTCGCCGTCATTCCTTTCTCACTCGCGATAGAATTACGCCAGCTAGGTGGTTTTCAATTACCCAATTACCCAATTACCCAATTACCCAATTACTAAATCACCTCCATGCTCCTGAACCTTACGATCCTCCCCGGCGACGGCATTGGCCCGGAAGTTACTGAACAGGCCGTGCTCGTTTTGCAGGCGGTGGCCGACGGCTTTGGCCACCAAGTTCAGCTTCAATACAAGCCTATCGGGGGAGCGGCGCTTACTGTGGCGAACGATCCGCTTCCAGCGGATACGGTGCAGGCTTGCCTGGCTTCGTCTGCCGTGCTGCTGGGCGCGGTGGGGAGTCCGGCGTTCGATCACAATCCGGGTCACCTTCGTCCTGAGGCGGGATTGTTGCGCTTGCGGCGCGAGTTAGGCGCGTATGCCAATCTGCGTCCGGCGGTGTTCTTTCCGGAGCTCGAGGATTGTTCTCCTCTGCGGGCGGAGATCGTGCGCGGGACGGACATCATGATCGTGCGCGAACTGTTGGGAGGAGCTTACTTTGGGCAGCCGCGTTCGATCGAAGGAACTCCGGGTTCGCGAGTCGCGATCAACACCATGCGTTACAGCGAATCGGAAATCGAACGGATCGCGCGCGTGGCTTTTGAGTTGGCGATGAAACGCCGTCGCAAGGTTCTGTCGGTCGACAAGGCCAACGTGCTGGAATGCTCGCGACTCTGGCGGGAAGTGGTGACGCGCGTGGGGAAAGATTATCCCGACGTGAAGCTGGGGCATCAGTATGTCGATTCGGCCGCCATGCTGCTGGTGCGGCATCCCACCGATTTCGATGTCCTGCTCACGGAGAATATGTTTGGGGACATTCTCTCGGATCAGGCCGGTGGCGTGGTGGGATCGCTTGGACTGCTGGCTTCGGCGAGCGTGGGAGGGCCGGTTGGGCTGTATGAGCCGGTGCACGGGTCGGCCCCGGACATCGCGGGGAAGGGAATTGCCAATCCGTTGGGAGCGATTCTGTCGGCGGCGATGCTGCTGCGACATTCGTTCCAGTTGGAGAAGGAAGCGGTGTGCATCGAGAATGCGGTCTCGGGAGTGCTCGCGCAAGGTGCTCGGACGGCGGATCTGGCAGGGAAAATGCACGCCGCGATTTCTACGGGCGAGATGGGAAGCAGAGTAGTTGCGGCGGTGAAAGCCACACATGACTCGCATCGAGCGGAGACGTCAGCCTAGGTGTGAGGCGACTATCGTGTCGCTAGCTTTTCTACCCGCCACTTCCGTGGCGGGTTTTCATGTGCCGCTGCTTCGCGGCTCCCAGTCGGCGGGCACGACTGTTTCTTCGACACAGGCAGATTCGAACACAATACAGCGAGTTGTGACTATGCGTGCGGCCCGCGGCGTTCGGGCAGTGTCTTCGCGGCCGGGGGTGCTGGCGCCGCATCGCCGTTGTACTTTCCTTTCAGGTCATACCAGCGGACTCGAAGCATTTCCAGCACCATGCGGGAACCGTCGACCAATGGATTGATGCGGGTTCCACCGCTGTGCCCCCAGACGACGGGAACTTCCTGCACTTTGAATTTGAACTTCCGAGCCAGGAAGAGAATCTCGGGATCAAAACCCCAGCGTTCAATTTGCTGCAGAGGGAAGATCGCCTGAACTGCGGGTCGCCGGAAAGCTTTGAAGCCGCACTGGGTGTCCTTGAATTTCAGACCAAGGGTGAGGCGCAGGATCAGGTTGTAGATTCGGCCGAAGAGCTGGCGGTGCAGAGGCTGCCGCTGCGTCTGGGTTTCGGCCCGCAGCCAGCGCGAGCCGATGGCGATATCGGCACCTTTTTCAAGCGCTTCGAAAAGCTTGGGAGCTTCTTCGATCGGCGACGAAAGGTCCGCGTCGCTGAACAGGACGATGCGGCCGCGGGCATTGAGCATGCCGTTCCGCACGCTGTATCCCTTGCCGCGATTGCCGGGATTTTCCAACAGCCGCAGCGCCTGATCTTTCGCAGCGAAAGTCCGAACAATCTCTGCGGTATTGTCGCGGGAGCCGTCATTAACAACGATGACTTCCGCATCCCAGCCGCGGGCGTGCACGTAGGCCAGCACTTTCTCGAGCGTCGCGCCCAGGCGCGCGCCCTCGTTATAGGCGGGAATCACGAAGCTGTAGGTAGGATCCAAAAAGCAGTTCTCAGTTCTCACTCGAACGCGCCGACGCTGATTTCGCAGGAAGGCGGCAACGTTATTGTACGTTGCCGCTTCAGAATTTCGGAAATGAGAATTCGCGGAATACTTCGGCGTTCTAGCGCTGAGCGTAGTATCCGGTTCGGGTACGGGCAGTGAGTCCGGGTTTGTCAATTGTGACCTGAAGGCTGTGATACTCGTTCGCGTGGTCAGCCGGGGGAGAATCAAAGGAGAGAGTGTAGAAGGCTTGTGCGTCCGCCAGGCAGGTCGCAATCAACTTCGCTATATCGTTGTTCGAGTTGAGAACCTGGCCGCCGCTTTGCGCTGCCAGGACCTGCAGCGCAAGGTTGCCGTTCTGCACCTTGTTGGCTGAACCCACACCTTTGAGGAAGCTCTCATAATAAAATCTTCGGCCAAGTGAATCGTCCATTCCCAACGGATCGACGCTGTAAAGCGTGACCCGAGCCTCCCGCAGTTCCTTCGACAGGCTGACCACGCTTTGAAAGAGCCATTCCCGATTTTTTACGCTTAGCTCTACCTGCGGTCCAGAGAGCAGGGGCCATCCCGGGCTGAGCCAGATCAGCAGTTTTCTGCCCGGTTGTGTCGCCAGATGTGAAACGAGTTTCTCGAGAGTGCCCAGGGAGATTTGAATGCGATCCGCAGCGCCATAGAACCCCTGCGATCTGCCTATGGTGCGCAGGCCGGACTGATTGGAATCCAGGGAGTCCGCCAACACGTTTCCGTCCAGCGTAGCCGCGCTTTGGCCCTGGGTGGTATCGGTAAGGATAACCAGGGAAGTGGGAATGGAGAGCTTGCCGCCGTCCTGCCGCAGGAATTTGTCCAGCTGTAGTCGCTCGTAGCCTACGCCGTGGAACGAAGTGTTGACTGCATCGACGAGCAAAATGGCTTGCAGCGGAGAATCAGCCGCCTGGCTGGTTTCGTCGGTCGCGCGAAAGGAGAGAATCGTCTGCGGCTGTTTGTCATCGAGAAGGGTAAAGTCCTGCTGCTGCAAGCCGGGCACAGGTTTCCCGGACTTGTCGGTTACGACTACATCGAGCGAAATGCGGCGGCCGTCGCCGCGCGCCAGGACGGTCGCGCCTTCCGCCGGCGGCGCAACCGGCGACGGGAATGCGCCCTGTTGCGCGAATCCTGGGAATAAAAAGCAACAGAAGAGGGCCATTGAGAGCCGGGCCGTGCCGCCCATGTTCACCTCACGTCTATGATCCAAACCGAGAACCGCCTCACGCTACCTGACGTTGATGCTCGAGCATGGAGAAGTATTCCACCACTAACTCAGCGTCCCAGAGGCCGCGGTGAGCTTCCTCGCGCATGGTCTGAGCCGCGAGTTCGTGGGTCAGCGGGGCTTTGTAGGAGCGAGCGGTGCGGAGCGCGTCATAAACATCCACCACCTGCAGGACTCTTGGGAGTACCGGAATCTCCGCTCCGGTCAATCCGTCGGGATAACCTGAACCGTCCGAGTGCTCGTGATGGTGGCGGATGATGGGGAGCACCAGCCGCAGCGAATGCAGAGGCTTGCAGATATTCTCGCCGGTGATGGGATGGAGTTTCATGACCGCCCATTCCGCGGGTGTGAGGTCGCTGCCTTTTTTCAGAATTTCATCGGGCACGGCAATCTTGCCCAGATCGTGCAGATATCCGCCACGCTTTAGGGCGAGGATGGAATCTTCATCCATGCCGAGGTGGCGGCCGAGATCGGCGGCGCGGACAGAAAGCCGCTCACAATGGCCTTCGGTATAGGGGTCGCGGCCTTCGACAATCAGACCGAGCGTGCACAGAACGGAATCGGCGGTTTCGAGTTCGTCGGTGAACTCCTTCAAGCGGAGCAGCGATTTCACGCGGGCGATGAGTTCTTCGGCGAGAACCGGTTTGTTCAGGAAGTCGTCAGCGCCGGCTTCGATGCCGCGCACTTTGTCGCTGCTATCGCTGAGTCCGGTGATGAGGACGAAAGGAATCAGGCGCGTGGCCGGATTTTCCTTCAAGCCGCGGCAGAATTCATAACCCGACTTTCCGGGCATCATCACGTCGGAGAGGATCAAGTCGGGCAGTTGCTTGCGGATTTCGGCCTCGGCCTGCTCGGCACTGGAGGCGGTGGTCACATCGTATCCGCGCATGGTGAGCAACTGGCTCATCAGGCCAGCAATGCTGGGCTGGTCATCGACGACCAGGATTCGCGGGGTACGACGTCGTAGTAGAAGGTCACCCATCTCTCGATAAGAAGCTGCCTCGGCCTTGGAAGTTGTCCTCGCACCCGGCCGCGACTGAATGCGAGAAGGAGACGAGATGCTCATGATGAAATCTTGTACTGAACACCTGATTCTACCGCCATTTTCCGCTTTTCGCCGAGCCTAGGCCAACTTCTTGGAACAGTAACACCGTTTATGGAACACGGCTATTCCCACTTCGGCACCTGCATTTCGCGGATGTGACCGAACCCCTTGCGTTGGACGCAGTCCGGTGCCTACTCTCGCCTCATGCGGAGTATTAGAACCAAGGTTGTTCGCTTGCTCGTCTGGGCTGCGCTGCTGACCCCGGCGGGCGCAGCCACGAAAATCCATGTCATCACGTTCGGGAAGTGGACGTCCGTGCAGTGGTTTACAGATTCCGGAGCGGACGACAAACCCTTGATCCTCAAGATCCGCGCGCTCGTAATTGATGGACGCATCAGAGAGTATGCACTGGGCGCGCCGCATGAAGTGACCGAGCGGCTGTTTGTAGTGCGGCGCGCTTTTCGGGTGAACGACAGTCTTCCCGAAGATTCCGGATCGCGCTGGCAGTGGCAACGCGGAGGCTGGCTGCTTGTGGACCGGCTGACCGGCCACGTTTCCTCTATCAATCTTCCGGAGTTCGATGTTTTTTACTCCGCAGCCAGTTGGTACCGCGACTATGTCGCTTATTGTGGAGTTGCGGAGGATGGAAAGAAGACGTTCGCCATGGTGGCGCAAATCAGCCGTCGCAAGCCCGTGTTAAAGAAGCCGCTGTCTAACGACGGCGTCGCCGAGGATGCGGCGCCGGACTCGGCCTGCACAGCACCGTCGTGGCAGCGAGGTCCGGTGCGGGTTAGCTTTGAGCCGGAGGGCAGCGCGAAGCAGACGTTTGCGATCCGCGGGCATGTAGTGGACTTGGTCAATGATGCGGAGGAGGAAGAAGAAGGGGCGAAGTAGATTTCTGATTGCAGATTTCAGATTGCAGATTGACTGAGATCCGGACGTGACAAATCTGAAATCTGAAATCTGGCTTCTTCATTCTGCCGCTAGTCTCCCGCAGCTTCTACCGCGGGTAGTTTCTTCGCTACCGTTTTTTCTTTCACCTTCGCGCTGGTGACGAGGATGACGGAGAGCACCACAATCGCACTTCCGGCCAGGATGAAACGGTCCACGCGCTCGTGCAGAATCAACCAGCCCAGAAACACGGCTACGACGGGATTGACGTAGGCGTAGGTTGATACCTTGGAAGTGGGAACGTGCTCAAGCAGCCAGATGTACGCGGTATAGCCGATCCAGGAACCGCACACCACCAGATACATGGTCGCGCCGATGCCGCGGGCGGTCCACCGTACGTGCGAAAGATCGCCAGCGAGGAGCGCGAAAATAGAATTCCCGACTCCGGCCGCCACGACTTGCCAGCCGGTGGCGCTGAATACATCCATGCCCGACTGCCACCGCTTCGACAGCACGGATCCCAGCGCCCAACTGAACGAGCCGCCGATCAGGCTGATTGAGGCCCACAACTCGCGGTGTCCCATCGTGCCGGACCGCAACTGCGGCCAGACCAGGACAAACAGTCCCAGGATCCCCAGCAGCAGACCTGCTTTGCCGCGTCCGGAGATGTGGTGGTCGCCTAGCAGCAGGGAATCGAGCACCAGAAACCACAGCGGGGTGATGGCGATGATCAGAGCGGCCAGGCCCGACGACACGGCAAGTTCCGCATAAGAGAGCGTGAGGTTGCCGCCCATCAGGAGCAGCAGACCCACAATCGCGGCGAGTGCGATTTGCCGCGGAGAATAGAGAATCCTCCGGCCGGTGGCGGCGCAGACCGCCAGCATAACGACTCCCGCAATCGAAAACCGCACTGCGCACATGAGGGCTGGAGGAATGGTCTGCACGGCAATGTCGATGCCGAGGTAGGTCGAGCCCCAGAACAGGTACACGAGTCCGAAGGCAAGAATCACCATCCACCGGCTTGGGCGCTGTACGGAATGCATTGGCGTGAGAGACAGGGGGAAGCTAAAAGATATCAGACGAGTACGATGGAGGGTTGGATTCTAAAGTTGAGAAGGACACAGAACAATGCTGATGCCGCGGTAGGCCCGACGTCAAAGGGTGGCTCGTTTTCAAGCCGGACGGCCGACTATACCTGCCTCGGATCCAGCGGCGTCATTCACCGAAATCCATTCCTTCGTCGAAGATGCAAGCGGTTACGGTCAACATGCACTTCACGCTGCGTATATGTACAATTTGGTAAGCATATATATGCACGCACATAAGTACTGATGCGCGCCGGCTTCGAATCGCGGCTGCGCCCGCCCCCGCCCCGTAGAATGCCCTTCCTTGAGCCGGAAACAGCCCTGCCAGTGGGGATCGTTGCCTCAGTCAAGGGAAGAAACGCCCTCCGCGACAAAATACGCGCGCTGGCGGCAAGAGCGGTTCGACGTATTTTCAACGACTTGCACCAAGCCTCAACGACTTACCGACGATAATCTCGGGGACAGCAACGAAACCTACTCGTAGAGACGTTGCTTGCAACGTCTACGCGGGCGTCATTGGCGCTGTCGGCAAGACGCAGCAAGCTGCGTCTCTACGAGGCCGGCCGATTGCACCACGGTCCGTTGGTGTCGTTGGTTACCAAAGGGGGTTACGCCGTTTATCCTTTCCCAGCTATAATGAACCAGTGATGTCGACGGTTCGCGATGCTGCGCAAGAATCCCAATTCGCATTTGCCCGAGTGCTGGCTGCACTGTCTAGTGTGCCCGCGGCGCTATCGGGCAAACTTACCTTCGCGATTGCGCCCCAGCCTCTTCGGTAGCGACTAACTCTTAATCCTCCGCCTCTGATTCACCTCGGGCCTGCATGCGTCCGAACCGGGACTCACGCGTTCCAAGGTTGCATTTCCTGACAACTGGCGGCTGATTACTGACAGCTGCTACGGAGGATTCCATGACCACTAAGACTCTGACCGCAACCGCCGTTTCTTCGGCCATCGGGCCCAAGATCAAGACTGCGCTGCCCGGGCCAAACGCCACGCGGGTGCTCGAGGGCGATCAAAAATACATTTCGCCGTCCTATACCCGTTCGTACCCGCTGGTGGCCAAGAGCGGGCGCGGCATCGTTGTGACCGATGTCGACGGCAACGAGTTTTTTGATTTTTCCGCCGGCATCGCCGTGACTTCGACCGGCCACTGCCATCCCCATGTGGTTGCCGCCATTCAGAAACAGGCCGGCGAACTGATTCACATGTCGGGCACCGATTTCTATTACGAGAACATGGTGGACCTGGCGGCGCGCCTGTCGAAGATCGCGCCGATGGCCGGTCCGCACCGCATTTACTACGGCAACTCCGGGGCGGAGGCGATCGAGTGCGCGCTCAAGCTGGCCCGCTACCACACCAAGCGGCAGAACGTAATCGCGTTCTTCGGGGCGTTTCACGGACGGACGATGGGCGCATTGTCGCTGACTGCGTCGAAGCCGCAGCAGCGGCGGCGTTTTGCCCCGCTCGTGCCGGGCGTGACGCACGTGCGCTATCCCGACGTTTACCGCGGCTGCGTGGGAGGCACGCAAGATGCGGACAACTTTGCGCTGGGCTGCGCCCGCTTCATCGAAGAAAAGCTGTTCAAGACGGTGTTGGCTCCGGAGGAAGTTGCGGCGATATTCGTGGAGCCGATTCAGGGCGAAGGCGGCTACGTTGTCGCTCCCAAGATCTTCATGCAGGAACTGCGGCGCATCTGCGATCGTCACGGCATCATGCTGGTTGTAGACGAAGTGCAGAGCGGAGTGGGACGCACGGGCAAGTGGTTCGCGGTCGAACACACCGGGGTCGAGCCCGACATGGTCTGCATGGCGAAAGGGATAGCGTCAGGCATGCCGCTCGGCGTCACAATGACGCGCGCCGAGATCATGGACTGGGTTCCCGGTTCGCATGCATCCACTTTCGGCGGTAATCCCGTGGCAATCGCGGCAGCCCTGGCCACCCTCGATGTGATCGAGAAAGAACACCTGCTGGAGAACTCGGCCCGGGTGGGCAATCACATGATGAAGCGCATGGCCGACTGGCCTTCGAAGCTGAAGTTGGTGGGCGATGTGCGCGGCCGCGGACTGATGATCGGCGTCGAGATCGTGAAGGACAAGGTCACCAAGGAATACGGGAACGCCGAGCGCGACCGGATCGTCGAAATGGCATTCGAACACGGGGTGCTGTTCCTGGGCTGTGGGCCGAGCACGGTCCGCATATGCCCGGCGCTAGTGGTCACGAAAGAAGAAGCCGACGTCGCCATGGATGTGCTCGAAGAGTGCATCTCGGCAGTGGGTAAGGGCGCCTAGGATCTCTGCGGAAAATGAAGACTTACAGGGATCGGCGTTTTGGGGCTGCCCGTTTTGTTTTGAGACGTGGAAGGCGCTCAATTCCGGTGCATACTGTTGGCGCTGTTTCCCTGTCTGGGAAAGTCCGAACTCAATCGCATCGAACTGTGAGGCGAATCACATCGCGGCACGGCTTTTCCCGGTACTGTGAAGCTTCTGGATCATGCTTCCCGCTGTTTTCACGCGAACGATCATTCACGGCCTGGATTGGGTTGCGGCGCGCGTGCTACCGGCTGACCCGCGGCCGAGGCACCAGCGCACCGGCACGCACGGCGAAGAAGACGCATACTTTTACCTGCGGAAGCTCGGCTATGCGATTGTGGCGCGCAACTTTCGCTCGCCGCGTTGTCGCGGCGAGATCGACCTGATTGGCTGGGATGCGGATGTTCTTTGTTTTATTGAAGTTAAGACGCGGACCTCACGCGACGTAAAGACCGCTGAGGCGGCCGTAGACCGGCACAAACGGCGCGAGGTCGCCCTGGTGGCGCGCGAATATCTAAGGCGCCTCCCGCCATCGTGCCAATGGAGATTCGATATTGTAAGCGTATACTATGGGAATCTTAAGTCCCGCCCGCAGATCGAGGTGTTTCGTAATGCTTCCTTGTCGAGATAAAATACAAGATTTGCGCAACCGCACTGAAAGGATTCAGTAATTGCCTGAGCTGAGAAAAGATCCGATTGTAGGCCGTTGGGTGATTATTTCGACGGACCGGGCGAAGCGCCCAACCGATTTTGTTCGGGAAAATATGAAGATCAAGGGGGGATTTTGTCCGTTCTGCTACGGGAACGAGACCAAGACGCCTCCTGAGATCCAGGCGTACCGTCCTAACCCGAATGGCGGACCGCAGCCGCAACGGGACACTCCGGGATGGACCGTCCGCGTCGTCCCCAACAAGTTTCCAGCCCTGGGAATCGAAGGCACGCTGAACCGCCAGGCGGAGGGCATGTTCGATCGCATGAACGGAATCGGGGCGCACGAGGTCATCATCGAGACGCCCGACCATACTGCCAGCCTCGCGACCTTGCCTCCCAAACGGATTGAAGATGTTCTGTGGACTTTCCGGGACCGCATCCTGGATCTGAAAAAGGATCGCCGCTTCAAGTACATCCTGATTTTCAAGAATCACGGGGAAGCGGCTGGAGCGTCTCTGGAACACGCGCATTCGCAGCTCATAGCGCTGCCCATTCTTCCCATCAACGTGACGCAGGAGTTGGAGGGAGCCAAGCAGTACTTCCTCTACAAGGAACGCTGTGTGTTCTGCGACATCATCCGGCAGGAGATGGACAGCGGCACGCGGGTAGTATCGGAAAACGAGAACTTTCTTACGCTGGCGCCCTACGCTCCACGCTTTCCGTTCGAGACCTGGATTCTGCCCAAGCAGCACGAATCGGCCTTCGAGAACTCGTCGTCGCACATGTTCGAGAACCTGGCCCGATCGTTGAAGGACTTGCTCGGCAGGGCCGACCGGGTGCTCGACAACCCGCCCTACAATCTGGTGATCCACAGTTCGCCGGCGCAAGATCCGACGAACGATCACTATCACTGGCACATTGAGTTCATGCCTAAGCTGACCAAGACCGCCGGGTTCGAATGGGGCACCGGCTTCTACATCAATCCGACTCCGCCCGAAGAAGCGGCGAAGTTCCTGCGCGAAGCGAATGTGGAAGAACCTGCACCAGCGTCTGTCGGCTAATTGGGAATTCGAAGGCAGAAAAATGAGGGCACGGGTTTGAGCGCCGTGCCCTTCTTAGTTGGGCCGCAGAGAGAGAAGGGCCTACGAGTGTTCGAGGGCCCTTATGTGTGCAGGATAGGCCGAGTCGGGCCGATCGTTGTCACGGAGTTGTAAAACTCTTGGCGAACCTCGAAGTCGGCCTGCGCGGCGTTCATTGACGTGTGTTCGTCCGGATCACTACCATGGGCAAGCTTCGAGGGTTGCCATGAAACGCTGCTTACTTGTGCTCCTGCTGGCGGGATGGATCCATGCTTCTCCTGCTGCATCCCCGCTGATTGCAAACGTATCCGGCCGTTCGACGGTAAGCCTCGACGGCGCATGGCGAGCTATTGTGGACCCGTTCGAAAACGGCAAGTCGGCTGGATTCTTTCGCAATGAAAAGCCCCGCAACAAGAGCGATCGCGTCGAGTACAGTTTCGACGCATCTCCCGTTCTGAACGTTCCGGGAGACTGGAACACCCAGCGCGAGCAATTGATGTTCTATGAAGGCCCGGTCTGGTACCGGCGCGAGTTCAGTTATCACAAGCGCGCGAATACGCGTGTGTTTGTTTACTTCGGCGCTGCCAACTATCAGACTGCCGTTTACCTGAACGGCGAAAAGCTGGGGAAACACGAAGGCGGATTCACAGCGTTCAATTTCGAGGCAACTTCGCTTCTGCGAGACGGCGAGAATTTTCTGATCGTCGAGGTGAGCAACGTCCGCCGCGCAGACGCCGTGCCCGCGCTGAAGTTCGACTGGTGGAGCTACGGTGGAATTACCCGTGACGTGATGCTGGTCGAGGTGCCGACAGTCTTCCTGCAAGACTATTCCGTACAACTGGCGCGCGGCTCACAAAATGAGATTGCAGGGTGGGTGCAATTGAATGGCGCGCAGTCGCCACAAAAGATCACGCTGGAGATTCCGGAGGCTGGAGTTCACGAAACGCTCACCACCGACGCAAACGGTCGGGCCATTCTTCATTTCGCAGCGAAGCTGGACTTATGGACTCCCGCCCATCCCAACCTCTATGACGTTATCCTCACCAGCGGAGCCGATAAAGTCCACGATCAGATTGGCTTCCGCACGATCGAAGTGCGGGGAGCCAATATCCTATTGAATGGCAAGCCCATCTTTCTGCGGGGCATTGCGATGCATGAGGAGGCGCCCTTTCGCGAGGGCCGCGCCTTCAGCCCCGAGGATGCGCAGACTCTCCTGGGCTGGGTGAAAGACCTGGGATGCAACTTCGTGCGCTTTGCTCATTACCCACACAACGAAAATGAGATCCGTCTCGCGGACCGCATGGGCTTGCTGGTCTGGTCGGAGATTCCAGTCTATTGGGATATTGACTGGTCGAATCCCGCGACCATGGCGAATGCCGAGGCCCAACTGCGCGACATGATTGCGCGCGACCACAACCGTGCGGCTGTCATTCTGTGGTCACTCTCCAACGAGACTCCGGTGAAACCGGAGCGCCTGACGTTTCTGAAACAGCTTGCGCTCGAGGCGAGGGATCTTGATTCCACGCGGCTTATTACATCTGCGATGAATCATGTCGATAATACCGGTCCCGATGTGCGCACGCTGAGCGATCCGCTGGGAGAAGTGCTGGACGTCCTCGGTCTGAATGAGTATTTAGGCTGGTACGGGGGACGTCCGGAAGATGCCGACAGGATGCAGTGGAAATCGGCGTGGAACAAGCCGCTGATCGTCAGCGAATTCGGCGGAGGTGCGCAGTACGGTCGCCATGGCGACGCGGACGAGATCTGGACCGAGGAATATCAGGAGAATTTGTTTCAGCATCAGCTTGGCATGGTGGAACGGATGCCAAATCTGGCGGGGCTGACGCCGTGGGTGCTGATGGATTTTCGCTCTCCGGCGCGCATGCTTCCCGGCGTGCAGGACTATCACAATCGCAAAGGGCTGATCTCGAATCGCGGGCAGCGCAAGCTCGCGTTCTACACGCTGCAGACGTTCTACAAGAAGTTGGCGGATGCGGGGAAGTAGGATCGTGGTATCTGAGGGCGTTGCCGTTCGGGGCACTGGTCAATGAGCGCTATGGCGATTTTGCGCCAGGACTCTCCCAAGACTGGCCGCACGATGTAGGATTGTCCGCGCTCATCGACCAGGAATGCATGTCAGGAACGCCCGCCAATCATCCCACAGGTACCGGTTTGCGGCTGCGCCCGAGCCACTTGAAGACGAGGTGGCCGATGTAGAGCCAGGCGAGCAGTAATAGGCACACGGCTGCGATGATCCACCAGCGCAGATGCTGAAGAGCCTGGGAATAAGCGCTCCAACTGTTGAAGGTTGTCCACTCTTCTACGATGCGGCCGTCGACAACGCGAAAGATGGTGATGCCGCGGAACTCCATGTAGGTGCCCGTAGGGGGAAAACCGCCGTACCCGTTCCGGGCGTGGGTACCGCGGAAGATCCAGAGGGTGGTGACGAGGTCGTTCTCGGCAACGGTTTTTACGACCGTCATGTGGAGGTCGGGGAAGGCCTGGAGTTCACCGCGCGCCCAACCCTGATCGACCTCGAGCGAGGCATCGTTGTCGATGCCGTGGTTACGGAAGTAGGGCGAGTAGATCTCCGCCGCGACCTCGGGGCGGCGCTGATTGAAAATCTCCTCAAAGACACGGAGCGCGACGGCGCGATTTCGGTCCGCAAGCGGCTGTGCGGCTGCGGGCGGTGCGGTAGCGGGCTTCGCAGCGGCAGTGGACTGGGCTGAGACGAGGGACGCACAGGCGAGAAGCGTGAGGATGGAAGTTATAAGAGCTGATTTCAATCGCAAGATCTTCACCTCCGGCATGGACCACTAGTTGTGCAGACCCTTGAAAGCGAAGCATGTACTATCGCATGCAAGCGGCGCGTCAGGATACTTGATCAAACCAGGCGTTATCGCAACTTTGCTCCTTTTGTTCGCCAGACAGGCGAAAAGGGAAAGCGCAAACTTGTGATATGGGGATATTACGTCAACTCAGGTTCAGAGGCGCATGCATCAACGCGGTTCGCGATAAACCATCCGAGCATATGCAGGACGAGGAAGAGGAAAAACACATTAAGGGCGAAGACAAAATGTACTTTGAAGTGCGTTGGTACAAGGTATCCGACCGGCGTATCACTGCGATTTTCAAAAGTGAAGTAGGCCGATAGCAAGCCCAGAAAAACACGACTCCAAAAAGACACAAAGCGGTTTCGAGTAGCCTTCGCAATCTCGTACACCGCTTACGCAGTGCAGCAACGGTTCGGTGGACATACGCGCCGTCTCCCTTATGACGCCCAGTTCTGCATTCCCGACAGAACGCGATGGTTACCCCAGCAGAGAAGAGGAAATAGACGGTGAGCGCGCCCATCGCCACTAGGAACAACTGTTCGAAATCTGTGAGGTATCGCCATGCTGACCATATGGGATACGGCCATGTGAGGATGGGATACGGCGTGGAGTTGCCCATTATGACTCCCCTGATTAGGACACCCGGACTGATGCGGGAGTTCCCGTAATCAGGATACCTGCTGTTAACAGGCGATTACACGTTTTGACCGCTGGTCATTGAGTGTTATGGCGATGTTACGTCAACTGAGCGCAGGATTGTCGTATCGGGTCAAGGGAGCGAGGATACAATTTCTTTGCAGGTTGCATAGAGGTCCTCCACGAGACTTGCGAGTAGCTTGTCGTTTAACGCTCTCGCTGACTCGCCAATGGACCCCATGCCACCCAATCCTCGCGCAGTGCGTGCGGCAAGGGCCTTGACGGCGACCGTGTCAGGCACACGCGCAAGCTCTTCACGCAAAGCCTGCAATACGTTTACCGCTGCGTGGTCATGATGAAACCTCAATAGAATTTGCGCTATTTCTAGGTCCGCCGAGTATCGCGACAACAGCTGTTGGTTTGTCATGTTCGTACCAGAAAGGCGGAATAACTCTAAACGGGGAAAAGCAACTGTTGCAATCAGGCGATACGCTCAAAACCCCCTTGCACAGGGTCAAAAAGTGTAATGGCGATTTTTCGCCAACAGCCAACCAGCCCCTCCAACAAGCCCTCCTCCGCGCAAATTCTGATTCGCTGGCGCATAATGTGTGTATGTCAGAGAAACGAACAAAAGCCGATAAAGCACAGCGAGAAGCTGATCTACTCGACAAGAAGTCGTCCCACCGTCCACCACAGAATCAGGGGAAAAAACCACGCGAGGACTTCAACCAAGCCGCTGTGCGGATCGTCGAAGAGGCTGCTGAGAAGCATTAAGCCGTAGCCGTCGGCCCCACAAGCCAGACTGTTTCGCTGCGCTCACGAGCCCTGATCTCCGGTCAGTGAGTGAAATGGGGAGTGGCTGTTGAAAAACTCACTCGCTGAAAATGGCCGAAAAACTTTGCATTAGGAAGCCCTACAAACGACTTTCTCGATTT
>ODAK010000043.1_pt1 | contig 138490 bp, 139 predicted proteins | sample 1539591 | NCBI WGS metagenome assembly ODAK01 (sample SAMEA3539303, study PRJEB22396) | soil metagenome | biome: tundra; feature: field; material: soil | place: USA | collected 2010-05 | depth 0.15 m | reverse complement strand
CGCTCGACCCGGGCGAGGCAATCTTCTCCGAGTCCGGAGAGCTCTCCTGGATGACCCAGTCGATCGTCATGCAGACCTCGACCCAGATGGGCGGCGGCGGAGGCGTCGGTGGCGTCTTCAAGCGCGCGCTCGGGGGCAGCTCGATCTTCATGAGCGAGTACTCGGCGCAGGGCGCGCCCGGCATGGTTGCCTTCGCGGCCCGCCTTCCCGGCATGATCTTCCCGCTGGAGGTCGCGCCACAACCGGGGATGGGGTTCCTCGGCCACCGGCACTCATTCGTGTGCGGCGTTCACGGTGTGCAGCTCTCGGTCGGATTCCAGCAATCGCTCGGTGCCGGATTGTTCGGCGGTGACGGCTTCCGGCTCGAGAAGATCAGCGGCCAGGGCAAGGCGTGGTGCGAGCTCAGCGGCGAGGTCCTCACCTACGATCTGAAGCCCGGCGAGAGCCTGCGCGTCCATCCAGCCCACGTCGGCCTGTTCCAGGACACCGTGCAGTTCACCATCACGACCGTCAAGGGCATCAAGAACAAGATCTTCGGTGGCGACGGGATCTTCCTCGCGCTGCTCACGGGACCGGGTCGCGTCTGGCTCCAGTCGCTCCCCCTGCAGAAGCTCGCGCAATCGCTGTCGGAGTTCTCGCCGGGTCAGGCCGTCGAAGCGGGCGCGGCGGGTGCGGTCACCGGTGGCGTCATGCGGGGGATTTTCGGGGGCTGAACTCGCTGCGCTGAAACAGCGCATGCAGCGGGATGCCCGCAGCCTCGAGGGCTTCGCGTCCGCCCTCTTCGCGGTCGACCACGCACAGCGCGCCGGCGATCGTCGCTCCGGTGGCGACCACCGCCTCCTGCGCCTGCAGGAACGTTCCGCCGGTCGTCATGGTGTCGTCGACGAGCAGCACTCGCATCCCTGGTTGAAGGTTCGGCCCTTCGATCGCCCGCGCCGTGCCATGCGCCTTGACCTCCTTGCGCACGATGAATGCGGTGATCGGGTGATCGGTGTCGCCGCTCAGTGCCGCCGTCGCCGCGGCCATCGGATCTGCGCCGAGGGTGAGGCCGCCGACCGCGTCGATGGACTGCTCGCGGCAGTACTCGAGGGTGAATCGCGCGACCAGATACAGCCCCCGTCCGTCGAGGGTCACCTGCTTGCCGTCGACGTAGTAGTCGCTCGTCCGACCGCTGGTGAGCGTGAACGTGCCATACGTGAACGCCCGCACCGCGACCAGCTCGCGCAGCTCGTCACGCAGGTCCGTCTCTGTCACGGTGGTCATGGCGTCCAGCGCAGGATGGGATGGCGCGCCGCGCGCACCTCGTCGACACGACTCACCGGTGTCTCGTGCGGTGCGTTCTGGACAAAGGCCAGGTCGCGTTCCGCCTCATCGACGATGGCCGCGCAGATGCCGGCAAGTTCGTCGAGGCTCTGCTTCGACTCCGTCTCCGTGGGCTCGAACATCAGGGCTTCCGGCACGGTCAGCGGGAAGTACACGGTCGGCGCGTAGACGCCGTAGTCGAGGAGCCGCTTGGCGACATCCATCGCGCGCAACCCATCGACACGTCCACCCTTGGTGCTGGCAACGAACTCGTGCATACAGGGCGTCTCGACAGCCATGGCGAACAGACCGGCGAGCTGCGACTGCAGGTAGCGTGCGTTGAGCACGGCGTCGCGGGCGACCCACGGGAGATGATCGCCATATGCGCGGATGTATGCGTATGCCCGTACCAGCATGCCGAAGTTGCCGTAGTACGACCGCACTTTGCCGACACTCTTGGGTCGTTGGTGGTCGAGGAAGAAACGGTCGCCGTCGCGCTCGACAGTCGGTGTCGGCAGGAAATCGATGAGGCGCTCACCCACGCCCACCGGACCTGCCCCCGGGCCGCCACCGCCGTGCGGGGTCGAGAACGTCTTGTGGAGGTTGAGGTGGACGACATCGAACCCCATGTCGCCGGGACGCGCCATCCCGACCAGCGCGTTGAGGTTGGCGCCGTCGTAGTACACGAGCGCACCGGCGTCGTGCGCGAGCCGGGCGATCTCCACGATGTCCTGCTCGAACACACCGAGCGTGTTCGGATTGGTGAGCATCACCGCGGCGACAGTGGCGTCGAGATGACTCGAGAAGTCCTCGACGTCGACCGTGCCGTCGTGATTGCTCTTCACGGTCACGACGTCGAGGCCGCAGGCCGCTGCGGACGCTGGGTTGGTACCGTGCGCGGAGTCGGGGATGAGCACGCGCGTGCGAGCGGTGTCTCCGCGATCGGCGTGGTAGGCCTGGATCATTCGCAGTCCGGTCCACTCGCCGTGCGCGCCCGCCGCAGGCTGCAACGACATGCGCGCCATGCCGGTGATCGATGCGAGCAGGCGATCGAGCTCCCACATCAGCTGCAGCGCGCCCTGCGTGTCCTCCTCGTCCTGATACGGATGCAACTGCGCGAATCCGTCAAGCCAGGCGAGCTGCTCGTCAACCACCGGGTTGTACTTCATCGTGCACGAGCCGAGCGGGTACATCCCCTCGTGGAGGTTGTGATTGCGCCGGGCGAGACGTCCGAAGTGACGCGCCAGAACGGCCTCCGGCACGGCCGGCACGGTCGGAGGTGTGCTGCGCAACAGTGACGCGGGAATCGAGGTGGCGCCATGGGTCGATGGAACGCCGGCGGCCGTGACCGCCGGTCCGCTCGAATAGTTGGCGCTCAGCTCGAAGACGAGCGGTTCATCGACCGCCCAGCCGGCCTCGCGGGTCGCGGCTGGAATCGATTCGTTCATGCGTGCGCCAGCGCGACGTGGCGCTCCGACGCGACGATGTCGGCAGCCGCCGCTGCGTAGCGGTCGATCGCCTGTGGCGTCGTCAGCTCGGTGCAGCAGACCAGCAGTTCGCCGTCTCGCTGCGGGTCGATGCGGCCGAGCGGCAGCCCCGCGACGATGCCCCGCTCGCGGAGTGCCTTCGCGAACGCGTCAGCGCTCCCCGGTACGCGCAGCACGAACTCCCAGAGAAACGGCGTCGACGGGTGGGCAAGCGAGAGTCCGTCGATGGCGGTGAGGAGATTCGCGAGGTGATGAGACCGCTGCGCGCTCACCTCGGCGACGGCGCGCATACCGCCCGCGCCCATGTGTGCCATGTACACGGTGGCGGCGAGCGCGATCAGCGCGTGGTTGGTGCAGATGTTGGAGGTCGCGTGCTCGCGGCGGATGTGCTGCTCGCGCGCCTGCAGCGTCAGCGTGTATGCGCGCCGATCTTCGTGATCCAGGGTCATGCCGACCAGTCGGCCCGGGATGCGCCGCATCTGCGCCTGCGCAACTGCCATGAACCCGACGTGCGGCCCCCCGAACGACGCCGGGATGCCCAGCGGCTGCCCGTCACCAACGGCGACGTCGAAGCCATGCTCGCCCGGGGGCGTCAGCAACGAGCAGGCGTGCAGGTCGGTGGCGCAGATGGCGAGCGCGCCGGCGTCATGCGCCGCCTGCGCCAGCGGTGCGAGATCTTGCACCGTCCCCACGAAACTCGGGTACTGCACGAGCAGAGCCGCATGGTCTGTCGTGAGCGTCGCGCGGACGGCCTCCAGCGCCAGCAGGCCGTCGGCGGTTGCGATGACGTCGATCCCGATGCGGCGTCCCTCACCGAAGGTCCGCAGGACGGCGATGGTCTCGGGGTGGACCGAGCCGGCGACCGCGATGCGAGTGCGACCCGTCGCCTGGACGGCGATCACCATCGCTTCAGCGGCCGCGGTCGCGCCGTCGTAGAGCGACGCGTTGGCGACGTCGAGCCCGGTCAGCGCGCAGATCATCGACTGGAACTCGAAGATGGTCTGCAGCGTGCCCTGCGACGCTTCCGCCTGGTATGGCGTGTAGGCGGTGTAGAACTCGGGACGGGAGATGGTCCCCCGGACGATCGCGGGGCTGAACCGCTGGTAGACACCGGCCCCGAGGAAGCTGTCGTAAACGCTCAGCGATCGATTCCTCGCGGCGAGCCGTTCGAGCTCGGCGACCAGGTCCTGCTCGGCGAGTGGTGGCGGGAGATCGATGTGCGGGTTGCGCAGGGCGGCCGGGATGGTGGTGAACAGATCCGCCTCCGACGCCGCCCCCACCGCATCGAGCATCTCGCGACGTTCGGCATCGGAGTTGGGGAGGTACGCCATGCTCAAAGTATGCCGGGCAGCGGGAGCCGCCCGGGAGGCTGGGATCCCGCGGCGACCCGATGCCGCTCAGAAGGTTTGTGAAGCCGAACCGTTGGTAGACTGCAAGAGATGTCCAAGCGCGCTTCCACAGTTTCCATCGAGGATCTCGTCGCGTCGATCGAGACCGCCCGCGACAAGGTGATGGCCGACGAGGTCAAGAGCCTCGTCAAGCTGGGCCTCCCCAAGACTGTCGCGTACAAGATGGTTGCCGACCGCTACCGCCAGCGGGCCGAGGGTGACGACGGAGAAGCAGACTCCGCGAGCCCCTGGCCGGATATGTCCTGACCCGGCCCTAGGCGCCCGAGCTCGACGCCGGCGAGTCCCGTCCTCGCAGGTACCACGCGACCAGCGCGATGACGACCAGGACCGCGATCACGATCGCCGCAGTCCCGATCGGGCCCGACACCTTCGTGTAGTTGGCCCCGACCTCGTAGCCGAGGACTGCCAGGAAGGTCACCCAGACCGTCGAGCCGACGAGCGAGAGCCCGGCGAACCAGACAGGCTGCATCTTCGCCAGCCCGGCTGGGAACGAGATGTACGTGTGGATCACGGGAAGCATCCGACCGAAGAAGACCGCAGCCAGCCCGTAGCGATCGATCCAGTGGTCGGCGAGGTCGAGATGTCTCGGTGAGATCCCGATGCGCCTGCCAGGGCCCAGGAGGAGCGGGCGTCCGAACCGCCGTGCGACCGCGTACGCGAGCAGGGCGCCGAGCCAGTTGCCCGCGATGCCGATGACGATGACCACGACGATGTTGAAGTGCCCCGCGGCGGCGAGGACGCCCGCCACCGGCATGATGACCTCGCTCGGGAAGGGCACCCCGCAGCTGTTGATCAGCATCAGCACGAGCACGATGAAGAGGCCCCCGCTCGTCACCCATTGGCCGATCACGCCGCCCATCGCCCGGGATTGTGGCCTACGCTGCCGCGAACATGCGCCGATCGCTTCGTCCGGCCGCGATCCCGCCCTGGCCGGTGCCCTTCGACCAGGCAGCTGAGCTCGACTGGGGCCGCCCCGAATACGCGCGCCGTCTGCTCCGCGAGCATCTCGACCAAACCCATGACGGCGCGAGCAGGAGGCGGTCGGTGATTGCCGGTCAAGTGCGCCGCCTGCGCCGCGTCCTCCCGAGCCCGCCGGCGCGGATTCTCGACGCCGGGTGCGGCCCGGGTCTCTATGCCGTGCCCCTCGCGGCCCTCGGCTACGACGTGACCGGGATCGACGTCAGCGCCCCGGCGCTCCGCCACGCTCGGGGACTCGTGCGGGCGGCCGGCCTCACGGGGAAAGCGCGATTCGTCAACGGGGATCTGCGCAGCGTGGCGTTGCCGGAAGGACGCTTCGACGCGGGGCTGCTCGTCTACTTCGTCCTCGAGGCGTTCCCGCGGCGGGAGCAGCCGAAGGTGCTGGCGCGCATGGCGAGCTCCCTCGCGGCGGAGGGGACGCTGATCGTGGAGATGCGGCTGCGGCCGGATCAGCCGCCCGGCCGCATCGACTGGTGGGACGTGGTGCCCAACTCGCTCCTCTCCGACCGGCGCCACGTGCTCCTCGGCGACGCCGTGTACGACCAGCGCCGGCACACCTATGTGCTGCGCGAGGTGGCGATCTTTGACGACGGCTCCGTTTCCGTGCGGCAGACGAGCGGCTGGCTCTGCCCCTTCGCCTCGATCCCACGCCTCTTCGCCCGCGCCGGGCTCGCCGACGTCACGATGTTCGACGGCTGGACCGGCTCGCCCGCACACGCGCTCTCGGATTCCGTCCTGGTGGTGGCGCGCCGAGCACGACGTTGACACGACCATGGACGGGTCGTGCGAGCGGCTACCATTCGTTCCCTCGGTCCGGGAGTCCTGTCTGGAGTTGATTCACCATGCCGACGCCCACACCTGATCGCATCCGCACAGTCGCCGTCGTCGGGCACAGCCATGACGGAAAGACGACTCTCTGCGAGGCGTTGCTGCACACGGCCGGCGCAACGCAACGCATGGGGTCGACCGAACAGGCGACCTCGCTCTTCGACCACGAGCCCGAGGAGCAGCGCCACTCGATGAGCATCGGGTTGTCCGTCGCCCACTGCGACTGGGATGGCTACCGCGTGAACCTGATCGACGCGCCTGGATTCCAGGACTTCGCCGGGGAGGTGGTCGAGGCACTTGCCGTGGCCGACGCGGCCGTGCTGGTGGTCGCAGCCCACGGGATCGTCCCCGTTGGTGCCGAGATGGCCTGGGAGATGATCCAGGCTGCGGGGGTTCCTGCGCTGATCGTGGTCAACCGCATGGACAAAGAGAACGCCGCGTACGAGGCGACGGTGGATGCGCTCCGTGAGGCGTTCTCGCGCAAGCCGATCGCGGTTGCGGTCCCGATCGGAGCAGCGGAGGGGTTCAGCGGCTACGTCGATCTGGTAGATGATCGTGCGCACGCTTTCGACGACCGTGGCCGAGCCACGGACACCACGGCACCCGACGAGATGAACACCGAGATCGAGCGCGCTCATGCCGCCCTCGTGGATGCTGCGGCCGAGAGCGACGACGCCCTTCTCGAGAAGTACCTCGAGGGCACCGAGCTCACCGACGCAGAAGTGCGCGCCGCTCTCCATGCCGCCACGGCGCGAGGGTCGCTGGTGCCGATCGTGTGCGCGTCGGCGGCGACCGAAAAGGGCGCGGGCATGGTCCTCGACAGCATCGTGCGATACCTCCCCGCCCCGTCAGAGCGCACCCACACCGCCCTGGACGCGAAGGGCAATGAGGTCACCATCGCCTGCGACCCCGACGGCAAGTTGTGCGCGCATGTCTTCAAGACCACGGTGGACACCTTCGGCAAGATCTCGTTCTTCAAGGTGCTGCGCGGAACCATGCGCGGAGATAGCCACCCGGTCACCGCGCGGCTGGCCCAGGAGGAGCGGTTCGCCCAACTCGGTCAACCCAACGGCAAGGCCATCCTCACTGCGACCGAGGTCGTCGCCGGGGACATCGGCGTGGTCACCAAGCTGGCCCACACCCAGACCGGGGACACGCTGTGCGTCAAGGACGCCGCGGTGCTCATGCCGCCGCTCCCCTGGCCGTCCGCGAGCGCCTCCGCCGCGATCGTCGCGCTGACCAAGGGCGACGAGGACAAGATCATGAGCGGCCTGGCGCGTCTCTCCGAGGAGGACATGACCTTCACGACGGATCGCGACCCGGTCACCAACGAGGTGCTCGTCCACGGTCTCGGCGACATCCATCTCGGCGTCGCCCTCGAACGCATGAAGCGAAAGTTCGGGGTGGACGCGGAATTGCACCCGCCCAAGATCCCGTATCGCGAGACCATCACCGGTACCGCTCGCGTGGGCCACAAGTACAAGAAGCAATCGGGTGGCTCCGGGCTGTACGGCGACGCCACCATCGAGATCGAACCGCTGCCGCGCGGCGGTGGCTTCATATGGGAGGACAAGATCTTCGGTGGATCAATCCCGCACCAGTTCCGTCCATCGGTGGAGAAGGGTGTCCGGCAGACGATGGAGCAGGGAGCCGTCACCGGCAATCCCATCGTCGACATCAAGGTGCGCCTCGTCGACGGGTCGACCCACAGCGTGGACGGCAAGGACATCGCGTTTCAGATCGCCGGGGCGATGGCCATGCGGGAGGCGGTCCAGAAGGCGTCCCCGGTCATCCTCGAACCGATCATGAACGTCAACGTGATCGTTCCCGAACGCTTCACCGGCGACATCATGGGGCTGCTCAACTCGAAGCGCGGTCACGTCGGCGGCGTCAACCCGATCGGCGACGGGCGGGCCGAGGTGACCGCGCACGTGCCGCAGGCGGAGATGTACACCTTCCCGGTCGAGCTGCGCGCCATGACCCAGGGACGCGGACGGTATTCGATGGCGTTCTCGAGCTATGAGGAGGTGCCGGCGCACGTCGCGCAGAAGCTCATTGAGTCACACAGCAACGAGCATCCGGCAGCATCATGAAGAGCTCGCGCACTCGCGGCCGGCGCGCGAAGGCAGAGCGATTGAATCGGTGAAGGAGTGAGCATGGGCGAGACGGTTGAATTCCCGAGCAACGGGCATACGTGCGGCGGGTATCTCGCGACGCCACCGAGCGGCCGGGGGCCGGGCGTGGTCGTGATCCAGGAGTGGTGGGGGCTGAACGCGCATATCCGCGATCTCTGCGACCGCTTTGCCGCCGAAGGGTTCGTCGCCCTCGCCCCCGACCTGTATCACGGCAAGGAGACCAAGGAACCGGATGAGGCGGGCAAGTTGCTGATGGAGCTCGACCTTGCCGAGGCTGCGCGCGACATGCTCGGTGCCGGGACATGGCTGGCGCAGAGCGAGCGCACCGCCGGAGACCGCGTGGGCATCGTGGGCTTCTGCATGGGCGGCGCACTCGCGATCTTCGCCGCCACGTTGAGCGACGTCTTCGCCGCGGTGGTGCCGTTCTATCCGTACATGGGTGTGACCGCAGCCGCTCGCCCCGACGTCACCAACATCAAGGGCGCCGTGCTCGGCCATTTCGCCGAGAAGGACGAGGCGTATACGCACGAGCAGGTCGATGCACTCGAGGCCGAACTTCGCGGTGCGGCTGTCAGCGTCGAGTTCTTCTGGTACTCGGGCGCCGACCATGCGTTCTTTAACGACACCCGCCCGGAGGTCTACGACCCCGACGCGGCGCGGCTGTCCTGGGATCGCACCCGAGCGTTCTTCAGGACGCACCTCGCCACCACCGTCGCTCCGGTCTGAGCCCCCGTCCTGAGGGGGCGCCCGAACCGCCCCGGCAGGCCCCCGGGCTGAATTCGGCTCCAATACGGGCCCGATGTGGCTAGAATGCCCGCAACCTGCCTCCGAGCAGTCGCAGAACCACCCCCACCCCCCGGAGGAGCACATGGCCACTGGCTATTGCCTCAAATGCAAGGAACAGCGCGAGATCAAGGGCGCTGAGGCGATCACGATGAAGAACGGCAAACCGGCCACCACCGGCACCTGCCCAGTCTGCGGTACCAAGATCTTCAAGATCGGCAAGGCCGCCTAGCGCTCGTCCGCCGGCTGCGGGACGCGGGGCGTCCGGGCCGGCGCATACGGGTTGGTGACGGGGTGCAGGTGCGCCCCCACACCACCAACCACCACCACGGTTCATCCCACCGCACACGCGCGGGGATCGCGGGTCAGGCGGCTCCGAGCAACTCCTGCTCGAGCAGATCGAGCGGCAGCGACCCGAGGTTGAGCGCTTCCATGTGGAATCGCTTCAGGTCGAACGCCGCGCCGAGCTGCGATCGCAGCTGAGCGCGGATGTCGAGCCAGGCTCGCTCGCCAACCTTGTAGCTGATCGCCTGGGCGGGCATCCCGCAATAGCGATCGAGCTCGCTGCGCGCGAATCCGGGGCCTGCGAACCCGCAGTACCGGCTGACGAAGGGGAGGGCTGTCTCCCAGTCCCAGACGTGCCCGGGGCGGTAGGTCTCCGCCGCCGGGATGGCGAGCTGGAGGTGCAGCCCGATGTCCACGATGACGCGCATGGCGCGGAATGCCTGTGACGCGAGCATGCCGAGCAGGTAATCCGCGTTCTCGAGGTACCCGAGCTCCTGCATCAGCCGCTCGGCGTAGAGCGCCCAGCCCTCGCAATGGCCGGAGTAGGTCCCCAGCTGCCGCTGGAACGTCGTCAGGCGATCCTGGAACGTCATGCAGAGCCCGATCTGAAGGTGGTGACCAGGCACTCCCTCGTGGTATGCGGTCGTGACCTCGGTCCAGAGCGGGAATCGGGTCTGGCCTTTGGTCGGGTACCAGGTCCGGCCGGGGCGGCTGAAGTCCGCCGATGGCGGCGTGTAGTACATCGCCGCAGCGGTTCCCGGAGGAGCTTCGCGGCACTCGACCCGGTGGATCTGATCGGGAATGTCGAAGTGCGTGCCGTCGAGGTCCGCGATGGTGCGATCGGTGAGCTCCTGGAGGTAGGCCAGCAGCCGGTCGACGCCCTCGATGCTGCGGGCGGGGTCGTCTCTGAGCACTGCCATCGCGCCGTCGAGCCCCTCGCCCGGAGCGATTCGCTCGGCGGTCGTCGCCATCTCCGCCTCGATCCGGTGCAGCTCGTCCCAGCCCCACGCGTAGAGCTCCTCGGGATCGCGGTTCATCCCGAGCCACCGTCGAACGCCGATGGCATACAGCTCGCGGCCGACGGCGTCCGCTTCTGACGCCTTCGGGGCGTACTCGTCGCGCAGGAAGCGCGAGATGGCCGCGTAGGCGTCTGTCGCCGCTTGGGCGCCCTCCCTGAGCCGTGTGGTGAGGCCGTCGTCGTGTGCGGCCTGCGCCGCGAGGCGCACGAAGTAGGGCGCTCCGTTCCCCTCGAGGCCGCCCAGGGTTGCCGCCTGCTCGACGCAGACCAGGGCCTGACGCCGGGCGGCGATCCGGCCGGTGGCGAGCCCGTGGCGGAGCGACGCGGCGAAACCTTCCAGTGCCCTGGGCACCCGGCTCATGCGGGTCGCGATGTGCTCCCAGTCGTCGGGGGTCTCGCGAGGGCAGAGGTCGAACGCCATCCGGACGAACGACAGCGGGCAGTCGAAGTTGGAGAGTTGGCGCCATGGCGCGCCGGCCGCATACCCCTCGGCCTCGGCGTCCAGGCGGTCGCGCATGACGGCCACGGCGATCCGGTCGGCGTCGCTCTCGATGACCGTCTGCTCGAGGGCGTGGAGCGTCCTGCGGTCGAGGTCGACTCGCGCGTCGACCCCGTCCGGCGAGTAATCGGTCACCGCATCGTCGTGTCCCGGGACCCCGAGGCCGGTTGCCGTAAAAGGATCGAGGCTGCAGACCTCGTCGACGTACGCGTCCGCGAGGCGGAAGACCTCGGTCATGCCTCGAGTGCGACCACCGCGCCCACGCCGGCGATGGAAGCGATCCGGTCGCCGTCATCGAGCCGCATGATGATCACGCCCCGGGTCTGACGTCCCGAGATGCGCACCTGCTCGAGCGGGATGCGAATGACCTGCCCCGACGTCGAGATGACCATCAGCTCCTCGGACAGATCCTCGACGACGCGCATCCCAACGATCTCGCCGATCTTCGGAATCGCGTTCTGATCGACGGTATAGACGCCCTGGATGTTCCGGCTCTTGACCGGGTAGTCGCTCATCGGCGTGAGCTTGCCGAAGCCGTTCTCGGTGATCACCAGCACGTGACCCTCGGGATTGACGATGTCGAAGCCGGCAACCTCATCGCCCTTGCGGAGCCGGATGGCACCGACGCCCATGGTGTCGCGGCCCATCGGGCGCACTTCCTTCTCGGTGAACCGCGAGCCCTTGCCCCTGCGCGTCACCACGAGCACCTCGTTGCCGCCGGAAGATCGGCGCACCCAGTTGAGCTCGTCATCGTCCTGAAGGTTGATGGCGATCAGCCCGTTGCGACGCACCGCCGCGTAGGCCGCTGCCGGTGTCTTCTTGATCTGACCCAGCTTGGTCACCATCACCAGGTACTGCTCGTCGCTGAAGACCTCCATGTCGATGAGCGCAGTGACCTTCTCGCCCTGGTCGACCTCGATGAGGTTGATGATCGGAATGCCCTTGGCCTGGCGCTTGACGTCGGGAATCTCATGGGTCCGCAACCGGAAGACGCGGCCGCGGTTGGTGAAGAACAGCATGTCGCTGTGCGTGTTCGCCGTCGTCGAGTGCTCGATGTAGTCCTCATCGGTCGAGCGGCGCGCGCCGACCACACCCTTGCCGCCGCGATGCTGCGCCCGGTAGATGTCGAGCGACATGCGCTTGACGTAGCCGCGATGCGTCAGGGTCACGAAGACCTGCTCCTGGGGGATCAGGTCTTCCTCGTTCATCTCGAGCTCGTCGTGACGGATCTCGCTGCGACGTGGATCGGCGAACCGCCTGCGCAGGTTGGTCACCTCGTCCTTGATGACGCCGTCGATGAGTCGCGGGTTGGCGAGCAGGTCCTCGAGCTGGGCGATCTTCTTGATCAGCTCTTCGTACTCCTCGCGGAGCTTGCCGCTCTCGAGCCGGGTCAGCCGTCCGAGGCGGAGGTCGACGATCGCCTTGGACTGCCGTTCGGTGAGGCTGAATCGCTGCTCGAGGGCGGTCTGCGCGGACTTCTCGTCCTGCGCGCCCCGGATGATCGCGATCGTCTCGTCGAGGTTGTCGAGGACGATGGTCAGGCCTTCGAGGATGTGCGCCCGTTCACGTGCGGTGGTGAGCTCGTGCCGCGTACGTCGCGTCACCACGTTGCGGCGGTGCCCGATGTAATGCTGGAGCATCGCCTTGAGGCTCAACACCTGCGGGCGGCCGTCGACGATCGCGAGCATCAATGCGCCGAAGGTCATCTGCAGCTGGGTGTGCTTGTAGAGATTGTTGAGCACGGTGTGTGGCCGCGCATTCGACTTCAGCTCGATGACGATGCGCACCTTCTCCTCGCGCCCGGACTCGTCGTGCAGGTCGGCGATGCCGTCGATCTTGCGGTCGTTGACGAGCTCCGCGATCGTCTGCATCAACCGTGATTTGTTCACCTGGTACGGCAGCTCGCGGACGATGATCTGCTCGCGTCCCGACTTCGACTCCTCGAAGTCCACCTGGGCGCGCATCACGATCCGGCCGCGGCCGGTGCCGTAGACGTTGGCGATGTCCCGCGTGTAGACAATGCCGCCGGTCGGGAAGTCGGGGCCCTTGACGATGCGGATCAGATCCTCGGTGGTGGTGTCCGCGTCATCGATCAGACGCACCACCGCGTCGCAGATCTCGCCCAGGTTGTGCGGAGGGATGTTGGTGGCCATGCCGACCGCGATGCCGCTGGCGCCGTTGACCAGGAGGTTCGGGAGCAGCGACGGCATCACCGAGGGCTCCCGCACTCCCGGCACGTTTGCGAAGTTCGGGCCGAAGTCGACAGTATCCTTCTCGATGTCGTCGACGAGGCTCATGGCCACCGCGGTCATGCGCGCCTCTGTATACCGGTAGGCTGCGGGCGGATCTCCGTCCACGGAACCGAAGTTGCCCTGCCCGTCGATGAGCGGATAGCGCATCACCCACGGCTGCGCCAGGCGGACGAGTGTGTCGTAGACCGCTGAGTCGCCGTGGGGGTGGTACTTGCCGAGGACCTCACCGACCACCGCGGCGCACTTCTGGTAGCGCGCCCCGGCGGTCATCCCGGTGTCGAGCATTGCCCAGAGGATGCGGCGCTGCGCCGGCTTGAGACCGTCGCGAATGTCCGGGAGCGCGCGGCTGATGATCACGCTCATCGCGTAGTCCATGTAGGACGCGCGCATCTCGGCCTCGAGTTCGATGGGATGGATCTGGCCGGGCTCGAACACCGCCATTACGCAGGCACCTCCGCCGGGCTTCTCACCGCGCCCGCGATCACGTTGCTGACACCCTGTTCGGCCGCCCGGGCCGCCACTCGAATCGCGTTCATCGTTGCCTCCGCGTCGGACCGCCCGTGCGCGATGACCACTTCGCCGGCGACCCCGAGCAGGAGCGCGCCGCCCGTCTTCCGGTAGTCGACGCGGTCACGCAAGGGTCGCAGCTTCGGCTTCAGGAGCGCACCGCCCAGCTTGCCTCCGAGGCTCTTGCGGGCTTCACGAGCGATGCTGGCAAAGAGAAAATCGCCGATACCTTCTGCGATCTTGAGCACCACGTTCCCTGTGAAGCCGTCGGTGACGACCACGTCGCAGGTGCCGCGGAAGACATCCTTGCCTTCGACGTTGCCGACGAAGTCGATCGGCAGTGCAGCGATGAGTGGATGCGCGGCCTGCACAAGCTCCGATCCCTTCTCGGATTCCTCGCCGTTGCTGAGCAGTGCCACCCGGGGCCTGGCGATGCCGAGCATTGTCCGGGCATACACGTCGCCCATCAGCGCGAACTGCGCAAGCCATTCCGGTTTGCAGTCAGTGTTGGCACCGACGTCAAGGATGAAAGTCTGTCCGGCGTCACTGGGAAACGACGCACCGATCGCCGGCCTCGAGATGCCGGGGATGCGCTTGATCGTGAAGAGCGCGGCGGCAAGCATCGCGCCGCTGTTGCCGGCGCTGACCACGGCGCAGGCTTTGCCACCCGCCACCAGCGCACACGCGCTGACCAGTGAGGAGTCGCGCTTGGATCGCACAGCATTCGCAGGGTGCTCGTTCATCTCGATGACCTCGCGCGCATCGACGATGCTGATCCCATCCGGTGTCGGGACCCCGCCAGCGTGGAGCTCCTGCTCGACAACCTCGCGGCGACCGACCAGCGTCACCAGGATTCCGTGCTCGTTGACGGCGCGGAGCGCACCACGAACGATTTCTCCTGGGGCGTGATCGCCGCCCATCGCGTCAACCGCGATCGGGAGCGGCATCAGATGTCGAGGTTGCGCACGCTCGTGGCGTGGGTTTGGATGAACCGCTTCCGGGGCTCGACGTCGGAACCCATCAAGCGATCGAAGATGTCGTCGGCCTTGAGTGCGTCCGCAACGCCCACCTGGAGGAGGACACGGCGATCCGGATCCATGGTGGTCGCCCACAGCTCCTCGGACATCATCTCGCCAAGTCCCTTGTAGCGAGACACCTCGGTGTCGCGTCCCATGGACTTGACCTTGTCATCCCGCTGATCGTCACTGAAGGCGTACTCAGTCTGCTTGTTGCGGCCCTTGCCCTTCTCGAGCTTGTACAGCGGGGGCTGGGCCAGGTAGAGGAAGCCGCCGTCCACCAGCGGGCGCAGGTGCCGCCAGAAGAACGTGAGCAGCAGCGTGCGGATGTGCGAGCCGTCGACATCGGCGTCCGCCATGAGGACGATGCGGTGATAGCGCAGCTTGTCCACGCTGAATGTCTCGCCGAACCCTCCGCCGAGCGCCATGATCAGATCCTTGATCTGCTCGTTGCCGAGGATCTTGTCGGCACGCGCCTTTTCGACGTTGAGGATCTTGCCTCGCAGGGGCAGGATCGCCTGGTTGCGCCGCTCGCGCGCCTCTTTCGCAGTGCCACCCGCCGAGAGGCCTTCGACGATGAAGATCTCGCAGTGCGCGGGATCGCGCTCGCTGCAGTCCACGAGCTTCCCGGGCAGCGTCGCCGACTCGAGGAGTGACTTGCGCTGGACCAGGTCTCTCGCCTTCGCGGCGGCCTGTCGCGCACGGGCGGCGGTCAGTGACTGATCGATGATCTTGCGCCCGTCGGTGGGGTTCTCTTCCAGGTATTGCATGAGCGCTTCGCTCAGCACCGTGGAGACCTGGCCGGCAACCTCGCTGTTCCCCAGCTTGGTCTTGGTCTGACCCTCGAACTGGGGTTCACGCAGCTTGACGCTGATCACCGCGGTCAACCCGTCGCGCACGTCGTCGCCGCTGAGATTGGGGTCCTGTTCCTTGAGGATGCTCGCCTTGCGTGCGTACTTGTTCAGGGTCGCCGTCAGCGCGCTGCGGAAACCGGTGACGTGTGCGCCGCCCTCCTCGGTGTGCACGTTGTTGGCAAATGCGAGGACGTGCTCGGTGAACACGGTGTTCTGATACTGGAGCGCGATCTCGACGACGTTGCCGTCGATCTCCCGCTCCACGTACATCGGCTTCTGGTTGATGACGTTGCGGTTGGCGTTGAGATACCTGACGAAGGACTGAATGCCGCCTTCGAAGTGGAATGTGTACGCCTGGGCGTCGCGCTCGTCGGTGAGCTGGATCGTGATGCCCTTGTTGAGAAAGGCATAGCTGCGCAACGACGTGCAGACGGTGTCCCAGGAGAACTCGATCTCCTGGAAGATCTCGGGGTCGGGCCAGAAGCGGACGTAGGTGCCGCGGCGATCGGATTTTCCGATGACGGTCACGGGACCGTTGGGCACGCCTCGTGTGTACTCCTGGTGATGGGTCTCGCCGTCGCCGTACACCTCGACAACGAGACGCTCGCTGAGTGCGTTGACGACCGAGAGGCCGACACCGTGCAGCCCACCCGAGACTTTGTAGCCTCCACCGCCGAACTTGCCTCCGGCGTGGAGCGTGGTGAGCACGACCTCGAGCGCGGATTTCCTCGCGGTCGGATGCATGCCGACCGGGATACCGCGACCGTTGTCCAGAACCGAGACCGACTTGTCCGCGTGGAGGACGATCCTGATCGTGTCGCACCACCCGGCGAGCGCCTCGTCGATGCTGTTGTCGACGAGCTCGACCACGAGGTGATGCAGACCACGGAGATCCGTGGATCCGATGTACATCCCCGGGCGCCTGCGAACGGGTTCCAGACCCTCGAGGATCTGGATCTGGTCCGCCGAGTAGCTGTCCTTGCCCACCCGTCCGGCGCCGGCAGGACGGGGATCTGGACTGCCGTCGGATTGGCTCGTTCCGGGGTTCGTCTGGGGCTCGATTGCCGCCTCATCGGGGCGTTCGGGGCGTGCGATGTCGGTTATGTGTGCTGCTCCGGTTGTGACGTGAGTGTTGGAGAGGGGGCCAATGGTGAAACCGCTCGATTCTTCCAGCGGGGACCGCCTAAATCGGCCATTCCAAGTACCTCTATTCTACCAGCCGGCGGCCTCACTTCGCTCTTTCTGAGAGGTGCGCTGCACTAGCATCAGAGGCGTGAACGACGCCGTCCGTTCCCTCCTGCACCGCCTGCCCCGCGAGGGTCGGTGAAGTTGGCGCTGCCCACCCTTGAAGAGTACCGCCGCAAGCGTGACTTCAAGCAGACCCCGGAGCCCAGCGGCGACCCGATAACGCATGCCGAGACGGAGCGCTCGGCGTGGGAGCAGCTGCCCCACGGCAGGCGGTTCTGCGTCCAGAAACATCGAGCCACGCGAATGCATTTCGACTTCCGCCTCGAGCACGAGGGAGTGCTGCTCTCGTGGGCGGTCCCGAGGGGTCCAAGCCTGGATCCCGCCAAGAAACGCCTGGCCGTGCAGACCGAGGACCACCCGATCGACTACGGGGAGTTCGAGGGCGTCATCCCCTCCGGATACGGCGCGGGCACCGTGATGCTCTGGGACATCGGCACCTTCGAATGGGTGAAGGAGTCAGCGGAGGACTTCGAGCGTTCGCGGCTGAAGGGCGACGTCAAGTTCCGCCTGCAGGGAACCAAGCTCTCGGGCGAGTTCGCGCTCGTGCACATCGGCGAACGCGGCCGGCAGTACGGGGGCAGCAGCGATGGCGACAAGAACTGGCTGATGATCAAGAAGCGCGACGAATCGGTGATCGATGGCTTCGAAGCCATCGACCTCGATGTTTCGGTCAAGACCGGCAGAAGCCTCGCGGAGATCGCCAGCGAGGGTGGGGGCGACCCTCGGGAGATGCGCCGGGCGGTCCGTGCTCGAAACGCTCCGGCGGCAGCCGCGCCCGCGGTCGCGTCCACAGGGCTCGCGCAGGCACCCCCTCCGATGCTTGCGACGCCGATGGACCACGCCTTCACCAGGGAGGGATGGCTCTTCGAGCTGAAGTACGACGGCATTCGGGCGATGGTCAGCGTCGCCGGGGACCAGGTGCGCATCACCGGGCGGCGCGGTGGCGATGAGACAGCTCGCTACCCGGAGGCACACGCCATCCGCGCGGGAATCCGTGCCCGCCAGGCAATCGTCGACGGCGAGCTGGTGGTGCTCGACGCCGGCGGACGGCCGTCCTTCGAGCGGATGCAGCAGCGAATCAACGTCAGTCGCGAAGCCGACGTGCGCCGCGTCGCGGCGGAACACCCGGTGACCTTCGTCGCTTTTGACCTTCTCGAGCTGGAGGGACGCGACCTCCTGAGCACGGAGCTGCGCATTCGCAAGAAGACGCTGCGCGAGACCATCGTCGACTCACCGAACATCCTCTTCGCGGCGCACGTCGAAGGTGACGGGACCTCGCTGTTCGATGTGGCTCGCGGCTCCGGCATCGAGGGCATCGTCGGCAAGCGCGCCGATTCCCTCTACCGCCCGGGCATCCGAAGCCCGGACTGGGTGAAGATCAAGTCCTGGCTGAGCCAGTCCTGCGTCATCGCCGGTTACACCGCCGGTCGCGGTCGCCGGTCAAACCAGCTCGGGGCACTGATCCTCGCCGTCCTCGACGGCACCCGCCTCGTCCACTGCGGGCAGGTGGGCACCGGCTTCGACGACAAGACGCTGCGCGACCTCAGAGAGCGCCTTCGCCCCCTCGAGGTGCCGCGCTGCCCGCTCGAGGTCACGCCGAAAACGTCTGAGCCCGCGACCTGGGTCAACCCTGAGCTCGTCTGCGAAGTCCGCTTTGCCGGATGGACCCGCGACGGTATCCTCCGCCACCCCGCCTACCGGACCCTCCGCCCCGACCAGCGACCCGAAGACTGCACCCGCGAGCTGCCGATCGACCCGAATCGTCTCCCTCTCGTCGCTGCGCGGACCAACGGCGCCCCCCCGCTCCCAAGCGACGAGGCTGCGAAAGGCCCCCGCCCACGAGGCGTTCCCAAGAGCGTTCTCAAACCCGCTACGGAAACAGGCCGTCCGGGTGGCGCCGCGGGGAGGCGCGCCACCGAAGGGGGCGAGGGGCCCCCGCAGCGCCAGGACCCGGACGAGAGTGCGGCTCTCAGCGAACTGAGAACGCTCAAGGCCAACGCGCACTGGGAGATCGCCGGCCGCAGGCTCCCGCTGACCAACTTGGACAAGGTCCTCTGGCCTGCTGATGGAATCACCAAGCGGGACATGATCGAGTACTACGTGCGCATGGCTCCGTTCATGCTCCCGTACCTCCGAGAACGCCCCCTCTCGATGCAGGTCTTCCCCGACGGGATCGACGGGAAATCGTTCTGGCGCAAGGACAAACCGGCTCACGCGCCGGGATGGATCGAGTCCTGGACCTACCACGGTGAGAAGACCAAGACGTACATCGTGGTCAACGAGGTGGCAACGCTCGCGTGGGTCGCCAACGCGGGGGTGATCGATCTGCACCCATGGCATTCGCGCATCGATGCGCCCAACGACCCCGACTGGGCAGTCTTCGACCTCGACCCGTTCGAGCCGGCGACCTTTCAGGATGTCGTCGACATCGCCAAGCTCGTCAAGGCGGCGCTCGATCACTACGGCATGCACGGGGTCGTCAAGACCAGCGGGCAGACCGGGCTGCAGATCTACGTGCCGGTGCGTCGGGGCCCCGACTACAGCGCCGTCCGCCACTGGGTGGAGGAGGTGGGGAGAGCCATCGACCAGGCCGCGCCGGGACGGGTCAGCTGGGAGTGGTCGGTGGCAAAGCGCACCGGCAGGATCCGCATCGACTACACGCAGAACATCATCAACAAGACCCTGGCGGCGCCGTACTCGTTGCGTCCCGCGCCCGGGGCGCCGGTCTCGACTCCGATCACCTGGGAGGAACTGGACGATCCGGAGCTTCGTCCGGATCGGTGGAACATCACGAGCATCGCCGCGCGCGTCGCCGAACGAGGCGATCTCTTCGCCCCGGTCCTGCACGCCGACCAGGGAATCCCGGCCATTCCGTGACGCGCGCGACGCGCGGATTGCGGGTACCCTGCGTCGCGATGCGACGGCTGCAGGTTCCGATCGGTTTGCTCGCGGCCGCCGGCCTGCTCGGGGCATGCGGCGCCGCGTCTCCCACCGCCACGAGCACTGAGCCGACCACGTTGCCGGTGACGCCGACTGCGGTGGTAACGGCCACGCCTGGCGCGACACTCACCCCCACCCCACCCGCGACGCCACCGGTGCCGTGCGCGCCCGGGCAGTTCGAGATCGGCATCCTCAACACCCAGGGTGCCGCCGGAACCATCTACGCGACCTTCGAGATACGCAACACCGCGACCGCTGATTGCACCGAGGACGGCTACGCGAAGCTGCAGATGCTGGCGTCCGGAGGGAACCTGCTGAACACCTCGTGGACGAACGACAACTCGATGGCATCGCCGGGGCCCGTGGATCTTCCTGCGGGCACCGAGCCGCTTGGGGCCGCGGGCGCGCCGGGCCATGGCTATTTCCTCGTCTCCTGGACCGATGCGACGTGCTCTGCGGCACAGGCTGAGAAGCCCAAGTTCTGGCAGGTAACGCTGCCGACGTCACACTTCCAGACTGACGTGACCGACATCGGCTCGAGCATGGTCTGCAGTGGTGCGATCAAGGTCGGCCCGATCAAGCCGGCCCCCTACACATGATCGACGCGAAGACCCTCGATTCCCAATAGAATTCGGCCATGGCAGTGCTGCTGCTCAACGCCTCGCTGCAGCCGCTCAACGTGATCAGTCACCGGCGGCTGGTGGTGCTCCTGACCAAGGAGCGCGTTGCCTTCGTGGACGAAGCGGCAGAACGCGCGGCGGCAGAGGCGCTCGCCGGGAGGAGGCTGCCGCAAGGAGTCGTCATCGTCCGCCTCCTCCGCACCATTCTCGTCCCGCGCCGCCTGCTGCGTCCGAACCGGCGCAACCTCTTGCTGCGCGACGATCACACGTGCCAGTACTGCGGCCGTCTCGGCAGCGCCACCGAGCTCACCGTCGACCACGTCATCCCGGTGTCCCGCGGGGGCGCGCCGGACCGCTGGGAAAACGTGGTGATCGCCTGCCGGAAGTGCAACTGGCGCAAGGCGAACCACCGGCCCGAGGAGGTCGGGCTCACGCTCCGGCGCAAGCCCGTGCCGCTGACCCAGGAGTACGCGCACATCATCTTCCTGCGCTATCCGGAGCTCAAAGCCGCGTACGACGCGCTGCTCGCCGCGGCCTGACACCGGTCGCGTCCACACCGTTCCCGCGCCTCTATACTCGAAGAGCCATGCCTCGATCCATGTGGCGCGGCGCCATCAGCTTCGGCATGGTGGCGATTCCCGTGCGGCTCTACCTGGCGACCGAATCGAAGAGCGTCTCGTTCCGGCTGCTCTGTCCGAACGACCAGACGCCGGTGCGCAACAAGCGCTGGTGCCCAGAGGAAGATCGCGAGATCGGCTGGAGCGAGGCGCTCCGCGGCTATGAGGTCGGCAAGGATGAGTACGTGATCGTCACCGACTCGGATCTCGACAACCTGCCGCTGACGACGACGCACACGATCGACATCGTGGAGTTCTGTCCGGACTCCGAGATCGAAGCGGGCGTCTACCTGAAGAGCGCCTACTACCTCGAACCCGAGGCTGTCGGCGTCAAGCCGTACGCGCTCCTCCGGCAGGCCCTCGAGAAGACGGGCACGGTCGCCATCGGGAAGATCGCACTGCGCGACCGCGAGCACCTCTGCCGTCTTGCGCTCCACGAGCAGGGCCTCCTGCTCAACACCCTGCACTGGCCAGACGAGATCCGAGCCACCGGGGAGCTGGCGATCCCGGAGGAGAGTCCCGCGGTCGCGAAGAACGAGCTGGACATGGCGGTCATGCTCGTCGAGAACATGAGCGCCCATTTCGATCCCTCTCGCTACCACGACGATTACCGCGAGGCCCTCATCCAGGTGGTCGAATCCAAGCTGAGCAACCAGCCGATCGAACGTCCGGAGGCTCGCGAGACCGGCAAGGTCACCGATCTCATGGCCGCGCTCAAGGCGTCGGTCGAGGCGGCCAAGTCGCGCCGCGCCGACAGCGGCGACGCCGAGGAATCGTCGGCAGAAGATGCCGAGTCGCTGGAACCGGTTCGCCGGCGCCGGGCGTCCTGAGGCTTCGCGAACAACCCGTGGCTGGGAGAGCGACCCTGTCTCGTGCCGCCCTGGCGGCGTTTGGCGAACCGCTGCCGTTCCGGTCTCCCACTCCGCCCCAGCTGCCCGGCTACATACCGATCGAGACGTCCGTCCCGTGCGCTGAGCCCTTCGATGACCATGAGTGGCTCTTCAGCGTCGATTGGGACGGGGCGCGGGCGCTGCTCTTCCTGGACCCTGGCGGCGCGGTCCGCATCCAGGGCGAGATGCACGGCGACCTCGCACGCCGCTTCCCCGACGTCGCCGGCCCTGCCGCGATCCGCGATGGCAGGGGTGCCGTGCTCGACGGGGTCATCGCGGTCCTCGACCGCGAGGGGCGTCCCGATCTTGCGGGGTTCGGCCGGCGGCTTGCCGCCGGACCGGTGATGGCCGGCGAGCTCCCTGCGGTGTACCTCTGCAGCGACGTCCTCCACCTCGACGGACGATCAACCCTCCGCTGGCCGCTGGATCGGCGCCTGGATGCGCTGAGCGACCTGATCGCACGGAGCGATGTCATCCAGGCGCCTGACCATGTGCGCGGGCGCGGCGAGGCACTCGCAGCCGCGGCGGCGGGCCGGGGGCTTGCCGCGCTGCTTGCCCGCCGCGCAGATGCCCCGTACCGAACGGGGGTTGCTTCGCCCGACCGGCTGCGCATTGCCCTGTCGAACCAGACGACATGCGTGATCGCCGGCATCGTCTCGCGGCGCCGTGGTGGCGCCAGGCTCATCCTCGCCGAGCATGTCGCGGGCCGGCTGACGTTCGCTGGACACGTGGACGGTCCTCGCGACCGCCTGGTGGACGGCTGGCTGGCGCAGCGTGCGAGCGACCTCACGATCGATGAGGCGCCGCTCGACGGCGTGCAGCCGGTCAACGCGACGTGGCTGCGGCCGGCCCTCACCGCCACCGTTCGCCACCATGGCCGGAGCGCCGGTGGGGCACTCCTGCGACCGACCCTTCTCGCCGTCCGCGACGACGTCGATCCCCGCTGGTGCGTCCAGCGAGCCGCGGTGGCTGGACCCATGGAGCTGCGTGCCGGGACGCGCTTCTCACCGACTCTCCTCATGCCGCTGCCGTTCGGCGAGGCGGGCGCGCTCCCACAGGCGAGTCGATGACGCAGTCCGTCCTGATGTGCCGCCCGGATCACTTCGGCATCGAGTACGAGATCAATCCGTGGATGCACGTCGCGGTGGAGGTCGACCACGCGCTGGCTGCGGCGCAGTGGCAGGCGCTGTATCAGGCGTATGTCGATCTCGGCGTCAGCATCGAGCTCGCCACGCCCGTCAACCACCTGCCCGACATGGTGTTCACGGCCAACGCGGCTGTTCTGTGGGACGACCGCGCCGTGTTGAGCAACTTCCACCACGCCGAGCGGCAGGGCGAGGAGACGCACTGGCGTCAGGAACTCGAGCGGCTCGGTTTCGACGTCCATGAACTGCCCAGGTCGCTGTCGTTCGAGGGCGCCGGGGATGCCCTCTTCCTCGGCGATCGGCTGTTCTGCGGCTACGGCTTCCGGACGGACCGCGCGTCGCACCGTCCCGTGGCCCGGATCCTCGAGGTCGAGGTCGTGTCCCTGGAGCTTGTCGACCCGCGCTTCTACCACCTGGATACGTGTTTCTGCCCGCTCGATGCCACCAACGTCCTGGCGGCTCCCGACGCCTTCGCTCCCGACTCGTTGCGTCTGATTCGTGAGCTGGTGCCGAACCTGATCGAGGTCCCAACCGAGGTTGCGACGGGATTCGCGTGCAACGCGATGCCCCTGGGGGGCAACGTCCTCTCATCGCTCACCGTCTCCCAGATCGAGGGGCCGCTTCGGGCCGCCGGTTATACCCCGATTGCCTTTCCGATGGGAGAGTTTCTCAAGGCTGGTGGCGGAGTTCGCTGCCTCTCCCTGCCACTCGGCAACCGCGAGCGAGGGCGCCCGCTGGACGTGGCGCAACCCCAGGAGAGATCCAACAACCTCTGAGCCTTTTCCCAGACTTCCGCGCGAAGATGGTCCGGTGACCACAGTGAACGGCGCAGAACCGAACCGAGTCCTCGTTGTCGACGACGAACGTGCCATCACCGACCTCGTCGCGATGGCGCTCAAGTACGAAGGCTTCTCGGTGCAGACCGCGGCAACGGCAAAGCAGGCCAGGCACGCAGTCATGGACTTCCGCCCGGACCTGATGATCCTCGACGTCGGCCTCCCGGATGACGACGGCTTCACCTTGGTGCAGCGGTTGATCAGCGACGGGATCAAGGTCCCGGTGATCTTTCTCACCGCTCGGGATGCAACCGAGGAGAAGGTGCACGGCCTGACCATCGGCGGGGACGACTACGTGACCAAGCCCTTCAGCATCGAGGAGCTCGTCGCGAGGATCCGCGTCGTGCTTCGCCGCCACAATCCGGAAGGCGCGGCTGCGAGCGGCAAGCTCGTGCTCCACGACCTCGAGCTCGATGACGAGACCCACGAGGTGTTTCGTGCCGGGGAGCCCGTCGAGCTGACGCGCACTGAGTTCCGTCTGCTCCGCTATCTGATGATGAACACGGGCCGCGTGCTCTCACGCTCGCAAATCCTCGATCACGTCTGGGATTACGACTTCGGCGGTGACGCGAGCGTGCTCGAGACATACATCAGCTACCTTCGGCGCAAGGTCGATCAGGTCGAGCCGCCGCTCATCCACACGGTTCGCGGAGTCGGCTACGTGATGCGCGTGCCGCGAACCACCTCAGCCTCGGCGCACGCGTGAGCGCGTGGCCGACGATGTCCTCAGGACCGTAGATGTCCCTGCGACTCCGACTCCTGCTGACCCTGGCCCCGCTCTTCATACTCGGACTCGCCGCCGCTGACGTCGGAACGTACGCTGCGCTGCAGAGTTCGCTGCTGCAGGGCATCGACCAGCAGCTGGTCAGCATCCAGCCGGGTGTCCAGCACGTGCTCATGAACAAGCAGTTCCCCGGGGACGGCGGACCCCAGGACAACGGCGGCGGCTTCAACCAGGCGTTTGCCTTTCCCGCTGGAACATACGGCGAACTCCTCGATGCATCGGGACACGTGACCCAAGGGGGCCAGCTGTTTGGCAGCACGTCGTATGCCTCGTCATCCGAGCCAGCGTTTCCCGTAGACCTCACGGCTGACTCCGGTAAGGAGCTGACGGTCGACGGCACGGGCACGTACCACTCCTACCGCGTCTATGTGACGGCGGCCGGCAACGGCCCCGCGACCGTGACCGCCATCCCTCTCGACGGCGTGAACAGCACGCTGAGCACCCTGCTCCTCTTCGAGATCTCCATCAGCAGCGGCATCACGATCATCGTTCTCGTGGTCACGTGGCTGCTCGTACGCCGCGGCATGCGCCCACTCGAGCGCATGGGCGCGACGGCTCGGACGATCGCCGCCGGCGGTCTCGGCCGGCGTGTCTCCCCCTCCAACGAACGAACCGAGGTCGGTCGTCTCGGTCTCGCGCTCAACTCGATGCTCGGTCAGATCGAGCGCGCATTCGCAGAGCGCGACGTGACCGAACAGAAGCTGCGTCACTTCGTCTCCGATGCTTCGCACGAGCTGCGCACCCCGCTCACGTCGATGCGCGGGTACGCGGAATTGCTGCAGCGCAATCCCGACATGACACGCGACGACGTCCTGCTCGCCGTCCGGCGCATTGAGGACGAGACCAGGCGCATGGGGCTGCTCGTCGACGATCTGCTCCTCCTCGCGCGACTCGATCAAGGACGTCCGCTGGACAGGGCGCCGGTCGATCTGACATCAATGGTCAACGACGCGGTCAGCGATGCTCGCGCGGCGGACCCCGGACGCGCCGTGATCGCCCGCATCGCTGCACCGATCGTGGTGACCGGCGACGACCTCCGGCTCCGTCAGGCAGTCGCGAACCTGGTTCGCAACGCACTCGTGCACACGCCGGCGGGAAGCCCTGTCGAGGTTGCACTGCAGGCGCAGAACGGACACGCCGAGATCGACATCATCGACCACGGCCCAGGAGTCCCCGCAGCACAGCGCGATCGGATCTTCGAGCGCTTCCATCGCGCGGACCCGCTGCGCAGCCGGGACCAGGGCGGCAGTGGGTTGGGCTTGAGCATCGCCACCGCGGTCGTGACCGCGCACGGCGGGCGCATCAGCGTCACCGACACCCCCGGGGGAGGCGCGACCTTCCGGATCGAGCTCCCGGCTGCGTCAGGAGGCGCCACGAATGTCTAGTCAATTGCTCTGGTACACCACACGCGGCGCGGGCGCGGTCAGCCTCGTGCTCCTGAGTGCGGTCGCCGTCCTGGGTCTGCTCGCGCGGCTGCGTTTTGAATCACGCGGCTGGCCGCGCTTTCTCAGCGCCGCCGTCCACGGGGACCTCGCGCTGATGACGGTCGTCTTCCTGGTGCTCCACATCGTCACCGCGGTGGTCGACCCCTTCACCCATCTCGGGCTTGCCGCGTTGGTGCCGTTCGGATCCTATTACCGGACGTTGTGGCTCGGCTTAGGCGCCATCGCGTTCGAGCTGCTCCTTGCGATCGTCGCGACCAGCCTGCTGCGCCGCTACATCGGCGCGCGCGTCTGGCGGGCGATCCACTGGCTCGCGTATGTGAGCTGGCCCGTGGCGGTGTTGCATGGGATCGGGACCGGCACCGACCGGACAGCGCTCTGGATGGTCGCGATCGACGTGGTCTGCGTTGCGGCAGTCGCCGTCGCACTCATCTGGCGCGTGCTCGTAGCGCCGCCGGATCCGCTTGCTGATGAACGCCGTCTCGCCGCCGAGCGCGCCTCGTTTGGGACCGGACGATGAGCATCGCGTTGCTCGCCGGACCGCCGGGTGGTCAGGGGATGGAGAGTCTTTCCCCGCACCAGCAGCGCCTCGGCGCACTGCCCGCGGTTCCGCCCGCCCTCATCGACTCCATCGAGCGCAGTAACCTTCGCGGCAAGGGCGGGGCCGGGTTTCCCGTTGCCATCAAATGGCGATCGGTCGCGTCGCAGCCCGGGGGAGCGCCCGTCGTGCTCGCCAACGGCGGTGAGGGAGAACCCCTGAGCCGCAAGGACCGCATGCTGATGGAGCAGCGTCCGCATCTCGTGATCGACGGCGCGATGCTTGCCGCCGGGGCCGTCGGCGCCGATGAGATCGTCCTCTACGTCGGCGCCGATCACGTCGGCGCGATCCAGGCGATGCATCGGGCGATGACCGAACGCACCGCGTCCGAGCGGGCACGACTCCGGCTGGTGAGCGCGCCTGTTCGCTATGTGTCTGGAGAAGAGACGGCTGCCGTGCACTTCATCAACGATGGGATCGCCCTGCCGACATCGATTCCTCCGCGTCCTTTCGAACGCGGCATCGATGGGCGCCCGACGCTCATACAGAACGTCGAGACCCTCGCGCACGTCGCGCTGATCGCGCGCTTCGGCGACGATTGGTATCGCTCGCTCGGTACCGGCAACGCTTCAGGGACAACGCTCGTCACCGTGGGCGGAGCGGTTCCGCAGACGGTGCTGATCGAGATCCCGCAGGGCATGGCACTCGCAGACGCGGTGAACGCCGCAGGTGGCATCACCTCAGACAGCGACGCCGTGCTGCTCGGCGGGTACTTCGGAGGCTGGGTCGAGTCCAGCACCGCGTGGGGGCTGCCGCTTGACGCGGACGCGCTGCGTCAACTCGGCTATTCGCTCGGCTGCGGCGTTGTCGCCGTGCTGCCGGCGGGTCGATGCGGGGTCGTCGAAACCGCGAGGATCCTTGCGTACCTCGCGCATGAGAGTGCTCGCCAATGCGGGCCGTGCACCTTCGGCTTGCGTGCAATCTCGGCAGCGGCGGGCCGCGTGGCGGCACTGACGCCAACCCCCGGCGATCTCGAGCATATCCAGCGATGGGCAGGAGTGCTCGCCGGACGCGGCGCGTGCCGCCACCCCGACGGTGCCGCAGGTCTGGTCGCCTCCGCGCTGCGGGTGTTTGCGGCAGAGTTCCAGTTGCACGAGCACGACCGGCGGTGCAGTGTCGCCAGCCTCGCGGTCGCTGCGTCATGAGTGATCGCCTCGCGATCGGGATCGATCGCATCAAGTGCGACGGCCACGGTGTGTGTGCCGACCTCGTGCCCGAGATGATCGAGCTCGACGACTGGGGGTACCCGATCATCCGCGCGGGCGCCATCCCGCCGTCGGTGCTTCCTCACGCCAGGCGGGCGGTCTCCGGCTGCCCCACGCTGGCACTGCGGCTTCAGCGCGTGGCCGCCCGGCGCTGACACCACGGGGCAGGTCTCGGCGGCCGGCGTCTCGACGCCAGGGCGCTCCTTCTCCTCTGGATGTTGTGGGGTCAGCGCAGAGCCAGGCCCGCGTTTCCTGTGAGCCGGCTCCGAGAATGCCGTGACCTCACAGGCGCCTCCCAGCTTGCTCGCGGGATGCGCCAAGGGGCGCAGCTCACGCTTGTCTCATGAACGAGATGCGGGCCACGACGAGCCCTCCCGTCCTGGACATCGCGATTCCCGTCTTCAACGAGGAGCGGATCCTGGAGCAGAGCGTTCGCGCACTCCACACGCATGTCCGCGAGCACATTCCGTTCGCGACGAGGATCACCATCGTCGACAACGCGAGCGAGGATGCGACCCGGTTGATCGGCATGCGCCTCGCAGGGGTGCTGGACGGAGTGCGCTTCGTCCACCTTCCCGAGAAGGGCCGCGGCCGAGCACTCCGGAGCGCCTGGTTGGCGAGCGATGCTCGCGTCGTCGCATACATGGATGTCGACCTCTCGACGCGCCTCGAATCGTTGACGGCACTGCTCGCTCCGATCCTTTCCGGCCACGCCGACATCGCCATCGGCAGCCGCCTCGCACCTGGTGCGCGAGTCAGCAGAAGTGCGGGTCGTGAGTTCATCTCGCGCGGTTACAACCTGCTGCTTCGGAGTGTGCTGCACGCGAGCTTCCGCGATGCGCAATGCGGTTTCAAGGCGCTGCGCGCAGACGTTGCGCGTGACCTGGTCCCGGCGGTTCGCGACCAGGAATGGTTCTTCGACACCGAGTTGCTCATCCTCGCGCAGCGAGCCGGCGTGCGCATCCAGGAACTCCCCGTGGAGTGGGTCGAGGACCGTGACTCGCGCGTCAACGTTCCGCGCACGGCACTGGCCGATCTACGCGGCGTGCTTCGCCTGGTCAGGGCACCACGGAGCGCGCGCGCCCGGTCGCTTCCCCGGTCCGCGCGTCCCCAGGAGGTCCGGTGATGCCCGCGCCGAAACGACGTATCACCGTCGAAGAGCGTGATCGGGCGCTCCGCCTGCGCCGGAAGCTCACGGTGTCGCTCGGTGTCGCCGGTAGCGTTGCGGTGGCGGCGCTTGGGATCGCGGCAGCAGAGACGCACGCCGGGGCGTCGACGGCGAGCAGCGTGTCCACGTCCTCGGTGACATCGTCCACGGGAACCACCACGACGGCGACGCCATCCGCGTCGTCTGCTTCGTCGAACTCCTCATCGAGCACCGGGTCGTCGTCGCTCTCCACCGGGTCCGCGAGCACCGGGAACTCCTCCTCGGCGAGTACCGTCAGCGGCGGCTCATGACCCTCGCCGCGCACCGGGGGACCGCCCTCGGAACATCGATGCACGTGGTCGTCACCGACCCCACGACGCTGGCTGACGCAACCGCTGCGGTCCAGGCTGTGGTCGATGCGATCGACGAGGCGTGCAGCCGCTTTCGCGACGACAGTGAGTTGAGCCGTTTCCAGACGGGCGCGGGCCGCCACGAGGGCATGGTGTCTCCGCTGCTGGCGCAGGCACTCGCCACCGCGCTGCGCGCTGCGGAAATCACCGATGGCGCCGTCGATCCGACTGTGGGCGAGGCGGTCCGTAACGCCGGGTACACGGTGGACTTCGCCTCCGTCCCCGCTGACGGTGAGGCATTGACGCTCACCGTGCTCCCGGCGCCCGGATGGCGTCGCATCCATCTCTTCCCCGCGACCCGGCGCCTTGAGATCGATGCGGGCGTCGAGATCGACCTCGGGGCAACCGCGAAAGCGCTCGCGTCCGATCTCGGCGCTGCCGCCGCACTCGAGACGATGCGCGGCGGTGGGGTGCTGGTGAGCCTCGGCGGCGACGTCTCGGTGGCGGGCGAGCCTCCCGAGGAGGGCTGGCACATTCAGATCGCCGAGAACAGCCAGGACGAGATCACGCCGGACGGCGAGACGATCGCGATCCGCGCGGGGGGCGTCGCGACCTCGAGCACGACCGTCCGCCGCTGGCGGCGCGGGGGAGTCGAGTTGCACCACATCATCGACCCGGTAACCGGCCTCCCGGCCGCGGGACCCTGGCGGACCGTCAGCGTGGTGGCGGGGAACTGCGTCGACGCCAACATCGCTGCCACCGCGGCAATCGTCCGGGGCGCCGGCGCGGCATCATGGCTCGACAGCGCCGGGCTGCCGGCACGCCTCGTCGATCGAAGCGGGGCGATGACGCGGGTGGGCGGCTGGCCGTCGCCGGGCGCTCAGACGTCCTGAGCGATCAGGTCCTGGACCTCGCGCTGGTAGCGCCGGGTGTCGTCGTACATCCCGTGGGTCGCGACGCTCGCGTCGCCCTGGTAGTAGCCGGCGAGCGTCGCGGGGATGTCGGCCTCGTGCTTGGCCATCAGATGGCGGAGCAGCATCGCGCCCGCCACGACGTTGTCCTGCGCGCGCCAGATATCGAGATGCGCCCCGGCCAGGTGGCGCGAGACCCACTCCCCGGTGAAAGGCTCGATCTGCATGATGCCGACCGCCCCGGTCGGCGAGACGCGTTCCTGCCGCCACTCCGACTCCGCCCAGGCGACGCCGCGCAGGAGCCGAGCGTCGACCCCGATGTCAGCGGCGACGAAGCTGACCAGCGCGTTCATCCGCGCGAGGCGCCCAGGGACGACAAGCTCGTCGCCCTCGGCGATCGGCGCATTGACGCCGATGCCGTTGGTCCGCGCCAGCGCGGTCGGGTCGACACCGAATCGCCGGGCGGTCTCGAACACGCCCTCGCCCCGGCCGACGCGGTACGTCTCGGAGTCGTTGGCACCGCGTGCGTACGCGGGCAGGGTGAGTAAGGCATCGGGGATCTGGAGCATCTGACCGACGCGGATGAGCTCTGGCGTCGCCATCCGGTTGGCGTCGAGGAGTGCGGCCACGGTCGTGCCGTGACGGACGGCGATGTCTGATGCGGTGTCCCCGGGGCGCACGACGTACGACGTCGCGAAGACCGCGGAGGGGATGGTTGCCACGGCGGTGGCGCCGAGCGCGGCGGCAGCAAGACGAGACCTTGTCGGCATCGGGTTCCTCGTGTGGTGGGACGTTGGGAGAGAAGTGGGAACCTGCCGCCCGCTGGCGACCAAAGCAGCGTAGGCACAGTAGATCGCGCGCGTCAAGCGTTGCCGGCCGCCGTAACGGTTTCGTCACAACCGAGTGGCCCTGGTGTGAACTGTCACCGAGTCGGCCCGAGTGCTACGCTGCGATCGAAAGCAAATGCGACTCCCGAGCATGCCGCGCACCTCGCTGCCGACCACCTTCCTGGCCGCGTCGTGTGGCGCGGGTCTCGGCATCGTCACGTTCATCCTCTGCGCCTGGTTGCACGCCGCGGGCGCGACTGGAACGGCCGCGCTCTTGGCCGAAACCGCGCTGCTGATCGCTCTGGCGTGTGTCGCCGGCTTCGTACTCTTCGACGGGAACACCCGCCTCCGCGGTGCGCGGGTGCCAATCAACCGGGCGCTGCCCCCCGCATGGTGGCCGCGTGACCCGGATTCCGTGTCGCTGCTGGCGGCGTGCGTCGGTGGACCGCTGGTCATCGGCGCCGGAGCGGCGGTCCTGCTCTTCCGCTGATCGCGGGGGCTGCGCTCAGCCGGTGAGCTGCGCGATTCCCCACAGAGCAGCCTCGCGAACCACCTCGTCCGGGTCGTGTTCCGAGCTGCGGCGCAAGGCCGGCAAAGCTGTTCGATCGCCGGCATTCCCCAGCGCGATCGCGCAGTTGCGGGCCAGGCCGGCACGCCCGGTTCGCAGGACGGCGGTGCCCTGAAAGCGTTCCGCGAACTCGGTCTCGGTGAGCTCGAGGCACTCGACCAGGTCGGGGTGCGGCACCGGACCGCGCCCGGTCGTCGCGGTGTCGACGTCCAGCGGGTCCGGCGCGAGACGGTGGTTGATGGGGCACGCTTCCTGGCAGAGGTCGCAGCCGAACGCCCACGTTCCCATCAGAGGCCGCAACTCGTGAGCGATCGAGCCCCGATGTTCGATGGTGAGGTAGGAAATGCAGCGCCGGGCGTCGATGACACCGGGCGCGATGATCGCCCCGGTCGGGCATGAGGGCAGGCAGGCGGTGCAACGCCCGCAGCCGCGTCGCGACGGGACGTCGACCGGCAGCGCGACCGACACGGCGACGCTTGCCAGCAGGACGTACGAACCGGCCTCGAGGGTGATGACCGACGCGTGTTTGCCGGCGAATCCGATGCCCGCCCGCTCGGCGATCGCCCGATCGAGGGCCCAGCCGTGGTCGATGAAACGCTTGGCGCGGACATCGCCGACCTCACCACGAAGCCAGGCCACAAGGGTGTCGCACCGCCGCCCGAGCAGGTCGTGATAGTCCACCGCGCCATTGCCATCGCCCTCACCGGTGCACGCGTAGGCGGAGAAGCGCCCGCGCACCACGCCGGACGCTCCGGGGCCCGCCCTCTGCGAACGCGCCGGGCGGTACGGCCAGGCCAGGGCGATGAGCGAGCGCGCCCAGGGATACCGGCCCCCGATGTCCGCCGAGGCAGTGACCCGCTCTCGTGTGTACCACGGCATTCCGTCCATGCGCCCCGCGTCGACGGCCGCGAGCGCTCGACCCCGCGCCTCGCTGAACGGGCGGGTCGATGTGACGCCACAGGCCGAGAATCCGATGCGGCGCGCCTCTTCGCCCAACGCCGCCTTGAGAGCCGCCATGTCCATGGGCCGCGCCACCTCCGTCAGCTGATGGTCGCACGGGCCGCAACCCGTAGGATCGAGCCATGAACGCCGCCGCGGGAGCTGCGCCACTGCCACGGCTGCTCTGCATCATGGGCTCGGGTGAGACCACCCCGACGATGGTGTCGGTGCACGCGGATCTGCTCGCGCGGCTCGGGACTCGGCCCGTGGCCGCAGTGCTGCTCGATACCCCGTTCGGCTTCCAGGAGAACGCGGGCGACATCAGCGAGAAGACCGTTGCGTACTTTCGCGATCGAGTCGGGTTCCCGATCAGCGTTGCGTCGTTTCGGAACCGCGAGCTGGCGTCGGCGCTCGAGTACGAGACCATGCTTGCTCGAGTCGCCGAAGCGCGCTACGTCTTCGCCGGTCCGGGGAGCCCGAGCTACGCGCTGCGTCAGTGGCTCGGCACTGCCGTCCCCGACCTGCTGGCGACCAAGCTCCGCGAGGGCGGCTGCGTGACCCTCGCGAGCGCCGCCGCCGTCGGGCTCGGCGTGTGCTCCCTCACGGTGTACGAGGTGTACAAGGTGGGGGAGGAGCCACGCTGGCTGGACGGTCTCGACCTCCTCGGCGCCACCGGCCTCCGGGCAGCGGTGGTGCCGCACTACAACAATGCCGAGGGCGGAACCCACGACACCCGCTACTGCTACATGGGCGAGCGCCGCTTGCGGATGCTCGAGGAACTCCTTCCGGACGGCGTCGACATCCTTGGTGTCGATGAGCACACGGCTGCCATCTTCGATCTGGACGCGATGACGGTCACGATCCGGGGTCGAGGTGGGGTGACGTGGCGCCACAAGGGGACGTCGCAGCGATTCGAGAGCGGGATCACGATCCCGATCGGCGAGCTCGCCGCGGCATCGGCACCGGCCGGCGATGCTCCCCGGCCGAATGGCGGCGCGCCAGTCTTCATGGACGGCGACGGCGCCCTTCCGGCGTCCGGCGCGTCGCCGTTCCTCGAGGAGGTGACCCGCCAGTCCGATGTCGCCGATGCGGCACTGGCGTCACGCGACGTCGACGGCGCTGTCGGGGCGGTCCTGGCGATCGACACGCAGATCCATGACTGGGCCGCCGACACGCTGGACTCCGACGAGCAGGACCGGGCTCGGGAAACCCTGAGGCGCTATGTCGTGCGCCTCGGCGACCTCGCCCGCAGTGGCGCCGCGGACCCGCGCGATCTGATCGGCCCGGTGGTCGACCGGATTCTCGATCTGCGCGTCCAGATGCGAGGCGCCGGCGAATACGCGCTCGCCGACCAGCTGCGCGATGCGCTCGTCGAGGCGGGCGTTGCGGTGCACGACACGCCGGCCGGGTCCAGCTGGGATCTCGCCGCGACGATCGCTGACTGATCGCCGGCGCGCGTCAGGCGGTCGCCTCGCCTCGGGCTTCGGGTGGGAGCTTCATCTCGCGGGGTCGCCCGAGCCAGTATCCCTGCCCCGCGGTGACGCCGAGCGCGGCCAGCCGATCGGCGGTCGCCTCGTCCTCGATGCCCTCGGCGATCACCGTGGAGCCGGAGCTGCGCGCGTATGCGACCGTCGCCTCGATCACCGCCCGGGCACCGCGTTCGACGCAGCCTTGCGCGATGCTCTTCGCAACCTTGACGAACTCGGGGACAGCTGCGGCCAGCAGTTCGAGCGTGGAGTGGCCCTCGCCGATGTCGTCGAGTGCGAACTGGAACCCGTGCTCGCGGTAGCTGGCAAGCACCAGACGAAGCCGCTGCTGGTCGGCGATCGACTCGCGCTCGGTGATCTCGAGCACGATGGTGTCGGGTTCACGCTCGGCCCACCGGGCGAGCAGGAGCATGTGATCGACGGGGTGGAGCGGATCGAGGAGCATCGCCGCCGAGACGTTGAGGAACAGCGGGTCCGACGGGGGCAGTCCCGCCGCCGCCGACATGGCGATCCGCCGGCAGATCCAGTCGACCTCCTTGGTGACGCCCCGGCGGTGCGCCAAAGCGAACACGTCTTCGACCCCGTCGTCAGGGTCGCGGAGGCCGGGAACGCGCGCGAGCGCCTCCCAGCCGATCGCCGTGTGATCGCTCAGGAGCACGATCGGCTGGAACACCGCCTGAAGCACACGTCGTTTGCTCAGGATCGCGTCCAGCATCGCGCCGGTGTCACCACCGCCGCGCACCAGGCTCGGGAGTGAACGCTCGCCTGCGACGACCACCCGGTCGCGGCCGTCCTTCTTGGCCTTGGACAGGGCTTCGTCGGCGGCGAGCCAGAGTGCATGGACGCCCCCGCCCCCGGCGGCAACGCCGGCACTGATCCGGGCCCTGCCGTGGGGCAGGGCGACCCCGTGGAGCGACACCCGCATCCGCTCGGCGATCGCCACCGCCTCGGCTTCCGTTGTTGCATCCATAATTGACACAAACTCATCGCCGCCGATGCGGAGCAACTGGTCGCCGGCGCGGAGCAGCGTGCGCAGCGTGCGCGCGACCTCGATGAGCAGCATGTCGCCGGCCTCGTGACCGAACTCGTCATTGATCGGCTTCAGGTGGTCGACGTCGATGGCGATCACCGCCGTCGCGCCGGTCACCTCACCGAGGCGCTCCTCGAAGGCCCGCCGGTTGCCGACCTTGGTGAGTGGATCGGTGGTGGCGTGGAGCGCCTTCTCCTCGAAGAGCCCGGCGCGGGCAACGGCCACCGCGGCCTCGTCGGCGATCGCCTGCACGACGGTGAGGTCGTCGAGGTCCCACGCCCCGCGGCGCGCGTGCGAGATCAGCACGAGCACGCCGATGACCCGCCCGCCGGCGGCGCGCAGCGGTGCTGCGACGACGCTCCTCGCGCGCCGACCACCACCGAGATTCTCGAGCTCGCCAATATGTGATCCCGGCATCGATGCGTAGGCCTGCTTGATGTCGCGCGGGGTCCGGAGCATGCAAGCATCGCCTGTCGAATACACGCGTCCGATCACGCCGTCGCCGGGTGCCATGACCACGACCGGGCCTGACGCCGGAGAGACGCCTGCAGGCCCCAGGATGAGCGGGAGGGTCGCCAGGCCACCCGACGTCGCATCGAAGAGCAGCACACGGCCCCATGTCGCGTCCGGATATGTCTCATGACACCCCCCGAGCACGGCGGCCGCGACCTCGCCGGAGTCAGTGGTGAGCCCGAGCCTCCGGGCGACATCGGCAACCGCGCGCAGGCGCCGTGTCTGGGCCTGGTAATGGCGATCGGTCAGCGACCAGTTCGAATAGGCCAGGACAACGACACCCACCATCAATGCGGTGATCTGGATCAGCTGGTTCACGCCATAGGTCGGGGTGAGGTCTGCCCACCACCACACCAGCGAAAGCCCTCCGCAGGACGCCACCAGGATGGCCCAGAGGGCCGGCGCGCGTGCCGATGGGTCGACCGTCAGGAGCACGGCAACGAACCCGAGCACGATCAGCGGCACGGGATGGGTGAGCCGCGGCGCGGAGAGACCGAGAATCATGGTGCACAGCCCGACGCTGGTGAGCCCCTGCACGAGAGTCGCGACCGACGGGCCGACCCGAGCGGCGCGACGCAACCGGATGGTGATCTCGAGCATCACTGCCGCGACGACCACGGCCTCGATTTCCACGAAAATCATCCGCGGGGGAAGTGAGGAATCGACCAGCTGCCAGCTGGTGATACCAAGCAAAACCCCCGTCGCAAAGATCGGTAGCCAGCGCCGCGCGGCGCTCTCGTTGTGCATGAACCCTCTCGACAGAGAGCGTAGATGGAGCCGGGCTGCCGGAGATGGGCGTGACAGCCTTGTGTCGGCTTCCTCAGAGGTCAGGCGGTCTTCACGGACAGTGATCCGGTCAGCGCCTGGCCGATGACCTGCTTCCCGTTCATCGGGGAGAGGACGAGCTGCACGGGACCGGGCGATCCCGCATCGAAGAACAGCTGCACCGGGGCACTCGACTGGCTGGTCAACTCGCCGCCGCACGCCCTGCCATTGATGAACGGCTCCTTGTCGATGTTCTGAAAGATGGCATCGACCGGTGTCAGCGGCCCTTGCACGAGTGCGCCGACACAGACCTGACCGATGACCGGGTCGCCGACGTTGTCGACCGAAACGTCGATCTCCAGGCGCGTCCCGGCAGTGGCGGTGCTCGGGATCACACCGCTGAGATCCGCCATCGGCGGCCCTGCTGTCGCGAAGAGCGGCGTGATGACTCCAAGGAAGAGGCCGAGGATCACCGTGCCCACCACGATCAGGAAGACCGTCCTCGGGTTGTCCTTGAACCAGCGCTTGACCGCCGCGAGCACGCGCGCCTCAGATCGTGGCCGGCGGTTGGTACTCGCCGAACACGCTCCGCAGCGCGCCACAGATCTCACCGAGCGTGGCCTCGGCACGCACCGCGTCGAGGACGCGTGGCATGAGCGACTCGTTGGACGCCGCCGCCTGTTTGACGGCAGCGATCGCGCGCTGCACGGCTGCGCCATCACGCCCGGCGCGGTGCCGCGCGAGCCGCTCCGCCTGCGCGGCCATCGCTCGCTCGTCGGGCCGGAAGAGCAGCGGCGCGCCGCCTTCCTCGGTCTCGGTGTACCGGTTGACACCGACGATGACCTTGTCGCCGACCGCGATCGCGCGCTCGGTCCGGTACGCCTCGTCCTGGATGTGCTGCTGCATCCAGCCGGTTTCGATGCAGGCCACCGCGCCGCCCAGCGAGTCGACCTCGTCAAGGAGCTGCAGGGCTTCACGTTCGAGCTCGTCGGTCAGCCACTCGATGTAATACGACCCACCCAGCGGGTCGACGGTGTTCGTCACCCCCGTCTCCTCGGCGATGATCTGCTGGGTGCGCACCGCGATGCGTTGCGCTTTCTCGGTGGGAATGGAGAGCGCCTCGTCGTAGCACGAGAGCGCAAGTGACTGGACCCCGCCCAGCACTGCGGCGAGCGCTTCGATTGCGGCACGTACGATGTTGTTCTCAGGCTGCTGCGCCGTGAGGGTCGAACCGCCCGTCTGGGTATGGGTGCGGAGCATGAGTGAACGCTGATCACGGGCGCCGAAGCGTCTCGCCATGAGCCGCGACCACATCCGGCGAAGCGCTCGGTACTTGGCGATCTCCTCGAAGAAGTCGATGTGCGTGTTGAAGATCCACGAGAGCTTTGGGGCGAAGTCGTCGACACCGACACCGAGATCGATTGATGCCTGCACGTAGGCGCACGCATTGGCGAGCGCGAAAGCCATCTCCTGGGCGGCGGTGCTCCCCGCTTCACGGATGTGGTATCCGGAAAGCGAGATTGGGTTGAACTTTGGTGAGTTGACCGTGCACCATGCGATCAGATCGGCCGCGAGACGCAATGACGGTCGTGGCGGATAGATGAATGTGCCTCGTGCGATGTACTCCTTGAGCACATCGTTCTGCACGGTTCCCATGATCGACGCCGCGTCGAGACCCTGGCGCTCGGCGGCGACCACGTACATCGCGACCAGCACGGGCGCCGGTGCGTTGATGGTCATCGAAGTGCTCACCGCGCTGAGCGGGATGCCCTCGAACAGGTCCTCCATGTCGCGCACCGAGTCGATCGCGACCCCCACCTGGCCCACCTCGCCGGCGCTTCGTGGGTCGTCGCTGTCCAGTCCCATCTGGGTGGGGAGGTCGAAGGCCACAGACAGGCCGGGCTGACCCTGAGCGAGCAGGTAGCGGAAGCGCGCGTTGGCGTCGCCGGCGGTGCCGTAGCCCGCGTACTGACGGATGCTCCAGAGGCGGCCCCGATACATCGTTGGCTGAATACCGCGGGTGAATGGCGGCACCCCCGGAAATCCCTCATCGCGAAGCGGGTCGTGGCGGATGAGGTCGGCCGGGGTGTAGAGCGGCGCTACGGGGATGCCGCTCCCGGTCACGAAGGGATCCTTGCGCTCGCCGCGCGTTCGGGCGGGCTCCAGAGTCGAGTCCTGCCAGTCGAGGAGCGCCTCGACGAAGTCCGGCTCCCCCGCTTCCACCGTGACGGTCGAATGCTCATCCCGCTCGGTGACCATCGCCGCAGCATATCGCTGTGTCACGAGCGCGCGAACTCGTCGAACCTTGCTCGGAACCTGTGCGACACTCCCCAGGATGGCACTCCCCGTGACCACGTTGCTCGTGGAGGATGCAGCGGCCGGCCTTGCGAGCGGCGGTTGGCGTTACACGCAGCGGCAGCTGTACTACGCCACCTGCGCGCGCGCGGAAACCACGCCTTCGGACGCCGCCTCGAATGGCGAGATCGGTCTCGGAGTGCTGATGATCCTTGTCGGGTTGATCTTCATCGGGATCAAGGTCGTCTTCGCGTTGTTCGTCACCCTCGGGGTGGCGCTGTTGCTTGCCGGCATCGTGGGGCGCATGCGCCGTCCACAATTGTCCGGGCGCCTGCTCGCACTCTCATTCGACGAATTTCGCGCTCGATTTGGATCGCTGCAACCCGAGGGCCTGATTCCTCCCGACGCGCCCGCTGCCACGCAGCGTGCTGCGGCGCCGATGACCATCGTCACCGACACACGCGACACCGCCGCGATGATCGCCACCAACGCCGAGCGCGCGGAGCTCGGCGCAGTCAACGTCGTCGTCGCGAGTGATGGGGAAACACCCGCGCCGGGCTCGCGCGTGGTCGTGGTGCACGATGCGTCACCGCGCGGGTGCGCACTCGTGCAGGATCTCCGCGACTCGGGCATCGACGCCGTCGACGGCGGACTGCGTCCCCGCGACGTTGACGGCCCAGCCCATCAGGTCATCGAGGGTGCCCCGGCGCGTCTGCCCCGCGACCTCGGTGCGCTGCTCGCGCGCGACGAGATCGACTGGCTCCTCAGTGGCCGGCGAGTCGAGGTGAGCACGCTTGCGCCGGAGGTGGCGATGGACCGGGTGCGCGCGGCGCTCAGTCAGACCGCGCCCCTTCCCGACGATGCTCCGCAGCCAGCTCGCTGAGCATCTCGGAAGACACCTCGTCACCTGATGCGGCCGCGACCTTGCAGGGCGTGAGCGCACGGAGCGTTGCGGTTCGCCGGCCCCCCTCGAGCAGCGCGCGCTCGCCCACCACGGCACCGGGTCCGACGTGCGCCACCGCAGCGCCATCGACTTCGACGGAGAACACGCCGTCGAGGAGCACGTACATGTCGGTCCCGAGGTCACCCTGCTCCACCAGGGTCCTCCCCTTGTCGAGGGCTTCGATTCGCGGCTTCACGCCGCCGCGCATGATGCGCAACGAGAGTTCGCGCTCCAGCGCCGACTCGACCTGCGTGACGAGCCATCGCCGCGTCAAAGCGGCCCTGGTCTACCTCGCCGCGCAGCGATAGATCAGTCGCGCTGCTCGGCGTCGCGCGCGCCGACCAGGATCGACATGTTCCCCATGGGGTGCTTGTTCTCACGCATCAGTTGATGCGCAAGACCGACCTCGGTGAAGGCGAAGGTCCTGGAGAGACAGGGATCCACCGCGCCGCTCGCCACCATCGCGTTGTACGCGGCGCATTCCTCGTCGTTCGCGAAATGCGAGCCCTGGAGGCGTTTCTGGCGCATCCAGAGATAGCGCAGGTCCACCGCTGCGTGATACCCGGTGGTCCCCGCGCAGATGACCACCATGCCGCCGTTGTCGCAGACGAAGATGGACGTCGGGATCGTGTCCTCACCAGGATGCTCGAAGACGATCCTGGGGTTGCGGCGCTCCCCAAGAACGTCCCAGAGAGCCTTGCCGAAGGCGCGGGCACCCGCAGTCCACGTGGCGAACGCCGCGTCGTCGCGCCAGTCCGGGATCACGCCCCAGTGGGAGAAGTCGCGCCTGTCGATGTAGCCGTGGGCGCCGAGGTCGATGCAGTACTGACCGCGCTCTGGACCTGAGGTCACCGCGATCGGCACCGCTCCCTTCGCCCGAGCGATCTGGATCGCCTGCGAGCCCAGGCCGCCCGAGCCGCCCCAGATCAGGACGACATCATTCTCGCGAACGGTGTGCGGGTGCCATGAGCAGAGCATCCGGTACGCGGTCGCACCCACCAGAGTGCAGGCGGATGCCGCAGCCCAGCTCAGACGCGGCGACTTGGGAAGCAGCTGGTGGGCCTGGACGAGTGTGTACTGCGCGAAACTTCCCCAGTTGGTCTCGTACCCCCAGATCCGCGCGCTCGGCGCGACGATCGGGTCGCCGCCCTGGGTGATCCAGGGGTCCGCCGGGTCCCAGACACCGCAATGCGCCACCACGTGGTCGCCGACCCGTACTCCTTCGACCCCGTCGCCCACCGCCCAGACGATTCCCGACGCGTCGCTGCCCCCGATGTGGAAATCCTCGGCCTCGCCCGCCTTCCTCCGGGCCGCGACGACGTCAACCGGCCGGCCGAGTGCTGCCCAGACGTTGTTGTAGTTGACGCCCGCTGCCATGACGTAGACGAGCACCTGTCCCGGGCCCGGCCTCGGCGTCGACACCGTCTCAACAGCGAACGCTGTGTGCGGATCCCCGTAGCGATCGGGCCGGATCACCTGGGCATGCATGCGTGCGGGCACGTCGCCAAGGCGCGGCATCGAGCCGACGTCGGTCAGTTCATGGACGGGCATAGCAGCTTCGGACCATACACGGCCCGGGCGCTGCCGGTGGCCGGGCAGTGCGCGGCGTTTTCGCAGCCAACAGCCTGCCAACCGCGGTGTTCTCACAGACGAGCTTCACCGACGCGAGCCCGCTGACCTAGAGGTCGCCGCGGTAGCGCCACACTGACGGGAACGCAACCGCCGCGGCGCCGAGCCCAACCAGGCAGAGCGCGCCACCGGTGACGATCGCCACCTCGGCGCCGAACGCGTTGGCGACGACGCCGGCCTCGACGTCGCCGAGGTTGGGGCCCCCGACGACCACCATGTAGTGGAGCGAGGTCAGCCGGCCGCGGAGCTCGTCAGGGGCGATCCGCTGCATGATCGTCATTCTGCAGACGGCGCTGAAGCTGTCCGCCCCACCCGCGATCGCGAGCAGGAGCAGCGCCACCCAGAGCGTCTGCGCGAAGCCGAAGGCAATGATCACCACGCCCCAGACGGCGATCGCGACCACGATGATCCGGCCGAGCCGCTTGGAGCGCGCAACCGCGCCGCTCGTCAGCGCGGCGACGACCGCCCCAAGCCCTGGGGCGGCGTAGAGAAACCCGAGACCCTGTGCCCCGGCATGAAACGTCGTCGCGGCGAGGAGCGGGAAGACGGCACGGGGCAGGCCGAAGATCATCGCCGCGAGGTCCATCGCAAAGCCCCCGAGGATCACCGGCTGGCGGCGCGCAAAGCTCAGGCCCCGAGCGATGGCCGCAAGGGGCCGCTCGCGCTCCGCAGACGAGCGGCCCTGTGGCGGCAGCAGAGCGACTGCGGTGAGCGCGGCGGTGAAGGTCACCACGTCGACCGAGTAGGCCGCAGGCAGTCCAAGATGAGCGATCACCAGCCCTCCGATCGCCGGGCCGGCGACGAGGGTGGTCTGAAACAGCAGGATGTTGAGGGAGAGCGCTCCGGCCAGGCGGTCAACGCCCACCAGGTTGGGGATGATCGCCGTGCGGGTCGGTGCGTCAACTGCTCCTACCAGCGCGGCCAGCGCCACGATCGCGTAGATCTCGAGCAGCGGTGGGTGGCCGGCAAACGCCCCGAGCGCGAGCAGCGCGGAACACGACGCGAGGCACAGCTGGGTCAAGATCAACACGCGACGGCGATCGAACCGATCGGCGATCGCACCGCCGCCAAGCGAGCCACAGACGAGCGGCACCGCCTGGACGAGCCCGAGCAGCCCGACATCGAGTGCGGATCGCGTCAGTGAGTACACCTGGAACGGAACGGCCACCATCGTGATCTGACGCCCGACCAGCGAGATGAGCTGGCCCATCCACAGGCGGCGAAAGGGCCGCGACTCGCGCAGCGATCGCGCGTCCACGGCGAGAGTTCGGAATGCCCGGCTGGCAATCGGCCGTGGTCTGGATCGCACGACGGCAACGCTATCCTGTCCGCCGATGCTGACGCCCACGTCCGGCCCGCAGCTCGCCGCATGACCGCACGGGATACGTGGAATCCCACGCAGTACGAGCGTTTTCGCGCGGAGCGCGAGCAACCCTTTTACGACCTGGTGGCGCTGATCACCAGGCGACCGGCCGGCCGAGTCGTCGATCTCGGATGCGGCACGGGGACGCTCACCGCGGTATTGCATCGCGAGCTCACCGCAACCGAGACGATCGGGATCGACTCGTCCGAGGCCATGCTCGAACGGGCTCGCTCGCTTGACGTCGACGGGCTCACCTTCGCTCCCGGCGATATCAGTGAGTGGCGACCGGCGGAGCTCGTCGATGTGGTCTTCTCCAATGCCGCGTTGCAGTGGCTCGGCGACCATCTCGCGCTGTTCGCCCGACTGACAGCGATGCTCGTTCCCGGGGGTGAGCTGGCAGTGCAGGTGCCCGCCAACTTCGACCACGCCTCCCACAGGCTCGCGGCCGAGATCGCTCGCGAGGAGCCCTTCCTCGGGGCGATGGGCGGATGGACGCGGACGTTCCCGGTGCTGCCGCCCGAGGAGTACGCGACGCTCCTGCATCAGCTTGGCTTCGCGGAGCAGTCCGTCCGCCTCCAGGTCTACGCGCACGTGCTCGAGTCGAGCGATGCAGTCGTGGAGTGGGTGCGGGGCACGTTGCTCACCGACTACGAGTCGCGCATGCCGGCAGCGATGTATCAGGATTTCGTCGCTCGCTATCGCGAGCGGCTGCGCGCCGCCCTCGGCGAGCAGCGCCCGTATTTCTACCCGTTCAAGCGGATTCTGTTGTGGGGTCGACTCCCGGCCTGAGCGAGCGCATCGACAAGGAGCAGCGGATGGAGATCAAACGGCTCGACCTCGGGCACCTGTATGTGACCGCTCACGCATGGCCGGTGCATGGCTACGTCATCCTTCACGAGCAGCTCGGCGTGGTCCTCGTCGACACTGGCTGCGGCGGACCCGATGAGGTGCTGCGCCACTACAAGGTCGTCAACCGCACCGTTGCCGACGCGCTCGCGGACCACGGCCTCGCGCCCATCGACGTGACCATGGTGATCAATACCCATCTGCACTTCGACCACTGCGGGCAGAACCCCGCGTTCGCGCACGCGCCGCTGCTCGTGCAGCGGGCGGAGCACGAGCGGATCGTCCGCGCGCGCGATGACGTCAGCGCCTGGATCGAGGCATCAGGGATGACGTTCGAGCTCGTCGATGGCAGCCGGGAGCTTGCCCCGGACCTGCGCATCGTGGCCTCGCCGGGCCACACATCCGGACATCAGTCTGTGGTCGCAACCACGGGGCGGGGCATCGAGCTGTTCATCGGTGACGCTGCCTACACTCGCGCTGTCTGGGAGAAGGCCGGTGCCGGTCGCCTCCCCGAGGGTCAGGCCGAAGACGTCGAGACCTGGCGCGGCTCACTTGCCAACCTCAAGGCCCTGGCGCCGGCGCGGGTGCACTTCTGCCACGACGGGTGACCGCCGTCAGAGCCGCTGAGGCGTTGGGATCGTTACCGAGGCGGCGATCAGTGGGTCACGCGACGGCGTTGACGATCTCCTGACGCAGGCCCGGGAAGGTCGCGAGATAGGCGCGCCGCTCTGCTTTGAGCTTCTCGACGAGCGCACGGTACTCATCCATGCGCCCCTGGCGCTCATAGAGCCTGCGGGGCTGGAGGATCTCCGGGTCGTCGATGCCGGGAAGCACCGACGCCACCTCGTAGCCGAAGTCGGGATCCGCGTCCCACTCGATGGTGCCTTCGGAGATCGCCTTGACGATCGCGCTCGAATACGGGATGGACACCTTCTTGCCGCGTTCGTCGTCGTCAGTGCCGCCGACTCGGCCGGTGTTGAGCAGGTAGACCTGAAAGTCGCTGCTGTCCATGAGCTCGAGGAATCGGTTCCCCTGCTGCTCGTGGCGGAGCGGGAAGAAGGGGTTGGTGCCGGGAACACGCAGAAACTTGCCCGCCTCTTCCTTGCCGCCCGCGGAGGTGCCGCGGGTCTCGCCGAGCATGAAGTACAGCGCCGCCTGCTCCCGGTTGAGCCGCGCCACGCCCGGGATGATGTTGTCGTTGCGGTTGAGGATCAGGAAATGGTCGACCGCATTCACTTCGCGTGCGTCCTGGTGCCAGCCGAGCGCATCCATGCGGAAGACGGCGCGCCCGTTCGGGGTGTAGCCCGTGTCGAAGAAGTCGACCACGCCGGCGTCGTTCTGCGAAACGTTCTCGAGATAGGCCTCGGGCTTGCAGACCGCGCCGTAGATGCTGGGCTCGAACTCCGGGTCCAGCGCGAAGGTTTTCGCGAAGCACCCGTTCTCGGTCGCCACGATCCGGCCGCCCGGGTAGAGCGCGACGAAGTCATCCTGCACGGGTTTGCTGTCGTTCTGCCGAGTAAATGTCGTGGTTGTCTTACCGGTCCCGGAGAGGCCGATGATCAGCAGCGCCTGCTCGCCGCGCGCGGTCGGCACCACCTTGCAGCCGGCGTGCAGGGACAGTCCTCCCCGATCGTAGGTGAGCTTGTTCCACATGCGCAGGCCGCCCTTCTTCGACTCGCCGAAGTAGTCGCTGTTCAGGACGCGCGTGACTCCGGCTTCGAGATCGACGGCGATCACCCGGTCGCTGGGATACCCGGGGGCCTCGAGGTTTGGCGTATAGATCACCGTGAGCACGGGCTCGAAATCCGGGCCCGGGTGCTCCGCGTCGAAGTACAGCCAGTGCTGCATGCCGGCGATGTTGGCGTTGGCAGCCTCGATGTACAGGCGTGCCGCAACGCGGTGCTCGGGGTCGTTGCCGATGTACCCGTCGATGACGAGCATCTCCTGGTCTCGAATGTACGCGTCCTGTCGCTCGGCGATCCTGGCGGCGTCGGAGCGGCTCATCGTCTGGTCGGAGTGCTCCTCCGGCCGGTCGGTGACCACGTAGGTGCTGCCCTTGCTCCTCGAAACCACCTTGGTCTGCACGTTGTAGTTGTCGAACGCCGTGTGGCGGGCATTGGGCATCTTCGACGTCAGCTCGCGCAGTTCCGCGGGGGAAGGGTTCCAGCGGATGTTGCGAGCAGCCGGAAGGGCGCTCGCATGGGTCTTGATGACGTCGGTCATGACTCCTCCATATCCCTGGTCACGATCCCCCCGCTCGACCTCGATCGTCATTCCAGGTGGGCTTTCCGGACCTCGCGAGCATACCAAAGGGCCCCACGAGATGGGCCGAGACAACGGTTGCCGCCGCCTATGGTTGTAGGCTGTGGCTGATGACTCAGACAGCTCCTGTTCCCATTGCTGAGGCTACCTCGCTTCGCGAGAAGTCCTGGGTGTTCTTCAACGGCGAGATCGTTCATTACTCGGACGCGAAAGTCGGTCTGCTCACCCACGGTCTCAACTACGGGACGGGCGTTTTCGAAGGCATCCGCGCGTACTGGAACGCAGAGCGCGAACAGCTCTTCGCGCTGAGCCTTCCCGAGCACTACGAGCGCATGCACCAGAATACGCGGGTCCTGCAGATGACCATCCCCTGGAGTGTCGAGGAGTTGGTCTCGACGACAGTCGATCTACTGCGCCGCAACGAGTACCGCGAGGACACCTACGTCCGGCCGCTCTCATTCAAATCGGCCGAGATCATCGGCGTGAAGCTGCACGATGTGCCCGACAGCTTCGCGATCGTAACCGCTCCGATGGGTCTGTACGTTGGTAACGCCGGCATACGCTGCATGGTGTCGTCATGGCGCCGCATCGACGATGCGATGGCTCCCGTCCGGACCAAATGCACCGGGTTGTATGTGAATTCGGCACTGGCGAAAAGCGAGGCGCTGCAGAACGGATTCGACGAGGCGATCATGCTTTCCGGTGACGGCCATGTCTGCGAGGGAAGTGCTGAGAACATCTTTATCGTGCGCAAGGGCGAGATCATCACGCCGCCACCTTCCGACAACATCCTCGAGGGCATCACGCGCTCGTCGGTGATGCACCTGGTACGAGAGGAGTTGGGACTCGAGGTTCGCGAGCGCTCGATCGATCGCTCGGAGCTCTATGTGGCCGACGAGGTGTTCCTCGTGGGCACCGGGGCGCAGGTCGCACCGGTAATCGAGATCGACCGGCGGCGGATCGGCGACGGCGAACCCGGCCCGCTCACCAACCGGGTCCAGGACACGTACCACCAGGTCGTGACCGGCCGGAATCCCAAGTACGCGGCCTGGCTGACCCCGATCTACTGAGCTCCGCCGGAGTCAGCCGGGAGCCCGGTCGTCAGGAAGCCGTGATCGCGGCCGCGCATGCGGCGCAGGTGCCGTAGAAGTCGAGGGCGTCGTGGTCGAGTGCGAAGCCGTACCCGCCGCGCACCGCGTCGATCAGCTGGTTGACCGCGGTGTCGTCGATCTCCGTGGTCGACGCGCAAAGGCGGCAGACCAGGTGGTGGTGGTGGTTCTCCGCGCATGACGTGTAGACGTGAACGTGGCCCTCTGCCTCGAAGCGCTGGGCCAGGCCGTTCTCGACGAGGAAGTCCAGGGTGCGGAAGACCGTGGCGCGACCGAGGAGCGGATGCTCGAGCCGCAGCGATTCGTAGAGCTCCTGGGCACTGACGGTCCGCCGGGTGCGCGCCAGCGCACTTGCCACGATCATTCGCTGGAGGGTCAGACGGTGTCCCTGGGCGGCGAGACGGTCCTTGACCGTCGGAGCTGTGGCGTGCATCGCTCAGACGGCCCGCCGGAGCCAGCGCTCGGGGTGGCGCAGCTCATCGAGCGTCGGCATCATCTCTGCCGACTCCCAGACCCGGTTCAAGACGGTCAGGCCGGCTCGGTCGACGACACCCACTGCGAACTGCTCGCCGACCTCGTACTGGTGCATCTTCAACTCCAGGCCGGTGATCGTGAGCACGAGGCGTTCCACCGGCCCTCGCTGACGGCGACGCTGTTGGATGGCAGCCTCGAGACGTGCCGAGCCGCGAATGGCTGAGCGCCCGGCTCGGTGCATGACGTAGTTGCTGTAGCCCTCGAGCACGCTCATCACCGCCTGGACATGGCGGATCGACTGCACCTGGCCGCGCACCGTATCGGGGAGCTTGCCGATCATCTGACGCGAGGGGAGCAGCGTCTTGCCGTCCGCGGACAGCGCGTCGAGCATCAGCCCGCGCATCACGCTCTCGAGATGCCGGCCGAGCCAGGGATGGACTTCGAACTGCCAGGCGTGGGTGAGCTCATGCAGGATCAGCCAGGGGCGCAGATCGGTGTCGGCCAGACGCAGGTCTCGCTCGATCCCCGCGATATTGGGCTCGACGAGGTAGAGCGCACTCGGCAGGCGCTCGGCGCCGGGGACGTCCTCCAGTGCGAGGACCGGGTCGTACTGGCCGAGAACACGCCGGGACATCAACCCGAACAGCTCGCCGACGTACCTGTCGAGCATCCGCCTGCCCATGCCGGTCGCCAGCGACTCCGGGATGGTCGCGCGGATGCGCTCGACAGGCGCGAGGAGCCGCTGCACCATCCCGAGGTTGGCGTCGATGAAGCCCGCGCGATCGAGGGCGATGAAGCGTGGGTAGACGGTGAGCGGCACCTGACAGACCTCGATCATGAGCGGCGCGACGCGCGCAGCCATCTCCGTGTAGGCCGACTCGAGCGCCTCGGGATTGATCCCCACCCCAGCGGCGCCCGTCCGCGACACCGCGATCCGGCGTACGTCGTCCCAGTCCACCAGCCGTCGCGGGGTTTGGAGTTGCGGCCGAAGCAGCACCCGGGCCGACAGCACGGCTCCCGCGCCGACGGCTCCGACGGCGAGGGTCCGCCTGACCAGGTCTCCGCGCGTGGCAGGACTCATGCCTCGATCATACGGGTGGACCGCTGGACGCTCGGAATCTACATCGAGGAGCCCGACCGCCCGTCGATGTAGACCGGGTGGTCGGGTGGCTTGCCCTCCAGCCAGTAGGCGTCGAGCCGCTCGTCGGTCCAGCCCCGTTCGCGGAGGAACGGCTCGTCGAGGATCTGCTGCCCCGTCAGCGACGGTGGCTCGGTTCCGACGATCTCCATCATCGCGTCACACAGGATCTCCGGCGAGCGCCACTGGCTGCGGTCGCCGAGGCCCCAGTTGATGCTCGCCAGGCTCTCGATGATGGTCACGGGCCAGAGCGAGTTGCTGGCAATCCCGTCAGCAGCGTGCTCGGCGGCGATGCCGATGGCGAGCCTGGTCATGCCCATCTTGGTGGTCATGTACGCGACGTGACCCGGGCTGGGCCGGATGCTGATCGGTGGCGAGCAGTTGATGACATGGCCCCAGTGCTGCTCGACCATGTGCGGCAGTGCGTGGTAGGCACACAGGTACGCGGCCCGCACGTTGATCTCCCACATGAGGTCATAGCGCTTCGGCGGCGTCTGCAGGATCGGCTGCCACCAGAGGGCGCCCGCGTTGTTGATGAGGATGTCGAGCCGGCCGAACCGCTCGACGGTCGCGTCGACCATCGCCTTGACCTCTTCCTCTTGACGGACGTCCACGCGCACCGCGAGCGCAGCGCCTCCGCCCGCCTCAACCTCGGCAGCGACGGTGTGGATGCTCCCGGGCAGCTTGTCGGTCCCGCTCTCCGACTTGCCGGTGATCACCACCGACGCCCCTTCGCGAGCGAGGCGAAGCGCCATCGCGCGGCCGATCCCGCGGCTCGAACCGGTGACCACGGCCACGCGGCCGTCAAGTGGATGTTGGGCGCTCATCGGCGCGCATCATATGCGCCGCGGCGGAGGCGGCTCCAGAGTCGCGATACGCGGAGGGATGGGGGCGTGGTCAAGGGGGTGCTGACCTGGCTGGGCCTGGCGTTCGGCGTCGGCGGGCTCACCGTCCTTGTCTCCAACGGCAGCTGCGGATGCTCCCAGAGCGGTTTCTGCTCGGGCGGCTCCAGGAGCTGGACGCGCTCAAGCAGCAGGGCGTGCTGAACGACGACGAGGACGCATCGCAGCGCAAGCGGATCCTCGACTCGATCTGATCCGCGGGTCGTAACGCCGCTCAGGGGATGCGCTCGGCGATGGACAAGACGATGTTGCCGAGCTCGTCGGTGAGGCGTCCGGGCAGGCGGCGCCTGAGGACCTCGAGGACGCTTGTGTAATACCAGAGTTGCGCTTTGGGGTCCGAGACGGTGAACCGCTGCCAGACGGCGTCGCCGTCGGAGCGCAGGTCGGCGAGGATCGAACGCGCGTTATGCACCTTGTCGCACGCCGAGACCAGCAGCGCATCCGCATCGGCCTCGGCCTCGAGATGGTGGAGATACGTCTCCTTGCGCTCGCGCCAGTCGGGCTTCGGCTTGCCGGGGACCGCGACCGCGTCGCTGCATGCCATGACGATTCCGGCCACCCGCTCACCGAACTGGTCCTCGATGACCTCGCGGGTGGCTTCGCCATCCTCTGAGTCCTCGACCGTGTCGTGGAGGAGCGCGGCCATGGCGACGTCCTCATCCGCACCGTGCTCGAGCGCCAGCGCCGCAACCGACATCACATGCGCCATGTACGGGATGCCGGTCTTCTTGCGCCACTGAGTGCCATGGACCGCCCACGCGAGCGCGAAGGCCGCCGCGAAGCGACCCGTCAATGCGGGCGCGGTCTGAGTCCGTTCTGACACGGCCCCATTGTGGGTCCAGCCGGCCGCCGCGCGAAGAGCCCGAGGCGCGAGCGCCAGAATGGCGCGTGCGCTTCTACCTTGGCCATCGTCTTCCGGGAGGATTCTGGGGAGGCGTTTCGACCTACGCGAGACGGCCCCACCGCGCCGTCCGCCAGGCCGCGCATGCGACGGGCGGCATTGGCTGCGTGGGCTTCGTTGTCCTCGTGGTCGTGCTCGCCCTCGGCATCGCGTACTGGTACATCAGTGTCCCGGTGCTGGTGTTGACCGCGATCGCGGTCGGCGTCACCGTGCACAGGCAGCACGCTCATCGTGCACCGGCTGTGGCGACTGCCGCCGCGGCTCATCTGCCTGCGACTGCGTTGCCGACGGTGCATGTTGCGGCGCCGGCCCGGGCCACGGGCCCGGTGAGCACGCCCGCGCTGACCATGCCGGCGGACACCTTCAAGGTCGGCTCGCTCGTTCACCTGGAGAAGGACGGGCGGCGCGCGACCTACTTCGTCGACCACGGGAGAACCCCCGACGAGATCGTCCTGAAGCGCGTGACCAGCACACCCCCGGTTCCCGATGCCTGACAGAGCGCTGCTCGGCCTCGTCGTCGACCGGCTCGAGACCCATTCACCCCCGCATGGAGTGGCCGATCTCGTCCTCGCCGCCTTTCAGGGAGCGGACGCGTTGGATTCGGCGCTCCGCGGGGAGCACGACGCGGCTCTGACGAACGAAGCGGAGGCGGCTGCAGACGCCGCACCGTCTGCCGTGTACCTCACGGCCATCGAGGTCGAGGGCTTCCGGGGGATCGGTCCGCCGACCACACTGTCGATCGACCCGGGACCTGGCCTCACCCTGGTTGTGGGGCGCAACGGCTCGGGGAAGTCTTCTTTTTCGGAAGCGCTGGAGATGGTGCTGCTCGGCACCAATCAGCGCTGGGAGCAGCGCGTCAAGGTGTGGCGCGACGGCTGGCAGAACCTGCATCACCGCCACACCCGTGTCGCGGCGCGCTTCACCGTCGACGGACGCAAGCAGCCGCTCGACGTCGCCCGCGTCTGGAAGGCGGGTGACGGCGTTGATGGTTCGACACTGACCGTCGACGGCAAGCCCGCATCGCTTGCGGCGCTCGGGTGGGCGCATCAGCTCGCCGGGTATCCGCCACTGCTCTCGCACAATGAGCTCGAGCACGCGCTCGATCGCGAACAGTCGAAGCTGTACGACGCACTTGCGGGCATCCTGGGACTCGGCGATCTCGCGGCCGCGCAACAGGTGCTCCAGAAGGCGCGACTGAGCCGCGAACACGATGCCAAGGAAGCGCGCGAGGCGCTTCCGGCGTTGCGTGCACTCCTCGACCTGACCACCGATGAGCGCGCCGCATCGGTCCGCGAAGCGCTCTCCGCCAAGGCGTGGGATCTCGACGCGGTGGCGGCCCTCGTCGGGGGCGATGCGCAGATGGATGAACGCAGCGCGCTGCGCAAGCTGCGCGATCTTGCCGGTCTGCCGGTGCTCGACCGTGGACGGCTCAACGCGGTGACGACGGAACTGCGCGACGCCCTCGCGGCTGCGGAGCGACTGCGTGACACCGACGCTGGAAAGGCGCACGAGATTGCGTCACTGCTGCAGCAGGCGCTCGACCTGCACGCGCACGCAGAAGATGAGCGCTGCCCGGTGTGCGGAACTGACGGTGTGCTGACGTACCAGTGGCGCGTCCAGGCGCGTGACCAGGTGGTCACGCTCCGCGCTGATGCGGAGGCGGTGGGCAAGTCACGCGACATGCTTGGCAACGCGATGCGTCAGGCCCGCCAGCTGGTGACCGCTCCGCTGGTGGCGCTCCGCGATGGCGCCGGAGCCGGTGTCGACGTCGCCCCGGCTGTCGAGCTCTGGGAGCGTTGGGCCGGAGTTGCTGCCGATGATGACGCAATCGCGCTGGCCAGTCATCTCGAGACCCACGGGCCGCCGCTCATCGCCGGCGTCGGCGATCTGCGCCGCGCAGCGGTGGCCGAGCTGGAACGGTTGGAGCGAGCATGGCGACCCGCTGCCGATGCGATCGTTATGTGGCTGCCGCTCGGGCGGCGGGCGCAGGAGGCGGAGCGCGAGGCTCTCCGGTTGAAAGAGGCGGAACGATGGCTTCGCGACGCACACGACGAGCTGCGCGACGAGCGCTTCCGCCCGATCGCGGGTGCGGTGCAGGAGAACTGGACCGAGTTGCGCCAGGACAGCAACGTCTCGCTCGGCGATCTGCGCCTGCTCGGCGCCCAGACCCAGCGACGCCTCGCCCTCGACGTGAAGGTCGACGGCGAGGACGGGTCCGCGCTCGGGGTGATGAGCCAGGGTGAATTGAATTGCCTTGCGCTGTCGCTGTTCCTGCCCCGCGCCTCGATGCCCGAGTCGCCGTTTCGGTTTGTCGTCATCGACGACCCGGTACAGGCGATGGACCCGGCAAAGGTTGCCGGGCTTGCCACGGTGCTCGCTCGCGCCGCCAGGGCACGCCAGGTCGTGGTCCTCACGCACGACACGCGCCTCGCAGATGCCATGCGGGCGCTCGACATTGCCGCCACCGTGGTTGAGGTGGTGCGTCGCGAGCAGTCGGTCGTGGAGCTGCGCCGCATCCAGGACCCGGTGCAGCGCTACATCGATGATGCGTTTGCGGTAGCGATGAGCAAGGACGTTCCGGTCGAGGCACTCCGCGTCATTCCTGGCTTCTGCAGGCTGGCGCTGGAAGCCGCCTCGTCGCTTGCGGCCACGCGGCGCCTGCTGCACCAGGGCAAGACCTACGCGGAGGTGGAGGCGATCCTCGCCACGCCGACGACGCTGAACATGTGGCTGGCGCTCGCGCTCCTCCACGATCCGGAACGCGCCGGCGACGTGACGGCCTTTCTGGTGAAGCAATATCCCTGGGCCGTCGATGCCGTCAAGGAGTGCAACCGCGGCACGCACAGTGGGAAGTGGTACGGCGACGTCAAGGAGTTCATTCGCAGCGTCGAGCAGTTGACCAGGAAGATGCTCGAGCGTTGAAGACGGCATGACCGCAACCGTGGACGCGCATGCGCTGGTCTCGGCTGCGCGCGACCTCATCCGTGACGACGACTCCGCGACCGCCGGTCTGTGGCCCCGGGCGGCAGCGCTGCTCGCGCGACAGGGACTGGAGCTCGCGATGGTGCGCCTCTGGGAAGTCACCGCGCCCGGGCTCGAGCGAACGTCGACGCGCTGTCAGTTGCTCTGCGTCGGCGACATGATCAATGACCGGGAACTCGGTGGCCGGGCGACGCTGACGTGGCAGTCGCTTTCCAATGCCTGCCACCACCGTGTGTACGAGCTCCCGCCGACGGCGAGCGAGCTGAATCTGGCGCTCGAGGTGGTGTGGGATCTGGCCGAGGCAGTCGAGCGGTTGCGCGGGAAGATCCAGGCCTGATTGCGATCGCGCTGACCCGGCACATCTGAGCAGCGACAGGCACCTGTCGCCGGGCTGCGAGACGCTGACCACTGGAGATCCGTGGCGGCGTAGCGAAGTGAGGAAAAGCGATGCTCAGGAAGGTAGAACCGTTTGCCGGCGTTCGATTCCCTTCCTCGAAACACTCGGGCACTCTCGAATGAGCTGTCTGACGATGAGTTGGCGCCCGACAGTCTCTATACTCGGGCACCCCAGGCACAAGCAAGGAGGACTGCGATGTACGGATCTGTCTCGCGCTGGCGCGTCAAGGAAGGCAAGCAAGACGAACTCGAACAGCTCGCAGCGGAGGTGATGAACGACCGGGCGCCCGGGTCGCGGGCCGTATACATGTACCGGGCCGACGGGGACCCACGTGAGTACTGGGTCGCCGGCGTCTGGGAGAGCCGCGAGGCGTACACGTCGAACAGTTCGACGCCCGAGCAGAATGCGCGCTTTGGGCGCCTGCGGGCCCTCCTGGAGTCCGATCCAGAATGGCACGACGGGGAGATCGTGGTCTCGGGCTGACGCTCCCGCGCCCTCGCTCGCACAGCTACCGGTCCTGGACACGCGCGCCCGATGGGGTTGCAGCGGGGTAGAGGCCAGGGCCGCGTCCGGGTTCGGCGAGTGACGGGGCAACCGTCGCCAGCTATCCTTCCGCGAACGCACGCTGTCATCAACACCCTGCGCTTCAAGGATTCAGTCGACCCAGCTCTTTTCATGCGAGCTGAGCTCGAGTTGGCCGACCAGATGCGTGCCCTCGAGGGATTCCAGGGCTTCCGGGTCGTCCAGGTGGCGGACGATCAAGTGATGCTGGTGATCTTCGCGACAGCCGCCGAAGTCCTTGACCGCATGGCGACTGAGTTGGGCAATTCGTGGATGAGTGCGAACGTTGGCCCGCTGCTTGAAGGGCCACCCGAGCGGCGCATCGGCCCGATCATCGCGTCGGTCAGCGTCTAAAGCAGTTCCACGCGAGACCGGGCCGGCCCAGGCGGTCGTGTGGCCGGGCTCAGCTTGCCCGTCCTTTAGCACTCCCCGCCGCCGCCCGCTAGCAGTCAGACCTCCCGAGTGCTAAACTAGCCCCTGGAACCCTAGGCTAGAGGATCAAACCAGGAGGAACCATGGCCAAGCAATTGCTATTCGACGTCGAGGCCCGCGCCCATCTCAAACGAGGGGTCGATCGGGTGGCCGACGCCGTGAAGATCACCATCGGCCCCAAGGGCCGGAACGTCGTGCTGGACAAGAAGTTCGGCTCGCCGACCATCACCAACGACGGAGTCACGATCGCCAAGGAGATCGAGCTCGAGGAGCCCTTCGAGAACATGGGCGCCCAGCTGGTCAAGGAAGTGGCGAGCAAGACCAACGACATCGCTGGTGACGGGACCACCACCGCCACGGTTCTCGCCCAGGCTCTGATCGCAGCCGGCCTGCAGAACGTGGCCGCCGGCGCCAACCCGATCCAGCTCAAGAAGGGCATCGAGCTCGGCGTTGAGGCGATCGTCAAGGCAATCAAGGAGCAGTCGATCCCGATCTCTGAGCGCGAGAAGATCGCCCAGGTCGCGTCGATCTCCGCGGCTGACCCCACCATCGGCGAGACCGTCGCCGACGCGATGGAGAAGGTCGGCAAGGATGGTGTCATCACCGTCGAGGAGTCGAAGGGCCTCGAGACCGAACTCGAGCTCGTCGAGGGCATGCAGTTCGACAAGGGCTACATCTCCGCCTACATGGTCACCAACGCTCAGCGCATGGAGGCCGTGCTCGAGGACCCGTACATCCTCATCACCGACAAGAAGATCTCCGCGATCGCTGATCTGCTCCCGATCCTCGAGAAGGTCGTCCAGAGCGGCAAGCCGCTCGTGGTCATCGCTGAGGATGTCGAGGGCGAGGCGCTTGCCACCCTCATCGTCAACAAGCTCCGCGGCACCTTCAACGCCGTCGCGGTGAAGGCCCCAGGTTTCGGTGATCGCCGCAAGGCGATGCTCCAGGACATCGCGATCCTGACCGGTGGCCAGGTGATCAGCGAGGAGGTCGGCCTCAAGCTCGACTCCGCGCAGCTCAGCTCGCTCGGCCGCGCCCGCAGCGTGAGCATCACCAAGGACGACACAACCGTCGTCGAGGGCAACGGCAGTAAGGACGCGATCAAGGGCCGCATCGAGCAGATCAAGGCCGAGATCGACAAGTCCACCAGCGACTGGGACAAGGAGAAGCTCCAGGAGCGTCTCGCCAAGCTCAGTGGCGGCGTCGCCGTGATCAAGGTCGGCGCGCCGACCGAGACCGAGCTCAAGGAGAAGAAGCACCGCATGGAGGACGCCGTGTCCGCCACGCGCGCCGCAGTCGAAGAGGGCATCGTGCCTGGTGGTGGAGTCGTGCTCGTCAACGCGATCCCCGCGCTCGACAAGGTCAAGGCCGAGGGCGATGTGCTCACCGGCGTCAACATCCTCCGCCGCGCCCTGGAGGAGCCTCTCCGTCAGATCGCGCAGAACGCGGGCATGGAAGGCTCCGTCGTCGTGGACAAGGTGAAGTCCCTCCCCAAGGGTCAGGGCTTCGACGCCGCCAAGGGCGAGTACGTCGACATGGTCAAGGCCGGGATCATCGACCCGACCAAGGTCACCCGGTCGGCGGTGCAGAACGCGGCTTCGATCGCGGCACTGCTACTGACCACCGAGGCGCTGATCACCGACATTCCCGAGAAGAAGGGAGCATCGGCGGGTCCGCCGATGCCGGAGTACTGATCGGCAACTGATCCGATTCCTGAAAGGGCGGTCCGGGGTTCCCGGGCCGCTCTTTTCTTTTGTCTGGACGTCAGCGATGAGTCGATCAACGATCGGCTACAACCCGGCGACGGCGACCTCGTCAGGCAGCGGCCCTGAGTAGATTCGAGCTTCGAACCACCCGTCCAGAGGTACCTCGATGAGCGACGCGCTGCCCGACCACTCCCCTGTGGAGTCCCTCGGCTCCGGATTCCTGCATGTCACCGGGATCGGCAGCCGTCTCGCCAAACGTGAAGCCGACGAGCAGCACCTCGACTCGCTCGATGCGACGATGGTCAACGACCTCGACCGCGAGTTCCACGAACGTGGCGAGGAGGCCGTTCCGGGCCTCGACCTCACATCGGTCACGAAGGTGGATCCCGGGTTCACACCCGATTCATTCCTGCTCATCGCCCGGGACGCATTTCGGGTGCTGCAGGACGCGCACACCGATGGTGCCCCGGCACTGGACGCGGACATAGCCTCGGCTGAGGTCACTGCGGCGGTGGTGGTGGACGGTCGCGAGCGAGCGGTTGTCCGCTTTGGCATTGTCGGTGCCACGTCGGTCACCCAGGACTGGACGTTCGAGCGAGACCCGTCGGTGGACACGAGCGACGAGGACGAGGACCACGAGGTGGCCGATGGCGGCTGGCTGGTGGCCCACCGCGGGTGGCGCCTGACGGGGATCGTGGCCGCCGCCTGACCGTCCAATTTGACCATCCCCTGCTCACCTCGTTCGGGAGCACCAGCGATGGGGCACGAGGTATCTCGAGCCTGATCGGGTTTGCGACGCTGTTTCTGAGCGGCATCTTCTATCCGGTCGATGCCCTGCCCCCGTGGATCCAGAGCATCGTGCACGTCCTCCCCGTCTATTACGTCTCAGTGGCGCTGCATCAGATCATCAACTCGGGCACCGGGCTCCCACTCATCGATGTCGTGGTGCCGCTCGCTTGGGCTGCGGGGTGCTTCGCGCTTGCCGCCTGGAGATTCCGCTGGGAGGAGCGGGGTTAGGGGCAGGCGGTCGCCCGGTACGAGGCGTTACCGAGATCCGGGGCAGCCTTGCCGGTGATCGTGATCGTTGCGGCGCGGGCCGGCGGCGTGCAGCCCCGAGGAAAGACCACGAAGACGCTGCGCGCCCCGGCCGAGATGTATCCATCGCAGGTGGTGCTGTCGCACTGGTAGGGCTCGAAGCTTCCGGAGAGCGTCGTGATCCCGGTCGAGCTCACCGATTTCACCGGGTTGGCGAACAGCCCACTGAATCCGACGACGAACAGCACGACGATGACGACCACGGCGATCACGACGACTGGGAGCCCCCATACCGGCCGGTGACGCCGCGACCCGGGACCCTCGGCGACGGCGGCAATCGACGCCTGCTCGGACGCGCTCGGCGGATTCTCCATGGCACTGGTACGGTACCGAAGTCCGCCATGCGGCAGCCGATCGTCTTCATCACCGACTACGGCCGCGACGACGCGTATGCGGCGGCGCTGATCGGTGCTGTCTGGCGTGTCGATGCGGACGCCATCTGCGTCGAGGGAACCCACGGGATTCCTCCCGGTGATGTGCTCGCGGGTGCCTATCAGCTGAAGGCGCTCGCCAAGGCGTTCGCCGGCGGCGCCGTCTTCTGCGCGGTCGTCGACCCGGGTGTCGGCACCCGGCGCCGGGCGATCGCGGTCAGGGCCGGGCCCGTCCGCTGCGTCGCTCCCGACAACGGCCTCGTGTCGTATCTCTGGGAGGAGAGCGGCCCGGGGGACCGTGCAGCCGTGCGGCTTCGGATCGACCCTGGGGCATCGCCGACGTTCCACGGCCGCGATGTCTTCGCTCCGGCCGCCGCGGACCTGTCGGCACAGGAGTCACTCGATGCCCTCGGCGACCGCATCGACGACCCACTCATCCTCGGCGACGCTTTCGCGGTTCGGGCTGATCGACGCATCAGCGGCAGGGTCGCCGTGGTCGACCACTTCGGCAATGCGATCACGACGATACGTGCCGAGGACATCGGCGGCGCCAGGGTGGGTTCGGTGACGTGGCCGGGCGGCGCCTGCGGGGACCTGGTTGCCACGTATGCGGACATCGACTCCGGGCCACGAGCGCTGATCGGCAGTGCCGGTCACGTCGAGGTGGCCGGGCGCGGCATCGCCGTGGCGAGCGTCGGAGGCCCCCGGCTTGGCGACACCGTGGAGGTCCAGCTCACATGACCGGGAATGCGCAGAGCCCAGGGTTCTTCGGCGACCTGACCTCGGAGCAGGTTGCCCGGCTCGACGCGGCAGCAGCCGACAGCGGCGTGTCGACGCTCCAGCTCATGGAGATCGCCGGCTGGCAGGTCGCGCGCTGTGCGTGGCAGCGGCTCAGAGGCCCTGCAAGCGTGAGCGTTGTCGCCGGATATGGCAACAACGGAGGGGATGGATTGGTCGCCGCGAGACACCTCGCGACCTGGGGATGTGCGGTACGGGTGCTCGTCCTCGCCGATGAGACTCGCGTGACCGGTATCGTGCGCGACCATGTCACGTCGGCACGGACGTGCGGCGTGGACGTGATCATCGACGACGATCCAGCGACCGCGAACGGCATTGTCATGCTGTCCGAGCTCGTCATCGACGCGATCCTCGGCACCGGCTTGCGGCGTGCTCCTCGTGAGCCCCAGGCGAGTGCCATCCGGGCGCTGAACGACTCGGGGATTCCAGTGCTCAGCGTCGACGTGCCGAGCGGTCTGGACGCCACGACGGGTGAGGCGTTCGATCCGACCGTCCGCGCCACGCTGACCTGCACGCTCACCGCGATGAAGCGCGGCCTGGCTCGCGGCGATGCCGCCACGCACGCCGGCGAGGTGTGGGTTGCGGACATCGGCATGCCCGCCACCGCATGGCTCGACGCCGGGCTGCTCAGACCCTCCGGAGTCACCGGCGGGGAGTTGGTGCACACTTCGTCCTGATCTCCTGCTTGACCGCAGAGCGGACTCCCGGCTATTCTTCGACCCGTACTCCGCGCCCAACGCGCAAACGTCATGATCAACGTCTCAGCACACATCGCTCCCGAGGCGCGCGAGCTTGCCGCAACCGCACGCGAGCAGCTCGATGATCTAGTCACGTATGCCACCCATCTGGTCAATCACCAGGCGGACGCGGTGGCCTTCGTCGCCGGTGGCATCCACCATGCCAGCAGGTACCCTCCGGCGCGGCTGCGCGTCGACGGGCGAGCAGCCCTCTACCGTGCCGTGACTCGCGCCTGCCGGCACGGCCAGCGATTCCCACCACGCCCTCAGGGGATCGGCAGGATGTTCCGTCGCGGCCCCGGATCGGTCCGGGTGGAGGTCGATGACGTCAGTGCCGGTCGCATCAACACCGTCAAGCGCGCGCTTGCGATGCTCGGGTTCGACCGCCGGGCGGCGCTCCTGCTCCGCGATCTCTGCGGCCTGGACTACCACGAGATGTCTCGTGCGCTCGAGTGCTCGCCCGAGGCGGCGGCCCGCCTGGTTGCGGCCGCACGTCGCGAGTTCGGATCGATCTATCGGGAGATCGCTCTGTGAGGTGCAGCCTGCTCGCCCTCAGCAGCTACATCGACACCGAGCTCGACGCCGAGCCGGCCGGTGAGCTCGAGGCGCATCTCGTCGCGTGCGACCGCTGCCGGACCGCCGTCGGCCACCTTCGCGAGGAGTCGACGCGCATCGGTGCCCTCGCCCGCGTCCACGTTCCGGATGACGCGGTGCATGACCTGTTCAGCCAGATCGGTTTGATCGCGGAGGAGGACGACTTGCCCGAAGGACCTGTCCATCGCAAGCGACCGGCAGCAGTCGAGGCTCCACCCTGGTTCGGCGCGGAACGCGGTGCCGCGTTGCCGTGGGCGCCCCGTCCGACGATCAACGATCAATCCGAGCCGCGCGAGCTGATCGGCGAGCGCTCGCCGAGCACCGCCGTCGCCGAGCCCCCTGAGCTCTACCTGTGGGACGAGACGATCGATCAGATCCCGACAGCGGTCCCGGCGCCACCGCCGATCCACGTGGTGCCCGCACCCGCGCCGTTGCGCGCTACGGAGGTCGAGGAGATGCGAGTTGCGCATCTCGAGGCAGGGCCTGCATTTACCGAGCCTTTGCCACCCCAGGTCATCTCCGCAGAACCGCAACCGCCGGATCTGTCGACCTCTACGCCGATGGTCGCCGCGCCGCAACTCGCCGCCGGTCCAAGCGCCCTCCAGCGTCTTCGTGATGCGGTCGCCGTCCGGCTGGCGCTGCGCCGCGGAGGCGCATCCCTCGACTCCGGAGTGGAGATCGTGAGCGGTGCCGGTGCGCCCACGTGGAATCAGCGCGCCCGCCCGAAGCACTGGAGTGAGAGCCCACCAGTCGTGGCTGCGGCCGCCCCGCCGGTTGCCGAATCTCCGTCACTGCCACCGGTCCTCAAGCCCAATCGCTTCAGCCGGTTCATGGCACGAGTCACCGCCGAGCCCGTGGCGGCGAAACCCGGAATCGATGTCGACGCCGTCGAAGGCGATGACCCCGAGCTCGGTTGGCCGGGCGATCTGACCGACAGATGGCCGATGCTGGGCAAGGTCGACCAACGTGCTGAGGCTGCGGCACAGGCCACCATCGAGCAGCCTGTCGCGGCCCCGGCGCCGGATGACCAGCCCGTGCACCCCACCGACGCCACGGCGCCTCTTGAGCTCGCGGACGTGCTCAATGAGGTGGCGATCCTCGCCAAGCCCCTCGAGCGCACGGCGCCGATCCTGGCTCCGGAGGTCGACACCGACGATTCTCTCGACGCCGACACTCGATTCGGGGTCAGCGCCGAGACGGCGTCCGAGCCGGTTCCCGGGCGCCATGTCCGGCGCCTCCACTCCCAGAAGTCAGACCGTCATGAGTGGAATCCGACTCGACCGGTGACCGGCCGGCACGTGCTGCCCCTCGGCGGGCCCGCGGTCGGGGCTGCCGATCGCGATCAGCGGCTCTGGCTGTTCGGGGCGATCACGGTCGTCCTGATGCTGCTCGGAATACTCGTCGGCAGGCAGGTCACCCAGAGCGGTCCGCTGGTCGCCGCCACCGTTCCCAGAACGGCGCCGAGCAGCCACGCCACGACGCCACCAACCACCGCGCCGCTCCCGGTCGCGACCCCCGCACCTGCTCCAACCGCACTCATCCCGACTGCGCCGACGCCGCAGCAGCTCACGGGTGCAACGACGCTCGGCAACGGCAGCGGTGGGTTCTCGGTTGCAGATGTCCGTTACGGGCTGCACCCGAACGATTTCCGGCTCGTCTTCGACATGGCATTTCCCAACACGGTCACCGGGAGCCCGAACACCGTCATCGGCTACAGCGGGCCGACGACGATCTACGTCGAGTTCATGGGAGTCAACGGAGCGTCGAATGTCGCGGCGATGCCGCCCGGTAAGCTCGTGGTCTCGGTGGTGCCGCTCCCAATGGCACGCAACACCGACCGCCTCGTGTTCAAGATCACGCTGAGCAAGAACGCGCCGTTCAACGCCTACTACCTGTCCGGGGCCCGCCTGGTCATCGACATCACGTAGCGTGCGGCGTCACTCCTGGCGCGCCGGCTTCCTCGTGAGCGGCGGGCGACTCCGCCGCGACGGCCGGAGCTCCGTGTTGCTCGCGGAGGTTGAACTTGAGCACCTTGCCCGCGGGATTGCGAGGCAGGATATCGACGAAGACGACCGATTTGGGTTGCTTGTAACGAGCGAGCCGTGACTGCGAGAAGTCGATCACGTCCTGCTCGCTCAGCGACACGCCATCCTTCGGCACGACGATGGCGCGCACCGTCTCACCCCAGCGCGGATCCTGCACGCCGATGACCGCGACCTCCTTGATGCCAGGGTGCTGGTACAGGGCATTCTCGACCTCGGCGGGATACACGTTCTCGCCGCCGCTGATGATCATGTCCTTCTTGCGATCGACGATGAAGAAGTACCCGTCGGCGTCGCGGATGCCCACGTCACCGGTGTGGAACCATCCGTCGACCAGGACCTCCGCGGTGGCGTCGGGTCGATTCCAGTAGCCCTTCATCACGTTCGGCCCACGGACGACGATTTCACCGCGCTCACCGTCGGGCACGTCGTGGCCGTCGTCATCGACGACCTTGACGTCGGTGAAGAACGGCGCGATGCCGGCCGAGCCGAGCTTCCGGGTCGCCATCGACGAAGGGAGGAAGGACGCGAACGGCGCCGTCTCCGTGAGCCCGTATCCCTGGTTGAACGGAAGGCCGCGCGCCGCGTAGATCTTGATCAACGCCTCCGGAACCGGTGCACCCCCGCACGAGAGCACGCGGATGCTGCTCAGGTCGCGAGTGGCAAAGTCGGGATGCTGAGCCATGAACAGGTACATGGCGGGAACGCCGAACATCGACGTCACGTGGAACCTCTCGATGTTCTCGAGCACCATCCCGGGCTCAAACATCTGCTCCATGACGACGGTCGCGCCCTTCATGAACGACAGCAGCGGGGTGACGTTGAGCCCGCCGATATGGAACAGTGGGGCTACCACGAGCGAGATCTCCTGGGAGGTTCCGTCGTCGGCGAGTGTCGCGTTGATGTTGTTCCAGATGATGTTGCCGTGGGTGAGCATCGCTCCCTTCGGGCGGCCGGTGGTTCCCGACGTGTACATGATCAGGGCGACATCGCTCATCGCCACCGGGTAATCGAGGTCCGAGTCGCGCTGATCGTGAAGCAGCGAGTCGAATCCGCGCGAGCCGCTCTGCTCCGCGGCGCAGACGTATTCGCGCACGCTGAGGTCGGCCCGGATGGAGTCGACGATGGAGGCGAAGCCCTCCTCGTACACCAGGGTGTGCAGGCCCGCATCGCGAATGATGAAGGTGAGCTCCGGTCCGGTCAGCCGGAAGTTCAGCGGCACGAAGATGGCGCCGAGCTTGGCCGCGGCGAACAGGGTGAAGAAGAAGCGCGGATGGTTGAGTCCCAGGAACCCGACTCGATCGCCGGGGTTGACGCCGAGCGCATGCAGCCCGTGCGCCACCTTGTTGGTCAGCTGATTCAGGTCAGCGTAGGTCCACTGTTCCTCACGGAAGATGAGCGCAGTGTTGTCCGGGTTGAGCTGAGCGCGGCGGCTGAGCGTGAAACCGAGACCCTGGTCATTCGCCATAACGGGAACCCTCCGATAGCCCTCTTCGCCTCATGGCGATTCTCCCATTCGCGACCAGGGAACGTTGCGACCTAGGCGGTCCATCCTCCGTCGACGACCAGGACGGAGCCGGTCACGAACGACGCGGCGTCAGAAGCGAGGAAGAGCGCCGCGCCCGCGATCTCGTCAGGGACTGCGTGACGTCCGAGGGCGGTCTGGGCAAGGATGTGGTCGTGGATCTCGGTCGTCTCGACGAGGTAGCGTGCCAGCTTTGTCTCGACAAGCCCGGGGGCGATCGCGTTCACGCGGATTCCCAGCGGTCCAAGCTCGCGCGACAGGGTTCGCGTCAGCGTGATGAGCGCGGCCTTGCTTGCGTTGTACGCACCGGTGAGCGCCTCCGGACGGATCCCGGCCACCGACGCCATGTTGATGACGCTGCCGCCGTGATCGCGCATCCAGGCGGCGACCGCGTGTCGCGTGAGCCGGATCGGACCCATCACATTGACGTCCCAGATCTTGGTGATCGCCCCCTCGTCGGCGTCGAGGATCGGCCCGTACTGCGGGTTGGTGGCGGCGTTGTTCACCAGCACGTCGAGCCGCCCGGCGTGACGGATGACCTCGGCGACCACCGCCTCGCAGGTGGCGGCGTCGCCCACATGGCCGGGCACCGCGATGGCCGTCCCACCGAGGGCGGTGATCTGCGCCGCTGCGGTCTCGCAGGCGTCGGCGTGGCGGGCATTGAGTGCGACAGTGGCACCCGCCTCGGCCATCGCTGTGGCGATCGCGAGGCCGATCCCGCGGCTCCCGCCGGTGACCAGCGCGACCCGGCCGTCCAGGGAGAAGCGTTCCGCGATGCTCATGCTCAGTTCAGGCTCGAGGTAACTGCGTGGTCCTTCGATCGCACCAGCATGCGATCGAGGAGCGCGGCCTCACGGCGCAGCAGGCGCAGGCATGCCGCGAGCCGCTCTGCGGTACCGTCGACCTCGAGGAGCCGCTGACGCTGGGCCGTCTCGACCTGCATCGCGGCGGCGACGAGGTAGGAGAGCAGCTCGGGGTCGGATGGCAGTCCGAACTCGATCGGGTCCTCCTGGCCAATCCCGCGGAGCTGGCCCGCGTAGCCGCGAAACGCCGCGGTCACGGCGGCGGCAAGGCGGTCGGTGTCGTCGGCCGGGTTCGCGAGGTCCTGGAGGTAGTGGACCGACCCGACGAGGTAGGGGCGGTGATGGGAGATCGCGTCGATGTGGAACCGGGATGCGCCGACGACCACGAGGTTGTACCCGCCGTCCGGGAGCTCCTCGATCTCATCGAGCTGCGCCAGCGTACCGACCTCATACGGGACGGCACCGCCGCCCGTCTCCTGGCCGGAGCGAATCGCCACGATGCCGAAGGTCGTGGACGCCTTGCGGCAGTCGCGCATCATGGCCTTGTAGCGCTCCTCGAAGATGTGCAGGGACATGGGCATGTGCGGAAAGAGCACGGTGCTGAGGGGAAAGAGCGGGACTTCGATGGCCATCACGCGCCGGTACGCGCCCGCATCAGCGCTGCACTACGCGGCTTTGCAGTTCTTGGTGTGCTTGATGATCCGTTCGCGGCGAGGCTCTCCGGGGCGGCGGCTGTGCCGGAAGGCGATCTCGACGCCGATCTCGTTCTGACGCATGAGGTTGTTGCAGATCGGGCAGCGAACGTGCGTGAGGATGTCTCGCTGGGATGCGACACCCTTGGATTCCTTGATCGTGTTTGCCATGGCTGCTGGGGCTCCTTGAGGGGTGGGCTAACTCGATTGTACGCGGCGTCGGGGTACGATTCGCCGCCGATGACCTACTCCTTCGCCACTCTCCGCCTGCGCATCGTGGGTTCCGTGGCGGGCGCCGCGCTCGCGCTGCTGGCGCTCGGCGGGTGCGGCACGCTGGTCACGGTCAGCAGCCACATCACCCCGCTGCCGCCGGATTGCTCGACGCCGCGGCCGGTCGCGGCAACCGATACCTTCTCCACCGCTCCGGGGCTGCAGCCGGGGGCGTCGGGGATTCAGTTCGCCGACCTCAGCGTCGGCTGCGGTGGGGTCGCCAAGGCCACGTCCAACGTCAACGTCCAGTTCACGGTCTGGCTGTCCACCGGAAAACTGGTGATCACCACTCGCGGTCCGAATCAGCCGACCAACCCGCTCCAGCTCGCGAACTCGTCGACGCTGCCGTTCTGGCGGGTCGGCGTGCCCGGGATGCGGGTGGGGGGAACCCGGCAGCTGGTGGTGCCGCCGGCTCTCGGTTTCGGTGCGGCCGGGAACTCGTCAGCGAACGTGCCGCCGAACGCGACACTTGTGGTCGACGTCGAGCTGGTGTCGCTGGCCTGAGGCCTGGCTAGGAACCGGCTCGCGTCCAGAGGACGAAGATGCCCAGGGCGGCTGCGATGGAGAGCAGCACGAACGCGACGGGGAGACCGATCACGATCGACAGGCCGGGTGCAGACGTGGCGAGCATTCGACGTCAAGCATACCGCCAAGCCGGTCCCGTTCCCTGACCGCCAGGTCAGATCAGGAGGCGACTTTCATGCGAGCGCCGAGCAAGCCGAGTTCGATGTCGTGCATCACCGTGATCCGGAAGGCTTGACGCGAGGCGGCATCGAGCTCCGGCGCGATCGTCTCGTTGCGCGGGCGACCAATCCACGGTGGCTGGTGGCGACCCATCGGCTCGCCACCCACCCGGACGACGACCGCGCGATCGTCCTCCTCGTCGACCTCGATGGACACGTGCTGGAGGACGCCGGTGCTGTCGACAAGTGTCCAGGAGCGAAGCCAGACCGGCATCGTGCTGCCGGGAACGCGCACCGGGCGGACCGCGCCGCTGACGACGTACGCGTCCTTGTGGGGGGCATCCGCGGTCAATGCGATGCGCACTGCGGTGTCGAGCTCGCCACCCACCCAGGTGGCCAGAGAGGGAGCGCGGTTCTCGACGTCAGGGAGCATGTGCGTGAAGAAGCCGTTCGAGAGTGAGGGCGCGACGGTCGCGTGGCGGCGGCAGTACGGGAGCCCCAGGACGATCCTGCTGTGCTCATCGCACCACGTGGTGCCGCATTTCACCTGACGCCGGTCGACGTAGGTGCAGCGGCAGGTGGCAGGCTTGGCGCATTCGCCGTCCAGGCACTTGCCCAGGCCATCGTGGGCGCCATCGGCCGACCCGGGGTCGCCCGACTGTTTCCTGGAGAGCCGCTGCCACGGCTTCAGCTTGTCCAATGTTGGTAACTCCTCGGCACCCACGATGCGGTGCCAGGACCCCAGCCTAGTCGTCCTGCAGCCCCGACTACGGCGGGCGCATCCATCTTGTTACGCCTCGGGTGCGGCTCGTGACCCGCGGTTGCGACCGGAAACGTGACCTTCGGCCCTTGTTCCACGGCGAACTCGGGAGCGACAGTTGACATACGGATCAGCGCTCTGAGACGTCGAAAATGACACGAGGGTTGACCATGAATCGTGGGTTCCGGCGCACGTTGCTCCTCGACCTGAACATGTTTCTCGGTTGCACCGCCGTCGCCGGCGGGGTCGCACTGATTGTCGGATGGATCAAGATCCCCTTGAGCTCGCTGGCGGGCAGCCCTTTCAGTGACTTCACGGTGCCGGCGGTGCTGCTCACACTGATTGGCGGCTCCGCCATGCTTGCGGCGGAGCTGGTGCACCTCAGGAAGGGCATCGGCCTCCCTGTCTCGGCGGTCGTCGGCGGAGCGATCATCGTCTTCGAGATTGTCGAGTGGAGCGTCATCGGCTTTGCATGGCTGCAGGCCGCATACATGGCCATTGGCCTGCTCATCGGCAGTCTCGCCGTGTGGATCCGGTTGGCGCCCTTCCGGGTTCGCGCACCGCGCCGCGTGCCACGACACGCGGTCCACTGATTGTTGTTTGCGGCTCGAGGAGGAGATCATGTCCACGCAACCCAAACGCCGATTGGAACGACCCTCCGACCGAATTGTCGCCGGTGTCTGCCATGGTCTGGGCGATTACTTCGAGGTCGACCCGGTGGTGATCCGCATCGTCTTCGTCGTGCTGACAGCAGCCGGCGGCGTGGGACTGCTCGCCTATCTGATTCTCTGGATCATCATGCCGACATCGGGATCTGCTGTCGTGACTGGCGGAGCAGGTATCGGCCAGGGCGTGCGCACGATGGCCGGCGAACTGAAGGATGTCGGACGCGAGTTCGGCACCTCAATGTCACGGTCATGGCCGCCACCGCCGCCGCCACCACCACCACCGACGTATCCGCCGCCCGGCGACGGTCACACGTCGACATCGAAGGGGTGACGAGCGGCTGGTTCACCATGCACAGCCACGACTTCATCGTCTTGAAAGGGTCGAAGGCGCAGCGTGAGAAGCCCCCCTCTGAGAGAGTCGCCGCCAGCGGTCCACTCCCGCGCAACGGCGGCTCTCTTTCCTGCACTGGTTCGTGGCCTTCGCGTCGAAGGTTGGGCAACGGGAGGGGTTAGGGCTTCTTGATGACCGCCGAGCCGCCCGAGACGGTGACGGTGCTCGTCGGCGTACCGGCTGTTGCTGTTCCTGGGGAGAGGGTGGTTGTCGTCGTCTTCGACATGACGCCGTCCTCCCCGACGGTGATCACGGTGTTCACCGTCTTCACCGTTGTCACGGTTCGCACGGTTGAGACCAGCGGGATCGCTGTCTTCGGCGGTGCGGCAACGGCGACGAGATATCCGACGAGACCGACGCCGGCGACACCGCCGGCCGCGGCCACCGCAGTGATCCTGCGGCGACGCGCAAGGGCTCGGTCTCGCCGTTTGGCACGGTCTTCGGGCGATGGTGGGGAAGTCATGTGGTTTCTCTCGGTGATTGGTGGCGGAGTGATCCCAGCTTCGCGCCGGTGGCTGGCGCCAACCTCTGAGAATGCTCGGAGTTCGCTGAGACGCTCGGAATCGACGAAGAGCGCAGGGAGTCGACGTGAACCCGCGTCAGCCTCCCCCGCAGGGCGCCACTCCCGGCGATCCGAACATGGATCTGCCGGCAGGGAGCGTCGGCGGTGGTACCCCGTATCGGATTCGAACCGATGGTCTCCGCCTTGAGAGGGCGGTGTCCTGGGCCACTAGACGAACGGGGCCCGAAGGCACCGGATCATACCAGCGCCCGGAGACGGCTCAGACCTGGTCGGGCGCGGCCATGCCGAGGGTGTGCAATGCGTCGGCGAGCGTGGCCCGGGTCGCGGCGACAAGTCCGCGCCGGAATCGCCGGATGACCGGGTCCTCCTCACGAACGATGGCGGGAGTGTGCTCATAGAAGTCGCTGAACGCTGCCGCGAGCCCGAACGCATAGGTGGTGAGCAGCGACGGTGAGAGCGCGTGCGCCGTCTCGGTCAGCGCACGGGCGTATGCCTCGACGCTGTGCAGCAATTCCCGTTCGGCTGGGTGCAGCGCGGAAGGGACGTCGACGGGGAGAGCATCGTCGGCGACCTTGCGGAGGATGCCGGCTGCGCGGGCATGCGCGTACTGGAGATACACACCCGTGTCACCGGTCACGCGCAGCGCATCGTCGAAGTCGAAGGCGATGATCTGGTTCAGCGAGAACTTGAGCAGGTAGTAGCGAACCGCGCCGGCGGCAACCACGGTGGCCGTCGCGGCGTCGCGTGCGTTGGCGCTGAGCCGTGCGATCGCCCGATCGAGCAGATCGTCGGCGCGAACTTCGATGCCCCGCCGTCCGCTCAGCGCAATGCTGTCGCGGCCCTCCTCGATCTCGATGCCCAGCTCGGCCGCAGCCGCCGGTGTCAGCGCGACCACCTCGTAGCTCAGGTGAATCGAGTTGTCCGCCTCGCGTTCGTGGTGCAGGCGGCGCAGCGCGCGCTGCACCACGCGCTGGGGGTAGGCCTGCCGAGCGTCGATGACGTTGATCACCCGCTGCGCGTGACCGAAATGCGCAGGCGGCGCGTCGCCGCGCGGCACGGTCGCCGTGGTCACCAGCGCGGGGTCATCTCCCCACGGGACGTAGTTGAAGTCGCGGCCCAGCAAGCCGAATTTCCAAAGCTGGTAAGCGATATCCTTCGCCGTGTAGGTGGCGATACCGTCGGACTTGACCAGAACCTTGGTATCGTCGTCAGAGTCGTCCTCGGCCGTCTCCGCGGGCATCACCCAGCAGCCCGCGAGCTTGCCGGACTCGGCCAGCACGATCGCGCCGGACTCGCGGAGCAGCTCGAACGCCTGGCGCCAGAAGCCGAGGCCGATGATGTCCGACTCCCAGGTGAGCAGGTCGTACGCGATGTCGAAGCGGCGCATGGTGACGAGGTGCGCATTGACGATTCGCCGCGCCAGGTCCTTGACGAACACGGCGGTGGCGTTGCCGCCCTCCTCGACCTCGCGCAGCACCGCTCGGCGTCGCTCGAGGAGGGCGGCGTCCGTCTCGTACCGCGCCGAGATGGCGATGTAGACGCGCGAGCAGTACTGGTCGAATGGCTCGTCCGGCATCTGCTCGATGCCGAGCTCGCGGATCCCGACCACAACATCCGCAACCTGGACACCGGTGTCGTCGATGTAGTTGTTCACCTCAACGGCGTGGCCGGTGCGCCGGAGGACCCGCGCCACCGTGTCGCCGATGCACGCATTGCGCAGGTGTCCGATATGCGCCGCCTTGTTGGGATTGGTGGCGGTGTGCTCGACGAGGGTCTTGCCGGCGGCGGCCCTCTCCAGGTCGAGCGTGCCCGACGCCTCGAGCACGGTCGCCGAGGCGAGCACCGCCGCCGCCCAGCGGGCGTCGTCGAGATGGGCGTTGATGTACCCCGGCGGGGTGACCGTCCAAGCGCGCACGCGGGGCACCTGAGCCGCCTCCAGGTGAGCCGCGAGGTCGGCGGCGATGGCGGCGGGCGCGCGATGCAAGACCCGGGCGAGGCCGAGCGCAACCGGTGTCGACCAGTCGCCGAACTCCGGACGTGCCGAGCGTTCGACCACCACCTCGGAGGCGGCGTCCACCCCGATTGCGTCGAGGGCGCGGCGGACCGCGTCGATGAGGAGCGTCCTCGTGTCAGGCATATCGCGCAAGGGTAACGGGGAGCACGGCCGCGTCCCGACGGGCGACAATGCGCCGCCGTGGACTCGCGACCATGCGTGATCCCGGCCGCGGGCCTGGGGACACGCTTTCTCCCTGCCACCAAGGAGCTTCCCAAAGAGCTGCTCCCGGTTCTCGATCGCCCGGTGATCCAGTGGGCCGTCGAGGAGGCCGTGGCCTCCGGGGCCGATGAGATCATCCTGGTCCTTGCCGAGGGCAAGGAGGCTCTCGCCGCGCATCTGCGCCCCGATCTCCCGCTCGAGCGGCTGCTCGAGGAGCGAGGCAAGACCGCCGAGCTCGAGGCGGTTCGCAAGGCTGGGAACCTGTGCCGGGTGACCGTCGCGCGGCAGGCAGCGCCGCGCGGCCTCGGCGACGCCGTGCTCTGCGCCGCGGCCGCCGTGGGCGATCGAACCTTCCTGTGCATGCTTCCCGATGACCTCTCCCTGGCCCAGACCCCTGTGCTTCGCCAGCTCTGGAACGCCCACGAGCAGCTGGGGACGTCCATCCTTGCCTTGATGCGGGTGCCGAACGATCAGATCTCGAGGTACGGCTGTGCCGAGATCGCCGAGTCCCGTGGCAAGCTGCACAGGGTGAGTGGGCTGGTCGAGAAGCCGCCGGCAGCCGAGGCAAGGAGCGATCTCGCCGTGATGGGCAGGTACGTTCTCACCCCGGCGATCTTCGGCGCGCTTCGGAAAACCCAGCCCGGAGCCCTGGGCGAGATCCAGCTCACCGACGCCATCGGGAGCATGCTCGAGGGCGGTGACGTGTGGGGCGTGGAGTTCGAGGGCGAGCTCCTCGACGTGGGAACGCCGGCCGGATGGCTGGCGACGAACATGCGCCTCGCCCGAGAGCATCCCGAGTTTCGCAACGCGGTGGCCAGCGCCGGCACGGCGGGTCGGTCGTGAACGCGCTGCGTCGCGAGTGGGGCGCCGTCACCTTCGTGGTCACGATCCTGGTCGGAGCGGTCGCCGTGGCGATCTCCCTGGGGGTTTCCGCCTCCCACGGGACCCCCATTCAATCCGTCCAGCCCTGCCCCTCGTACACGCCCTACGTGGTCACGCCGACGCCGGTGCCGACCGCGACTCCGAAGCCGACGGTGAGCGGGAAGGCATCTCCCACCCCGAGCCCGACCGCCACGCCGACACCGGTGCCGACGCCGCTTGCCACGCCGACCCCGTTCAACCCGCAACTCCAGGGTTGCCCGACGGCGCCGCTGCCGCCGACAGCAGCCCCGACGCCGACGCCGACTCCCACGGCCGTCGGAGCGACTGCGTCACCGACCCCGACCCCCACACCGACGCCCGTTCCCACCACGCCGCCAAACTCCACGCCGCTGCCGACCGGGACCCCGACGCCGACCGCCACCACAGGCTGAGCGCCCCAGGTCAGAGGGCGAAGAGCAACCTGCTCCCGTTCTCGGGGGTGATCGACGAACGCTGCAGCTCGATGTCCACCGAGGGTGGACGGCCGGTGTCGATCACCACGGCGATACGCTCCGAGAGGCGCAGCCCGCCGATGCGGACGCAGTCACGCAGGAACGTGAATGCCATCGGACGCACGAGGTTCCACACGTAGCCGCGCACCGCCTGGGCGGTCTCCGCAGATTCGAGGAGAGTCTCCCCCGACCGCATGCTCCGGTCCTGGAACGCGAGCACACAGACCTCATCGGTGAGCTGCACGGGTGCCGTCCACGAGTACTGGTCATCGTCGGCATGCGAGCCGACGATCCGGTCCTTGTCGCTGAACAGGACGAGCCGTTCGACGAGCAGCTGCATCGGGCCGGCGGGTCCTTCGACGAAGAGGGGGATGTCCCGGAGCGGCTCGCTCCGCTCCTGCGCCGGGTAGCGCGCGGAGAATCCCAGATCCTCGATGCCGCTGAAGGGCGCGGGCACTTTGATGACCAGCTCGTCCATCAACGAGCCTCGCTCAACAGGACGTTCATGTTGCTCATCACGTCAACCCTGCGAACGAATCTAGCACAGGGCTTGCGCGGATCGAGGGCGTGGGGGTGATTGCTACACTCGCGCGACGATGCCGGCACTCGACGACGTTCGAGTCCTCGACCTGACGAGGTTGCTTCCGGGGCCGTTCTGCACCTTGCTGCTCGCTGATTTCGGCGCTGACGTCATCAAGGTCGAGGACACCGCCGGCGGCGACTACATGCGCTGGATGCCGCCACTCGTCGACGAGTACTCGGCCATGTTCCATCCGCTCAACCGCAACAAGCGCTCGCTCGCGATCGACCTCAAGAATCCGTTGGGACGCGAGGCGTTTCTTCGCCTGGCCGGCACGGCCGACGTGGTCGTCGAGAGCTTCCGGCCGGGGGTGATGGACCGTCTCGGCATCGGTTTCGCGGAGCTCCGCGAGGTGAATCCCAGGCTCGTGCTCTGCAGCATCACAGGTTATGGCCAGGATGGACCGTTTCGTGACCGGGCGGGCCACGATCTCAACTACGCGGCGGTCGCGGGCGTGCTCCTGCTCGGCGGCGGCGCGGACCATGCTCCACCGATGCCCGGTCTGCAGGTGGGGGACCTGGGCGGCGGCGCGCTCGATGCGGCGCTCGCGATCATGATCGCGCTTCACAACGTGGCTCGCACCGGCGTCGGTCAGCACTGTGACGTGGCCATGACGGACGGGTTGATCAGCTGGGCCGGTGTCCATGCGTCGCAGCTCTTCGCGTCCGGCGAGGCTCCGGCCCCCGGCGACGGGATGCTGACCGGCAGGTATCCGTGCTACCGGATCTACGCGTGCGCGGATGGATTTCTCGCGGTGGGAGCGCTCGAGCCCAAGTTCTGGCGTGAGTTCGTCGAGGTCATCGGTCTGCCCGAGCTGGCCGAGTGCGGCCTTGTCGACGGTGACGAGGGAGCGCGGGCGATCGAGTCGGTGCAGGCCGTGCTGGGGACGCGGACGCGCGCGCAGTGGGAGGTGGCGTTGGAAAGCCACGACGTCTGCGTCGAGCCGGTGCTCGATGTCGCAGAAACCTTCGAGCATCGTCAGGTGCGCAGCCGGGGCATGCGCCTGGAAGCGGGCGACGGCCGGCCGACCGCGCAGACCGGGTTTCCCATCCGGCTCACGGCAACGCCGGCCGTCTACCGGCGTGCCGCGCCAGGGTATGGCGAGCACACCGAGGAGGTGCTCGCCGAGGCCGGTTACGACGCGGACCAGCTGGTCTCGCTGCGTGCCGCGGGGGTGATCAGGTGAGTGAGGCCGCGCAGGCTCCGCGACACGCACCGCGCACGTCGCGCAGCGCCCAGACTCGCGAGCGGATCATCGCCGCGGCGACCGAGGTGTTCGCGCGCTCCGGATTCCACGGGGCAAAGGTTGCCGACATCGCCGAGCAGGCAGGGATCGCGTACGGCCTCGTCTATCACTACTTTCACAACAAGGAGGACATCCTCGCCGCGATCTTCACGGAACGCTGGGCGCAATACGTCACCTACCTCCATGAGGTCGGCGGTCTGGACATCGGCTTTCGCGAGCAGATGCGCCGGCTGGTGCACTTCTGGGTCGAGGTGTACCGCCGCGAGCCCGATCTGATGACCGTGATGATCAACGAGGTGACGCGCTCGTACGAGTTTCTCGAGTCACACGACATCGGCACCGTGATGGTCGCGTTCGAGGCCATCGAGCAGATCATCCGCAAGGCTCGCGACCGCGGCGAGGTCGGCGCCGGTGTCGATCCACAGCTCGCGAGCTATGTCGTCTTCGGCGCTGCCGAGATGGTGCTCACCGGCTACGTGATGGGCACGCTGCGGCGCGGCGACGCCGCCGCGTTTGCCGGCGACGAGGCGCAGATGCTCGAGGTGATCCTCGACGGGCTCACACCGCGCGCCGGTCTGTAACCGCGGCCTCCCACCAGACGTCGACCGCCCGGGCGGTCGCGTCCAGGGAGGCGCCGTTGTCGATGATCCACGTCGCACGGGCGCGCTTGTCGTCGATTGGGATTTGGGCGGCGAGGCGTTGCAGCGCGGCGGCCGCATCGAGTCCGTTGCGCTCGCGAAGCCGCTCGAGCTGCACCTCGGGTGACGCATAGACGAGTAGCACACCCTCGAACAGGGACTCCCGCGAATTCTCGAACAGCAATGGGATGTCGACTGCGACCAGCGGCGCGGGTCCGGCGAGCGCTGCGGCGATGCGCTCGCCGATCAGCTCGGTGATCCTCGGGTGGGTGATGCGCTCGAGCTCGCGGCGGGCCTCCGGATCGGCGAAGACGATCTCGCCGAGCCGGGGACGATCGAGGCTGCCGTCAGGCCGGATCAGCTCCGATCCGAATCGTGCCGCCACGGCTGCAAGTGCCGGCGCACCGGGGCGGACCGCCTCACGGGCGAGCTCGTCCGCGTCGATGACGGCCGCACCGTGAGCGGCCAGCATGCGATCGACGGTGCTCTTGCCGGTCGCGATGCCTCCGGTGACGCCGATCAGCCGCATGGTCGTCGACCGTACTCCTGCCGTCGCGCGGTCGGCAGCGAGATCAGCTCGTCGTGGACGCCGCGCACGCGGCGCCTGCTGCCCATGACGCATCGCCATGGAGATACAGCAGCATGCCGTGGTCATCGGCGATCTGCGTCCACCCGGGTGTCGCATTCAGCTCATCGGTGAGCGCGCCCTTCGAGTAGAGGACCGCGGTGGTGCCGCTGGACACCAGCAACTGCAGTGCCGTGGGCGTGCTGGTGACACCTGCCGCGATGCGACGGTAGTCATTGAAGACCGCCGTACCGAGCGAGATCGATTCCCCATACTCGTACACCGAAGCCCGCGGCCAGAGTCGATAGACGACATAGCCGCCCGTCCCGTATGCGGTGAAGACGCGTTGTAGCGTCGGGCTGCGTGCCAGCAGCGCTGTCGCGCAGGCGGGGTACGCAGTTGCGATCCCCTCCGCGGACGCGCTCTGGGCGACCCGCGTGCCGACGACGCCGACGCCGAGCACGCCAACAGCAACCAACGCCATTCCCACCAGCGGCGCCGCGGGCCCTGTCCGGCGCGCATCGCGCCCGGCTGCGCCACGCGTCTGCAGCGACCGCGCCACCGCGGCAGCCATGGCCATCCACGGCGGGATCATCACCGCGACGCAGATCGCGGTGTTGCGAACGGACATCAGTGCGAGCCCGCCTCCGACGGCCGCCAGTGCGAAATCTCGGGGGTCGAAATGGCGGCGCAGCGACGGACGGGCAAGCACGGTGACGGTCAGCGCGGCGAATGTGACCAGCAGCGTCAGGAGCACCCACATCGTCGGGTCGCCGAAGTTCGGCGACTGCCACTCGATGATGCCCTTTTGCCGCTCCGTCGCTCCGGTGGTCGCGGCGAAGATGAAGAGCCCCGGCCCGTACGGATTGACGCATGCGGCAAGTGCCGACGCGCAGACCGCGATTCCGAGCCGCGCGATTCGCTGCCCCGATGCGACGGTGCCGATCGACCACCGCCGTTTCACCGCCTCGGCGACGACCACGATCGCGAGCAGGCCGATGCCGGCGATGAAACCCGCGTGCAGGTTGGCCCAGATGAGGAACAGCGGAGGCAGCAACCAGAGGCGCCGTCCTCCGGAACGCAGGTACGACTCGGCGATCCAGAGCGTCCAGCACACGAGCGCGAAGGTGAAGACCTGTGGACGGGTGCCGAGCACCGGCTCGGCGGTGCGCGCACCCAGCGCCAGCCCGATCGCGAGCACCAGCGGCCCGGCGCCGCGGAGGCGCCCGCGGAGCAGCGTCGCTCCCATGGCGCTCCAGGCGACGACTCCCATGAGGATGGTCACCAGCACCAGGCCACCGGCCGCCGCGACTGCGGCGAAGATCGTCTCGGACAGCCATTCGTGGGCCACCAGCGGATTGCCGAACGCCGTGTAGGCGAAGAGTTCGCCTGCCGGAATCTGATGGTGAGCGATGATCCAATCGCCGAGCCGGATGTGCCACCAGACATCCGGGTCGCTGATCGCATCGAGCCCGGCGCCCGCGGTGAGGATGAGCACGGCGGCCAGCAGCGCGTTGCGCGGATTCGACAACCACGCGACCAGACGTCGATGGGGAGGGGATACCTCGGGCGCGGTCGCAGGTGGAACGGCGCGGATCAGCGTGGCCATGCGAGCGCAGCGTAGGTGCCGCGATCGCGGGAAAACCGGTCGCGGCCGGCTGGCGACAGATTCGTATACTCCACGCGATGGCCACCGAGACGAGGTCTCCCAAGCGCCGGCAGACGTCAGCGAGCACCGGTTCGCGGCGAGCCCCGGCCCCGGCCCCGGTCTCTACGGGCCGCACGATCTCGTGGCGTCACTGCCTGATCGGCCTCTTCGTCGGTGAAATTGCCCTCCTGGTCCTCAGCAACGTCGGGCTGATCGCGACCAACGCGGCGTTCGGCTCACCGGCCAGCATCGACGGCGGCGTTGTCGGCGTGTCGACGCTCCTCGCCGTGATCTTCGGGGGCTGGCTCGCCGCCAGGCTTGCCGGCCGCTTCGGGCTCTACCAGGGCATCGTGGTCGCGATCGGCTTCATCGCCGTGGGCGCGATCTACACCTTCTTTCAGGAGTCATCGATCATCGCGTCGTCGCTGGCGACCAACAGCCATCACCTGATCGACCTCGGGCCGATGGACCTGGGCAACCTGTTCAGTGGCGACATGCTCGCACTGTTCGGTGGTTCGGTCGGCGGCCTGCTCTCAGGAAAGCGCTAGAGCAGCGATACCCGCCGAGCGCACCGTGCGCCTCGACAGGTCTGCGGGTCAGACCCCGACAGCCCCTGCCTGTGCAGGCTGGCCCGAGACCGGAACCTCGCGATACGACTGGCCGATGAGATCGACCCGGCCCAACGACTGGGCGAACTCCAGGCACGCGGCGCGCGTGAACCGAAGGTGCTTACCGGGTGTGTGCCAGGCGCGCAAGTGACCCTGAGCGACGGCGCGACGTAGCGTCGAACGGGACACTCCGCAGAGTGCCGCGGCTTCGCCAGTTGTGAGGATCTCTTCCTCGCGCTCTGCCAATTCCTCCTCCTCCAGACCGTCATCGTATAAAGACCCGGGCACGGATCTCAAGGTGCAGTTATACAACGCTTTGGCGAGGTCGTGCGGATCATCCTGTCGGGTGATGCTGAGAGCGTATCCGGCGACCGTATACTCCAGTCGAGGTCAACTCACTCACCAGCCCGGTTGAGAAAGGCGCGAGGATCAGCATGAACGTCGATGTCCAGGCAATGGCACGGCGTCTGCAGGAGAGCCTCGGGACGGTCATCGTTGGGAAGGAAGCGGAGATCGAACTCTGCATCGTGGGGCTTCTGTGCCGCGGCCACCTTCTGATCGAGGACGTCCCCGGCACCGGTAAGACGCTCCTCGCCAAGGCGCTCGCCCGCAGCAGCGGGTGCAGCTTCGAGCGAGTGCAGTTCACCCCCGACCTGCTCCCCGGGGACGTCACCGGAGTCAGCGTGTACAACCCGCAGGCGCAGACCTTCGAGTTCCGCCGAGGGCCGATCTTCGCCCAGGTGCTGCTTGCGGATGAGATCAATCGAGCAACCCCGAAGACCCAGTCGGCGCTGCTCGAGGCGATGGAGGAGTGGCAGGTCACCGTGGACGGCACCAGCCACCCCCTGCCGGATCCATTCATGGTGCTGGCGACCCAGAATCCCATCGAGCTCGGCGGCACCTTCCCACTCCCCGAGGCGCAGGTGGATCGCTTCCTGCTCAAGCTGCGCCTCGGATACCTCCCGGCAGACGAGGAGGTCGCCATGTTGGATCGGTTCCAGTCGGGAAGCCCGCTCGCGTCGCTCGAGCCGGTCACCAACGCCGCCGAGATCAAGGCTGCCCAGGACGTGTGTCGCGACATCTATTGCGACGCCACGCTCAAGGAGTACTGCGTCCGCATCGTGCGCCGGACGCGCGAGCATCGCGACGTGTCGCTCGGCTCGTCGCCTCGCGGCACCCTTGGGCTGCTCCATGCAGGTCAGGCCAGGGCGGCGCTCGCCGGCCGCGACTTCGTGCTGCCGGACGACATCAAGGAGATCGCCCCGAATGTGCTCGAACATCGGGTGATGCTCCGCCCGAATGCCGAGCTGCGCGGCCTCACCGCCACCGCAGTGTTGGAGGAGGTGCTGGCGACGGAGTCGGTGCCCATGACGGGCCGGCGCCTGGCGTGACCGGTATCGCGGCCTGCGCCCCGAGCGCGCCGTGACCGCGCGCGTGCCGCTGATCGCCTGTGTGGCGGTCCTCGCCTTCTTCGCCGGGATCACCGGCGTCCGTCTTGCGTACACGTTGGCGTACGTGCTCATCCTGCTCCTGGCCGTCGCCTACGTCTGGTCGCGGCTCCTCGCCCGCAAGCTCCGGGTCATCCGGGAGTCGCCACAGGGGTCCTTCATGATGGGTGAGCCGTTCGAGGAGACATTCACCGTCAAGAACGAGAGCGGACTGCGGCTTCCTTACTGCGAAGTTCGTGACGGCACCAAGCTTCCCGGGTACGCGCCGGGGCGAGCCTTCGCGCTCGCCGCCGGGGGCAGCGTCACCTGGACGGCGCGCGGCATGTTCACCCTGCGGGGCGTGCATCACTTCGGCCCGCTCGAGGCTCGCCTCGGCGATCCCTTCGGGCTGTTCCCGCGCCGCGTCAGGGTGGCCCCGGAGAATGAGGTCATCGTCTACCCGGCGATTCACGCGCTCCTGCACAGCGTGCCGCAGTGGAGCGGCAACGGCGTGGCGGAAGCGCAGCGCGGGCAGGCGGTGGATGTGCCCCCCGACGTTTCGACCATCCGCGACTACGCAGCCACCGACGGTCTGAGCCGGATCCACTGGGCGTCGACGGCACGCACCGGCCGGCTGATCAGCCGCACCTTCGACACCGGGCAGAGCGCGGACCTGCTCGTCGTCCTCGACCTCCAGCGCGGCATCCACGCGGGAAGTGGCATCGAGTCATCGCTCGAGTACGCCGTCGCGATCACGGCGTCGGTGGTGCACGGTGCGATCCGGCGCGGTCAGGCCGTCGGCCTGGTCACCAACTCTCGTGGCGGAACGAGCTTCGGAGCCGGACGCGGGGAGGTGCAGCGCCTCAGGCTTCTCGACTTCCTTGCGCTGGCGACCGACGACGGCGGGCGTACCCTTGCCGAAACCATCAGCAAGCATGGCGATGGCTGGCGGGGGCGCGGCGGCATGGTGGTCATCACCCCCAACCGCTCGAGCGACTGGGTCGAAGCGCTGGTCGACAGTGCCACCCGCGGCCAGCGCCATCTCTGCATCTTCGTGGAGCCCACGTCATTCGGCGCCAAGGGCCCGGCACTGCGGATCCCGGCGGCGTGGCGTCTCGCGCTCGACTGGTGGGTCGTGCGTCGCGGCGATGTTCTCGGGTCCGGCGAACGCAGCTCGGCGACCGGCTGACCGCGTGGACGCATACGTCGACCGCACCATCCAACTGCCCGGCGCCGCCCCGGGACCGGCCGCGCGGGTTCGGAATTACAGATTTGAGATCACCGCGGTCACCTGCGTCGCGCTGATCGCCACCACTGCGTGGGCGGTCCTGGCCGCGGGCTGGGTGCACGGAGGCGGCGGCGCGATCGTCGTCGCGGTCACCTCGGTCATCGAAGCGGCGCTCCTCGCTCAGGCTCGCGCACCGCGCATTGCCGCGGCCATCGCCGGGCCATTTCTCGGTCTGGCGGCGATCGTGCCGACAACCCTCGCCGCCATGCCGCCGGCCACCGGCCAGACGGCCGGAGCCATCGCCGGGCGTTACCTCAGCGCGCTCGTCACCGGTCTGGGATCGACGCAGGACTGGGACTTCACGGTCGGGCTGTGCGCCATCCTCTTCATCTGCGGGTACTGGCTCGGATGGATGGCGCTGCGCGAGCATCGCGGCGTGCTCGCGGTGATCCCGATCTTCTCGGTTCTCGCCACAAATGTCGTCAACGCGGCGAATCCCGACCCGATCGCGCTCCCCGAGACGATCGCCGTGGTGCTCGCGATCGCGGTGGTCGCCGCCGCGTACCTCGGGTCGCTCGGCGATCGCTGGGCGGCGTCGCGTGTCACCGCACTCGAGGGTCTGGGCTGGCGCTTCGGCAGCAGCGCCGCCGGGGTGGCGGTGGCCCTGACCATCGTCGCGCTGCTGCTGCCGCCGGTGTCCACCACCGACATCTCGGCAAAGCTCTTCCCGCACGGATTCAGCTTCGGCGCCAGCGGAAAAGGCGGTGGCGGCGTCGGCGGTGGTGTCAACACCATCGGCTTCAACCCGTCGGTCACCCTCGGTGGCCCGCTGGTCAGCCATCCACTCCCCGTCCTGAGCTACGTCGACAACACCACGGCTCCGGTGTATCTGCGCATTGCCAATGACACGCTGTTCGATAGGGGAAGCTGGTTTCCGCAGGGAGGGAGCCCCGACGTCAGCACCGACCTGTGGAACCGGGTCGGTTACGCGAGCGGCCAGCTGCCCCGGGACACGACCCCCGCGGACGGGGGTATCGGCCAGGGCGAGCCGACCGTGACCGCAACGCTGACGCTGCAGGCCAATGCGACCGGTGTCACGCCGCTCGTTCCGTTCACCGGCGATCCGGAGTCGGCGAGCGTGCCAGGCATCGCAACTGGAAGCGTCGCGACTCCCGGGTCGAGCAGCCTGCTCACGGTCGACGAAGTGCAGCTTGCCCACCAGATCGCCGCGGGAACGCAATTCCAGACGAGCGCCTACGTCTCGGCAGCCACCGCGGCGCAGCTGCGCACGGCCGGTACCAACTACCCGAGCTGGACGACTCAGTTCACGGAGATGCAGGACGACTCCAGCCAGGGGGTCGGGACGATCAGCAGCATCGCGCGGCAGTGGACTGCGGGACTGACGAATCCCTACGACGAGGCCGCCGCCATCGAGCAGCACCTGCGCGACCCGCAACTCTTCCAGTACACGCTCAACCCGCCGGCCGACCCCGATCCCAACACCTGGCCGGTCGTGTACTTCCTCACCACGAGCGGCAAGGGCTACTGCCAGTACTTCGCCTCGGCGATGGGATCGATGCTTCGAGCCCTCAACATTCCCACCCGCCTGGTGAGCGGATACGGCCCGGGAACGACGCGGAGCCAGACGGGGCGCTCCGGCGACCGAACCCAGGATGTGACGACGAGCGATGCGCACAGCTGGGTCGAGGCGTACTTCCCCGGCTACGGATGGATCCCCTTCGAACCGACGCCCCCCTCCACCCAGGGCAACTACCAACCGTTCACACGGGGACAGCCCGGCAGCAGCGGTCCGCTCCCCACGCCGGGCCCAACCGCCAAGCCCGTGCCGACGGTCAAGCCGGGCAACAGCGGCGGGAACAACCAGCAGGTCGGACTCACACCCAAGGCCCATGCATCGGTGCCGGCGGCTGTCGTCATCTCGCTCGCCGTGCTCGCCGGCATCGTCCTCGTGATCGTCGCGGCGCTGCTCTGGTTGCTGCTGCCGCGCTCGCTGTCCGGCACATGGAAACGGGTGGAGACGCTCGGTGTGCTCTCGGGGGTGGACCGTCGAAAATCCGAGACCCACCGGGCGTTCGCGGCGCGGCTCGCTCGAGCCCGACCGCGCGCCGAGTCGGCGCTCGGCGAGCTTGCGAGCCTGACCGCGAGGGCCGAGTTCAGCGCATCAGGCGCTTCTGCGCCAGAGCGGGCGCGGGCGCTTCGCACGTGGCGGCGTGCGCTCTTCGAGGCTACCCTCCGGCCGAAACGATCTCCAGGCTGAGCATGTCGTGCGCGATCAGCGCGCCCGGAAGCGTGCGCCGCTCGCTGAGGTGGCTGAGCAGAAACCGCGTGCTCGGATGCTCGGCCATGAGGGTCTCGACATCGTCCCGCCACAGGTGGCCGCCCGGTTCCGGACCATCCCAGCCGGTGCACTCGCAGACGTAGAGATCGCACCCCGCGATCGAGCGGCGCAGGCCACCGCACAGCTCACTGTCTCCGGAGAAACCGACCGAAGCGCCGTCCGCGTCGGTCACGCGATATGCGAGCGACGGACCGGTGCTGTGCACCACCGCATGGCTCTGCACGCGATAGCCGGCAATGTCGATATCACTGCCATCCTGGAGCACCACATACTCGGGCGCCACATTCGCTTCGACGTCCTGCCGGATGTGCGACCCGTAGCCCACGCTGAGCAGACGGTTGACGTACTCCCGCGTTCCGACCGGACCGGCGATCACCAGCGTGCCCGGGGCCACGGGTTGCGCGAATGCACGGGCCCCGAGAACAGTTGGGAGCGTGAAGCAATGGTCGGCGTGGAAGTGCGTCAGCAGGACCAGCCGGATGGCATCGACCGAGGTGGCTGCGCGGCGCACCAACGCGGGGACCGGCGCGCCGCAGTCGACCAGGACGCGGCCGTCGACGAGGTAGCCGGCGTTGCACCCGCAGGTGCTGAAGGCGCTGCCGCTGCCGAGGACGGTGAGCCGCATGGCACAAGGTTAGCCGTCGCCGTGCGGTGGTATTAAGCGAGCGTGCGATTGGATCGGTTCACCGAGCGTTCCCAGGAAGCGTTGACGGCCGCCCAGCAGGCGGCCCAGCAACTGCAGCATCCGGCGGTCGAGCCGGAGCATCTCCTGCTTGCCCTCCTCGAGCAGGAGGACGGGCTCGTGCCCGCGCTCCTGCGCCGCCTTGAGGTTGCGCCCGAGCCGCTCGCAGCGCGACTGCACGCGAGCCTCGAGAACCGCCCGAAGCAGGTCGGGGTCAGCGATCCGAGCGTCGGCAACGCGCTGCGAACGGTGTTGATGACGGCGTTCGACGAGATGAGCCGGCTCAAGGATGAGTACGTGTCGACCGAGCACCTGCTCCTCGCGCTCTGCGCGAAGCCGGAAGGCGAGGCCGGGCGGCTGCTGCAGCAGGCAGGCGTCACGCCCGATCGCGTGTACGCGACTCTCGAGGCCGTGCGTGGCTCGCAACGCGTCACCGACGCAAACCCCGAAGCCAAGTACCAGGCCCTCGAGAAGTACGGACGTGACCTGACCGAAGCCGCGCGACGCGGCAAGCTCGATCCGGTGATCGGACGGGATGACGAGATTCGCCGGGTCATCCAGGTGCTCTCGCGCAGGACCAAGAACAACCCGGTGCTCATCGGCGAGCCGGGCGTCGGGAAGACCGCAATCGCTGAAGGGCTTGCCCAGCGGGTCGCATCCGGCGACGTGCCCGAGGGCCTGAAGGACAAGCGCGTGATCGCACTCGACCTCGGCGCGATGGTCGCGGGCAGCAAGTATCGCGGCGAGTTCGAGGACCGGCTCAAGGCCGTGCTCCGCGAGGTCACGTCGTCGGACGGCGCGGTCATCCTCTTCATCGACGAGTTGCACACGCTGGTGGGCGCCGGCGCCGCCGAGGGCGCCATGGACGCCGGCAACATGCTCAAGCCGGCACTTGCGCGTGGCGAGCTGCGCTGCATCGGCGCGACCACCCTCGATGAGTACCGCAAACACATCGAGAAAGACGCAGCGCTGGAGCGGCGCTTTCAGCCGATCGTCGTGGACCAGCCGTCGGTCGAGGACACGATCAGCATCCTCCGGGGTCTCAAGGAGAAGTACGAGGTGCACCACGGCGTGCGCATCACGGACGCCGCGATCGTCGCCGCGGCGGTGCTGAGCAATCGCTATATCACCGAGCGCTTCCTGCCCGACAAGGCGATCGACCTCATCGACGAAGCCGCTTCCAAGCTGCGCATCGAGATCGACTCCCTGCCGACCGAACTCGACGTCGTGGAACGCGAGGTGCGCCAGCTCGAAATCGAACGTGAAGCGCTGCGCAAGGAATCCGATCGGGCCTCGAAGGATCGCCTCGAGCGCCTCGAGCGCGAGCTCGCCGACCTGCAGGAGCGCGGTCGCGGCCTGCGCACGCGCTGGGAGCAGGAGAAAGGCGCACTTGCGGCCATCCGCCAGATCAAGGAGCGGATGGAGCAGGTCCGCCACGACGCCGACCGCGCGGAGCAGATGAGTGACTTCGGCCGTGCTGCCGAGTTGCGCTACGGGCAGCTGAACGAGTTGCAGCGCGCCCTCGAGCAGGAGCAGGCGCGGCTCGTCGAGATGCAGGGTGACCACCCGCTGCTCAAGGAAGAGGTCGGCGAGGAGGACGTGGCCACAGTCGTCTCGCGCTGGTCCGGTGTGCCGCTCAACAAGATGCTCGAAGGCGAGATGCAGAAATTGCTCCGGATCGAGCAGGACCTGCACAGCAGGGTTGTCGGCCAGGACGACGCGATCAGCGCCGTCGCCAACGCGGTCCGCCGTGGACGCGCCGGCCTCGCAGATCCCAACCGCCCCATCGGCTCGTTCATCTTCCTCGGCCCCACCGGCGTCGGCAAGACGGAACTGGCGCGGGCACTCGCCGAACTGCTCTTCGACGACGAGCGCTCGATGATCCGCCTCGACATGAGCGAATACATGGAAAAGCACACGGTGTCGCGACTCGTGGGCGCTCCTCCCGGATACGTCGGCTACGAGGAGGGCGGGCAGCTCACCGAAGCCGTGCGGCGCAGGCCGTACAGCGTGCTCCTCCTCGACGAGATCGAGAAGGCGCACCCGGACGTTTTCAACGTGCTCCTGCAACTCCTCGAGGACGGGCGCCTCACCGACGGCCAGGGCCGAACGGTCGACTTCCGCAACTGCGTCGTGATCATGACGAGCAACATCGGCTCGCAACTCATCGCCGAAGTGCCGCCTGAGGCCGACGCGGCCGTCTGGGAGCGCGTCCGAGACGGCGTTCTCGCCGAGCTCCGCGGGAACTTCCGTCCCGAGTTCCTCAACCGGGTGGATGATGTGATCCTCTTCTCGAGGCTCGACCGCACCCAGCTGCGCCAGATCGTCGACATCCAGCTCCGTGGCGTGCGCGACAGGCTCGCCGCTCGCAAGCTCACGCTCCACACCAGCGAGAGGGCGATCGACGCCCTGGCGGCCGAGGGCTACGACCCGACGTACGGTGCGCGCCCGCTCAAGCGGGTGATCCAGCGCAGGCTGCAGGACCCGATCGCCATGGCGATCCTCGAAGGCAGGTTCAACGAAGGCGACACCGTCGAAGTTGACGCCAAGGATGGCCAGATCACGATCGGCCGGGTCGAGCCGAGTACCGCGGCCGTGATCGCCGAGACTGCCGGCGTCTGATCGCCGTCAGGCACGCGCCGGCGCAGCCCTCGCGGCGAGCACCGACCCGCACAGGATCAGCACGAACCCGACCGCGATCCCGCCGGTCAGTCGCTCATGGAGCAAGAGCACGCCGAGCGTCACCGCGACGGCGGGATTGACATACGTGATGACGGTGGCGCGCACAGGACCGATCTCGCTGATGAGTGCGAAGAAGATGAGGAATGCGAGCGCCGTGCAGACGACTCCGAGCGCCACCACCGCGGCGATCACCTGCCCCGAGGGCCATGCGTGGGGCAGCTGGAGGATGGCTGCCGGCGCGTAGGCGAGCGCCGCCAGCAAGAGTGAGCTCGCGATCACGCCGAGTGCGGGAAGGTCGCTCAACTTCCTGTTGATGATGTAGGGACCGGTCGCGTAGCAGATTGCGACCACGAGGACCTCGGCGATCGCACCGAAGGTGGACGCTGAGACGTCGAAGCCGACCAGCACGCCGACTCCCACGAGACCGACGACGAGGCCGAGGATGCGGCGCCACCCGTGGTGCTCGCCACTGTGAGTCAGCAGTCCGATGACCACACCGATGAGAGGGACCGTCGAAACGAGCAACCCCGAGAGTGAGCTGGAGATGCGCAACTCGGCGTCGGAGAGGAGGATCCACGGGACCCCCATCTCGATGATGGTGTACGCAAGGATCCATCCCCAGCGTCCGAGGAGGGGGCGGACGTCGACGCGAGTGAGCGCGATCGGGACGAGCAGCACGGCCCCGAGTGCGAGCCGGACGAACACCACGTCGACCGGGCCGAGGCCTTCGAGCGAGACTTTGATGAGCAGGTAAGGGATCCCCCAGATCACGCACATCGCCACGAAGAGCGCCAGGCCGCGTCTGCTCACGGCGTGATCTTCTACGCTGTGCAGCCCCCCATGACTCACCCGGCCCCGACCCGCACGCCGAGCCCGCTGCTGCTCACGATCTCCTCGCTCTTCGTCGCGACCCTGGTGGCGTCGAACATCCTCGCCGTCAAGATCGCCGCGGTCGGGCCGTTCTCGGTACCCGCCGCGATCGTGATCTTCCCGCTCGCGTATCTCTTCGGCGACGTCCTCACCGAGGTCTGGGGATACCGCGTCGCGCGCGCCGTGATCTGGACCGGGTTCCTCGCCAACATCGTGGTCGTCCTGTTCATCGCGGCCGCGATCGCGATTCCGGCCGATCCGCATTTCACCGACCAGGCCGCGTATGCGCGCGTGCTCGGCGAGAGTCCGCGTCTCGTGCTCGCGTCGTTGACCGCGTACCTGCTCGGAGAGTTCCTCAACGCATTCGTGCTGGCTCGGCTGAAGGTCGCGACCAACGGCCGCTTCCTCTGGGTGCGCACCATCGGGTCCACGCTGGTTGGCCAGGGGGTCGACAGCGCAGTGTTCATCACGCTCGCCTTTGCCGGCATCCAACCGTGGTCGGTATTGCTCGTGATCATCCGCGACGTGTGGATCGTGAAGGTGTTCTACGAGGTCATCGCCACGCCGATCACGTATGCACTGGTCATCGGGCTCAAGCGCATCGAGGGAGTCGACGCGTACGACCGCGACACGAAGTTCGCGCCGATTCCGCTCGCCTCGCTACGCGCGCGGCTGCGAGGCGCCGAGCAATGAGCGAGGAGCTATACGGGACTCGCGCGATCCGCGAAGCCACGCTCATTGCCTTCGACAACCGAACCCCGGAGCGCGATTACACGATCCAATTCACGATCCCGGAATTCACGTGCCTCTGCCCGATATCGGGGTTTCCGGACTTCGCGACGCTGCACATCCGCTACGTGCCGGGTCCACGATGCGTGGAGTTGAAATCGTTGAAGCTGTACATCAACGGGTACCGCGATCGGAACGTCTACCACGAAGACGTCGTCAACGTCGTCCTCGGCGACCTGCACGCACTCCTCGAGCCCCGCTACTGCGAAGTGGTCGGAGACTTCAACGTGCGCGGCAACATCAAGACCGTCGTCCGGGCCCACCATCGCCAGGAGGACTGGCGCGGAGCAGTCGACCCCTGGTGGCCTCCGCCAGGACCGACACCACCGGCCCCCTAGCGGCAGCGGCGCCACCCGAGACCCAGCTCCAGCCGTTGCGCCATCGGCTCGCGCCATATGTCGCCTGCAGTACCCCGTTTCCACCGGATCCGGGGCATACTGCACGCCAGGTCACGGCACCGCGCCGATTCAAGCATCCGTTCTTCTCCACATCCCAGCACCTGATTTCGATGGCCACACACACGCTTCCCGACGGCTGGTCGCTTCTCGCCGCGCGCCCGCGCGAGGAGTTGCATCAGGCACTCCTCACGAGCGCATGTGCGCGCACGTTCGAGGACATCCCGATCGACTGGTGGGATGAGGACGCGGACGTCTGGCGTCCGACATCGATCGTTCGTCTCATGGGTGGGGTCTGGGACGTGGGCCGCGATGTCGAGGTGCTCGTCCCGGACGGAGGGGCGATCTCGCTGGCCCACGTGAGCATCGCCCGGGTGCGGCTCTCCAAGCTGCTCACCGCCGGGGTCTCTCGATACTGGGTGGCTCGGTATCAGAAGCTGCTCGTTCTGCGGCTGATCGAGCAGGCCGCAGTGCTCGGCTGCGAGCCGGACCCACTGCGACGTCTCGCGGGACGGATCCGCCATCAGGAGGCACTCAGCCATGACGTCTGGGCGACCGCCTATCTCATGGGAGCTCGGGATGGAGTCGAGTACGCCCCCGAGGGTCCGCCGGCGACCGATGACAACGGGTGGGAACCCGCCGACGCGGGCGATCCGGCGGCGATCATCCACGCCGCGGTCCGCGTGCTTGCCGCCGATCTCCTGCGCCTCGACGGGGCACTCGAGGAAGCAGGTGCCACCGCAGATGAGCGTGCGGCGCACCCGCTGCTGGTCGCGATCACATCGCTGCTGCTGCGGTCTCCGGCCACGCCGATGATCAGCCCAGCGGGATCCGACTCTCGCCTGGCCTGAGCAGTACTCGCACTGCCGCATCGTCGCGGCACTCCTCGCGAATTCGGAGCCAGAGCCGGTCGCCGTCGATCTCGAAGCCATCCCCGGAGGGTGCGAGCACCGCCACCACCTGCGGGTCGATGGCGCCGACGCCGTCGAAGTCCGGAGCGGGCTGGGTGATACCGAAGGCCTTGCTCAGCTCGAGCATGCGCCGCGTCCAGACGGCGATCGGGACGCGCGGCATCGGCGCCCCGAGCAGGGTTGCCAGCACCAGCGCCAGACCGCCGATGGTCGATCGCGCGGGCTCATCGAGGTGATCAGAGAGGGCTCGCTCGTGGATGAGACCAGTGACCACGTCGCGAGCCCTGACGGTCGAGTCGTCCGGCGGTACCGCGACCCACAGGGCTCGGACTCCAGCCCGGGCACTGAAGCCCGATTCCGCGACGATCCCCCCGCGAGCGGTCATCGCCGCAGCTTGGATCGCCGCGAGTCTCGATCCCGGCGCCGGGGTGCTCCCCGGGGCCAGACCGGTCTCCTCATCCCAGCCCCGGGTCGCGCGAACCACGCGCCCGTCACCCAGCGCCGCAAGGGGGAGCGCGAGGCGGCGGATGCCGAGCTCGAGCGTCGCTGCGAGGGTTCCGTCACCACAGGAACGGGGCGGGTACACGGTGCCACCGATGGCGTCAGCCGCGATCCGCGCGAAGCCGAGGCCCCACCGCTCGCGGTCCGCACGTCGCCGCGCGGTCGCGATTCTGGGAGCCGCGCCCGCGTGGCGCCAGACGACGCGAAACGTCGTGCGGTCAACCTCGAGGCGGACAGCCTCGGCGGCGTCATGACGCTCGGCGTTGGCGGCGAACTGGACGAGGACCAGTGCCGCACCCTCGGGACCGAGTACCGGGCGAGCGGGTCCAGCCACCGATTCGACGGCGAGGGCGGTCCGCGCCGTGATGCCCGCACGCGCAAGGTCGATGACGTCGTCCGTCGTACCCCAGCCGCCCGGTTCGCGACCGGCCACCAGTCGCAGTGAGCCTCCGAGCATGCGCACGCGCTGCGCTTGGGCGCCGCTCAGGGCGAGCGCCGCATGGTCGATGGCGTCGAGCAGCCGGCTCAGCACCGCATCGCATTGCGCCGATGCGGGCTGGGTTCTCACCACCAGGCGGACGCTGCGCACCGGGTAGGAGACGGCTCCCGGCCCCATGCCGTCCCACTCCGGGGTGCGCGCGATGACCGCTCCCGAAGCGTCGACCAGCGCCGCCGGCAGGGGCAGCTCCGCGATCTCGGCGAGGCTGAGATTCACGCGTCGTTTTCGGGAGCGGCCCCCTCGCTCACCGTCACGCTGAGCCGGTACTTGCGGTTGCCGTGGCTCACGAGCCGGACCGCGGAGCTGTGGCTCTGCAGCCATTCACCGAAGCGACGAACCGCTTTGGTGGCGGTGTCCGAATGAAACGTCACGACATCGGGGTGGTGCACCACCAGGCGAATCGCCTCGCGGTGGTGATGCTGATCGAGTGTCGGCAGGTGCACCACGACCGTTCCGTCGTGAATGCGGAGGTCGCCGACGGTGCGGTCGAGCATCCGGTCGATTCGTTCGAGCAACGATGCATCGCCGTCGCGCTTGTCGTGGAGCAGCGCGCTCGGGTGCGAGCGCTGAATCTGGCTTCGGACATTGAACGCATCGATGTTCTGCGAGTACACGATCACCGGGCACTCGCGAAGCTCGCGGGCGAGACGCGAAAGCACGTCGCCACTGCTCGCACTCCGGTCCGGGGCCTTGCCGAGATCCCAGTCGATGATTGCCAGGACCGGGCGGCTCGAGTAGCGGTTGTTCTCGAGCAGCGACAGCGCGCGCGCTGCGCTGCGAGCGCCGAGCGGATGAAATCGTTTGCGGGTGAAGTGACCCTGCAGCTCCTCGAGCGTCTCGGCGTCGTCCTCGAGGATCAGCACCTCAGGATTCGCTCTCATTGCCGGACCAGCGTTGACGAGGGAACCAGCGCCATGCGGGCGTCACGGTCGCGCTCCGGTGTCCAGCCGGCGTCGTGCCGGGCGAGTGCCTCGGCGACGGCACGGAAGGCGCGCGTGGGAAGCGCAAACCCATCGGGGTACGCTGCTACCAGCGACTCGAGCGTCGCACCGCGCAGCAGGGTGCCGTCGCGAAGCTCGACGCCGCTTCCCGGCGCGAGACGCATGCCGCCGACGTTCGCATCGCACGCACGTCTGACCGCCTCGAGCAGGGCTGCCGGGCGGGTGAAGACACGGGCGTGAGATGGGAGCCCGTCGGGCGCTGCACCCAGCCAGAAGATGAGCACCGGACGCGCGCGCAGGATTGTCGCGAGTGCCGGGGTCACGGACACTGTGCTGCCGACGACCATCCAGGGCCAGGGAAGGCAGGCTCCGGCGATCGCCGCAGCGTCGTCGGTGCGAGCGTCGCGAATGACGGCCATGCCTCGTGGCGCTGTGTCGTGCACCGCCACGGCGAGCTCGCCGTCGACGGTCACCACGAGGATCGCCCGGCTGCGATCCGGGGCGCGCACGCCCAGCATCCGCGCAGCATCGGTGACCCCCACGAGACATCCCTCCCCGCCATGGCCCGCGAGTGGACGGAAAGGTCCGTGCCCGTGGGCGGCCTCATCCAGTGTAGGGGTGACGGGGGTAGGGCGGGCCAGCCATGCGGACACGGACACCCCGTAACCATCGGCGCCCCGGGCGGACGGCGCGCGGACGACACGATGGCCCGTGACGTGGCAGACTGAGCGCGGTATGTCGACCTCAGACGCCGGGGAGCCAGCCGCCGAAGCGGTCCGGCTGGCACTCACCGGGATCCTGCACCGCCCCCTCGTCGATCGAGCCGGCGGCCGGCTCGGCCGGGTTGACGATGTGATCGCCCGATTTGCGGAGGGCGGCTACCCGCCGGTGACCGGCCTGGTCGGACGCATCGCGGGGCGCAAGCTCTTCATCCCACGCGATCGGATCGCCGCGATGAACCCGGGCAGTGTTCAGCTCGCCGGCGAAGATCTCAACCTTGCCCACTTCGAGCGCCGCCAGGGGGAGGTGCTGCTCGGTGACGACGTCCTCGGCCGCAGGCTGATCAGCGTCGACGCCGGCAAGCTCGTGGTCGCGCATGACATCGAGCTGCGCCACCAGGATTCGAGATGGGTCGTCGCGGGCGTCGACACCCGCCCCCGCGGCCTGCGAGGTCGCCTCCTCGGCGGACGCGGCGAGAACCCGGGATTCGTTGACTGGGCCGCCGTTGAGCCCTTCGTCGGGCACGTGCCGACCTCGCGACTCCTCATGCCCCTTCGTCGCCTGAGACGCCTGCACCCGGCGCAGATCGCGGACCTTGTCGAAGCTGCATCACATGACGAGGGCGAGGAGATCATCTCGGCGGTGCATGGCGACCCGGAGCTCGAGGCAGATGTGTTCGAAGAGCTCAATACCGAACACCAGGTGGAATTTCTCCGCGACAAGTCCGACGCTGAAGCGGCGGCGGTGCTTGCGGAGATGGGTCCCGACGACGCTGCAGACCTGGTCACCGAGCTCGATCAGCCTCGACGCGCACCAATACTTTCGCTGCTGCCACCGTCGCAGCAGGCGAAGGTGCGCGCCCTGCTCAGTTATGGCCAGAGCAGCGCGGGCGGGCTGATGAGCCCTGACTTCGTGTCGGTCGCACCCGACGCAACCGTGACCGAGGCGCTCGCTGCAGTGCGCGCCGCCGACGTGCTGCCACAGGTCGTCGCCGACGTGTTCCTGCTCGATGACGGACACCTCGCCGGGTCGGTGCCGCTCATCGAGCTGCTCCGTGCCGACGGCGCCATGCGGATCTCGGAGCTCGTCGAGCACAGCAACGCATCGGTCCACGTCGACGATGACTTTCCGGAAGTGGCGCGACGGATGGCCGACTTCAACCTCACCGTCGTCGCCGTGCTCGAGGACGACGATCGCGTGATCGGTGTCATCACGGTCGACGACGTCCTCGAGGCCATGCTGCCCGACTCGTGGCGGCGCCGGGCGGAGGCTGACGGAGACTGACGGCCGGCCTCCACCTCCGGTGCGGGTTGTACACTCGGTCGAAGGCAACAACCTCCTTGGGGTGTATCCACTAGCAGATGGACGGCGGCGACAGTCCCCAGTCCCGGCAACGCACGGCCCGACCCGCTCCGGGGTAGCGAAGCGCTCGTGACCTCCTGAGCGGAACGGCCCGCTCAGTCTTGCCGTCAGCGACGGTGGGAGGTCCGAATTGGCGCAGGAGAAGGCTCGCAGGGCGGACGCCAAGGTGGCGCGCGTTCCGAAGGTTCCCCTGGATGGCGCACATCATGGGGATATTCGTGGCGCCTTCGGCACCATCGGCGAGCACGACCCCGCCGGTGCGCGCTCCTGGCGTCGACGGCTGCTCGCCCTGGCCGTGATCATCGGGCCGGGGCTCATCGTGATGGTGGGCGACAACGACGCCGGCGGCGTTTCGACGTACGCAGCGGCCGGACAGAACTACGGCACGAGCCTGCTCTGGACGCTGCTGCTGCTGATCCCGGTGCTCATCGTCAACCAGGAGATGGTGGCTCGCCTCGGGGCCGTGTCCGGCGTCGGACATGGGCGGCTGATCTTCGAGCGCTTCGGCAAGATCTGGGGCCGGTTCGCCGTCAGTGACCTGTTCGTTCTCAACTTCCTCACCATCGCGACGGAATTCATCGGCATCTCGCTCGGCGCTCAGTACTTCGGGGTTCCCGCGTGGGTCGCCGTGCCGCTTGCGGGCCTCGTCCTCGTGGGCATCACGGTCACCGGCCGTTTTGAGACGTGGGAGCGGCTGATGTTCGTGCTCCTCTTCGGCAACCTGCTGTGCATCCCGCTGATGCTTCTCAGCCATCCGACGCTCGGTCCGGTCGTCCAGCATTTCGTCGTCCCAGGCGTTGAGGGTGGCTTCAAGTCCGACGGCGTGCTCCTCATCGTCGCCATCGTCGGTACCACGGTCACGCCCTGGCAATTGTTCTTTCAGCAATCCAACGTAGTCGACAAGCGCATCACCCCACGCTGGATTCCATACGAGCGCGCGGACACGGTGATCGGCACGATGGTCGTGGTCATGGGAGCGACTGCCATCATGGTGGGGACGGCGTTTGCATTCAGTCGCACCGGTGGTGGTGTCGGCAACCCCAATGCCTTCACCAATGCGTATGACCTCGCCAACAGTCTCAAGGCGCATGCCGGTCCGGCGGTTGGCGCCATCTTTTCGATCCTGTTGATCGATGCGTCCGTTGTCGGCGCGAGTGCCGTGACGTTGTGCACGTCGTACGCGTTTGGCGACACATTCGGCATCAGGAATTCGCTGCACCGCTCGTGGCGAGAGGCCAAGTCCTTCTATGCAACGTTCACGGCCATCGTGACGCTCGCTGCGGTATTCGTGCTCATTCCGGGTGTCCCACTCGGCCTGGTGACCACCGCGGTTCAGGCACTGGCCGGGGTGATGCTTCCGAGTGCCTGCCTGTTCCTCCTGTTTCTGTGCAACGACCGCGAAGTGCTCGGCCCCTGGGTCAACCGACCGTGGTTCAACCTCCTCGCGGCGCTGATCCTCGGCTTTCTCCTGGTCCTGTCGGTGATCCTCGTGGTATCGACGATCCTTCCAGGCATCGACGTCGCTCGCTTGTTGGTGGTGCTCGTCGCCGTCATGATCGTCGGACTCGCTGTTGCGATCGTCATCAACGTGCGCGCACGCCGGGCCATGCCGCCGGATCCACGTCTGGATGAGGATCGCGAGACCTGGCGCATGCCGTCACTCGCCCTGCTCAACCAGCCAGGGAAATCACGAGGGCGCCTGCTCGCTCTGTGCGCGGTCCGTGGCTACGCGATCGTTGCCATGGTCAGCCTGCTCGTCAAGACGATCGTCGCGTCCCACGGCGGCCACTAGGTTCTTCGCTCGCACACCGTGCGGGTTGTACACTCCAAAGAGAACGGCAACATTCTTGGGGTGCAAGGAAGCAACACATGGACGGCGGCGACAGTCCCCAGTCCCGGCAACGCACGGGCCCGCCCGCATCGAGGTAGCGAAGCACTCGTGACCTCCTGAGCGGACAGGCCCGCTCAGTCTTGCCGTCTTCGACGGTGGGAGGTCCGAATTGGCGCAGGAGAAGGTTCGCAAGGCGGACGCCAAGGTGGCGATCGGCAACACGGCGGTCCTCGATGCCGCACACCTCGGAGATATCCGAGGCGCATTCGGGACCATCGCCGAGCACGAGTCGAACACGCCACGCACCTGGCGTCGCAGGCTTCTTGCGCTCGCCGTGATCATGGGCCCGGGCCTCATCGTGATGGTCGGCGACAACGACGCTGGCGGTGTCGCGACCTACGCGCAGGCAGGACAGAACTACGGCACAAGCCTGCTCTGGACGCTTGCGTTCCTCATCCCGGTGTTGATCGTCAACCAGGAGATGGTGGTGCGCCTCGGTGCCGTCACCGGGGTGGGACACGGACGGCTCATCTTCGAGCGTTTCGGACGCTTCTGGGGCTGGTTCGCGGTCGGCGATCTCTTCATCCTCAACTTTCTCACCATCGCCACCGAGTTCATCGGTATCTCCCTTGGCGCGGCGTACTTCGGGGTCACGCCCTACCTCGCGGTGCCGCTCGCAGGGATATTGCTCATCGGGATCACGGTCACCGGCCGTTTCGAGACCTGGGAGCGCTTGATGTTCGTGATCCTCTTCGGCAACCTCCTGATCATCCCGCTCGTGATCCTCAGCCACCCGAATGTCGGCCAGGTCGTGCACGATCTCGTCATCCCGGGGATGAAGGAGGGCTCGACGTCCGGCCTGACGTCGAACGGCGTGCTCCTGATCATCGCCATCGTGGGGACGACGGTCGCGCCCTGGCAGCTCTTCTTCCAGCAGAGCAACGTTGTCGACAAGCGCATCACGCCGCGATGGATCCCGTACGAACGCGCCGATACGGTCATCGGTGCATTTGTCGTTGTCCTCGGCGCCACGGCGATCATGGTGACAACCGCTTTCGCGTTCCGGGGCACGCCGCTCGCGGGACAGTTCGTGAGCGCCGGAACTGTGGCCACCGGCATCGCGCACAGTCTCGGTTCCGCCGCGGGAGACCTTTTTGCAATCCTGCTCATCGACGCGTCGATCATCGGAGCAAGTGCGGTGACGCTCGCGACGTCGTATGCATTCGGCGACACCTTCGGCATCCGGCACTCTCTGCATCGCTCGTGGCGTGAGGCCAAGCCTTTCTACGCAACGTTCACTGCGCTCGTGGTGCTTGCCGCCGGTCTCACACTCTTTCCGAATGCACCGCTCGGACTGATTACCACCGCCGTCCAGGCGCTCGCCGGCGTGCTCCTGCCCAGCGCCAGCCTGTTCCTGCTCCTCCTGTGCAATGACCGCGAGGTGCTCGGACCGTGGGTGAACCGCACGTGGTTGAACATCGTCGCCACATTGATCCTCGGCATCCTGGTGATGCTGTCGCTGATCCTCGTGGTCACGACAGTGTTCTCGTCGGTGAACGTTCCGCTTCTGCTCGGCGTCCTGTCGATCATCATGCTGGTCGCTCTCGTCGGTGTCACCGTGTTCACCACCCGCGGTGCACGAGCGCGCTCACCGGAGACGTTCTCGCACGAGGACCGCGAGACGTGGCGCATGCCGTCGCTGGCACTCCTCACGCGACCCGTGCCGTCGCGAAGCCGTCTGGTCGCCCTGTACGCGATGCGTGGCTACCTCGTGCTCGCGGTCCTGCTCCTCCTCGTCAAGGCCGTGCAACTGGGTACCGGCCACTAGGCCACGAACGGTACTGCCGAAAAGGGCGTGACGCAGGGACGGCCGGGGGCGTGGTCGTACATGAGCAGCCCGGGTCCTCCGATCACAGTCGACGCCGATACCGTCCCGTACACATCGCCATGGATGCACGCGGCGTCGACCGCCAGGTCGGTCGCCGAGGTGTGATCCGCGAGCAAGGCACGCATCCGAGCCATGGTCGTTCCGGGATCGCCCGCCGCGTCGATCGCGCGGCCCATTCCTGCGAGGAGCATAGCCACCTTGCCGCTGCGCTCGTCGTCCGCATCACGCGTTGTCAGCACATGCGCCCCGGGCTCGAGGTCGATCACGCGCACCGGACCCGAATCGTCGACATGCGCCACCAGCGCGCGTTCGGCGCTGACCCAGAGGACGTTGACGGGGTTGTAGCGACCCGGTCCCAGCGCCGCGAGCAGCGAGGGGACGTCTGCCGGATCGGCACTGAGGACCGCGACCGGGATCTCCCCCCGAGACCGGCGCGACGGGTCGGGCGCCGCGGGTGGCCCCTCGCCGGGATGCCGGTTGGTCACCGCGCAGACGGTGCCATCCGCGGCGACGGCGAGCCAGGTCCCGCCGGCGACGAGGTCACGACCGCCGACGATGAGGGGGCTCACCTGGAGCGGCCCCGGCGGTGCGCTCGGGCGGACGATCAGCTCGTCGCGATTTGCCGCCAGCACGACTGGCGCTTCGGCGTGGCATCTCCAGGCCAGCAGGACGGTGCACACGGGCTGATCGTAGGCGGACGCCCAACGGCGGTGTGAACTCTGTGAACGCAACCTCGCGGCGACGTGACGAGCCGCCGACTTTCATCTCGAAAGGGAGGTATTAAGACCAAAGTTGGAACACGTCAATGAGCGCAAACGTCAGTCACATGCCAGAACCCCGGCGGCCCGCCAGAGGTCGCGCGGCGATCGCGCTGCTTCCGGGCGTGTTCGCGCTCATGCTCGCTGGCGCCTCCGGCGTTGCGGCAGCCGCCAATCCTTCGCCCACACCGACTGCCACCGCGACCCCGGCGGCGGCCGCGCAGTCGACGACCTGCCGCCCCGGAACCCGTCACCACGGCTCGTGCTGCCGGTGGAACCCGTGCGCCACGACGCCCTCCCCGAGCCCCACCCCGACCTCCACGCCCAACCCCACGCCGAGCCCAAGTGGCGGCGGGAGCCAGGGCACCGGTGGTGGAGGCGGTTCGACACCCACGCCGACCCCAGCGCCAACGCGGACCCCAACGCCAACCCCACGCCCGACGCCCGCACCCACCCCGAAGCCCGTGACGACACCGGCAGCATCGGGTGGCGGCCACTCGAGCGGCGGCACGGGGGCGGGGGGGACGAGCGCGGTTCGCACTCAGACGCCCGTCGATCCGACTCCGTTCGCACCGCTCGCGAACGCGGTCAGCGCGGTGACGACGGGCCAGGGGCTGGACGCAGCCCGGATCCCGCCCGTGGAAGCGCTCACGCCGTTGAGCGGGCTGGACTTCGGCAATGGCTTGAACCTCGGTCCGATCCTGCTCCTCGTCGACCTGATCGGGATCGGCATGCTGATCTACCTGGTGCGCATCCGCTGGTTGGCCCACGAGGCCTGATCGACACCAACCGGTCCCGGGCCTGAACCGATGCCGGCGAGACCCTGGGCGATGGCTGCAGCGGTGACCGCCGCAGCCTGACGGGCGGCCTCGGCAAGCGGCATCCCCAGAGCGAGCGCTGCAGCGAGCGTCGCGGAATGCGTGCATCCGGTCCCGTGGGTTGCGGTCCCATCGACCCACACAACCGGGACCTCCTCGAACGTGGTGCCATCGAAGAGCAGGTCCGAGCCTTCGCCCTTGCCGCCGGTGATCACCACGGCGCGCGCCCCCCGGGCGACGATCCGCTCGGCGAGCGATCGCCGATCCCCGTCGCCGCCGGCGAGGACGCGGGCTTCGTCAAGGTTCGGCGTGACGACGGTTGCGAGGGGAAGCAGCGATCGGACCAGGGCTTCGACGGCGCCGGGGTCGAGCAGGACCGCGCCGGTGCTGGCGGTCAGCACGGGGTCGACGACGAGCGGCGTGGGATGACGTGCGAGGAAGGCGGCGACGGTGACGATGATGTCGGCTGACAGCAGGGCGCCGGTCTTGGCCACATCCACGCCGATGTCGTCGTAGACCGCCTCGAGCTGCGCGTTGATGATCCAGGTGGGAAGCGGGTACGTCGCCAGGATCGCGGTGGTGTTCTGCGCGGTGATGCCAACGATCGCGGTCATCCCATGGCAGCCGGCGGCGCTGAACGCCTTGATGTCGGCCTGAATCCCGGCGCCACCCCCCGAATCGGACGTGGCGATCGACAGGCAGCGAGGTGGTGTCACCAGCCCATCGTAGATGGAGACGGGCCGGGGTTCAGCCGGCGACGGCCTGGCGCGCGGGCTCGGGAGTGCGGGCGATGACCGGCGTCCGCGCCGTCTCGTCGAACACGACGAAGCGGTTCTTGCCCTGACGTTTGGCGAGGTACATCGCCATGTCCGCGCGGCGCATCAGCTCCTCGGCTTCTGGGGCGTCCGCCGCATCCTCGACCACGGCGACTCCAACGCTGGCTCCGACGGTGATCACCGCGTCACCCAGCGGAATCGGCCGCCGCAGCGTCTCGATGATCCGATCGGCCACCACGGCCGCATCGGTGAAGTGGCGCATGCCGTCGAGGAGCATCCCGAACTCGTCTCCGCCGATGCGTGCGGCGAGGTCGAGCTTGCGGACCTGGACGCGCAGCCGTGCGGCCACCTCGCTGAGCACGCGGTCGCCGACAGCGTGGCCGAAGGTGTCGTTGATCTCCTTGAAGCCGTCGAGGTCGATGAACATCACGGCGATCGGCCGCTGCGAGCTTGCCAGCTGCGCCAGCGACGTCGTCACCGTCTCGATGAACAGTGAGCGGTTCGCGATCTGCGTCAGCGGGTCGTAGAACGCCCTGCGCGCGAGTTCTGCCTTCTCGACCGACATCGCTTTGATCGCCTCGGCGAGCTGGCCGTTTTCCAGTGCGACGCTGACGAGCCCCGCGACGGTGCTGAGCAGGCTCTGCTCGTGCGCGCCGAGCGTGCTGCCGCGCATCGGGTTGAGCAAGAGCAGCATCCCTTGCGGGCCCTCGAGCCCGCGGAGCACGACCACCGTCCCCGCGCTCGCTGACCGCTCGGCCAGCGCGAGCCCGAGCGTCTGATCGGCCGTCACGGACCCGCTGAGGATCGCCGTGGTGCGCAGCTCATTGAGCACCTCCTGTTCGGCGAAGGTCAGCTCCGACGAGGTTGCAGAGGTGTGCTCGTCATTCCCGGTGGAGCTGAAGCGCACGGCCGGCCCACGAACCTCGGGGATGACCACCAGCTCTGCGCGTTCGACACCGAACATGGTGGTGATGCCGTTGAGCAGCTCGCCCGCGCGCTCGCCGACCTGCCGTGTCGAATGCAGGATCTCGGTCGTGCGGTACAGGAACTCGTTGCGATCGGCACGACGCTGACTCTCGCCGGCAGCAATCTGTCCGGCCAGCACGAGAGCGACCGGCGGGATCACCGCAAGGGCGAGCACGGGACGAGTCGTCAGCATCACGAAGGCGACGATCCCGAGCGAAGCGTTGGTGGTCGTCGCGATCACCTGGAACAGATAGGCTCTCGCCACCTCGGCGAGGTTGAACCGGCCCTGCGCGAGCGTCGTGCCGGCATTGAGAATCACGGGGTAGACGAACCAGCCCGACACGATCATGGCGGCGGCGAACGCGACGATGCTGCGCACTGCGAGCGGATCGTGCGTCACCGGTCCGACCGCGTTGAAGACGAGCACGGCGACGCCGATGTACACGACGTCGAGCATCGCATTGGCGAAATCCTTGACCCAGCGGATGCGTCGCTGCCGCGTCCAGCTGGCGAGGAGCACGCCTGCGACATAGCAGCCGAGCAACTGGTGCGGGTCGATGAGGAAGAGACCCATCGCCACCGGGATCTCCGTGAGCGAGAGCGTGGACACCTCACGGTGCACGCGCACCTGGACGAACAGCAGGCTGGTCGCGTAGACAGCGGCCAGCTCGAACCACCACGGAATCGAGCCCATGAGGATGACGCGCTGGACGTCGCGCAAGGGGATCAACCAGAGGCCGAGACCGACGAGGCCAACCGCGATCGAAAAGGCGACGAGGCGCTCAGGGCCGTTGAGCCGGCCGGCACGGGCGCGCGCTCGTGCCACGAGGAGCGGTGGACGCGCCACCGTCATCTCACTCATGTCACGTCACGACGCGGCTGTCCCCTGAACACTGACACGACCTCCAGTCATCTTCACGGTCAGCCCCCGCGACCGGCGATTTGATTGTGTCGCGACATTCCGTGCCGCCTGTCCACGGGAGCGTCACAGCGTGGTAACGACCCCGGAACAGCGACGTCCGACCTGAACTGGCGATTGGTCCGCTACCTGTCCCGCGTTGTCACATAGCCTCGTGACATGACCATCACAGACGATCGTTCTCCGACACCGACGACCGCCGCCGCGCCGCCCTCCTACGTGCGCCGGCATCCGATTCTCACCGCCTTCGGCGTGCTCTCCGGGCTCTCACTCTTCTCGGCGCTCTGGCCGGTCAGCGCAGTTGTGGTGGGTGTTGCGGTGGCGGGTCACGCAACCGGGCTCGACCGTGCGGCCTGGCGCCTGGCGGAGCGACTGGCCGCGCGCATCAGCTCGTCGGCGCCCCACCAGGCCCCCCCGGATCCTGCACCCGCCGCACCGACGCCCCGAGGACCTGAGCCGTCCGCGCCGGCGCCGTCCGCTCCCGCCCCGTCAGCGCCCCATCGTGAGGCGCATGCACCTGCAGCACCGGCGACCAGATCGCACCGCGACCCGCATGCCCACGGACGCGGGGCTCATCGGCCGTCGCGCACGCGCCGCGCGCAGCCGGCCGAGCATCACGTCGGCTCGGGGGTCGACGGCCCCGGGCTTTGATCCCAGCCGTGCCTCAACCCAGCCGGGCGCGCGCCTGGTGGAGCCGCTGCAGCGACTGATCCTTGCCGAGAAACGCCATTGCCTCGATCACCGGCAGTCCGGCAGGGGTACCGAGAATCGCGACGTACAGCACGCGAAAGGCATCGCGCGACTTCACGCCGGCGCCTTCAGCGACCGCCCGGATCCGCTCGAGCAATGCAGCCTGGTCGTCGAGACCGCCTTCCTCCACCGCTTCGATACAGACGTCGATCATCGCCACGGCCGTCGCCTGGTCGACCTTCTTGGGCGGGAACTCGACGCCGGGATCGACCGTGACCTCGCCGAGGAGCGGCGCGCAGAGACGCGTCGCATCGGCGAGGGTCACCATGCGTTCGCGGAGCATCGGGATCAGCAACCGGCGCGTCTCCTTGCTGGTTCCGGGCAGGTGGAATTCCAGCGCTTCAACGAGGTCGTCGACGCTCATCCGCCGGATATGGATGCCGTTGAGATCATCGAGCCGCTTTGGATCGAACACCGCCGCAGCGGCGTTGACCCGCTCGAGCGTGAACCGCTCGCAGAGCTCCTGGGGACTGAACACCTCCTGTTCGTCGCCCGACGACCATCCGAGCAGCGCGATGGCATTGACGATTGCCGACGGGAGATAGCCGAGCTCGCCGTACTCGAGGACGTTGCGGGCGCCGCGGCGTTTGCTGAGCTTCTGATGATCCGGTCCGAGGACGGCGGGCACGTGCGCGAAACGCGGCGCGTCCCATCCGAACGCGGCATACAGAGCAAGGTGTTTCGGCGTCGAGGGGATCCATTCGTCAGAACGGATGACGTCGCTGATCTCCATGAGGTGGTCGTCGACGACGACAGCGAGGTGATACGTGGGGAACCCGTCCGACTTGAGCAGGACCTGATCGTCGATGTCCGCGTTGGCGAAGCTCACGTGACCGCGAACGACGTCGTCCCACTCGCTGACGCCGTCGGGCATGCGCAGCCGCACCACTGCCGCCATGCCGCTCGCGCGCTCTCGGGCGACCTCGGCCTGGCGCGTCAGGCAGTGCCGGTCGTACCGCGTCGGCTCGGAGCGTGCGCGTTGGGCGTCGCGCATCTGTGCAAGCCGCGCCGGTGTGCATGTGCACCAGTACGCGTTGCCGTCGGCAACGAGTCGGTCGGCATGCTCGCGATACGTCGCGATCCGCAGTGACTGGATGTAAGGGTCATGCGGACCGCCGACCTCAGGACCCTCGTTGAAGTCAAGCCCGAGCCAGTTCAGGGTCTCGATGATCAGGGCCTCGGTGCCAGGGATATAACGCTCCTGGTCGGTATCCTCGATGCGGAGGATGAAGTCGCCGCCGGCGTGCCGGGCGGCAAGCCACGCAAAGAGTGCGGTGCGAACCGACCCGAAATGCAGCGCGCCGGTGGGGGACGGCGCAAAACGGGTGCGAACCCGCGCGGCCGCCACTAGAACGATCTCAGCGCGGCGCGAAGAGTACGAGGGTCAGGATCGTCCATGCCAGCAATCCGACGATGAGCATCGGGGCGTCGAGGTTCGAGACCACCACGGCCATCACGCGTGGCGATCCCCCGCCGCCTGACGACGTGGCAGCGTCGCCGACGCGGACGACCCCCGGGGGCTTGCCGACATCCGCCATTCCCCATGGCGGGGGCGGCGCCAGCGGCGTTCCGCGAGGCGTGATGTGCACCTGCTCGTCCTGGCGGCGCAGCTTCTCCTCATAGAGGATGCCGGCAATCAGGACGGTGCCGAGGCCGCCCGTGGCCAGCCCCATCGCGATCAGGATGATGCCGAGCGCGGTGTTCAGATAGTCGTTGTAGACGTGACCACCGAGCAGGTTGAGAATGCCGCCCACGATCAGGGCGGCGGCGACGAGGCCGAAGCCGACGGTCTTACCCACGATCTCTCGGACTGGCATGCCGCGAGTATACCGGCGCGCCCAGTTTGCTTTGCTGGTGGCGGCGGGGTCCCCGCGCGAACCTAAGATTGGCGGTCGCGCCCGCATCGTCTAGCGGTCAGGACACCACCCTTTCAAGGTGGTAACCGGGGTTCGACTCCCCGTGCGGGTACGTGGCGCTGATCTTGACGGCACTTCCGGTAGTGTCAAAGCCCGTGAGAGAGTTTGTCGCGGACCTCTTCGTGTCGCTCGACGGGTTCGCAATGGGAGAGCATTCGGGCCCGTTCTTCGGCTATGGCGGCCCGGAGCTGGATGCCTGGATCGCCGACAACCTCGATCGCCCACAGGTGATGGTCATGGGGCGGGTCACCTACGAGGCGATGGCGCCCCGCACCCAAGACGCGACCGACGCCGCCGGCGCGAGGATGAACGCCCTGCCCAAGATCGTCTTCTCGAATACGCTCCGGAGCCCGCTCACCTGGGCCAATACCCGCATCGCCTCCGGTGACGTCGTGCAGTCGATGACGGCACTCAAGAACGAGACGGGCGACACCCTGCGCTCGATCGGGAGCATGACACTCGTGGGCGCCGTGCTCCGGGCAGGGCTGGTGGACCGTCTCCGGATGATGATCTTCCCGCTCATCCTCGGCGCTGCCGGTCGGGAGCCGATCAGCGCCTTTTTCGACGAGACGCATTTTGCGGCGGTGACTACCCGGGTCCTGGACGGGCGTCTCAATCTCGTCGAACTGCGGCCAAAACCGAGCTAGCAGCACCGAGCGAAGCGTCTTCGGCTCCGCCGCATCGCCAGATCCCAGTGTTGAGCTGCTGGCCCAATCGGTTGTCCTCGCGACCCTCCGGAGTCAGGCAGAGGAGTTGGGCGCGACGATGGTTGGGGTTGGCTCGATAGGAGGCGAGTCCGTGGCTGACGAGAACGTCAGCGCGGGAACACGTTGATGTCGACAAGATCGAGCTCGTGCCTGACCGGCTCCGGCGGCACCTCGGCGCCGGATGCGGCGAAGGCGCTGTGCAGGAGGGGATGCACGCGCTGTTCGAGGAACAGATCGCAGGCAGCCTTCGACTCCCAGACGTCGATGTAGCGCAAGCCGCCCTCGATGCGCGCCACGGCGTGCACGAGGCAACCAGCAGGCGGCTCGGACCCAAGGCCCTCCATGATCCGTGCGTAGACGTCAGTCGTGATGGGCAGATCCTGTGTGAACGCATACATCGTTGGGGCCTCCGGTAATTAGATCCTAGGCAGCCTAGGATGAATACAGCAATGCTAGGATAAAGCTGTGGCAGCTGTCAAGAGCCGCCGTCCGTATCGCTCACGGCTTCGGACCCAGCAGGCCGGGCAAACGCGGTTGCGAATCCTCGAAGCGGCGGAGGCGTTGCTCGCCGAGCGTGGCTACGTCGCGACCACCGTGGATGCCGTGGCCGCGCAGGCGGGCGTTGCCGTTGATACCGTTTATGCCGTTTTTGGCACTAAGAAGGGACTCCTCTCAGCGCTCATCGATCTTCGGGTCACCGGCGACGCCGAGGAGTCCGACGTCCTTGCCGGAGAAAACCCCCAGCGTGTCCAGCGGATGACCGATCAACGTCAGATGGTCGCCGCCTTTGCCGCTGATATCGCTGCGAGAGTTGAACGCGTCCGCCCCATCGACGATGTGATGCGCGGTGCAGCGGCGGCCGACCCGGACATTGCGGAGCTCCGTGCCCGGATGCAGGAGAATCGCTTTCACAAGCTGCGGACCTTCACACAGTGGCTCGCTGCGCAGGGCCCGCTGCTCGACGACCTGGATATCGAAGACGCAGCGGGTATCGTGTGGACGCTGACCAGCTCGGAAGTGAACCGGATGTTGCGCGACCTGCGCGGCTGGCCGGTGCAGCGCTATGAAGCGTGGCTCTCGATGACCCTGCAGCGCGTCCTGCTTCCCTGACTCGCGCACCGACGGCGTCGACCGTGCTGATGCTCCAGCGTCAGGCGCCCGTCATTCGGCCGTGGCGTCAGCGCTTGAGCGCAACTGAGGGGCGTCCACGGCGGGCTTGAACCCCGGCTCGGCCACGTGGCGTGGGCTCAAGGGTCGCTGGCCATTTCGGATGGTGGCAAAGGCCAGCACGCCTCCCGCCGCACAGATCACCGCAGCGATGAATGCCGCGTGCTGAAAGCCGGTCTCGAACACCGGCGGGTGCAGGTAGCTATCGCCGGTGATGCCGGCGACGGCGGGGAGGAGCGCGACCGCAAGCAGGCTCCCGGTCCGCGCCACGGTGTTGTTGACGGCGGAGGCGAGTCCGCTGCGCTCCCGCGGCGCCGATGACATCGCTGTCGCGGTGAGCGGCGCCACCGTGAGCGCGAGCCCGAAGCCAAACACCAGGACCGCCGGCAGGACCTCGACGAGGTAATTGCCGCCGGCGTCGATCCGGGCAAAGAGCGCCAGTCCCAGGGCGACAACGAGCGGGCCGACGGACATCTGCAGACGCGGGCCGATGCGCGCAGAGAGAGCGCCCGAGCGTGACGAGAGCGCGAACAGCATGAATGTGATCGGCAGCAGCGACGCGCCGGCCGTCGTCGGGCTGTAGTGGGACACCTGCTGAAGCTCGATGGGGAGAAGAAAGAACATGCCACCGAGCATCCCGTAGATCAGCAGCGTGACCCCATTGGTCGCACTGAACTGACGGGACTTGAAGATGTCGAGGGGAACGATCGGCGCGCGAACGCGCAGCTCGACGACGACGAACGACACGAGCGCGACGATGCCGATCAGCAGCGCTCCGAGCACGACCGGTGACGTCCAGGTGCCGCTCGATCCCTGTATGAGCCCATAGGAGATGCCCACAAGGCCCACGACGGTGAGCGCGCTTCCGGCGATGTCGATATAGCCGGTCGCGTTCGGGTCCTTGGATTCGGGGACGTGACGCAGCGAGATGAAGATGACCGCAGCGGCGATCGGTACGTTGATCAGGAAGATCAATCGCCAGGACAGGGCGGTGATCAGAAACCCGCCGACGAACGGGCCGAGCGCGGTGGCGACACCGCCAAGCCCGGACCAGGCGCCGATGACCCTGCCGCGTTCCCCCTGAGCGAACGACGCCTCGAGGATGGCGAGGCTTCCCGGCGTGAGCAGCGCCCCGCCGACACCCTGCAACCCCCGGGCCGCGATGAGCAGGCCGATGTTCGGTGCCGTCGCGCAGATGAGCGATGCCACCGCGAACCACGCAACCCCGATGACGAAGATCTTGCGGCGTCCGAAACGGTCGCAGAGGGCGCCGGAGAGGAGGATGAGCCCCGCCACAGTGAGCAGGTATCCGGCGGAGACCCACTGCAGGCCCGAGATCTGAGCGTGGAACTCCTTGCCGATGGCCGGCTGCGCGATGCCGACCACGGTGGCGTCGAGCTGCGCCATCGCACTGCCGAGCACGGTGGCGGTGAGCACCCAGCGGCCGCGGGCGGTGCTCAGGTGGAGGGCGGCGGACTCATCGGTAGAGCGTGCCCCGGGAGAGGATCCCGACTCAGTCACCCCACTCGACGTCGCCGTAGAAGCCGGCCGGCTTCGGGTGTCGCTGGTACGCTGCGACGCCGCTGCGACTGGCGGCGATCGTCGTGGTCGTGCCGTGCCCGGGGAGCACGAGTGTTTCCTCCGGCAATGGCAGCAACCTCGAGGTGATGCTCGCCATGATCGTCTCGAGGTCGCCGCGCGCGGACGTCTTGCCGGGACCGCCGTCGAAGAGGGTGTCGCCCGTGATCAGAGCACGCCCGATGCGCAGGGAGATACTGCCCGGCGTGTGGCCCGGCGTGTGGATCACGCCGATCCGTGCGTTGCCGACCCTCACTTCGGCGCCGTCCTCGAGTCTGCCGTCGATCCGCTCTTCGGGAATCCTGATCTCACTGCTCCCCACCAGCACCGGCGCACCGGTGGCGGCACGCACCGCGTCGTACGTCATCCAGTGGTCGGGATGCCAGTGGGTCGCGATGACCGTCTGCACGCCTCCCTCTGCCGCGATTGCCTCCAGCAGCGGCTCCTCGTCGGCAGGCATGTCCACGAGCACGGCAGCACCTGCTCCGACATCGCGCACGACGTAGGCGTTGTTGCCGTACGGCCCCATCGGTCCAATCTTGACGACACGCACACCGCCGTCCTCGAAGACGGTGATCTCAGCGCCGGCCACGCGCCACCGTCTTGGCCGGCCGCGTCTTCGCCGCCGGCGACTGCTTCGCATCGGCCTGTGCGGCCGCCTCGGCCCGGAGCGCGGCCTTGTCGGCACGTTTCTGCAGCTGGTAGTGCTCGCGTTCCGCGACCGTCCGGACATCAGCGAGCGTCGGCCAGTCGGGGGCGACACGCTCCCACCCCGCCGGCCGCACGCCGAGGTGCTTGGCGACGACGCCGACCATGATCCGCGCCTTGGCGGCGCCGAAGCCGGGTAGCGCGGCGAATCGGCGCTGCAAATCCTTCGCATCCTTCGCTTCGGTCCAGATCCTCGTGGCATCACCGCCGTATTCGCCGGTGATCACCTTGCAGAGGCCATACACGCGCTGCGCCATGCTCACCGGAAAGCGGTGCAGCGCGGGGGGTGTCTGGAATGCCTGCTCGACCCTGCCCGGGTCCATGCTCGCGACCTCGGCCGGATCGATCGTGCCCAGGCGCTCGCGCATCCGCAGCGGGCCCTGGAACGCCCACTCGATCGGCACCTGCTGATCGAGGCAGAAGCCGATCAGGAGGGCCGTGGGGTCCTCGCTGACGAGTCGATCCGCATCAGGGTCGCCCGTCCACTGGAGGTACAGCGCCGGCGCGGCGGTCTTTGCCACGCGTGTACGGTACTGCGCCGTACACCGGGACTGAGGTGCACGCTCGCGACTGCGTACACTCGGCTCATGTCGTGGCTCGGGCGTCTTTTCGGGTCGAAGCCACCGGCCGCGCCGCTCAACAGCGTGGTCGTCGCAAATGATCTCGTCCAGCCCCTGACGGCCGGCGGAGCCGACCTCGCGACCGCGGTCGACGGCGCGCTCCGCGCATACCTCGACGCGAAGGCCAAAGCGCTCGCGGCCGGGGAGCCCGAGCGGATTCCGTTCTGGCTTCGACGGGACGCGGTGCCGTCTGGAGACCTCGAGGACGAACTCCGTGATCGTGTCATCCAGCGTCGCGCCGCCGAGGAAGAGGCGCACTGATCACCACTTGGAGGAGGGGCTGACGATGCGGGCAGTGGTCTTCAAGGACTTCGACTCGATCGAGCTCGACGACGTACCCAAACCCCGCATCGAGGAGCCAGGGGACGCCCTCGTCCGAGTCACCATTACGGCGATCTGCGGGAGCGACCTGCACGTGGTGCACGGCCGCATTCCGGGGATGAGCCCTGGAGGTGTTCTCGGGCATGAGTTCGTCGGCGTGGTCGAGGCCGTGGACGGCGGCGTCCGCCGCTTCGCCGAAGGAGAGCGTGTCGTGGGCTCCTTCACGATCCCATGTGGCGAGTGCTGGTACTGTGCTCGGCGGTTCTTCAGCAGGTGTCCCGATCAGCGCGTCTTCGGTTACGGCTCATTCTTCGGCGACGTCGCGGGCGCCCAGGCGGAGTACGTGCGCGTCCCCAACGCCGACCTGGTGCTCCACGCCATTGATGACTCGATGCGCGACGAGCAGGCGTTGTTCGCGGGCGATATCTTCACGACGGGGTACGACTGCGCCACCGAGGCTCGCATCGAGCAGGGGGACGTGGTCACCGTGGTCGGCTGCGGACCTGTCGGTCTCATGGCGATCCTCGGGGCACGCGGGTTCGAGCCCTCGACCATCTATGCGGTCGACACCGTGTCGCAGCGTCTCGAGATGGCACAGAGCCTCGGCGCCATACCCGTGGATGCGAAGGAGGTGCACGTCCCGAGCTTCGTCCAGGATCACACCGGCGGCCGCGGCGCCGACGCCGTCCTGGAGTGCGTCGGATCAGTGCCGGCCCTCCTCGAGTGCATCGACATCGCTCGCGCGGGGGGAAGGATCAGCGTCATCGGCGTGCACAGTGATCAGGAGATCGAGCTCCCCCTCAACACGACATTCGTGAAGGCGATCGACCTCAAGTTCTGCGGTACCGCCAACGTCATCGGGCGCTGGGACGACGCGCTGGCGATGGTGTCGAGCGGCGTGGCTCGCCCGGACGCGATCATCTCGCACCGGATGAAGCTCGACGACGCCGTGCTGGGCTACGACCTGTTCGAGCGACGCGAGGCATTGAAGGTCGTCCTGACGCCGTAGCGCGTCAGTCGCGACCGCCACCACCTGCGGGACTCGGAGGGCTCAGTCCCCAAGCCTCCGCAGAGCGACGACCTGCCAGAAGACGCCCGGGTGGTTCGCCGCCACCTCCAGCCCGGTCTCTTCCGCGGCTGCAACGATCGCGTCCGGACGGTGCGCGAAGACGTGGAAGCGTCGCCGGATGAGCCATAGCGCGAAGTTGTTCAGCGCCAGGGCGAGGCGAGTCCACCAGCGGCCATTCGGAAAGCTCATGACCAGAACGTGGGTGGTGTGCTCGGCGGCCGCGTTCACCAGCTTCGGCATGTCGGCGTAGCAGCAGATGACGCGGTTCAAGATCACCAGGTCGGCGGCCGGAACGAGGTTGCCCGACTCAGCGAAGTCCATCAGCCGGCGCTCGACTCGCCCTTCGAGCCCAGCCGCTCGGAGCAGTTCGTCAGCGGCGGCCTGGTACGTGGGGGTCATCTCGATGCCGACCGCTCGGGTCACGCCAGCCTTGAGCAGCTCGACCTGCAGGGCGCCGACGCCGCCACCGACCTCGAGCAGCGTGGCCCCGCGAATGGCGTTCGGCTCCAGCAGCTGCGCGGTGCGGCGAGCGGTGGAATCAAGCCCTCGCCGCCGGTAGCGTCGGGCCTCCCGGCGTGCGTGCCGCTCGCTGAAGATCCACCGGTACCCAGCCGGCGAGCAGCAGTCAGTCATCGCAACGGATCGTACACGTGGTTGCCGGAGCCTTCAGTCGAGTCCTCGGGATTCGGCGCCAGCTTGGCTCAACATGGCTTGACATTGAGCCAAAGTGGTGCCATAGTGGCGCCATGGACCTACGCCCCTATATCGAAGACATCCACCAGCAGCTTGCCGATGCAGCTGAAGCAGGGGGCGAGGACGCGCGTGCCCTCGCTGAACGCCTCGCGGCACCCTTGGACGCGGCGATCCGCCTCGCCTTGCAGGACGCCCTCGGTGCGGCGGCCGAGGAGATCACTGCAGAGCTTGCGCCGGGATCCGTCGAGCTGCGCATCCGTGGGCGCAACCCCGAATTCGTGGTCACCCCGGCGCCCACCGACCGGTCGGCGGAGGACATCTCCGACGCCGGCTACGACCGGGCGCCCGCTGCCGTTCAGCTGAATCCCGGTGACGGCGATGACGGCGGCACCTCGCGTATCAACCTGCGCCTGCCTGACCAGCTCAAGGCGAGAGTCGAAGTGGCCGCGAGCGGCGAGGGACTTTCGGTCAACACATGGCTCGTCCGGGCGGCGAGCGTCGCACTCGACCGAGCCGGCTCGAGCGGCCGCCGCGAGGGGCGCGCCTCGCGGGGCGCCGGTCGCTTCACGGGCTGGGTCCGCTAACCCCCACAAGCACTGGAGAAACAGCCATGCCGACGTTCGATACCCCCGACCTAATCCTGGTGACCCTGGAGATCGGTGTCGGTGACGTCCGGATCGCGGCGAGCGATCGCACGGACACCACCGTCACCGTGCGTCCAACCGACCCAACCAAGCAGTCCGACATAGCGGCCGCCGAGCAGACCCGTGTCGCGTTCGCCGCCGGGGGACTGCTCGTCAAGGCGCCCAAGGGCTGGCGTCGCTACACGCCGCGCGGCGGCGGTGACTCGATCGACGTGCAGATCGACCTCCCCGCGGGCTCGGAATTGCGTGGCGACGCAGGGGTTGCCGCGCTGCACAGCACCGGGCGACTCGGCGAATGTCACTACAGCACAGGCGTTGGCAACATCGATATCGATGAGGCGGGTCCTGCGCATCTCAGCACCGGAGCCGGCGATATCGCTGCGAATCACGTGTCGGGGCATGCGCAGATCCACACCGGATCCGGGCGGGTGTGGCTCGGTTCCGTCGACGGCACCGCCGTGGTCAAGGGGGCCAATGGCGATACCTGGATCGGCGATGTCGCGGGTGACGTGCGGGTGGTGACCGCCAACGGGTCGATCGCCGTCGATCATTCGCACGCCTCCGTCATTGCCAAGACCGCGAACGGCGATGTGCGCCTCGGCGAAGTCAGTGGCGGCGCCGTGGTCGTTCAGACCGCGCTCGGCCAGGTGGACATTGCGATTCGAGCCGGGGTGGCCGCCTGGCTCGACGTCGATACGCACTTCGGCAAAGTGCATAACGAGCTTGACGTCACGGACCGGCCGAAGCCGGACGACCAGACCGTCGAGGTTCGCGCCCGCACCTCGTTCGGCGATATCACCGTTCGCCGCTCGGTCACGAGCACAACCGTGGCGGGTGCGGTATGAGCGCCCGGATCGCGGTGCGAGTCACCGGGCTCCGCAAGGCGTTCGGCGACAAGGTGGTGCTCGACGGGATCGACCTCGAGATCGCTGCGGGGAGCGTCGTTGCGCTGCTCGGACCCAACGGTGCCGGCAAGACGACCACTGTGCAAATCCTCTCGACCCTGATCAGCGCCGACGCCGGCGTGATCCAGGTCGCCGGGTTCGACGTCGGCCGTGAGCCGCAGGCCGTTCGCGATGCGATCGGCGTCACCGGTCAGTTCTCGGCTGTGGACTTCCTGCTCACGGGCAGGGAGAACCTGCTGCTCATGGCCGATCTGCATCATCTCGACCGGCCGGTTGGTCGCCGGCGCGTCGAGGAACTCCTCGTCCGATTCGACCTCGCGGATGCAGCCGGGCAGATGGTCATGAAGTACTCGGGCGGCATGCGCCGCCGGCTTGATCTTGCGATGACGCTGCTCGGCGAACCGCGGATCATCTTCCTCGACGAGCCGACCACGGGTCTCGATCCTCGCAGCCGCCACACGATGTGGCAGATCACGCGCGAGCTCGTTGCCGACGGCGTCACCGTCCTGCTCACCACCCAGAACCTCGATGAAGCCGACGAGCTCGCGGACCGCATCGCCGTGCTCGACCAGGGCCGTCTGGTGGCAGAAGGCACGCCGAGTCAGCTGAAGCGGCGCATCCCGGGTGGCCGCGTCCGCCTCCATTTCCGCGATGCGGATGCGCTGACCGCCGCCACCCACGTCCTCGGAGAGGACCAGGCCGACGGTGCCGCGCTCGTCCTCGACATACCAACCGACGGCACGCCCCAGTCGCTGAGAAACCTGCTCGACCAGATCGACAAACGAGCTCTCGGTGTCGAGACCGTCACGGTCGAGACGCCAGACCTCGACGACGTGTTCTTCGCGCTGACCGGCGCTCCCCATCACGAACAGGAGGCTTCCACATGAGCGCCGCGACCTATGCGCTTCGCGACTCGGCGATCATGATGCGGCGCGACATCCGCCACTCCTTGCGCTATCCGATCATGGCCATCAGCGGCCTGATGGTTCCGGTCTTCCTGTTGCTGCTGTTCGTCGGCGTGTTCGGTAACACGCTCCGCGCTGGTCTCGGTGCAACGTCGCCGGCGGGCGGTCGCTACGTCGACTACCTGGCTCCCGCAATCCTTGTGATGACCGCAGGCGCCAGTGCTGCGGCGACAGCGGTGAACGTGTGCATCGACATGAATGAGGGGATCATCGCCCGGTTTCGCACCATGGCGATCACCCGCACCTCGGTGCTCACCGGCCAGGTGCTCGGCAGCCTCACGCGCACGATGATCAGCGGCGTGCTGGTCGTGGCGGTCGCACTCGGGCTTGGTTTCCGTCCAACCGCGACGCCCATCGAGTGGCTGGCGGTCGCGGGCATGTTCGCGATGCTCACACTCGCGCTCACATGGCTGACCATCGCCTTCGGCCTGCAGGCCAAAACCCCTGCGGGGGCGAACAGTCTCTCGCTGATCCCACAGTTCCTCCCCTTTATCAGCAGCGCCTTTGTCCCAACGGCATCAATGCCAGCCGGGGTGCGCTGGTTCGCCGAGAATCAGCCGTTCACGCCGATCATCAACACGCTGCGAGGTCTCTTGACAGGGACGCCGATCGGCACCAGCGCGATCGTTGCGGTTGTGTGGTGCACCGGCCTGATGGTCGTCGGTTACCTGTGGTCGCGTGCACGCTACAACCGCTACGTGACCCATTAGCGGCCCTTGGTGACGGCCTACGCGCCACCCGGATGGCGGTGCATCTCCCGTGCGATGTCGTCTTCAGTGATCGGGCGGCGACCGTAGACCTCCCAAGCATGAAGAGCAACACCAATGCCCCAGCCGCCGATCACCCACCCCGGCCAGAAATAGCCGTGCCCGGTCACGAACCAGATCATCACCAGCGCCGCGTTCACGACGATGTAGCTGACCAGGTGCATCGCGAAATCACGCCGCGCTGACAAACGCCGGATGGCGGCGGCGCGTGCATCGGTGGGTTCAACCGGCGAGTTCACGTCCGTCATGTTCGCCTCTCGCATGGTCGTCTCTTGCATGGTCGTGTCCTCCGGCCTCGATTGTCGGAGGTTGACCGTCGACCCTCCCACTGCCGTTGGTAACCGACCGCTTGAGGCGAATGTCATCAACCCTAGAGGCGCCGGCCACGCCGAGGCGGCGGCGCAGGTGGGTGGTCCCAGGGGATGGAGTCGAACCATCGGTACACGGTTTTACAGACCGCTGCCTTGACCACTTGGCTACCCTGGGATGTAAGGGTCGTCGCTGCCGACTTGCCATACCCATGACTCATCCAGAGCCGCGTATGGCCGCCGTGCCCGCCAATAGTAGCCAGGACCGTGTCGGATCGGAGCAGTCGCGGTGCCATATCGTCGGGATACCACCTGGCTGCTGTGGATGCACGCAGCGGCGCGGCGCAGACCGACTGACGCAGATCGAATGTCGATATCTCAATGAACGTCACTCGGAATTGCGCGTGTTGTCGATGAACGCAAGTAAGCTGAGGAACCGATGACCAATGTCGATCTCGCGACCGCCGACGGGCAGGATCGGTACGTTCCGACCGCCACGCGAGACATCACGTCTGCGGGTCATGAGGGTGTGTACGAGTGGGTCGCCGAGCATCTCGTCAAGGACGGCATGCGGGCGCTGGACTTCGGCTGCGGAACGGGTTACGGCGTTGGCCTCATGGCCCGCGCCGGGGCGACTGTCGACGGCGCCGACAGCTCGCCCACAGCCGTCGCCCATGCGACCGAGACCTATGGCGGGCCGCGCGCGAAGTTCTTCGTCGCGGACCTCGTGGAGTCAGTCCCGGCGGCGTTCGCCCTGAAGTCGTATGACCTGGTGGTCAGCTCCGAGGTTCTGGAGCACGTCGTCGACCCCTTCGCCTACGTGCGACGAATGGCGGAACTCTGCAAAGACGACGGGGTCTGCTTCGTTGGCACCCCGAACCGGCTGTGGTCGTTCGAGCACGTCCCTGACGGGCATCTCCTCGCTCGATCCCACCTCATGGAGTTCACGCCGCCGGCGCTTGATGCCCTGCTCCATACGGTCTTCGGTGAGGTTCGGCTGATGTTGCGCGTCTTTCCGAAGGGCTCGATGAGCGTCGTGGACCCGCCGATCCCGCCAATCCCGCCGCGGCCGCGGATCATCACCGCCGCGGCGGCGCTCGTCCGGAAGGTGTCGCCCGCTGCTGTCGAGCGCATCAAGCGTGTTGTCGACCCCAATGCGCCGCCGGTGCCGGTCCCGAAGCCCCCACAGGAATGGCTGGCCTCGGACATTGCCTGGCTGGACGCCGACGACCCGGCGGTCGATATGGCCTGGGCCGTGGGTCTGGTCGCGATCTGTCACAAACCACGCAGAGACGGGCGCGCTCACCGCCGGGTGATCGGGAGCATCGCCCGCAGGTCCGGGTCCTCCAGGTAGCGGGTCACCACCGCGAGGGCCTCGTCGGGCCCGCCGGCAAGTGAGTCCGCGAACCATCCGCCGTCATACGGGGCGTCGACGGCACGGAGCATGTCCGCCGCCGGCTGGTGCCGTGGCGGCGGGATGCCCGGGATGAGCTTGTAGGCGAGGATCACGCGGTTCCCCGCCCGCGTGATGCCGACACCGGCGATGACATCCCACCGCGTGAGGCTGCTGTAGGGGTACTGGCGCTGGACGAGGCCGTCGCGGGTCAGTTCCAGGGCCGGCCGGAGCACCGCCGCGGTGGTCGCCAAGCCGATCGCGGGGGCGGCGATGATGAACCACCCGATCGTTGCGCCGATCAGCAGGCAGATGACGCCGGCGACCTCGGTCACCGCCAGGAGCGGCAGCACGAGCGCGACCGGTCTGCGAGCGCGGAAGACGATCCTCCCGCGCCGGATCCTGAGTGAGGCGGGAAGCTCGGCAGGGCTCGGCAGCTCGGTCATCGGATCGATCGTAGCCGTGCCTGCCATCCTTGCCGGATGCTTCTCGACATCGGCTCCGTGCTGGGCGGAGTCGGACTGGCGGTCGTCGCCTTCCTGGTGGTGATCCTCGTCTGCGTCGTGATCCTCCGGATGCTGGCCGTCATCCTGCCGTCGTACGAGGACCGAAACGCCCCACCGGACCCGGCCGTCACCGAGCCGGAAGAGCCGGCGGCGCCGAGCGAGGAGGAGGTGCCGGGCGAGGTGCGGGTCCCGGACCCGACTCGGGTGCTGGACGCCGATCAGGACGAGGTCACCTGACGTCGGGGGATTGCTTTCCCCAGCCTGAACGGTCTAACATTCATAAGCGATCCTTTATGAAAGATTCCTTTATGGGTTCTGACGCCCCGTCTCGGCCGCCACGGCGTGCCCTCCCCGGGAGCATCGCCGCAGGAGCGAGTGACCTCTCGGTCCATTTCGAGGGGCTCGCCAATCCGACCAGGCTGCTGATCGTCGAGCGGCTGGCAGCCACGTCGGAGATGCGCGTTTCCGAGCTTGCCGACTTCTGCCAGGTCAGCCAGCCGCGCATGAGCTGGCATCTGCGCATCCTCCGGAGAGCGGAGGTGATCCGCACGCGGCGCGAGGGTCGCGAGGTGTTCTGCCGCCTCGATCGCGACGCCATCGCCACTCACTTCAAGAGCTTCGCTCGGCTGATCTCCTCAACGGGGATCGCCGCCGAGATCACATCACCAACACCGGTACACGAGGGCGCGTCGTGAGCAAGAAAGTCAGAGTCGCGATCATCGGCGTGGGCAACTGCGCCTCGTCGTTCGTCCAGGGACTCGAGTACTACAAGAACGCAGATCCAAATGACACGGTGCCCGGGCTCATGCACGTGAACCTCGGTGGCTACCACATCTCCGATATCGAGATCTCGGCGGCGTTCGACATCGATATCCTCAAGGTCGGCAAAGACGTGTCCGAGGCGATCTTCAGCGGCCTGAACAACACGGTGAAGTTCAGTGATGTGCCCAAGCTGAACATCCCGGTGCTGCGGGGCATGACCCATGACGGGCTCGGCAAGTACCTGTCCGAGGTGATCACCAAAGCGCCCGGGTCAACCGTGGACATCGCCCAGGTCCTCAAGGACACCGGCACCGACGTGGTGGTCAACTACCTGCCCGTCGGCAGCGAGGCCGCAACCCGTTGGTACACCGAGCAGATCCTCGAGGCGCCGTGCGCGATGGTGAACTGCATGCCGGTGTTCATCGCGCGCGAGGACTACTGGCAGGCGCGCTTCCGCAAAGCGGGCGTCCCGATCATCGGCGACGACATCAAGTCGCAGGTCGGGGCCACCATCGTGCACCGCGTGCTGACGCACTTGTTCCGCGAGCGCGGTGTCGAGCTCGAGAACACGTATCAGCTCAACTTCGGCGGCAACACCGACTTTCTCAACATGCTCGAACGCGAGCGCCTGATGAGCAAGAAGATCAGCAAGACCAACAGCGTGCAGTCGCAGCTGGCGACGCCGATGGAGAAGGAGCACATCCACATCGGCCCCTCGGACTACGTGCCGTGGCTCCACGACCGCAAGTGGGCCTTCATCCGCCTCGAAGGCAAGTCCTTCGGTGACGTGCCCCTCAACGTCGAGCTGAAGCTCGAGGTGCACGACTCGCCGAACAGCGCGGGCATCGTCATCGACGCGGTGCGTTGCTGCAAGCTCGGCCTCGACCGCGGCCTCAGCGGCACGCTCGAGGGCCCGGCCTCGTACTTCATGAAGTCACCGCCACGCCAGGTCTCGGACGACGAAGCCCATCGTGCGACCGAGGAGTTCATCGCCGGAGTCGGAACGGGTGGTGGCCGTCACAACGGCCGCGTCGCCGAGCCGCTGACCGATGCTGCGGAGGCGGAACCCGCCACTACCGCGACGAATTAGCCCGCCGAGCGCTCGGAGCCGACAGCGTTGACGCAGGCCGGCGACGTGGGGGTCAGCACTCACGCCCGCGAACGCCCCGCGCGGGATCCGATGCTGGCGTACTACGCCTACCGCGGCGCCGAAGCGCTGGTTGGTGCACTCCCGCAATCGGTGTCGTACTGGCTCGGCGACAGAGCCGCGGATGCATTGCTGGCAACGGTGCCGAGCCGGTTCGACGGCCTCCGCGACAACCTCCGCCATGTCATCCCGACGATCGGCGACCGGTCGCTCAAGCACCTGGTGCGCCGCAACCTTCGCAACCTCACCCACTGCTGGGTGGACGTGATGGAGATGTCGTCGCGCCGGACCGATCTCCCGTCGCGGATCGACATCCAGGACCTGTACCACTTCGAGGATGCGATCGCCCGTGGTAACGGCGTGGTCGTCGCATCCATGCACTTCGGGTCCTGGGAGGTCGGCCTCGCCGGCTGGAACAAGATGGGCGGCAAGATGGCCCTGCTCGCGGAGGTGCTCCGGCCCAGGCAACTCTTCGACCGCGTGGTCGGGGCGCGGCGCGCCCAGGGCGTCCAGATCATTCCCATCGACACCCAGGCGATGCGCGAGGGCGATCCGCAGGTCGCCCGCCGGCTTGGCGCGGCTTCGATGCGCGAGGTGTTCAAGGTGCTTCGCTCCGGCGGTGTGGTGGCGATGGCGCTCGACCGCGATCTGATTGGCAATGGCGAGCCACTCGAGTTCTTCGGCACGCCGGCGCCGATTCCCATCGGGTCGGTGGAGATTGCGATCAGAGCCGGCGCCGCGATCGTTCCGATCCTGCTCTTCCGCAACCGCTACCGGGTCAATGCCATCGTGCACCCGGAGATCCGATATTCCCCGGACGCGCCAAGGGACGCCGAGGTGCGTAAGACTGCGCAGATGTTGCTGCGCATCTTCGAAGCGGCGATCCGCGATCACCCCGAGCAATGGCATGTCCTCGACCCCATCTGGCCCGCGGCCGCGACCCGATGAAGATCTGCCTCGTCTCCCCGTACGACTTCATGCACCCGGGCGGCGTGACCGAGCACGTCCGGCACCTCTCGGCCAAGCTGCGGGCCCGAGGCCACGATGTGACCGTGCTGGCGCCCTCGAGCCGGGTCGGGGACGACCATGGCATTCCTGGATACGTCCGCATCGGCCGCAGCGTCCCGGTGCGGACCAACGGGTCGGTCGCCCGCATCGCCCTCTCGTTCCATTTGGTGCGGCGCGTGCGAGCCCTGCTCGACGAGAACCACTTCGACGTCGTGCATTACCACGAGCCGCTGGTGCCGTCACTGCCGATCACGGTGTTGCGGTTCCACAGCGGTGCGAACGTGGGCACGTTCCATGCGATGGCCCGGCGCAACCTCGGCTATTACTACGGCAGACCGTTTCTCAAGCGCTACTTCAACCGTCTGCACGTGCATGTCGCGGTGAGCGCACCGGCGCGGGATTTCATCGCGCGCTACTTCGAGGGTGAATACCGGGTGGTCCCGAACGGCATCGACTGTGCGCGTTTCAACCCCAACCACGTGCGGCTCGAGGAACTCCGGACGCCGGGTAAGGCGACGATTCTCTTCGTCGGCCGGCTCGAGTCGCGCAAGGGGCTTCCGACGCTCCTCGAGGCATACGGTCAGCTGCGTCGTGTTCGCGACGATGCGCGCCTGGTGATTGTGGGAGACGGCCCGATGCGCTGGGGATACGAGAGTCAGGTTGCGGCGATGGGCATCCCCGACGTTGAGTTCGCGGGGAGAGTGTCCTCCGAGCTGCTGCCCCGGTATTACGCATCGGCCGACATCTTCTGCGCCCCCGCGACCGGCGGGGAGAGCTTTGGCATCGTATTGCTGGAGGCCATGGCCAGCGGCGTGCCGGTGATCGCATCCTCGATCCCGGGTTTCAGCAGCGTGATCCTCCATGACGTGGACGGGGTGCTCGTTCCTCCGCGCCACCCCAAGGAATGGGCGGCGGCGCTCGGCGCCTTGCTTGACGACCCGACGCGGCGAGCGGCGATGAGCGAGCGCGGGCTCGCGAAGGCACAGCTCTATGACTGGGAACACGTCGTCGACGAGGTTCTCGACGTGTATCGCGTGGCACGCGAACGTGCCGGCGCGAGCACGGTGGTATCCGGTGTTCACGTCCAGGCTCCAGGACTGGGTTAGGTCCGGCGCGCGACGCGTCGTTCCTGCTCTCCGCGCGCTCCACCTGACGCCGAACGTCCTGACCCTGCTCGGGTTGTGCATCTGCGCAGGCTCGGCTGTCCTGATCGCGCTGGGGTTCCTCCTGCCGGGCGGCCTGCTCCTGCTGATCGCCAGCGGATTCGATATTCTCGACGGCGCGCTCGCGCGCGTGAGTGGACGCGAACAGCGGTACGGCGCCTTCCTCGACTCGACAGTTGACCGCTACGCGGAGGCGATGACATCGATCGCTCTCCTCTACTACTTCATCTTTCACGGCCATCACACGCTCGAGCCGATGCTGGTCGTGTTCGCCCTGACCGGCTCGCTGCTCGTGTCCTACGTGCGCGCTCGCGCGCAGTCGCTGGGTTTCAACGGTGACGGCGGATTGCTCGCCCGTCCCGAGCGCGTGGTGATCACGGTCATCGGGCTCGTGATCGCCCCGCTGCTCATCTGGGCGCTGTGGATCCTGGCGATCCTGACCAACGTCACCGCCGTCCAGCGTATCTGGGTCGTCTGGCAGCAGGCGCGACGTATTGCGGCAGAGACGCGCAGCGCCACGGGTGTGCCGACGGGCTAGCGACATCATGGGAGCGTGAGGTCGAGGCGCGGATCCTCCGCGATCCCATCGCGGCGGATCTCGAAATGCAGATGCGGCCCCGTCGCGTTGCCGGACGATCCCACGGTGCCGATGACCTGACCCGCGGTGACGAAGTCGCCGGTCATGACGAGCGCGGTGTCAAGGTGGCCGTAGAGGCTGCTCAATCCGCCTCCGTGATCGATGACGACGTGCAGCCCATATCCCGTGGCGGACACGATGACGGCGACGCTGCCGGGCAGGGTCGCCATCACCGGCGTGCCGCGCGCCGCTGCAAGGTCGATGCCCGAATGCCAGTGGCCGCCGGGGCACGCTCCATCGACCGGTTCGAACGCGAAACTCGAGCACCCGAAGCCCTGCGACACCGACGAATGCGCCAGCGGCTTGATGAAGCCGACGCCGAGGCCATTGCTTCCCACCGCAGCGCTCACGACTGCCGTTCCCCCGCAGAGCCCGAGCGCGATCATCGCCGTGAGCGCGGCGAATGCGCGAATCACAGCGCCGTCCTGTGGCGCACCACGTGGTGCGCCGGCGTGAGCGCCTTGTGCATCGACCGGCGCACGTGCCGCATGGCCGTGTGCGCATTGGTCTCGACGTGCGTTGCGGCGTGGAGCGTGCCGGGAACTTTGAGCACGATCCAGAGGATCGCCAGCGCGAAGAGACTCTCCGCGACGCCGCTCCCGGCGCCGAATCCGACCGCCGTCGCCACGCGCAGGATGATCAACTGCACCGCCTGCATGAACACCGCGACCATGAAGAGCCGGATCCACGTGGACGCGTAGCGGCGCGTGTCCGGGAGCACCGAGCACAGCGCCGCCAGGGGCGCGAGCACGACGAGGATATCGAGCATCGCGGTGCGGATGACGTACGAGATGACCAGAATCACCACGGCCATCACCACGCCGAGCGCGAAGACGGCGTGGAACAGATCCTGAGATCCCTGGATGATCGACACCGCCGCAGCGCTCAACGACCCCGACCACGGGAGCGTGTCGATCGTCAGCGGTCCGCCGAGCGATTGGGCGACTCCATCGATGGCATTGTTGAGGTCGATCGCCATCTGGATGAAGTAGATCGACCCGTGCACCATCACGAGCGCCGCCATGACTCGCGGGATCACAAGATGGAGTGCGTAGCGAGCGCGGATCGAGTGCTCGAAGATGCTGCGGAGCGAGGCATAGGCGAGCACCGCGCCGACGAGCACATCTGCGACGAGCGCCAGCGAGCCGTTCAAGCGGGCGATCGCCGGATTGGCGGTCAACGCCCGAATGCCTGAGGCCGTCGGGTCGGCGGTGGTGAACAGATAGCGACTCAGCTCGGCATTGAGGTCGGTACGCGCCGTCGCGATGAAGTGCGAGAGCACACCGGTCAGCAGTTGGAGGATCGTGCCGAGGGGATCGCGGATCCCCTGGACGATGCCCGGGAGCACCTGCATCGGGCGGCTCAGTGAATCGTTGCTGGGACGCTGGCGATCAGCGCGTGGGTCAGCGTCCCTGCGACCTCGACACCGATGGTGCCGAACACGATCCGGCCGATCCATTTCTTTGCCTGCGCGACGCTCGATGGATCGACGGCCACGATCTTGTACATGAAGGCGATCAGGAAGGCGAGCGCGCCGACGCTCGCGAGCAGGCCCTGCGCGATGAGGATCCAGTTGTCGATGAGCGCCTTGAGTTGAACCATGATGGGCGACCTCCGAGGCAAGCGTATTCGGTGTCGGTCGCCCCTCCGGCCGTTCCGGGTAGGCACCCGGACAACCAGCAGACTATACGGATTTGTGTATGTCTGTCAAGTCGCTGCTACGGTCGTCCCGGATTCCGGACGAGGCTGTGGTCGGCGCGCCGTTCGCGTAGCGACTCGGATCGGCGTCAAAGGCTGAGCGGCAACCGCCGGAGCAGAACAGATAGGTGCTGCCGTGATACAGCGAGCGTTGGCTTGCCTTGGCAGGATCAACCGTCATCCCGCAGACCGGGTCCTTGGTCGACGCCTGTTGCTCGGGCGGAATCTCCATCTCGCGGAGCATTGCCAGGCCGCCCGTGCGAAGGAACCGCACTCCGAGTCCGGCGATGAGAGCAAGGAATGCGATATTGAGAAATGTGTCGTAATTCCAACTGATCGTCGTATCGAAGACGATGATGTTGCGGTTGGTCGGAATGGCGCCAGCGACGTTGAAGACGAGCCCAACGATCAGGCCTGCGAGCACCATCGCCGCATACGACACAACAAAGAGGTAGACGCTCACGCGCGCACCGTAGTACTTGCGATAGATGTTGAGGATCGGAAGGATGATCAGGTCGGCGAAGATGAAAGCGATCACCCCGGCGAAGCTGATTCCGCCTCTCCAGAGCACGGCGGCCAGGGGAACGTTGCCGACGGAGCAGACGAAGCTGATGACGGCGATCAGTGGGCCAATGAACGCGCCCCAGATCTCGGTCGCAGCACCGTGGCCCGTGAAGAACACGCTGGACCACACGGAGTCGGACACCCAGGCCCCAAGAGCGCCGGCGATCAGGAATCCGAGCGCCAAGTCCGTCCAGAGGCCGACGACATTCATGAAGAAGTAGTGGCTGATTGATGTCAATGCGCGCGCCGAGAAGAGCCGGCGCAGGAACGACCCGCCACTGACGGACATATCCATGGCCCCGTGACCTTCCATCTTGCCCAGCAGGCCGCGGTCGGCCTGGCGTCGCGCCTGCTCCACGAGGCCTCGGCGCAGAGTGAAACGGAAGATGACGGCGAGCAGCACGATCATCACGAGGCCGCCGCTGAACTCCGCCGCCAGGAATTGCCAGCCCAGAAGGATGAGCAGCACGAGGCCGAGTTCGAAGACCAGGTTGGTTGACGCGAACTCAAAGATGACGGCATTCGCGAGCGTCGATCCCTTGCGAAACAGGGTTCGTCCCACCGCAACTGCGGCGTATGAGCACGACGAAGAGGCGGCTCCAAAGCCAGTCGCCAGCGCCAGTGACTTCGGCGTGTCCCGGCCCAGCAAACGCGACACCGCTTGCTTGGAAACGAGCGTCTCCACGACCGCCGACAACAGGAATCCGAGAGCGAGCGGCCAGAGAACCTGCCAGAACATGGCGAACGACAGTCGGAGCGCCGAGCCGATGTGTTCAAGGAGAAACGGGATCACCGTCAGCCTTCCACGAAGCGGCCGATCGCTTGGCTCAGCTCACGAAGCTTCTCCGCTCCATCCCCGCTCTTGACTGCATCCGCGACGCAATGCTCGACGTGGTCGTCGAGCAGCAGCAGAGCGACCCGATCGAGAGCAGCCTTCATGGACTTGATCTGGGTCAGGATGTCGATGCAGTAGCGCTCGCTCTCCACCATTTTCTGGAGGCCTCGCGCTTGGCCCTCGATTCGGAGCAGTCGCTTCTGGATGTCTTCTTTGTGGGCGATGTAGCCTGGCATCAAGCTACTATACCCCTAGTGGGTAGAGGTACCAACCTCGGGGCCGTTCGCACCCCTAGAGAGAGGCGACGCGCTCCACGGAGCTCGTATGCATACCAGCGATCAGGGCTTTGCTGCTGACTTGGCCGAGCGGCCCGTGAGCACGTCGCGCCGTTGCCCGTATTCGGCATCGTCAATCTCACCGCGCGCGTAGCGTGCATCCAGGATGGCCTTTGCGGACGTGCTCTCGCCGGCGTCAGGAGTCGCGCCCTGCTGTGTCCGAATGAGCCAGACGACACCGACGACGACAAAGGCAACGAGAATCAGGCCGACGATGACTGAGCCAATCATCATTGCCCAGCCACCCGCACCGTAGTCAGAGCCCCACATCATCGGATTGCTCCTTGTCTCGCCGGCCGTGAGATCGCTCGAAGGCTGAGTGCCTCGTGGACTCACTCTCGTAGGAACGGACCCCTGGCTCCAGTGCCAAACGTCCCCACCTTGTGGTGACCAATGGCTTGATCTCACCAGCGAGCCCTGCGACATGCGCTCCTGTGGCGAGCAGCGGCTCAAGGCAGCTCAGGTATCACTCCGGCATTTGATGGCCACTCCTCGGCCGTGATCGCAAATCGCTCGTGGTCGCGCCACGCCCCGTCGATGTGGAGATACCGGGGAGAGAATCCCTCGTGCCGGAACCCGACGCGCCGAACCAGTCTCAGGGATGCAGCATTGCTCGGCTGCACGTTGGCTTCGACACGGTGAAGGCCCAGGGTAATAAACGCGTAACGCAGCGACAGGTCGAGCGCCTCGCGTGTGAGTCCCTGCCCGGCGGTCGCTGCGTTGGCGTAGAAACCGCAGTAGCAGCTCTGAAAGCTGCCGCGGACAATCTGACTCAGGTTGACGACTGCGACCAGCGTCCCGTCGTCGCTGCGCCAGCCGACCAGTGAGACGAAGTCCGAGGACTCGCCCCGATCCACCAGAGCACGAAAGGCCGCTGGGTCGGCCGGCGGACTCGTCCACGGAGTGTGCAGCGAGCGGCTCGCAGCGACCAGCGCGAGAAACGCATCCCGGTCCTGGGAACGCAGCACGTGAAGCTGCACCCGGCGGCCCACCTCGAGGGCGGGGCCGCTATCGTCGAGTGGCGGACTCATGGGGGAATCGTCGCATCCTCGCGTGCACGCCGACCGGGCGCATTTGCGGGTCACGTCACGCGATAGACTCGCCGCCGTCCCAACCCCCAGGGAGACACATGAAGCTCGCCGACTTCGCGCGCCAGCCCCTGCTCTTCGGCCCATCGCCCATCCATCCACTTGAGCGGCTCACCAAGTCGCTGGGCGGCGCTGACCTGTGGGCCAAGCGTGAGGACTGCAACAGCGGCCTGGCCTTCGGAGGCAACAAGACCAGGAAGCTCGAGTACCTCGTCGCCGACGCGCTGGCCCAGGGCTGCGACACGCTGGTCTCGATCGGCGGTGTCCAGTCCAACCACACTCGGCAGGTCGCCGCGGTGGCGGCGCGGATGGGCATGCGCTGCGTGCTCGTCCAGGAGAGCTGGGTCGACTGGCCTGACCCTGTCTATGACAAGGTTGGCAACATCCTGCTGAGCCGGATCCTCGGCGCCGACATCAGGATGGTGAAGGAGGGGTTCGGCATCGGGTTCAAGGCGAGCTGGGAGCAGGCGCTCGAAGACGTTGCGGCTGCGGGCGGAAAGCCGTACCCGATTCCGGCCGGGGCGTCCGATCACCCGCTCGGTGGTCTCGGGTTCGCTCAGTGGGCGCAGGAGGTCCAGCAGCAGGAGCGCGCGCTGGGCGTGTTCTTCGACACCGTCATCGTCTGCTCGGTCACCGGAAGCACGCAGGCGGGCATGATCGCCGGGTTCGCAGCTCAGGAGCGACCCCGCATGGTCATCGGCATCGACGCGTCGGCAAAACCCGCCGAGACGCTCGACCAGGTCACTCGAATCGCTCGACAGACGGCCGCGCTGATCGAGATCGGCCGTGATCTGCGCGCTGACGAGATCGTCCTCGATGCGCGCTACCACGCCGGGACCTACGGGATCGCCGACGCGCGGACCGTCGACGCAATCAAGGTGGGTGCGCGCCTGGAGGGGATGATCACGGACCCGGTGTACGAGGGCAAGTCACTCGCGGGCATGATCGACCTGATCACCAGCAGGGAGATCGACCCCGGGTCAACGGTGCTGTATGCCCACCTCGGCGGCCAGCCGGCGCTCAACGGGTACACATCGCTGTTCTCCTGACCCTCGGTTCGCGCTCGGCGGAACCGATGCGCCAAAACTTGTACTAATCTCAACACCGTCTGACAAACGCCGTTGAGGAGAAGAGGCCGTGGCAGGAGAGAAGTCGCGCGGAGCCCCGAAGCGTCAGGGGAAGAAGCCCAAGGCCGCTGCAATCGCGAAGGCAGCCAAGAAAGCCGCAGCGCAGACCGCTGCGCAGTCGCCGGCCGAGCGCTGACCGGCGCGGCGATCCCTCGCCGCTGCTAGCTTGCTTCGCCGGCCATCGCCCGCTTGCGGAGCTTGTTGCGCTCGTCCGCGTTGAGGACGCGCTTGCGCATCCGGATGCCGATTGGGGTGACCTCGACGAGCTCGTCATCGATGATGAAGTCGAGGCACTCCTCGAGCGACATCTTCCGCGGTGGGACCAGGCGAATGGTCATGTCCTCGGTGGATGACCGGATGTTGGTCTTCTGCTTCTGCTTGGTTACGTTGAGGTGGATGTCGCCGGGCCGGCGGTTGAGCCCGACGATCATGCCTTCGTAGACGGGCGTTCCCGGTGCGATCAGTGGCTGGCCGCGCTCCTGCAGCGTGACCAGTCCGTACGCCACGGCGATCCCCGGTTGACTCGCGGTGAGGACGCCGGAGCGCGTCGTCGTCGGCAGCGCCCACGTGTGCTCCCAGCCGAGCAGCCTCGTTGCCATCACGCCGGTCCCTCGCGTCAGGGTGAGGATCTGGCTGCGCAGCCCGATCAGAGCACGCGTCGGCGCGTGGTATGTCAGGCGCACACCTCCGCCCGCGTCCGTGCGCATCGCCGTCATCTTGGCGCCCCGCGTGCCGAGCGCGTCCGTGATGGCGCCGACCACATCCGCCGAACAGTCGATGACGCAATCCTCGACCGGCTCCACGCGCTCGCCGTCGATCTCCTTGGTGATGACCGCGGGGCGTGACACCTCGAACTCGTAGCCCTCGCGCCGCATCGTCTCGATGAGGATCGCGAGATGCAATTCGCCGCGTCCGCTCACATCGAAGATGTCGGCGGTGGGTCCGTCCTCCACGCGCAGCGCGACGTTGGTGAGCAGCTCTCGCTCCAGTCGTGCGCGGAGCTGGCGCGAGGTGCTGCTCACGGTCGCCTCGCGTCCCGCCAGCGGTGACTGGTTGACCGAGAACTGCATCCGCAGCGTCGGCTCGCCGATCTCCAGGCGTGGCAGTGCCTCCGGGGACTCAGCATCAGCGATGGTGTCGCCGATGGCCACGGCTGCGATTCCGGAGAGGTAGACGATCTCACCGGCCGAGGCGGACTCCACCGAGAGACGCTGGAGCGCCTCGACGGTGAGCACCGTCGCGATTCGCTCCACCTTGCCCGCGCCCGATGCGGTGCAGCAGACGACGCTCTGGCCGGGGTGCACCGTGCCGCGCTGGATGCGCCCCAGTGCAAGGCGGCCACTCCAGTTGTCGTGGTCGAGGTTGCTGACGAGCATCTGCAGCGGGCCGTCCGGGTCGGCGAGCGGCGGCGGCACGTGCTCGATGATCGCGTCGAGCAGCGGCTCGAGGGTCACGCCCTCCCGCGTGAGATCCGCGGTTGCGGTGCCGTCGCGCGCGTTGGTGTAGAGGACCGGCGCGTCCAGCTGCCACGACTCCTTCGCGAGCTCCAGGAGGAGGTCGTGGGTCGCTTCAACTGTCTCGGCGGGCTGGGCGTTGGTGCGGTCGATCTTGTTGACCACGATGATTGGCTGCAGGCCCAGGGCCATCGCCTGGCGAAGCACGACACGGGTCTGGGGCATCGGCCCCTCGGCGGCGTCCACCAGGAGCAGGCATCCGTCCGCCATCCCGAGGACCCGTTCGACCTCGCCGCCGAAGTCGGCGTGGCCCGGGGTGTCGATGATGTTGAGCTTGACCCCGTTGTAGCGGACCGAGGTGGTCTTGGCGAGGATCGTGATGCCCTTCTCGCGCTCGAGATCGTTCGAATCCATGATCAGCTCGCCGACCTGCTCGTGGGCCGCGAAGACGCGCGATTGCTTGAGCAGGGCATCGACCAGCGTCGTCTTGCCGTGGTCCACGTGAGCGATGATCGCGACGTTGCGGAGGTCCGACCGGCGCTTTTCGCCGGGGACGAGAGGAGGTGGCACCTCTCGATTCTGACTGCCCGGCGTTCATCGTCCGCCCGTAACCCATTGCAAAAACTGCTGGATGTGGCCGGCGAGAGCCTTTTCGAGGTCCTGAAGCACCGAGTACTGACCCGTCGCCGTCGCCGCGGTGTTCGAGTTCAACTGCTTGAAAAGTCCCGAGATCGGTGAGGTCAGACCTCCGAGCGGTCCGGCATCGGCGACCGGACTGGGACTCGCAAGCGGGAGCGCAGGCCCGGCTCCGGGTGTCGCCGTCGCCGCGGCCGGCGGCGCCCAGCTGATGTAGCGACCAGGTGTCGGAGCCTGCGCGCCGGCGTGCACGGCGAACGCGACCGCGCTGCCCACCGCAGCCACGGCGATCAGGATGCGGAACCGGTGGATTCCGAGCATGGGCAACCTCCAAGCATTCAGCGTTGACGGTCGCCCCTCCGGCCGCACCGGCAGATCCGGCTGCGACAAAGTATACGGATTTGTGTAGATTTGGCGCGTGGGAGCGGCCGGGCACCGCAGGCGCATCCCCGGCGGTTGAGACGCAGACCAGACGCCTATATTCAATCTGTGAACACGGCCAGGGCGGTCCTGCTCTACATCGTTGCTGGGGTGGTGGGCATCCTCCTCGGTCTGGCAGCCGGTCAGGTCACCTCCTCGTGTCCGGGATCCTGCGCGGGCGGCGCTCCAGCACGGTTCGCCATCTGGCAGAGCGGTCTGATCGGGCTCGGATGCGCGCTTGTCGTGCTCATCGCGTGTGCGCTCCTCGACGAGGAGTTCATACCCATCACGCGACAGTGGTTCCGCGCGGTGAAGCGCCGGCTGGGTGGAACCGAGCGCAAGCAGCAAGCTGGCTAGCGAGGCGCCACGGCGGATCGGCGCCTGACGGCGAGGGACCTCCGTACTGTTGCAGAGCGAAGATGAGACGATTCAAGCGTGGCTGACCCTGTTTCGCTGACCCTCCCGGCGATGGGTGAGTCCGTCTCAGAGGGGATCGTGTCCCGCTGGCTGAAGGCCGTCGGCGACGACGTGGAGGAGGGCGAGCCGGTTGTCGAGGTGACGACCGACAAGGTCGACGTCGAGGTTCCTGCTCCGGCGACCGGACAGCTGGCCGAGATCGTCGCAGCCGAGGGTGAGACGGTCGCCGTTGGCGCGACGCTCGCCGTGATTGCGCCAGGGGCACCGGCCGCGCCGACCAACGGGCCCAGTCCTGCCGCCCCGGCTGCGGAGCCCGAGGTCGCGCCGTCGCCCCCCACCGCAGATGAGCCAGCCGACGTGGCAGCGGAGCCCCCGGCTCCCCCTTCACCGCCACCGCCCGTCGCAGTGGCTCCGGTGAGTCCGGGACCGATCGTCGCGCCGGACGGCTCAGGGGTCGACGCCGCGCCGCTGGCGCGCCGGGCTGCGGCGCACAACGGTGTCGACCTGCGCGGGGTTCGCGGCTCGGGACCGGGCGGTGTGGTGACCAAGGCAGACGTCCTGGTCGCCAAGACCGGCGGTGGATCGAGAACCGATGCCACCGTGCGTGTCGTCGACGGCGAGGACGCCCAGCCGATCAAGGGCCCGGCGGCAGCCCTCGTGGACTACATGGAGCGCAGCCGCGACATCCCCACCGCGACGTCGTTCCGCACCATCGGGGTGGGCGTGTTGGACAGCCGCCGGCGCCAGCTGAACACCGCTCTCGCAGCCGGTGGCAACGCGGGCAAGGTCTCCTTCACCCACCTGATCGGATACGCCATCGCGCGGGCCGCCGGGTTGAGCCCCGCAATGACCACGCACTTCGCGCGCACCGACGACGGCAAGCCGGCGCGCGTCGCCGGGCCGGCGCACCTCGGGCTTGCGGTGGACAGCGTGCGCAAGGACGGCTCACGGTCACTGGTGGTCCCGGTCATTCGCAATGCCGCGGACCTGCCCTTCAAGGAGTTCCGCGACGAGTACGAGCGTCTCATCGAGCGCGCCCGCACCAACGCGCTCGCCGCGGATGAGCTCCAGGGCGCGACCCTGACCCTGACCAATCCGGGAGGCATCGGGACTGTCGCATCGGTGCCCAGGCTGATGCCGGGCCAGGGAACGATTGTCGCGGTCGGCGCAATCGGCTATGCCGCCGAGTGGCGCACCGTTCCCGAGGCGACCATCGGCGATCTCGGCGTCGGCAAGGTCATGACCATGACCAGCACCTATGACCACCGGGTCATCCAGGGAGCCGAGTCGGGCGAGTTCCTCGCGCGCATCGAGTCACTGCTCGGAGGTGCCGACGCGTTCTACGACCAGGTTTTTGCCAGTCTTGGCCTGATCCTACCGCCCCTCGACGTGGCGCCGGCTCGCACGGCGGCGCCCTCCTCATCAGCTGCGACGCGTTCAACGAGGAACGACGAAACGCCCGATCGCGTCCTGCTCGGTGCGATGCAGGCGGCCACGTCACTGGTCAAAGCCCACCGCACCCACGGCCACCTCGGCGCACACCTCGATCCTCTCGGCTCGCCGCCGATCGGCGATCCCGCGATGGAGCCGTCGACCTACGCGCTGACCCAGGAGTTGATGGAGCAGATCCCCGCCGATCTGCTGCGCGTGTACGTCCCGGGACGGAACCTCGCCGAGGTGCTCCCCAATCTCCGGCGCACGTACTGCGGCACGATCGCGTTCGAGATCGAGCACATCTCGAGCCACGAGCAGCGCGTCTGGCTGCGCGAGCACATCGAATCAGGCAGGTACCGGCCGGTCCTGGCAGTTGAGGATCGGCTTCGGCTGCTCGAACGCCTCACCAGGGTCGACGCGATGGAGCGGTACCAGCGTGCAGCCTTCCTCGGCCAGAAGACGTTCTCACTCGAAGGACTCGACGCCCTGGTTCCGATGCTCGAGAACCTCCTGAGCCTGGTCGCTGACGATGGGATCGGCGAGGTGATCATGGGGATGCCGCATCGAGGACGTCTCGCGGTGGTCGCGCACGTCGCGAATCATTCCTACGAGTCCATTCTCAACGCCTTCGAGCTCGCGTCCGCACGTCGAGCGATCGGCCGCTTCGAGTCGACCGGCGACGTGAAGTACCACGTCGGCGCCACGGGCACGTATCACACGGAATCCGGCAAGGTGATCCTGGTGCGGCTGCTGCCGAACCCGAGTCACCTGGAGGCGATCGACCCGGTCGTCGAGGGTTGGTGCCGGGCGGCGCAAACGCAGCGCCGCGCGACAACGCTGCACCTCGACCCCATGGCGGCACTGCCGGTCCTGATCCATGGCGATGCTGCCTTCGCCGGGCAGGGTGTCGTTCAAGAGGTGCTCAACCTGCAGTCGCTTCCCGGGTACACAACCGGCGGCACCGTGCATTTCATCGCCGACAACCAGGTCGGCTTCACCACCGACCCGCAGGATGGGCGATCGACCCGGTACGCGTCCGACCTCGCCAAGGGATTCGACATCCCCATCGTCCACGTCAACGCGGACGACGTCGAAGCCTGCCTGGCGGCGATCACCTTCGCGTACGACTACCGCCGCGCCTATCGTCGCGACGTCATGGTGCATCTCATCGGCTACCGGCGCTTCGGCCACAACGAGGCCGACGAGCCCGCGTACACGCAGCCACTCATGTACAAGACGATCCGCCAGCACCCGACGGTCCGCGAACTGTTCGCGGCACAGCTGGTGGCGGACGGCTTGATCCGTCCGGAGGACGTCGACGCACAGGCCAAGGCGTTGTACACGCGGATCGCCGACGCGCACAAGCGGGTGAAGGAGAACCTCGCCGCCGAGCTCGACGACCTCACCCACGAACAGGTCGTCGAGGAGCCTGACGATCCCACGATGAGGACGGCGGTCTCCGGCCGTCAGCTGGCCGCCCTGAATGAGCAGCTGCTCAGCTTCCCCAAACACTTCACGCCGAACACCAAGCTCATCCGCCAGATGGAGCGGCGCAAGTCGGCGATCCTCGAAGGTGCCATCGACTGGGGGACCGCCGAGTCGCTCGCCTTCGCCTCACTCATCACGCAAGGTCACCCGATCCGCCTCACCGGCCAGGACACTGTGCGCGGCACGTTCAGCCACCGCCACCTCGCGTATCACGACGAACGCACCGGCGAAGTGTTCGTCCCGATGCAGCACCTCACCGATGCGCAGGCAACGTTCGAGGTCCTCAACAGCCCGCTCAGCGAAGTCGGCTGCCTCGGCTTCGAGTACGGATACAGCGCCGCTGACCCGGAGACACTGGTCATCTGGGAGGCGCAGTACGGCGACTTCTTCAACAACGCCGAGATGATCGTCGACCAGTTCATCTCGTCGTCCCGCGCGAAATGGGGTCAGCACTCGCGCCTGACCATGCTCCTCCCGCATGGCTATGAAGGCAGCGGTCCCGAGCACTCCAGCGCGCGCATCGAACGCTTCCTGCAACTGTGCGCGAACGACAACATGCGCCTCGCCAATTGCACGACGCCTGCGCAGTACTTCCACCTGCTGCGCAGCCAGGGCCTGCTCAACGACCCGCGCCCGCTCATCGTGTTCACGCCGAAGAGCCTGCTGCGGTTGAAGGAGTCGACGTCCAAGCTCGCCGAACTGAGCACCGGAAAATTCCAGCCGGTGATCGACGACCCCACCGGCGCGGAGCGCCGGGACGAGGTGCGATCCCTGCTGCTCTGCTCGGGGCGCATCTACTACGAGCTGAGCCTGGCGCCCCAGCGCCCGGAGGCGACCGACGTCGCGATCGCTCGCGTCGAGCAGCTGTACCCACTGCCCGCTGACGCGATCCTCGAGCTGGTGGCCGCGTACCCGAAGCTCGAGCGGCTGTACTGGGTTCAGGAGGAGCCGCAGAACATGGGCGCGTGGGGAAGCCTCGAGCGCGCACTCGGCCTCTCGCGGCCGTCGCACATCCAGTGGGACTACATCGGCAGACCGCGCCGGGCGAGCCCTTCAGAGGGATACGCCGGCTCCCATCAGCTCGAACAGGAGCGCATCGTCACCGAGGCATTCGCCACGTCGCGACGCGGACAGCACCGATCCGCCGCACCCGTCCCCGCGACGACGCCCACCACGGCATGACTCAGCGCGTTGTGGTGCTCGGCGGCGGTCCCGCCGGCGATGTGGCCGCGCTCCGCGCCGCGCAACTTGGTGCGGAGGTGACGCTCGTCGAGCGCGCCGAGCTCGGCGGGACGTGCCTCAACTGGGGCTGCATTCCCACCAAGTCGCTGCTCGCCGGAGCGGATCTGCTCCGCAGGATTCGCGACGCGGCGTCGTTCGGCATCCGCGTTCCCGAGCCCGAGGTGGATTTCCCGCGGATGATGGAGCGCAAGGAAGAGATCGTGCTGAGCATGCGCAAGGGGGTCGAGGCGGCGTGCAAGCGGCGCGGCGTGCATGTGGTTCATGCGCAGGGTGTGGTCGACGGCGATGCCGTGGTCACGACTGATTCGCGCCACGAGTTCGATCACCTCATCGTGTGCGTTGGCACCGAACCTTCCGGGCTGCCGGGCATCGACATGGAGCATCCACTGGTGGTGACCTCCAACGGCATCCTTCGCCTCGAGCGCATTCCTGAGCACATGCTGGTGATCGGCGGCGGCGTCGTCGGATGCGAGTTCGCGAGCCTGTTCGCGGCGCTCGGATCGCGCATCACCGTCGTCGAGGTGCTCCCGCAGGTGCTAGCCGGTGTGGATGCGCGGATCGTCCAGCAATGGCGCCGTATCGTGGAGAAGCAGGGCATCACGTTTCTCGCCGGACGTCGCGTCGAGTCAGTCGACTACGCGGCGGATTCGGTGAAGGCTCACCTCGACGATGGGATGGCGGTCGAGGCCGACCTGCTCCTGGTGTCGGTCGGGCGCCGCGCGCAGACCCGCGGGATCGGGCTGGAGGATGCGGGCGTCGCTGTCGATGAGCGCGATCACATCGACGTGGACGCGTTCCTGAGAACCGCGAATCCGAAGATCTGGGCCGCCGGCGACTGCATCGGGGGTTTGCAGCTTGCGCATCTCGGCAGTGCAGAGGGAGGACGCGCGGTCGAGAATGCACTCGGCCACGAGGTGATGCCCATGGACCGGACCGTGGTCCCGTCCTGCATCTACACCCACCCTGAAATTGCCATGGTTGGCCTGAACCCGGAAGGCGCGAAGGCCGCGGGCGTCGACCTGAAGCTGGGGCAGGCACGATATCTCGGCAACGGCAAGGCGCTCGGCGAGGGCGAGCCGGACGGGCTTGCGCAGCTGTATGCCGACGCGGCCACCGATCGTCTGGTCGGCGCGACCGTGATGGGCGTCCATGCGGTCGAGATCATCCATGAGGTGGGAGTCGCGATCAGCGACGGGCTCTCGATGGACGACCTCGGGTCGATCATCCACGCCCATCCAACCGTCAGCGAGTTGATGATGGATGCCGCCGAGCAGGGCGAGGGCGTCGCCCCCTACCTCAGCTGAACAACCGCTCGACGAGGCTCAGGAGGCGGTCGTCCGGCGCAGTCGCTCGTCGCGTCGCCGCCGGCTGCGCATCCGCGCCGCGACGACGAGGACGCGTCCCTCGAACCAGGTCGCCCCGCCGGTGGCCACCGCTCCGGCTAGCAGGATCGCGCCCAGCCATCTGGGGCTCAGGATGACGATGGTCACGCCGGCGACCATCAGCACAGCCGTCGCCGTCAGGAACACGGCGGTGAGCAGGGCTCGCCACGTCAGCAGGATCGAGGCCCTCACCGCCATGACTGCCGCCTCGGCGTCGATACGGGCTTTTGGCGTGGCACCGGGAACGGGCTGACCGCCCGCGAAAGCCCGACGCCTGCTCGTCGCCAGCCGCCAGAAAAAGAGGCTCGCCGCAAGCCGGGCGAGGAGCCGGATCACGATGGCCCACGGCATGTACCCATGCTACAGTCGCCGAGCGTTTCAACCGTGGGAGCAGCGAGATGATCCGTGCATACGTGCTCGTGACAGCGAGCGCAGGCAGGGCCCAACACGTGGCTGACGCCCTGAGAGGCAGTGACGGCATCGTGATGGTCGACGCGATCACCGGTGAATACGACGTCATCGCTCAGGTCGAGGCATCGGACGTCCCCGGGATCGGGCGTCTCATCCTGGATCGGATCCAGTCCGCGGACGGCGTGGTCAAGACGATCACCTGCCTCGCGGTCTGATCCGGACGCGGCAGCACCCGTCGGGAGCTCTGGGCTGGCTGGCCTAGCCGGCCTCTACGGGACGGCGCTGGCGCGCCTTCGCGGCAGCGCGCCCCTGCGCCGATCGCTGCTGTTCTGGACGGCGCTCGGTCTCGTCCTTGGCGAGGCCCTGAGCGTCGACGTCACCCTGGTGCACGGACACGGAACCCTGACGCCCGGGGTGATCGCGACCGCTGTCTGGTGGCTGGCGGTGACCGTCGGGATGATTGGCGGTGCCGCGCTCCTGCGCACACCCGACGGGACACCGGTCGAGCGCTACGGCATCCCCAACGGGCTGACCGCGCTCCGCGGATACGCATGTGTTCCGGTGCTGCTCATCGGAACCCTCTCGCTTCCGGGGCGCCTCGGGCTCGCGCTCTGGGGCGGGATCGGCGGCTCGGTCGGCCTCCTCGACGCGGTCGACGGATTCATCGCCCGCAGGTACGGTCCGGTCACCGTCCTCGGCAAGGCGATGGACCCGTTCGGCGACGCCCTGTACTTCGTCGTCGGAGCGATCGGCAGTTGCGCGCTGGGGATCGTCCCGCTCTGGCTGGCGGTGCTGATCGTCGCCCGCTATGCGGGGCCGGTGGTGCTGACGCCGCTGGTGCTCCTGACGGGCCGTCGCCCCGAGCTGGTGTACACGGTGTGGGGCCGGCGGAACACCCTGCTCACCGGCATCGTGCTGTTCGCTCTCTATTGGGTCCGGCTCTTCGCGGGACCGGTCGACATCGTCGCGCTGATCATCGCCCTGCCAACCCTCGTGCCCACGGCGCTGCTCCATTTCGTGGCGCTGTTTCGACGCGTCGCCGCGGCGCCGCGGGCACGGTGAGGGTCCGGGTCAGTCAGCAACCGAGGTGGCGAGCACCTCCCGGATGTGGCTGAGCCACCCCACGGAGGTGAGGCCGTGCGCCGCGGGGACGTAGTTGCAGTCGAAGCCGTCGACGAGCATGCGGGTCAGGCCGTCGTCGTCGAATCCCTCGTCGATGAGACGGTCGATGTCGCCCGAAGCTGCGACGACGGTCTCGGGCGACGCATCGTCGGCGAACGCGTGCAGCGCGGCGTCGGGTGTGCCGTGCTCCTGGTGCCAGTCCTGGTGGTAGTAACCGGCCAGCAGCTGCGCGAGCGCCGGGTAGTCGGTTGCCGCATTGTCGATCGCGATGTCGATGTCGATGGTGCCGTTCATTGTCAGCGCTCCTGGTGTCTCTTGTCCCGGAAGGGGGATCGGGTCGGGTAGGCGGTCACCAGCGTGAATCCGCCGGGCAGCTCGTCGTTGCGGCGCAGCACGAGGCGGACGGCGGTCACCTGCGTCGGCACCACCACTCCCCTGCTGACCTCGGCGTAGGTGAGCACGTGGCCGACGACCTCGCCCATATCCTCGACGAAGCTGAAGGGCGCTCGCTTGTCCCTGCCGGCGAGCCACGCGGTGATCTCCGCGCTTCGCCGGGTGACCGCAATGTCGACGCAGCGCTGCGCGGTGGCGCGACTGACGAACCGCCCGGCAGCGGCGACGCCCTCGCGCAGGATCCGGCGCATCTCGTCGCCGGGCCGGGTGTCGACGTGGCGGCGCAGGGTGTGCCCGCCTCGGCCCTCGTAGACGCTGAGGTCCTCGACCGGTATCCGGCGAGGGCGCGGCCCTGGAGCCGGCCGGTCAATGCCATCGAGCATGCGTGTGTCCTCCCGCGCCTGTCGCTGAGCGGCGTTGTGAGCGCCGCGATGAGCCGCAGTCTCTCCGGGCTCCGCGGACGCGGCGCAGACGGTGACCCGGTCAGGCGGGACGCGAACGCATAATCACGACGAGTGCTCGCAATCCTCAAGCTGTCGCCCGCGCCAGGATTCGTGATCGGCGACGTCCCCATGCCGTCGCCCGCACCGGGGCAGGTGCTCCTTCGGGTCGCCGCAACGTCGGTCTGCGGCACGGATGTGCATCTCTACGACTGGAATCCGTGGGCCGCGGCGCGCGTGCACCCCCCACGCGTGGTCGGCCACGAGGTCTGCGGTGAGGTGGTCGCGTGGGGCGACGGGGTGCAGGAACCCGCCCTCGGGACCCGCGTGGCCGTCGAGTCGCACATCGTGTGCGGTCACTGCGATGAGTGCCGTCGCGGCGACTTTCACGTGTGCGAGAACACGCGCATCCTCGGCGTCGACGTCGACGGGGCTTTCGCCACGCACCTTGCGGTGCCCGCAGCGAACGTCTGGCCCGTCGGCGACTCGGTCCCCCCGGATGTCGCCGCCGCCATGGAGCCCTTCGGGAATGCGGTGCACGCGTGTTCGTACGGCGACCTGAACGGGCGGACGGTCGTGGTGTTCGGATGCGGCCCGATCGGATGCGCGGCGGTCGCGGTCGCACGGGCGCAAGGCGCCGCGCGTGTCGTCGGCGTCGATCGCAACGCCTATCGACTCGATCTCGCGGAACGCATGGGTGCGCACGCGATCGTCCAGGCGACCGACGATGCGGTGGATGACGCGGTGCGTCGCGCCGCCGGCGACGCCATCGACTGCGTGCTCGAGATGAGTGGATCGCCGGTTGCTGTTGCTTCGGCGACGCGCCTGGTGCGGCCCGGAGGCTGGATCAGCCTGCTGGGTATCGGCGACGGGCCGGATGTCGTGGATCTCTCCAGCGACGTCGTCATGAAGGGGCTGAGCCTGTACGGCATTGCCGGCAGGCGGATCCCGGCGACCTGGGAACAGGTGACCGCGTACGTTCGGGATGGTGTCATCGACGTGCGCGCGCTGATCACGCACCGATTCGCGCTGCGCGACATCGATGGCGCCATCGAGCTGATGAAGTCGGGTCAGTGCGGCAAGGTGACGCTCACTCCCGAGTAGACGCGCGGGGTATGGTTGGTCGCATGGTGATGAGTGCGAACACGTCGAAGGCTGTCCAGGCTCTGGATGCGTCGCTGAACGAGGATCTCGATGCGCTCCGCCGCGACGGGCTGTTCCGTCCGCTGCGGGTGCTCGAGTCGGCGCAGGGCCCCGAGGTGGACATCGCCGGCAAGGCGGTGATCAGCCTTTCCAGCAACAACTATCTCGGCCTGAACACACACCCGCGTCTCGTCGAGGCGGCTTCGCGCGCCGCACTCGAATGGGGGGCGGGCACGGGCGCGGTGCGCACCATCGCGGGAACGCAGACGCTGCACGAGGAGCTGGAGCGCCGTCTGGCCGTGTTCAAGCGCACCGAGGCGTCGCTCACCTTCCAGAGCGGGTACGCGGTGAACGTGGGGGTCATCGGGTCGATGCTCGACCAGGGTGACTGCGTGGTCAGCGACAAGCTCAACCACGCGAGCATCATCGACGGCATCCGGCTGACCAAGGCGGATCGGATTCTCTACGAGCACACTGATCCGGATGACGCCGAGCGCGCGCTCAGCGAGGCGCGCGCCAAGGGATATCGCCGCATCCTGCTGGTCACCGACGGCGTCTTCAGCATGGACGGCGACATCGCACCGCTGCCCGCGCTGGTGGAGCGCGCCGAGCACTACGGGGCCGCGGTCATGGTCGACGATGCCCACGCCACAGGTGTGCTCGGCACCAATGGACGCGGGACGACGGACCACTTCGGTCTCCATGGCAGGGTCGCGCTCAACATCGGCACGCTCAGCAAGGCGGTCGGCGTCGTCGGCGGGTACGTGGCGTCGTCACAGGTCGTCCGCGACTATCTGATCCACAAGGCCAGGCCGTTCCTGTTCT
>ODAK010000041.1_pt1:50000-139104 | contig 139104 bp, 142 predicted proteins | sample 1539591 | NCBI WGS metagenome assembly ODAK01 (sample SAMEA3539303, study PRJEB22396) | soil metagenome | biome: tundra; feature: field; material: soil | place: USA | collected 2010-05 | depth 0.15 m | reverse complement strand
ACACGGGGGCAACGCCTCGTATCACTTTGGCGTCGTCGAGCAGGGTGACAAAGGTCGAAAAGGCGTTGAAAATGTCAGTGGGCGTGCTTGTCAAGACTTCTGATTCTTGCAAGCATCCTATGTTCTTGAGAGAATATTCAGGGATGCCGCCCAAATCGTGTTCTAGCCAGAACTTGCTGAACTGAGTTATTGCGTTGACTGTTCTCAGGAAGTTCTCAAGCTGCAAAGCGACAATCTTTCCTGTGTTCGAAAGTTCATAGTTGCGCTTATTATCTTGGTATGTGAGCTGTTCCTTTTCGAGCTCTCTTAGAGCGTGTATCACGGCAGCGGAGTTGGTTCCCGTCGCCGTCCGCAAGTCAGCTAGCGCTGTTGGGCCTTTTTTGAGTGAGAGAATGAGATTCTTCCTGAGATCAGAACACATCGACAGCCGAAGTATCTCCGCGCCATCGACTTGCGACGCGAGGAGTGTTTCGTTCAGCTCTTCTCTCGCTACGCTCCCTCTTCTTGTCAGTAGTGTTTCGTTCAGCTTGGCCCCCCCATATTCATTTGTTATTATATCACGTCGTTGATGCAAATTGATATAAAGCTTGCTATTTGCGCTTCTTTCGTGCAAATAGCTTTGAAAACTGATCAAAAAAAATGTATTGACAAAAATATCAATATTTGTTCATATAACAATTGACTTTGCAGCTAAGTGTTCGCACATATACGCTGGCGAGAATGCCGGAAAGCACTCCCGCGTGTTTACGTCACTAACACCCGGTAAGGCGACTACTATGTCGTACCACTTCGCAGCCTGTTCGGCTCAAAAAGAAGGAATCAAAGACGTGAAAACGGCGGCATGAGAGCTTAAGTGTTGTCGCTGACTGCGGCCCATCTTTTATGGTATGATTGCTCGAAAAACCCGGAAAACTAACCTAATCATCTAAGGGGGAGCATCGCGCAAGTTATTTTTCCTCACTGCTTCTTGGGCGCGGTTTTACGAATTTTCTCAAGTGCCACCGGTTTCCCTTGTTGTTCGATTGCATTCGTCGGATCGATCGCGAGCGCCTGGTCAAAGCACTGAAGCGCCTCTTGATGGCGGTCTAGCATATCAAGCGCAGCTCCCTTGTAGTTCCATGCGTCAACGTCCCGCGGGTCTATCGCGAGCGCCGTATCGAGGCACTGAAGCGCCTCTTGATGGCGGTCTAACTTGACAAGCGCAGCTCCTTTGTTGTTCCAGGCCACAGAATACCGCGGGTCGAGCTCGAGCGCTTTATCGAGACACTGAAGCGCCTCTTCGTGGCGGTCTAACATGCCAAGCGTAGCTCCTTTCAGAGCCCACGCCTTAGCATCCTTCGGATCGACCTCAAGTGCCCTGTCGAGGCACTCCAGTGCCTCTTCGTGGCGGTCTAACATGCCAAGCGCAGCTCCTTTCAGAGTCCACGCCATAGCATACCGCGGGTCGATCGCGAGCGCCTTGTCGAAGCATTGAAGCGCCTCTTCGTGGCGACCTGACTTTGCAAGTGCATCTCCTTTGTCACACCATTCCTTCGCTGTCAGCCCTTTCTGCGTTGGTGCATTGCTCGACTTGAACCTGTCAAATAGTCCCATGTTGACCCCCCAGTACAACCACGCGGGCATATTTATAATTCTTCTTTACTTTGCGAACACTCGTGGCTCACATGCTGGGCTGGGGCTTCTTTTAGTTCTTTGGGCATAAACGAGCCCTTGCGCTTGTTTTAGGTCGCCCAAAGCCAGAAAAAAAGAGAGATTAGAAATCGAGGGAGTTATCAAAACTACCTTAGGGTGCCCATCGGCCTTAATCATTTCACAAAATGATGGACAAAGTACGCCAAACCCTCCTCTCGTATGCGCCCCGTTATATGCTTTCGACTAGTACAATCAGCACGGGTAGAACGGTGTTGAACGCACTCCAGCTGAATCACGATGTTCATATCGTTGTTTTGGGAAGCTTCACTTAACAAAAGAGCTGTTTATCAAGCACGATTTCCCAAAGCCTATTTGACAACTTTAATCATCATGAAAGTGCAGTGTGCAGCTTAAAACGGGCGACACGTTGCGAATGTGACATGACGCCCTCTATGAGGAACATCATATGGCAGAGACGAACTTTAAATTCTGTACGACCTGTGGTCGCAAAGTCGCTTTAAACGCGCAGTTCTGTGCATGGTGTGGTGCTGATTTAGGCGCGCCCGAAGAACAGCATGTCCAGCAAGATGCAGTCACAGGAGAGGCCGTAGTCGGTTGGACGTCGGGCGTGGTTATCGGCAACAGGTCGGGCACACCTAATCAAATGCTGCTATTCACAACAGATCGGACGGTGGTGGCGAAGACCAGCTCGGTGGCGTCCGGACTTAGGTCACAAGCAGAGCGGATGACTAAAGGCGCACAATTTGGCGTAGTTGATGAAATTCTTTCCGAAAATGAGAAGAACTACGCCATTCTGCATTCAGAGATCACACAGCTTCGGGTCAAGCTGCCCCGTGTGTTACGTAGGATAAGAGTGACTCTCACAACAGTATAAGGAGAGCAGGTTTTCAAGATTGCAATCTCTTCTGGAGGGGCAACATGACAAGAATTGTACGCTAAAAGAGTATGTTTGAGAAGGATAGGAGAGCAACATCCACTAAAACAAGGATTGAAACCGAACGAGATTCAAAACATAAGGGTGGTTCTACCGCTATGACCGAAGCAACAGATTGGTTCAAGGTGAGGATGTGGGAGCTAAAGAAGCTGCTGCGTGGTTCCGATTACAATACTATAAACGATGAGTTTGGGAATGAAGTTATCGCTGACCTCACGGAATGGCTTAAGATGAAAGGGGCAGCGAAGTTCCAGAATAACCTCAATCCAGTGGTTGCGATCACGGAGAATGACGACGTGGCATTCCTCCAGGACTTCGAAGAAGCTCCTACCGACCGGAGCAAAGCGATTATTCACCTTGATGGGCTATATGCTTTTATAAAAGAAAAGGTCAACCAAGATGGCTAGATCCATGGCTGTACCGTTGCGGAGCACTATCCATCAAAGGCGTGTGTTGTTTTTTCAGCTGCGCACTCGCGTGTTCCATTCGCCCCCTCCGTAGCTCCTGACTCGTCATTTCTTTTTTCAATTCCCTTTGATTTAAGGCCCCGTTCAGCGGCAACGCTGCAACCTCACCGCTTTATAGCAAAAAAAGTGCCTTCGAGGGCATTTCAACCTATCAAGAAAAAAAGGAAAGAAGGTTATACGCACGCTAAAAACAAGCAGCGCGATAAGCAGCCACGCTACGGCCCGGATCCGTCGGCAAATTCAACGCTCAGAAAAACGTCTTTGAAATCGCAGTCTTGCCGCTGATTGAATAACGCAACTGCCCGCGTATGTCTACAAGCGTTGTCTCCCACTAGCAGTAGCGGCTCTCATTAGCTTTTTCAGACGTAGGTAGCGAATGTAAGGGGGCGAATTAATCCCCGTTAGTGATGGATTGTCGCAGGTACATCAAATTCGCTAGCTGTAAGCTCCGCGGCGATGCCGAGCACGTCCCTTATTGTGTATATTATCACCATCCGCGCCGCTTGGCTTCTTGACGGTTCCGCGTTACCTCAGAGAACGGCCTCGAGGTGCGGCAAAGATAATAAAGAATGCCTCTATCTATTCGTTCTCGACGCTACTTCCGAACTATGCGGGCTTTCTCGACCCCGGTTACTCAAATAACACGCCTCGTACGACCTACTATCAAGCATATCTCGCTAATATCATCTCATCAGAACCGAGCGAGACAGTGAGATAACCTTAACTGGCTAGCTGAATAACTCACGTTACAACGATGATGGATTGTCGTCGACGGTGCGAGAAGTATAACGGCTGCAAACTACGCGGTGAGAGGGATCACGTACCATATTGCGATAAGTACCGACGTCCGCGCCGTATCATGTACCCAACATAATAAGAAGTGGTCAAAAGAGGGTATCGATGACTAGCTCGGAACCTCGCTTTTATGCGAGTAAATGTCTAAGTCATAACCGCCCTATCATGTGGTGTATTGGTCTCTCGCATTTTCATTATAAGCTTCTTTTTACGGTAAAGAGACACGTGCTTGAGGAGGGGAAAAACACGAATGACCGATAAAGAGGGGTTTATCTTGAGCGAGCTTAAGCGGCTCCAGAGCGAGATCGACGTGCTTAAGAAAGTCTACGCGCATTATTTAGATGAGGGACTGAAGCGCGAGCAACGGGTCAAGGATGCAATGAATAAGACGCTCACTATAGTAGAAGAAGTAACAGAGGCCGATAACGAGCAATTAGAGGAGAATATAACGCACTCGAAGGGCACGGTGGAGAAGATTGAGGAGCTTGAGGAGAAGATTGAGGAGCTTGAGGAGACATAAGCAAGAGCGCGTTTTTCACGTATAATTGAGAGATTAAATCCACTCTCTTTTTTTAGTGTCTTTTTTCTAGATTTTGAATGGCGTGGAGCCTTCACATTATAGAGCAACCGTAGACGGTTCCTTTTCCCTACTTCAGAATGTTGAGTAAGCACAATAATCAATTTGGTGGGTTTACAGCCGCTTAACAAGGCCCTCTTTCACAGAGCGTTTCTTTTCTGCCGATCGCAGCGATTAAACGAGAGCGCTGACGAGGTGCTTATTAATATGCTGTCGATCAATGCCTAGAGCCCGTTGTTGATTAACCAGAATGTGTGCTGCACAAAATACACAGCAGCAAAATCTCTATCCATCGTGCAAAAACAAATTACCCCTATCCAACAAGAGGGGTGTCCCGTCACTTCTGCGCGCTTTTAAAATCCACAAGCGCGGTCGACAAACAAGTGGCAGCAACTATAAGCTGATGCGAGTCCATATATAACTAGTGAAGAAAAACAAAGAAGACAAAGCTACGCTGGCGTATCTCGAGAAGTTGGTTGGTCAAGAGGGCCTTGACATGATCAAGCGACTTTCAAAAAATGAGTTGACGGACCAGCAGATAGCAGAAGAAACTGGTTCTGAGTTGAACACCGTGAGGCGGACGCTATTCACTTTGTACGAGCATCGCCTTGCTTTCTATACGCTTCAGCGCGACAAAGAAACTGGATGGATGCTGTATCGATGGCTCGTAAACTTTGAGGACATTGAGCGTCGCCTTGCTGATGATGCTCACAAGCTTCTCTCTAAGCTCGAAACGTGGCTGGATGGAGAGCTGAACACCGCCTATTACACGTGTGACAACCACTGCGGTCGCTACACGTTTGACATGGCGAGTGGCTACACGTGTGGATACCAATTTGTGTGCCCTGTATGCAAGCAAAGCCTCCACTACGACGACACGTCAGAGCTGACCGACACTATGCAAGGGAAAATTAGCGAATTAAGAACCGACGTCCAAGCCATCTTCTACCCGGAGAACTCGTCGATTTTTGATCTTGTCCAGACAGAAGAAGAATAAAGAGCCTCGTCGGGCGTCAAGTCTGCTTCGTTCCTTTTTTTAGCAGTCCGCCGATTGAAGTCCCCGTGTCTGGGAGATGGAGACCGGTTCTACGCCTGCTGAAAGGCTGAGTCGTAGCAGCGATCAGAAGTGGTCTGCCGGGCGGCGGGCGACTGCCGACGAAACATTGTGAACCCGATTGCAGAAATATAGCCTCACCGCCGTTTTCCGGATTTGTGAAGCCTTCTCGTAGGTGCTGTAGGGCACGAGACGGGCGGATTAACGCCGGTCAAGCGCCTGACAAGTTTTTTTTCTGCAGGCGAAACCGGAGCGGGTCGAATAGCTCAACGAATTGGTTTTGTTGGCCTGTTATGAGGTCGGTAATTACCGTCGCAGCTATGGTGCCGTTATTCATGCCCCAGAATCCGAATCCCGTTGCCACGTAGACGCCCTTTTGGGAGGTCGAGCCGATAATAGGCAAACCGTCATCGGATACGACGTCTGTGCTCGACCAACGATGCTCGATAGATTCAACGTCAAGATGCGGGCGCGCGTAGTTTTCAAGGCGCCGGTAGAATACGCTCTTGTCCGGGACCTCTGCGGGACCATGTTCCCCTGCTACGATGATCATGGTGCCCTTATCGGTGGGCGTGGTTCGGTACGTGTGCAAAGGGTCGAAATCTATGAACATTCCGTCAGGGAAAGCGCCTTTGGCATACAATCCCAAGACATAGGATCGTGCCGAGGATAGATGGTCACAGAGCCCGTCAGGATCGTATACCGGTGTGTGAGTGGCAACAACGACGTTGCTGGCCGTTATCGAGCCGTGATCTGTAACTACTTCTTTCAGAGCACCGGGTTTGACGGTGAAGGCGCGCGTTTTTTCAAAGACGTGACTGCCCTTGCCTGGCAGATCTTCAGCAAGGGCCAGGAGGTACTTCCGAGGGTGGAACTGAGCCTGGTTATCATACACAATAGCTGGTCCTGTTTTAAACGGCAGTGGAACCTCTTCAGTGTAGCAGACCGGCAGTCCCAACTCCTTCGCAGCACGACATTCGCGCTTAATTTTGTCCGCCTTCTCATCCGACTCGGTATAAATGTAAAGCGGCAGGCGACGGAAATTACAGTCTATTTTTCGCTCTCGGACGATACCGGCTATTTTTTCCACCGCGTTCATGTTCGCAAGGGCAGTTTTTTGGGCGGTGGCCTTCCCGAACCTGGAAAGCAAGCTGTCGTAAACTAGGTTGGGAGCCGCGCTTATCTTAGCGGTGGTTCCGACGGTCACGTCTTTGACGATTCTGTCAGCTTCCAGCACTGCCACAGTGTGCCCCGCATCCTTGCATAGCGTTGCCACGGTGATCCCGGCGATACCTCCTCCTAGTACGACAACGTCAACCTCCACCCCCTTTTCAAGCGTGGGGAAATCGGTCGCTGGGCACGTCTTCAACCAGAATGATCCTTCTGCTGGCGTTATCTCGACATTTTTCATCGGGCCATGTCGCTTCTTAACGAGGTTGCGGGTATAAGACTGGGTCGTTGGAGCATTTTGATCGACAAACGGATAAGTTGTTTTTGATTAGTTACTCTGGCGACACCATCTTACCGGTGGCATAGGCTGAATTAGTGTCGAGCAGGTAGCCCCAACTGGGGAGATGCTCGCGGAATATCATGGCCATAGGCCATCCTTTCGCTTCGTCGCGTCGCCAGTCTGCCTGGAGTTCGGCAGCAACTGACCACTAGTTACGCACTTTCACCCCGGCTTGGCTTAGCGTCGCTATGCTTGCCGCTCGTTCGTGCTCGCTCACCGCTCCGCTCGCGTCGATGACACCGTGGACGTCAAAGCCTTCGAGAACCACGTCCAAGGCGGGAAATTGCAGACAGGTCGAATCAGTCATCGCTGCTATGATCAGTTTCTTTCGATTCAGTGCATCGACGGCCTCGCGAAACGCTGGCCAGCGCCACGCGTTGATCACGCCAGGGCGTCGGATCGTCGTGACATCGGGAAACAACTCCTTGAGTTCAGGAAGACCCGGGCCGTTCGGGCCCCAATCAAGACTGGTTGTCAATATGATGGGCAATTCAAATAATTTGGCGGTTTTTGCCAGCCCCAACACGTTGTTTCTAAACTCTTCAGGTGAGGCGTCACGTACCAATTGCATCAGTCCCACTTGGTGGTCAATCAGCAGCAATGCCGCATTTTCTGGAGTTAACGCTTCGTAGGGGCCTTCATTTTCGGTATATTTGGTCATTTTCACTCTCCTTTTTTCACTCTATGTGATTTGAGGCGTGAAATTTCGCCTTACCGTAATCTCTACAACAGCCCACCTAAAGAGTTACTCCTTCAACGACACAACAAGCAGCAGCGGACGGACTAAAGGAGGTCGCATCTGGAGCTTACGATATCGGCAAGCGCCGTGCGTTTGTTACCTGATCCTCAAATCGTTTTCCTCTGTTCATTCATCGTTTCTGAAACCGTTCCAGCCTATTATCTCTTGCAATAATCAGAGCGGTTTGACGCGCGTAGCATGTACGGGAACGCAACCGAAAAAAAGAGAACACGGGCGCTTGACATCTGAGCGATGAGGAACCAGCGCGACATCGTCAGCTCTCGCACACGGCGGCGAGTTTGCTATCATCGCAACACCACGCGATCCATTTTTACGGGCCTTTCGCAGGTAGCGGCTCATCAAACAGTCTCATATGGATGGGGGTTTAAAAAGTATGTTCCAGAAAAGCAAAAGACTTTGAGTAAAACTAGAAATCGCTCAAAAAATCGCTAAAGGAAAAACTGATGGAAAAACAACATCCTCGTCAAAATACCTGGGGCCAAACCCCACAACAACAATGCAGTCGATCCATCGTCAAAAAACAACGTAGATAGCTAACCGAGGTTACTCGACTTCCCCTAAGGCTTCTACTTCCTCAGGAACTTCGACGACCTCAGCGACCGCACAGTTGCGCTTTATGGATTTGATTTCTATCTTAACTGAGTCGTTGACCTTTGTGTTTGGAACAAAAATCACAAGACCGCTAATGCGCGCAATACCATCCCCTTGTCTGGCAGTGTCTTCAATCTTCACATCGTATTGTTTGCCGACGTCCACAGGAGCATCGTTAAACGATCCGCTGCCGGACTTGTTAAAACTGCTGCTGCCGAAAGAGCTTTGATTTGATCTATACATGTTTCACCTCCGTTTCTTGTTGTGAGAGAATATATGTTTCAATCATATAAGGTCTTATGCAGCGTGGCTTGTGTCGCGAGACGCATAATCGCCGCATATTGACCACGTCAAACAGTATGCGCCTACCAAAAGCGGCAACTGTCGGCTCGGGCACGAACAACTCAACTCAAGTACGCCTACCAAGACGCTGCAGGCTGGTACATCACGACCGTCGACAGCGGTAACGCGGGAATCATCAACTCGCTCGCCATTGACGCGCACAGCTACCCGCACATCAGCTACTACTACGATTACACGCCCGGCACCCGTTTGATGAGCCTTCTCATTATCGGAGTGGAGGATACAGTAATAGCACCCTCTGGACACAGTTCCTGACAGCAATAGCAGCGTATGCATTTGCCATAATCTATCTTCGGCCCGGCGGCTTTTGTGAACGTTATTGCTTTCGGCGGGCAGTCCCTGAAGCATTCTGCGCACCGGATGCATTTAGAGGCGTTGACGACAGGTTTTACAGCGAAGACCCTCTTGAAGCTGTTGAGGAGAAACTCTGGTACTCTCGTCGGTGCGGTTGACGGTTTCTCAAAATCACGCATAATGAGGGGCTCAACCTGCTCTCCAAACAGTTCGATGTCTTCTAAGCGCGCTGGCCCGATGCCTCGCTCCTGTGCCATTTTCACCGTCGGGACCGACATGGGGTCAAACCCTGCGATTGTTACCGCCACATAGTCCAGCGCGGTGCAGCTTTTGCTCGCGAGCAGTAACCCAATTTTGCGCGGGTTCCCGTTAGAGGGGCCATCGCCCTCCATACCCACGATCGCATCCATAATCGTGAGAGCGGGCGGGAACGTTACGTGTAAATCCAGCAGCAGATCAGCAAACAGGTTTATGTCCTGGGCTGTGTGCAGATGATACTCGACCTTGGACACCCCGGGTATATAGCCATAATGGAGCTTGACGGCCCCGGTGTAGTACGTGAGGCTGTGCGTCTTAAGCTTCGGAAGGCCGATTATCACGTCTGCTTCGGTAACCGCTTTAGCCAGCGTGAGGTTCTTAAACGTCTTGGCTTTGTCTGAGGCAACCTGCAGTGTGGCATCGTCAAATCGGACCAATTCGCAGCCGGTGTCCTCAACCACCTGCCGAATTCCCGTCTTCTCGAGCAGCGTCTTATACGACGCAGGGGTGCTTCCACCGCCGGGAGAATCCCCGACCACAGGCGTCGCGCCCAGCTCTTGGACTAGCTTGACCGTCGCCCTCACTATTGCAGGGTGCGAGGTCACAGCAGCTTCAGGTGGCTTCGCCGACAACAGATTCAGCTTGATCAGCACGCGATCGGTCGCCTTGATGACCGACTCTAGCCCCCCTAAAGGCGCGAGGCTGGCTTCGATGGCCTTACTGACCTTCGGATCATCGTAAGAGTCGCATTTGTGGATCGATACTTCGTACGGCATATTCTCGCTCAGATATATCTTTAGATATATTGTAACATATCATTGTATATGGAAGTTTCGCTACGTGAACCGCGGCGAGCTGACACTACCAGCTGCGCTCATCTATTTCTGTCTTGCCACCCAAATAGCTTCTCTCCGGCGCACCGTGCCCGTCAAGTAAAACGTTTTATTCAAAGACGTCGACCTACTGTGTCGAGACAGATGCTTCGAGCCAAAAAAGAAACCCACGTCAACTCGTGCGCAATCGCCGACGACCGCCGGTCGCAGGCGGACACCGCGCATGAGGAAGAGGCAACGAAGGAAGCTCAGCTAGAACGAGACAAGGACGACCTCAAGAAGCTTCAAGAGATGAGTAAGCTCCAGCTGGCGATACTAACGGAGCTGATGCCAATCAGCCCCTGCGCGATACATTCAGAGGTCTTGCTTGACGCCTTAGCTCCTTTCCTCAAGGCTCAACGCAAGAAAGACCGACGGCGCGAATTCGAAGCGGCAGTCGCTCCTCTGGTGCAAGAAGGATTCGTACGATACTTCTGTTGTTTCATCGACAGCTACGCCATTAATCCACAGCGCACAAGCATTGCCCCCCACTTGACGCGTACAGCGGCGAATTACCCACCCCAGCAATCAATATAGCACAAGAAACTGAAAACAAGAAAAACATTGTCACGCACGGGGTCCGAGCGCGTCGAGCGAGTTACGCCACTAACTGTCCAAAATGGCGCAATGTCGTGTTCTCGTAGAGGAAGTGAAACGATGTGTCACGAGAATGCAGCAAATCGCACTGCAGCGACGCGCGAACGACTGACTGCTGGTTTCTAGGTGAGCGATCAAATGAAAGAGTTCACGCTTATCCCAGGATTAAGACGACAGCAGTTGCATTCAAATGGCGTAAACGTGAGAAGGGTACATAAGGACGTCCTTTTGCTTGGCGATGGTGACGTGCATCAATGATTGACAAAGAACGCTGCTTTACGGTTAAGGAGGCTGCCAAACTCCTGGGAGTTTCGACTACGACCGTAAAACGTCGGATCAAGAGCAAAGAGCTCATCACCGAGGAGCGTATCGGTCGACGCGGGCTTGAACTTGTTATACCGCAGCGGGCACTCAACTTAGAGATAATGAGCTTCGTTCCTACCGTGCACCAGCTCACTCTTTCTGATTTTGAAGCCATCGTAGTAAAGCGTTTTGAGGCGATGGCCGCAGGAAGCGACCAACGCGTCTCCAATGCGCTCAGGGACTTACGCAAAGAGTATGCACAACTTACGGCCGAACTCAGTGGTTTCCAAACTGTTTTTAGCGAAGCTACCGCGTTGCCGGCCGCAGAACGCAAAGCAGAGTCGTCTGTCAAGCAGACGCTCAGAGCGACACAATCATCGCCGCCGCAGCGCGCTCGCCGCGTTTTCCGCTTCTCAAAAAATGAATGAAGCCGAGATGAGTCGCGTGAAGCGCTCGCGCAACCGGTGACAAGCAAGCACCGGACCCGGCATCAATGTTTGACCACGCGGAACGAGCGCGACGCAGCCCTCTAAGTCCACAGAATGCTCGAGAGGATTCTCGACCAATCTCCGCACGGATTTCAACGCTACGGGGTGACTGGCTACCTTAGAACTGTATTGAACCATCTTTGACGATAAGCACGTGCTGCATGCAGCTTTGACAGAAAACGTGTGCGTACCCGTCAATGAGTAGAGTTCTGCTCGCCTCATCCGTGCTTAATGCAGTACCGCACTTCTCACAAGACAGTTCAATATCGCCGCTTTTGTTTATGTTCATAAACCACGCCCCTAGTCTCGGGTGTCGCGATTCCCGAACACCGTATATGCTGTCGGCACGGATAAGCCTTGTCAACTCGATTGCTCAGGTGTAATGACTATGAGAACTCGAATTGTCAAGACCCGCGAATGCCGCGACGTCTGACTTGGACTACGCGAGATCAAGCCTTGCTAGTCCGTCCGTCCTCAAGCCACGGCCTTCGATGGATACGAAGGATTCGTCACCCGACAAAGTCACTCGCCGCAAACAACGCTTCAAACGGATACCCATTCGACTCTATCCGTTCTTTGGCCCCGCTCTCGCGATCCAAAATGCACATGACTTTTGCAATCGTGCAACCAAGCTGCTCAACAGCAGCTATTCCTGAGAGGACTGATTCTCCGCTTGTCGTAACGTCCTCAACGAACGCAACGACATCCCCGTGCCTGATGCAGCCCTCTGTGCGGCGCATCCTTCCGTGTTGCTTCTCCGCCTTTCTCACAAAAAAAGCACGCACCGTTCCTGATTTAAGGGCGATTGCCGTAGCGATAGGTATCGCACCGCTCTCCATCCCCCCTACAGCATCTACGCTGCCCAAGCGTTCCAACATTAGTTCGGAAACCAGTGACGCGCCACGAGGGTGCATCGTGACGCGGCGCAAGTCGAAGTAAAAATCGCTCAACTCCCCTGCCGACAATCGGTATGGGCCGTCAGAGAAGAAGGCGTATTTCGTAACCAGATCCTTTAAGTCGTCGTACGCTTTTTGCACGATTACCTCCTTTCAGGCGTCGCTGCCGAAAGCTCTGCAAGCCGTAGATTGGGCTTTTTAGCTCATAAGCATATAGGTCCACGCCTTTTCACAGAGCCGTCAAAAAAAGCAGCACGCCACAACCACGGATACTTATAATAGCGCTTGAGTCACACTAGAGGCGGGAATGCGAGACTACGTTGACCATAGACTAATCGTCCGTGATTCGGTCGAGGCCCGGGCATATCAACTCGCGCTTGCCGAATCTGCCACACGCGCCTCCACTATGATTGTGCTGCCGACAGGGCTTGGCAAAACAATCGTAGCGCTGCTCGTCATCGCTAAACGCCTCGAAAACGACGGGCGGGTTCTCTTTCTGGCGCCAACAAAGCCCCTTGTCGAGCAGCACGCTGCGTTCTTGCGTTCGCACCTACTCGCAGAGACGGCCATTTTTACAGGAGAGATTCCTCCCGATAAGCGAAGAGAACTGTGGAAGCAGAAGCAGCAAGCGATCGTTTCGACACCTCAAGTCATTGAAAACGATCTTAAGAAGGCGAGGATCGATCTTTCTGACGTGAAACTCATCATCTTCGACGAGGCGCACCGCGCGGTGGGCAACTATGCGTATCGCTTCATCGCCAGCACGTACGTCGAGCAGGCACCCGATCCTCTTATCCTTGGGATGACCGCCTCTCCTGGCGGCACCATTGAGAAAATCCACGAAGTGAGCGAGAGCCTGTTCATTGATAATATTGAGATCCGCACGGAGTCTGATCCTGATGTGTATCCATACACGCACGAAAAGAACCTAGAGACGCGCAAACTTTCACTGCCGGCCCAGATGGAGACCATTCAGCGGGATCTCAAGCAAGCCGCGGCGCAGCGGCTGCGCCAGCTTATGAAGTTGAAAGTTGTGTTCAGCGAATGGGTCTCTACGTCCGAGTTGATAAAAATACAGCACAAAGTCGCCGCCGATAGGAACTACAGGGCGATGTCTCTAGTTGCTGAGGTGATCAAGTTACGGCATGCTATAGGATTGATAGAGACACAGGGCATCGTGCCGACGCGCAAGTACTTTGAGCGGCTGAACAGAGAAGCGCAGTCAAAAAAGGGCAGCAAAGCAGCGCGAAGCCTCGTCGCCGATGATCACGTAAAGGCGGCCATGACGCTTTCAAACCGTCTGGACGAAATGCATCCAAAGCTCGGAGCCTTGAAAGACGTCGTTGCGCAGCAATTGGCGCGCAAGCCCGATTCACGAATCATCGTATTCACGAACTACCGAGATACCGCCGAGGTCGTCAAAAACACGCTCAATACGATGCAGGACATCCGGGCAGAGAAATTCGTTGGCCAAGCAAAGAGGGACGGGCAAAAAGGCCTCTCGCAGAGGGAGCAGGTGCAGCTCGTAACAGACTTCGTAAGTGGCACATACAACGTCATCGTCGCTACAAGCGTTGCAGAGGAAGGCTTGGACATCCCTGCTACCGACATGGTAGTATTTTACGAACCTATCCCTTCTGCAATTCGCAGCATCCAGCGCGAGGGGCGGACAGGGAGAAGACGCGCCGGTCGTGTCGTAGTTCTAGTGACAAAAGGTACCCGAGACGAAACGTACAGCTTTTCGAGCACCCGAAAAAAGCGCGTGATGAGTGCCGAAATGAAACGTATGAGCGCAAAGCAGGCCCCCACTGCAGAGCTCGTTCAAATCGACGCGGAAAGCCGGCGCGGACGAGTAGCTCGTCGTACGCCGCTGAGTGGCGCGGACGATCTCGCACCAACGGACGCACGATTGGAGACCCAATGTAGCTTCCACGCAGAAAAAGACGTTCGAGGCACTCAAAATCAAGATCGAGATCCTGACACTGCAAACGGAACGGCGGGCGCTATTGCTGAAGAACAACAAAAGACGCTGTTGGACTTTGATTCCCACGAAAAAAAAATAAGCACAAGCGCGATACAGATTGTCGCCGACCACCGCGAAGCGCGATCAGGGGTCATAAAAGAGCTTCAAGCGCTTGGAGCAATCGTTGACTGTCGTACGCTTCCTGTCGCCGACTACGTCATGAGTGACCGAGTCGCTGTAGAGCGGAAAACTGACCGTGACTTCACTGCCTCGCTGACTGGGCGTAATCTTCTCGGCCAAATTCAAGAACTCGCCACAAACTACGAACGCCCTCTCATCGTCATCGAAGGGCCTGACCTCTTCACGCAGACAGACGTGCACCCTAATGCGATCCGTGGCATGCTAGCTGCTATTACTGTGGATTTGGGGGTGCCAATAATATGCTCGCGCGACGCCGCCGAAACGGCCATGCAACTTTTTGTGATCGCAGAACGAGAACAACTGGACAAAAAGCGGACTCCCAAAGTGCACGGAAAGAAGATCCTAAAGACGTTTCAAGAGCAGCAAGAATACGTCATCGCTGCAATTCCCTCTATAGGGCCCGCTACTGCCCGCGCCCTGTTGGAACATTTCGGCTCCGTTGAGACCATTTTTCGCGCGCAGACTCAGGAGCTCACGAAGGTGCGAGGCGTCGGTAAACAGACCGCACAGACGATTCGAAAACTCGCATCGGCATATTACGAGACCGACTAGGTATTCGGGGCCCGAATGACAGCGTCAGATAACGCATTTTCTTTCAGCGGTAGCACACCCAAAAAAACAAAAATGCCGTGCGAATAGTTTTCACGTCTGGTGGATCCAGCTCAGTCCTCTCGACTGAAGGACGAGGTGCGCAGCCCGTGCAAAATCGATCAACAGGAAGGCGGAGGACACAAAGCGAGCGCACGCGCATATGCGCAGCGCGTTAAATCCGTTCGATCGTTTCAGTGAAACGCTTAAGATAGGGCCGCTAAGCAAAGTGCTTGATGCTCGACAACCGGTGCTGAGACGCGACACTACTCCATCGATTACCCTATTTCAACCGGAGAAAGCTCAGGCGACCTCAGACGTTGCGGGCCCGCAGAATCGCACGACAAGATCAGTCTAGAAGGCCGCCGTCTCCCCTATCGAAAGCACGGTAACCCGGTGGCCTGCGTTTTCGGCTAGTTGCTTAAATCGCTGCGGATCTGCTTTGATCTGACTGAATGTGTTGAAATGCATCGGAATGGCGGCATCGGGTTTAATGATGTCGAGTGCTTCGAGCGCCTCTTCTACATCCATCGTGAAAAAGCCGCCTATTGGAATGAACAGCACGTCGACGTTCTCCAACGGTTGAACACCATCCAAATAGGTGTCGCCGAGATGTGCGAATCGAACGCCGCCGAGTTCGAAGACGTAGCCGGTTGGGTACTTGCTCTGATGATGGCTCGCACCGACCATGGTCACGCGAACCCCTTCAACAAGCCTAGTTTGCCCGCGTTCCATAACGACTGTCTTGCGGAATCTTCCTGCCATAGTTGGCGGAACGACTACCGTCGCGCTAAAGCCCTCTGCGGTCGTGTGGTCGAAGTGCTCGTGGGTGATAAGCACGACGTCGGGTTTTCCGGCGTAACTGGGCGCGTTTGGGTTTTCTTTGCTAAAAAATGGATCAAGCAGGAGGGTGTGATCGACGTCTTGCACCTCAAAACATGAGTGGCTCAGGTACTTCACGCGGACTGAGAGATCTGTTTCCATACAAGTACGTCACACATAGAAAATATAATACTTTGGCGTCGTAAGTGGGGCGCCCCGAAGCCAGAGCTTGCAGCGGACACCCCGTGCAGTAAGGAAAAGCCCCTCAATGTGCTCAAACCGGAGCAGCACGGACCGCTCAATGCAAATTACTGCCTCGAGAACAGTTGGTCGGAGCTCATTTGAAGGACGCGTTGCGCATCTGAGCCAGACACGTCGAACACACTATAGCGAACTAACCGTGTAGCGGTCCAAACACGAATGTCCGGATCTTCGGAAAATGTGAGCCTGGCATTGCCCATTGTCGCCCTTGACACGCCGACGAGACCATCAGCCAAGTGAGGGTTCACGTTTCGCGGAAGCTGGAGACGGATATCGCGCACGCTTGTTTCAAGCGCCTGTGCAGCATCGTACGCGATCTTCGCCGAAACTGCTATCGCCGCGCATTTCTCTCCGTGAAAATTGAACGCTTCTCGGAAAAGCTCCGCGAGCACTTGCTCCTCGGCCATATATTGAGTGATCAACGAAGAGTGCACGTCTCTTGCCCAAAAAATTGTGTCCCATCCGGCTGAATACGGTTTGATGTCCACGACCGGAGATCCGTCGATAAGGTCAAGCGGTTCGACGTAAAGGAGTGGGCCATCAACCTTTACCAGCCGTGTGGCTGTGAGAGACAGTGGATTTGGCCGGGCAGGCGAGCGCAGAGAGAAGACGCCCCGCTTTTCAAGCTGAGAGCTTATTTTTCGTGGCCGTACCATCAGCGGCGCCCTATCAGCCTTGTCAAACCAGCCGATGACATTTATGTGGGTGTCGCTCTCTATGCCTGTCAACCCCTCTAGAAACTCGTCAAAAACGTTGATAACTGCCGGAACGCCCTGTAGCGGCATATCACGTGATTGCGTCACTGTCGACTGCACTGTGCCGATAGGCTTTAGGTCGTACAAAGCAACCCCCTCTCACTTCGTAAAGCAGTTCTGGTCGTTACTTTGGAAAGTCCTCCGCGACGTCTCGATCGACTGCTTCAGTGGTGCTCGCGTAGCGGTCGATGCGTTCTTCGAGCTCTTTGACTTTCGACTCGTATCCTTCTTTTTCCCTTATGAGGCTTTTTTTGTGCCGATCTCGAGCGTAGGCGATGTGCAAGAAGGCAGTTTGTTGGTCAAGTGACAATGCAGCGCGATACTCCTTCGTCGCAAGATCAATATTGCCCTGTTGCTCATAGACGACGCCTAAGCCGCTGCGTGCAATAACATCATCAGGGGCCGCTTTCAGCGCTTTTCGGTAGCATTCTATCGCGCTTTCCAGTTCTCCTGACTCGTCAAGTGCAGCCCCAAGTCCGGTCAATGCCGTAGGATCGCTCGGATCTAGTTTGAGCGCTTCACGATACATCTGAATCGCTGCGCCTATGTCGTCGCTGTTCAAGCGGTCGATCGCTTGCGCGATATAGTCGTCGACTGAACCCATGAGCGAGAAGTGCTCTTCTGACTTATAAAGCACTTTCGAATGCGCGGGTTGCGTCGGCTCCCTCGCGGCGACCTAGCGGAGCAATTCCTTAATGTTTTCCGAGAATACCCGACTCAGAGATGTTTCCGATAATCCAGTTCGCAGAATCGTCGTTATTTCATCCAATTGCGAACCGTACGGCGTATCTGAACCAAACAACACCCGAGTATCCCCAACAACCTGAACGGCTTTGGCAATGCAAGAGGCAAGCATGACACGAGAGGTCTCTAAGTAGACGTTGTCGTTGCAGCGCGCGACATGAATGGCTTCCTCTACACCGGTTGGCGTACAGACTTCTGAGCAACCCATATGGCCCATGATAATCGAGAGGTCGGGAAAGCTTTGCGCCACTTGAGCAATCATCGGTGGAATAGGATCGTACGCGTAGCCGGAATGAAACAGTATCGGCACACGGAGCTCCACACACGCCTCAAGTATCGGCAGCGTTCGCTCATCAGATGGATTGAACAGCTGGCTGCGCGGGTGGAGTTTCAACCCTTTCAACCCCAGCTGCTTGACCGCTCGCCGGACCTCATCGACAGCGAGTGGGTGCTGAGGATCGGTGCGGGCAAATCCGATGAATTTTTCAGGGTGAGCTGCGACGACTTTCGCTATGTAATCATTTGCAGTTGAAAACGCTTTGCCAGGCTTAATCTCGTTGAACGGGAAGATTATACACTTTTGAACGTGCGATTGTTCCATCTTACGCAAAAGGGACTGGGGCTGCTGCATAACCCCCTCTAAGTCCATGCCGATGTGATTATGTGCGTCTATTATCGCCCCGTGATACAAAAGCTGTGAGCGATGCGCTGAGCCCGCTCTAGAGCGCGCCCCCATCTGTGCCTGTGTCATGAAATCAACAGTCCTATGCGGAGACGCTCTCATAAACCTAGCGTCTCGGCCCGCAAACGTCTCGCGAAGCGCAGAAAAACTTATTGAATGATTATGCGGCCCTAGAGCGTCGCGACTGGCTTGATCGGATCACGTTTATACAAGCGAGCAGTCGAAGCAACGCTCGAAGCTGTTCAGTGGAGCTTGTATCGTTTGAGGCGCAGTGAGTTGGCGACGACTGATACCGAACTCATCGCCATAGCCGCTGCTGCGAACTCAGGGCGTAGAAACCCCAGCGCGGCTATCGGGATGCCGATTGAATTGTAAAGAAGCGCCCAGCCGAAGTTTTGACGAATCGTTGCCATCGTCCTTTTTGAGAGCTTAATGCTAGCCACGACGCCGCGCAAATCAGCTTGCAGCAGTGTGATATCTGACGCTTCAATGGCAACGTCGGTGCCTGTGCCAATTGCAATGCCGACATCGGCCTCGGCTAACGCAGCTGCGTCGTTGATGCCGTCACCCACCATGGCCACGACACTGCCGCCCTCCATAGAACGTGCAATTTCAGCGGTTTTGCCCTGCGGGAGCACTTCAGCATGCACGCTTCGGATTCCGATCTGCGTTGCGATTGCACGCGCGGCGGTCTGATTGTCGCCCGTAAGCATGCCCGATTGAATTCCCATGTCCTGCAGTTCCGCGACAACGCCCGCAGCTTCGGCTCGAACTCTGTCAGCCAGCGCAAGCCCTCCTGCCAGCGTGCCGTTGACCGCAAGCAGCATGACGGTCTTCCCCTGCGCCTCGAATTCGCGGATCGTGGCACCTTGTTTGACTTCTATGCCGCGCGCGTCCATGAGCGCCTTGTTGCCAAGGGCGACATCGACGCCATTTACTGACGCGGTAACCCCCTGCCCCCCCACGGCTTTGAAATCCTGTGGAGGGCTTGAGTCTACACCCATTTCCGCGGCGCGGCGTAATACTGCTTGAGCGAGCGGATGTTCGGAGCCCCGCTCAGCGCTGGCGGCGAGCCGCAGGATCTCTGCTTCCGACAATGACGTGTCACTAAAGACGTTCGTCACTGTGAGAACGCCCTCGGTTAGCGTTCCGGTCTTGTCAAACACGATTGTATCGATGTCCTCGGCACGCTCAAGGTATTCACCCCCTTTGACCAGAATGCCGTTTTCGGCACCAAGACCTGTTCCGACCATCACTGCAGTTGGCGTCGCCAGCCCCAAGGCGCACGGGCAGGCGATAACGAGTACAGCGATCGTACGCAAGAGGACATCATTTGACGGGAGCCCCAAAAACGTCCATGCCGCAAATGTGAGAAGAGCTGCTCCTACGACTCCCGGAACAAAATAGCTTGCCGCTCGATCTGCAAACCGCTGTATTGGCGCTTTTGACGTTTGTGCCATATCCACAAGCCGGATAATCTGTGCTAACGTGGTGTCTGCCCCGACCTTCGTGGCCTTTATTTTCAGCAATCCTTCACGATTGATCGTCGCACCGATCACTTCATCCCCGGGCTGTTTATCGACGGGCACAGCTTCGCCGGTAAGTAAAGACTCATCAACGGCAGACTGCCCCTCAGCGACGATCCCGTCAACCGGAATCTTTGAACCCGGGCGAACAAGAACTATATCGCCGACCCGGACTTCGTCAGCCGGGACTGACTGCTCCCTCCCCTCCGTGAGGACCACGGCAAATTCCGGCTTCAGCTGCAAAAGCGTCCGTATTGCCTCAGACGTGCTGCCTTTCGCGCGAGCTTCAAGATAGCGGCCGAGGAGCACGAATGCGAATATGAACACTGAGGTGTCGAAATACGTGTACCCAGGAACAAAAAAGGTGGCCGCCGTGCTGTATGCATATGCGGCGATCGTCCCTAACGAAATAAGAACGTCCATATTCGCGCCCCTGTGCGCGACCGAGATGATGGCCCTCCGGTAAAACCCATAGCCAATGATAATCATGACGGGAGTCGTGACCAAAAATTGGAACACGGCGTTCATAAAGAACACCGGGATGGAAGCAACGTACGGAGCGAGCATCCCCAACAGGAGGGGGATGCCGAAGGCTATCGTGAAAATGAGGCGATTTCGATACTGTGCGATCTCACGTTCTCGAGACGCCCGTTCCCTGTCAAGCCGTGCCGTTTCCGCTGTTTCCGGGACTTCTGTGACGTCATAGCCTGTGTTTCGTATGGTCTGTATGAGCTTGTCAACGGTCACGACCGAGGGATCATAGTCGATGACCGCCTTCGCAGTTACCGGGTTCACGCTCTGATCGATGACGCCTGGAATTTCTTTCAAGGCTGTCTCGATCGCCATAACGCACGAGGCGCACACGATGCCCACGACTTCAAGTTCTGCCCGCTCCGTGTCCACGTCATAGCCTACATCTCGTATAGCCTGCACGAGCTGTTTAGGGACAACCGTGTCAGCATCATACGTTATCGTAGCTTGCCCCAGTGCAAAGTTGACGGTGGCGGTTGCAACCCCACGTTGACTGAGGAGCTGTCTCTCAATCGTCAGTGCACACATCGTGCACGTCATGCCAAGTATCCTCAAGGTAACGGTGGTCTCGCGCATGGTCTGCCAGACGTTTTCTGTCTCACCTGTATGATTTGAAGTCTATTGAAAGTATCTTGCCGAACGCGACGTCCTTGGGCATCAAAACTCAATAGCTCCCGTTGGCACGCGGCGCCGACAGCAGCGCCGATCATTTAGGCGCTGCGACAACCCGCCACACGCTCCGTTCAGTATGCCTTGCGCTCAGTCTGGAGACCCACGCCGCACTTTTTCTCCGTGGGACTTTTCCAAATCGAGGCAACCGACCAAAATTATGCTTGCGCGAGATTACTGAGGGCGCCAGCCATTATGATGGCATCGCCGAATGCAGCTCCAGACCGGGAGGTGTCAACGAACGTGTAGGGGATGCCAAAAAAAGGCGCTCCGTGTCCCTTCCCGCCCCCTAGAAACACGAGCGTGCGAAAAATTAGGTTGCCGCTAACCCCGTCTGGAGCAACGAGTATGTTCGATGATTCTGTCGCGTCTTCAATCAGAATGCTGTAGTTCGTTGCATCAAGGCCAGCGCCGCGCAGCTGCTCGGTTAACGCCTCTGCGCTTGCAAGTGTCCGATCAACGGCCTCCGTCCGGCCTTTATCCTCAGATCTTCCGCCTGACAAAACACCTACTTTCGGACGCACGTTGAGCGCGGTTAGAAGATGTGCGGTCTCAGTAACGAGATGAGCACGTGCTATTGTCGATGTGCCTTCATCGATACCTACCGGAAGCAAAAAGAATTGCTTGCCTGTCGCGGACGAGAGCAGCGCCGACCGACACAAGTGACGGGCTCCAATCTGCAGTTTGAGGTGCTGCAGCGTCTTTCGTGCACTTATCGTGCCCCTCACGGCTGCGTCAATCGCGCCGTCGACAAGCATTTCGACGAGTTTTAGCTCTGGTTCAGGCGTTTTTACGACGTCTCGTCCCGCTCTTTCAACATCCCCGACGAGCACAACATCGGCGAAGCGCCCTGCCCTCGCGACACCGCGCATGAGCTGCGAATTTGCATTACCGACTCCGATGCCAACTCGGCTCCGCGATTGCGCGGCGCAGCGTTCAAGCTTCCTTAAGATATCGTGCGCCATCGTAACACCGTGACAATAGGCTTCTTTGTATTGCATGAACGCCGATAAGCTGATAAATCCTTTGCATCGCTCTGCCACGCCGTCACAGCGAACGCGGACAATACGTATATAAGACAAGGCCGCAAATCTTGGCTAAAATAGGCAAAAGGTGATAGGATGCGTATCGATGACATCAATAAGAAGATCTTGTACTTGCTCCAAAAAGACGCTCGCATGACGTATAAGGACATTGCCAGAGCGCTAAACAGATCAGAATCGACGATACGTGATCGTATCTCCATCATGGAAGACGAGGGCGTGATTAAGGGTTACTCTGCTGTGATAAACAAGGAGAAAGTTGGACTCAACTGCAATGCCCGGGCGTTTGCAAAGATCGATCCGAAAAAAATGGACGCCTTCACCAAAGAGCTTCAAAAGATAGAATCGGTGTATCAAATCAACCAGATTTCGGGCGACCACAACCTAGAATTCTCAATAGCTGCAACGGATTACGACCATTTACGGAGCATATTAAAAGAGTACGTATCTCCGATAGGGATACACGACCTAACGATCAATATCATCATGAATTCGGTCAAAGAAGAGGGCCCAATACAAATCCCGTAAGAACTGGGCCGTCACACAAGGTTCCCGCCAACTTTTTCGACCGCGCCGGCGAAACGGGCGCTCAGAAGGATTTCTTATCAAATCCGTGGACAAGCATCTCACGCAAGACGTCCGCTAAGGATTCAATGGAGCTCCGGACCTGTTTTGTCGTGTCTCTATCCCTGACGGTTACCGTCGAATTTTCAATAGTTTCGTGATCGATAGTAACGGCGAACGGTGTTCCGATCTCGTCTTGTCTTCGATACCGTCGCCCAATCGTGCCTGAATCGTCGTACTCGACCAAAAGACCCGCACGCCGAAGGAGGCGAAAGACCTCCAAAGCTTTTTCGTTCAGTGCTTTCACCAAGGGAAATACCGCTACTTCGACCGGGGCTATGTGAGGAGACAGCCGAAGCACGACTCGCCTTTCGCCGTCGATTGTGTCCTCATCGTACGCGTGTTCAAGAATGGTGTAGATAGATCGGTCGATGCCAAAGGATGGTTCGATAACGTGCGGGGTCACAAAGTCCCCTGAGATAGACTCCCTAACAGTTTCTATCGCGTAGCCCTCGGGGTCTACAACCTGTCCGTCAAAGACGATAGCCCCTTCGGGGTTACTGATCCCTGAGAGGAAGGCTGCCACCTGTTTGGCTTTGCCCTTGTATTTTGGACCCAGATACCCCATGTTTGGACGAACGACGATCCGCTCCACTTCTTTAGGTGCCTCATACGGCACAAAAACCGCCATTTGGAGGCCACTTTGCCGCTCATGTTGTCTCAGATCGTAATCCGTTCGGTCTGCGATTCCTGCAAGCTCAATCCACCCGTGTTGCGTAAGTCCCTCTGCATCCCAGCAGTCGACCGCATAATGCGCCATCTCATCGGGCAAGTGCTGTCTGAACCTGAGTCGCGATTCGCGAACGCCCACTCGGATAAAAAACTCCTGGCAACGGGCGATGAAGTAGGCCAAATACTCATGCGCGATGATGTTTCGTTCGCACGCAGATTTGACTGAGGCCGTGCCAACGAAATCCTTTGACAGAATATTGATTTCGACGTTAGCTACTTCATCGAACCGGGGATGATGGTTCTTTTCGCGTGGATCAACGAACACTTCGGCTTCGGCTTGGGTGAATTCTCGCAATCTAATTACGCCTTGGCGTGGCGATATTTCGTTTCTGTATGACTTTCCAATTTGCGCGACGCCAAAAGGCAGTCGGTCTCTATGAAATCTCAAAAGCCTCGGAAAGTCAGCAAAAATCCCTTGTGCTGTTTCAGGCCGAAGGTATCCCTTTCGCTGGGTGCCCGGCCCTATATGAGTGGTAAACATCAAATTGAAATCGTGCACTTTCCCCAAAGGCCCTCCGCAATCCGGGCACGTAATACCGTGAGAATCTATCAGTTGCTGGGTCTTTTCGCTCGACGGCACGCACGCGCCGGCGATGCCGGGGTCGCAGAGATCGGCAGCGATTCCCCTGCTCTTGAGGTACTCAGTAACGACGTGATCAGCCCTCAAAGCCGTGTGACAGTTCACACATTCAACGATGAGATCCACGAAGTTTGATAAGTGCCCGGAGGCGAGGAAAAGCTCTTCGACCCCGATAGTGGGCGTTTCAATCGGGAGCGCACTCTCGCCCACAACAAAGATGTCTCGCCACGCGCTTTCGACTCTGTGTTTCAGCATCGCGCCAAACGGGCCGTAATCCCACAGTCCTGCAACTCCTCCGTAGATCTCATACGAAGGCCAGAGAAATCCGCGTCTCTTTGCCAACTCCAAGACCCGTTCCTTCAAGCCATCGATAGAAGTATCCTGATGGTTGTCAAGCTGCATAACGAGTTCCTCTTTGCCTCCATTTGCTTCGCTGCAAACCACGCGCTTTGAGAATTCTCACTTCGTAATGCCCGCCTTGCCGGCGCGATCCGTGCGGGCTCAGCCTACTCGTGACGCGCATCGCTGGCGAGAGAATCGATTCCACGGATAAGCTGAATGATTCGGAGCCCGCGCTCTATGCATTCGAGCTGCGTGTGGATTCGCGCTAAGTCCGTTTCCGTTCTAATCTCGATCGCCAAGTTTGATATTAGTTCATTTATCACGTCGTCCAAGGACACAGGTTGACTCGTGCTCACTGATTGCGTCGATTCTACCACTTGTGGCGAAACCTCCGCGGGGCTTTCTGATGTCTTGATGGCGTTTTGCATCTTTCTGTACGTGCAAACAGGACACGTTGTCTTGCCTTCAAACTTGAATAGGGGAGACTTGCAGACGACGCAGTGATCGGCAAGCATCTTGCCACCACGTTCGAGCATATTTGATATTTGCTCCAGCTCTCTATCATCTAAGGGCATACGAGTTCTACATAGCAATTATTGTTGAAAAGCTTTGCGAAGGGCGCCAAACGACTGTCACGCTACGCTTGAGCCTCGTACCTGAGCTCAAGCTGGCCTTCATTCAACTCATAGCAGCGCGACTGAAAACGTCAAGGAGTGCCAGAACGTGCTTATTCCCCCGGTCAAACTTTTCGGCAAGCCTGAGATCGAAAAGGCCCTCGCTGATTTCGCCAAGCGCTAAAAAGCAAAGACTGCGCAAAGCGTATACTGACCAGTTCGCACCGTGCGCGGAAATACAACGATCAGTGCACGTCAGAGCCGCCGTGAAGTCGCCCAGTGCAAGCAGCGAGATGGCCTTGTTGTTTGAGATCTCAAACAAACCGGCTTGTATCGATTCTGCTGCATCAAAGCACTCGATCGCGACGTCGAACTGGTCCAGCCTCTGCAACGTGCAGCCCTTGTTGTTATGCGACTCGACGTACCGCGAATCGAGTGCGCTGGCTTTGTCAAAGCAGTGCATAGCACTTGCGTACCGCCCTAGGAAGTAGTTGCACAGGCCCTTTTGATTCCACGCGTGCACGTACCCGGGCTCAAGCCTGATGACCTCATCAAATCGCGCAAGGCTTTCGAGATATTTGCCCGACAGCGCCAGTGCATAAGCCTCGCGGTAGACCCGACCCACTCGCCGGTCTGACAATTTTTTGCTCGCGTACACGTGGGGCGCAGGCTGATGTTTCCTCACATTGGCAACACTAGATGCAAGAAAACACGTGTCACAGGCAATCATTCTGAAATCGATACCGAACTGCTGTTTTAGATTTCCGATGCCTTGGAAGTCCTCTTGAGGCGGCATTTGCATATTGTTCACAAACAAGCAAGCGTTCAGCTGTTGCTTTTCGCTTCTTATGAAGTCGCGACCGACTTGCAAGCCACAAACAGAGACGCCCGGTCACGTTCCGTTCGAAAATACGTCGCTAAAGTCTGAGCTCCAATAATCGATGCCCATCTTCTTAAAGTCCTTTTCCGTCATCTTGTGAACAGGTACGATCAGTGCGGCATTCATTGCATTGCAACCTTTGCACCCGTCCACGCAAAGCGCCTTTTTTGAGCGTGCCATATGTTACCTCTGATCAGCTAATCACGTGCGCGCGATCCCCTACCATAAATATAAGCCAGTTTTTCGGATCTTTCAAACGAATGAGCTCGTAGACGCCTTCAAGCTTCTTGCCGAGCAGCACGACCTTGATCTTTTCTTCTTTCTTTTCAAGCAGGTAATAATCCCCGGAATCGTATATGCGCACTATCCCGGCGCCATAGTCACCCTCTGCGATTTCTCCCTCGAACCCTATGTAGTTCACATCGTGATCCTCAACCTGCACCGCGAGACGCCTAACTTTCTTCTCCCGAGGGACTTCTTTGGGAATGGCCCAGCTCTTCAATGTTCCGTCCATTTCCAAGCGGAAGTCATAATGATGGTGCAACGAGAAATGTTCCTGAACGACAAAACGATTGCGCGGATATCGCATCTTTATGCGTGTTAGGACAATGTGCAATAAACACTTTGCAGCACAGTTTATTGATGCCGTAGGCAATAAATGTTGTCTGGCAGCTGCTTGCAGCTGTGTGCACCCCTATAACGCCCTAATTGAGCCTCGACAGGCGCCGTGTTCTGTAACGTTTGCTGAGAGGCCGCATCGACAGAATGAGCGATTTTATGGCCCTTTTGCGAAACAGAAAGATATAATAGCGGACGACGCTAAGGACTGCTAAAGAATGTTGGAAGGTTTCAAATGAAGGTAAACGGCGTAAAAATTGACGATACCTACGCAGAGGCATTCCCTGTCTATGCCGCACGTGTTCTGATCACAGGCGCAACGACAGCGCTTGCCGAAACTGCCGCAACGGTTGCAACCGGATTTGCCACTTCAGTCATCGGCTGCAGCGCCGAAGCGGGAATTGATCGCTATGTGCTGCCGAGTGAGACTCCCGACGGCAGACCGGGGGTTATAATTATGGTTGTTCACCCGTCGAAGAAACAGATAAAGAGCAACCTTATCGAAAGGATAGGAGAGTGCGTTCTCACCGCAGCAACAACAGCTGTTTTCAACGCGCTGGAATCTGAGGAAACCGTGCCCGTCAAACTCCACTTCTTCGGCGACGGCTACGAGTATCAGACCACGGTTGGCGGACGAGACGTGTGGGCAATCCCCATACTCGAAGGAGAGTTCATCTGTGAGGAGACCTATGGCGTGCAAAAAGGTGTAGCAGGGGGCAATTTCTTCATCTACGGCGACTCGCAAGGTTCAGCCCTGCTGGCTGCCCAGGCAGCTATTGGGGCAATTAAATCGGTTGATGGAACGATAACCCCCTTTCCGGGTGGAATTGTTGCGTCAGGATCTAAGGTGGGTTGTCCGACGTATTCGACTTTTATGAAAGCCTCCACGCACCACCGACTTGCCCCGACCCTCAAAGATAAGATACCAGATTCGTTTGTCCCAGACGGCGTAAAGTCGATTTACGAGATAGTAATATGCGGCCTAAGCGAAGAGGTCATCGCAGAAGCGATGAAGCGGGGGATGCTTGCCGCGGCGCACGCACAAGGAATAATAGAGATCTCAGCAGGCAACTATGGGGGAGAGCTTGGACCGTTCAAGTTCAACCTTCATGAGATACTTAGCAATTACGCTGATCAAAAATAATCGCTGTGGGCTCCGTTTGTCGATAGCGGCCTGCAAAAGCCTCAGTCCTAGCGGTAACCAAAAGAGATAAATACAGTCTCCCTTAACTTACGAAAGATAATGGTTCATGGGAACCACTGATTAGTTCTAAGGTGACAGGTGAAGGAAAATGGTGAAATTAGGAATCGCGAAAATAGGTAATATCGTCAGCGGTTTGATGACTGATTTGCTGCTCGACGAGCGTGCGGACCGCGAGGACTTCGAAGCGGTGACCGTAACGAGCGGCACGAAGATGAAAGAGGAAGATGCCGAGAAGGTTGTCGAAGCGCTGCTGAAATTTGAGCCAGACTTGTGCGTCGTGGTGTCTCCCAATGCGGCTCAGCCAGGCCCGACAAAGGCACGAACATTGCTGAAAAATGCCGGGAAGAAAGTTGTTGTCATCACAGACTCAGGCAAGCTGAAGGACAAGCTTGAAGAAGAGGGAGGGTTCGGATACATCCTTATAAACGCCGACGCAATGATTGGTGCTCGGAGAGAGTGGCTTGACCCTATAGAAATGGCCATTTACAATGCCGACCTAATGAAAGTTCTGGCCGCGACCGGTACTTTTAGGGTACTCCAAACTGCGCTCGACACATGCATTACAGCTATCAAAGAAGGCAAAGAATGCGAGCTACCTAAGATTGTTATGACGGCGGAAAAAGCGACGATCAATGAGTTCAGTAACCCGTACGCCCGCGCGAAGGCGATAGCGGCGTACGAAATGGCCGCCAAAGTCGCCGATGTGAACGTTAAAGCCTGCTTCATGACGAAAGAGTGGGAAAAGTACGTCCCGCTTACGGCTGCATCTCACGACATGATGCGCACTGCCGCTAAGCTCGTAGATGAAGCTCGTGAAATGGAAAAGGCTGACGACACCGTAAAGAGAGCACCTCACTCCAAAGACGGTGCTATTCTGAGCAAGACCAAGCTGATATCAAAGCCTGAGTAATAGCCCTTTCTATTACTCCTTTTTTTCTTTTTTGACCGCGCTGGAGAGGCTACCTTCTCTTTGTGAGCGATCGAGTTTTGAGCGCGGACGTTCCAAACAAGTGCGCTAGTCGAGTATGAACGGGCTCACGTAGAGTCCATTGATGCGTATCAGACGTTTTAAAGAATCAGCTTTAAACGGGATTATCCAAGCGCGTTCCGCGCTGTCCCATTGAGACCCCGGCACTTGCTTTAGCGCGTCTTCGATCTCATGTGTATCCCCTAGCACCTTGACCCACTTCTTGTTGCGAGTTGCCACGGCCCACGTATTTTGCGAAGACGTGTACAAGCAGCGCACAGTCGGGTGCAACACGACGCCTCCGTTCTTCAGACTCTCAATCGATGCTCGATTGATCGGAAATCGCCATACCCTTTCCTCTTTGTCCCAGGACCCCCCTTTCGTAGCGCTTGGCCTGTTACGTGCACTTAGAGTGCTTCCGCGGACAATCAAGGTTGTGCAGTCTTCATCAAGTTCGCACAGAAGCCGACTCTCTGGGTGGGGTTCCCGCGGCGGCTTGTGCACCGAGTTTCTTTTTAGATCCTGATGCTGCGGGCCGTTTTTTGTCTGTTCTTCGGTCTTCCCGATTCGGTCTTCTTGAGAGGTTTCGAGAGTTCTTAGCGCGATCCTCGCGTGCAGCTTGACATCCTCGTGCGCGTTCTGCGTTGCCGCTTGAGTCAAAATGTCTCGGGCCGCGGAATCTGCGTTGCCAGAAGCGAGCGCGACCGCTTCGAGTGCATCGACGGCTTTAAATCGCTGGTGCTCATTTTCATCATCTAGTGCCTTTGAAAGCACGTCAACTCTTCTGTAACGCGTCAGGCGATCGAAGTCATATTCACCCATCTCTATCACCAGCGATTCGTCTCTTATCTTAGTATGTACGGGAGTAAAATATAAATATTTACCTAAACTATGCGCGGAACACGCTTACAGGCCTTCCTAACAGCCTAGGACGCGATATTCAAAACCGCCGCCCTCCAACGCAGTCGTATTGTCGCACATCTCAAGCAAGAAAAAGGGTACCTAAAGGGAGTCTTTGCTCGCATTGGTTGGATTGTCTGCGTCAGCGCTCGCGGTCAGTTCTTCAGACGACTCTGGCGTTTTGTAGTTGGGAAACGTCCATTCGTCCTTTTCGATTGCGCGCATTTGTTCGCACTTTGCTTTTGCAGCCTTTAACGCGCCGCGCCACGAACCATAATCTTTTACCGCTTTGTTGTACACGTCCGGGTGTTCTGCTTCGGCACTGATTGCCATCATATCGGACCGATTTCGGTACAGCGCGATAATGTCGTCAACGACGTCGTAATTCAGGGCTGCTTCCAGAGCTCTTTCAAGGGTCCCATAAATGAGCTCAGCCACGAGCGTCAATTTCGGATTATCATATAATCCGTCCACCCCCAGCTGCCGAATTTTCTCTCGGATGAATTTTTCGAGCTCCGCGTCCGACATTCACATCTAATACGCCGTATGAGTATAGAAGCATTACGGTGTCAAAAATCGTCTTAAGCGACAGCCAGCGCTTTGAACTCCGCCCTACAACAGAAAGTTGATGTTGTCGGTAGTCACTCGCTTCCGCTCACGTAGTCTTTGGCGGCTTCTAAAGCTCTTATCAGCTGATCGAGTGCGTCAGGCGTAACCTGTATCGCGAAACCGTCTTTTGTCGGATAACTTTCAGTGCCGCGCTGGATCCATTTGCGAATGCTGAGTACCTTGGTCGCAGTGTCCTCCCTTTGGAAGACGCTGACCCTCAGGGCGGCGCTTTTTGAACTCTCAATCTCAACAGCCCACAGTTCTTTCCACTCCATGTGGCCTCCTCATACGGTCCTGGCGATCAAGTTCTATTCTCTAATCGGGCGCCTTCGAGCCTGCGCGAGAGTATCTCGATCAGATCCTGCTCTTTAATTGGTTTCGCGTCGACCAATGAATGATCTTGATTAATGCTTTCATAAATCCGCACTGCTGCGGGCTGTTCCAGACCGGCCCTCTTCAAGATTGCTTTGTCGTAGAATATTTCGCTTGGCTTTCCTTCCGAGATAACATGGCCTTCAGCTAGCACATAAATACGATCGGCTAGCCTTGCTGCCAAATCCATATCGTGGGTCGTAATGACAACGCTCATCCCGTAGTTGGTTTTCAGGTCAATCAGAACTGATTCAATCCGACGCGAATGGACTGGGTCTAAGTCGCTAGTAGGCTCATCTGCGACGATCACCTTAGGATCCATCGCCAGAACCCCAGCAATCGCGACAAGTCGTTTTTCTCCTTTGCTTAAAAAGTACGGTATCCTTTTCATTAGGTGGGCGGCTTGAATACTTTCCAGCGCATCAAGTGCAGCCTTGTGTGCTTCATCCTTGGAGAGCCCTTTGTTAAGCGGCCCGAACATCACATCATCAATTACAGTCGGTGCGAAGACTTGGCTATCCGCGTCTTGAAAAACCACCCCAACCTCGCTAATGATGCCCGTTTTCTGAGTGACCTCGCGCTGCAGCACAACAAGCCGACCCACGGTAGGCTTCAAAAGCCCATTTAGATGTTCTATCAGTGTGCTCTTCCCCGCCCCATTTGAGCCGCAGATTGCTACAATTTCACCCTTGAACAGTGAGAAACAAATATTGTGCAAAGAACTAGTGCCGTCAGGGTAAGTGTGTTCAATGCAGTCGACGTGAATCAACTCGTCTTGTTCAACTTCGCGGAAATCGCACGCACTAGCTTGTGTATTGCCGGACATCTTCAACAGTCGCTAAACGAGCGAGAACCTCCCGTATGAACAAAGGATTACCGAAATGAAAACAGCTGAAAGTATGAAAGCATAGCCACCGTACGAGACTCTCGGCGGGCTATAAGAGGAGGCAAGTCTCCCATCGTACGCTCTCGATTCCATCGCCTTTGCCACACGTTCGGCTCGGTCGAATGATCTGATGAACGCGAGGGCAAGCACAGAACCATAGAACGTGGCGCCTTCTTTGAAGCCAGAGAAGTTCAGACCACCTCGACTTTTCATTGCCACGATCGTCGACTCCAACCCGTCTAGCATCAGAAAAAGGAACCGATACGTGAGCAAGGCAATTTGGTCCAGTGGGCTTGGCATAACTTTAGAGATTATATGGGTGAGGTAGTTGTATTTTGTGGTCATGAGCAACGTCAAACCGTACGTCACCCCTATAAGTGACCTTAGAACAAGTGTTGCGAGGAACTCCAGCCCTTGGACAGTCAGCTGTAGGGGACCATAACTGATCAAAGGTACGCCGGGAACCGCGAACATAAGAAAGAATGCAATGCTTACGACGAAGAAGAGGGGCGTCGTGTACCAGTATACGAGCAACACAACCGGCGACTCCGATGCCACCCAAAAGATGAATACGGCCAGGTACATGAAGAGGAGCAAAGTTGCGTTGGAGACGACGGTAAGATCAAATATTATCAGTGGGAGCAGAGCGAACTTGATCCATGGGTTGATATGATGCACGCGACTGTCCCCGAATTCTGAATAGTGCGTGATCAAGCCCAAATCGGGTATGTACTTGCTAAAGCCAAGTCTTGTCATTATTGTCTTTCAAAGCCTGCAAGATGACCTGGCCATCTCAGGTAGGCTACCATTGTTCGCACAACGCATAAAATCACGCGGTAACTTGTCGGACTAACCCCCGCGGCCACATTGACCAACCAACTTCGACGAGGCCGCAATGGCGTGCAAGACTGCAAGCGTGCGATCATCGGCGCCTCGACACGTAAACGGTGCTAGCGATTGCGATAACAAACAACGCTATCACAATCCCCAGATAGAGCAGGATGTGGCCCCCCTCAATAATGTTCTCGTTCAAGAAGAAGATGGGCTCCGGCGAGGAGTTGGCTCCCGAGGAGGTTGTTGGCGAAGACAAGGTCTCTTCAATGTCGACCATGTTGACGTGGGTGGCCGTCCAGAGGGCGATCACTGCGGCGCCTAGGAAGATCAGTGCAAGGATGAGGTACTGCCACTTCATGTCACTCACCAGGCACCTGAGGTGAGAGCAGATCAGGTACTACCTCACCGAGTAACGTCTTTGGTGCGATCAAGTCGCGCCGCACCATACCTAAGTACTGCACCACAAACCCCGTCAAGATCGCCTCGATCACAGCCACGAACATATTCAGTATAGGAACCTGCAACGTGTAAATGGCCAACGTAGCACCCGAAAGCGTGCTCCCTTGTATCCCCGAAATCACTATAATGAATACCGCAAGCACGTTACCGACCATCAATCCGCCGAACGCGGCGACTGCGCCGCGGGTGAAGAGCTCATATCGCCGGGTAGCAAAATAAAAGATATAAAACCCACTGATGACTTCGCTCGAGTTCACGAGCGTGTTTGCGCCGATCAGACCCCACCCGCCGTGACCTATCGAGGCGCTGAGCAGGTTGACTACGAGCACAACCATCGGCCCGATGACAGGGCCGGCTAGAATACCGATGAGCGGCGTAAGGTTCATGTGCACTCCGCCGGCGAACGGCAGGTTTATCTGAAAAATCGCAAACGATGCTGCTGCCACCATCGCCGCAGCAGTGAGCCGCTGCGCCGTGATGGTCTGTCGGCGCGCAATGATGGTGGTTATCGTAATGAGGGCGACCGCTAGCAGCCACCAAACGAGTATCCATTGGATCGAAAAGACCCCGTCTGGCAAATGAATATGCGCCATCGACAATTCCTGCGGTGCGTCGCTGCACAGTGCACAGCGCACCCGTCCATGTGTGCTATCCTACTCTCCTACTCTATATATATAAAATGCTGCTGCTGACTAGAGTAGGAACTCTCCTCCAAAAAACAGACCTCCGCGCCGTCTTTGCGAGGTACTCACTCCGCCGGTCTTACGAGCAATTCGACTTCCTGCCGTAGCGCTTTGAGCGCTGCGTCAAGCTGTGCTGCATACGCTTGGAGCATTTCATCGATTTCGCGTTGCTTTTTCCAATCTGCGATGCCCTGCCGCACTTCGCTGAGCCGTTCCTTGGATACGTAGCGCCACTTTCCGTGCTGCCGCGAGGGTTCAAAATAGTAGTAGGGGCCGTGCAGTGCGCCCGCCTTGCAGCGGCAACCCCGCTTGCCGCATCGCATGTGCCGCTTTCGTAGTGAGCCTGGAAGCGGATTCAGCGCAGTGCGCTTGTCGGTTAGCGCGGCAATATTATCGATGAGTTCGTTGCTCTGGTGGAGCAAACGTCTCACGCTGGCGATCTCTCTAGCGGCATCAATGCTATCCCCCAGCGCGTTAGCCAAGCCCCCGCGATCGTCTGTCATCATGACAGCATTGCGTTACCTATACTAAACATATTTCAATCGGTTGCCCACTGAGTTCGCTAATTTCGGATCTCGCGCGTCAAGTTCATCCTCTCAAAAACTGTAAAACTGCGCTTAAACACTGCTGGATTACATTTTGCAAGCTCGGAAATCGAATAAGGGGAACAAAAGCGTTATAATGCTGCAAGGGCTATCCCTAAGAGAGAGCTCCCAACGTTATGCGCGCGTTTTACATAGGCCGTTTTCAGCCGTATCACTTCGGACATCAAGAAGTCCTCGAAGAGATAGCCCGCGAATGTGAGGAGATCATTATCGGTGTCGGTAGTGCTCAGCTGAGTCATACGTTTTCGGATCCGTTTACGGCCGGCGAACGAATACTAATGATCACGCGCTCGCTAAGAGCTCTTGATGCATTACTGTATGTGATACCAATCGAAGATATCCGTAGAAATGCGGTATGGGTATCGCACGTAATAACCATGACGCCCCTTTTTGACGTCGTTTATACTAACAACCCGTACGTTATCCGACTCTTCAACGAGGCGCGATTTGAGGTCAAGTCGTCGCCGCTCTATCAACGTGAAGTCTACTCGGGCTCAGAGATTCGAAAAAGGATGCTGCGTAACGAACCCTGGCAGCATCTCGTCCCCCAGGCTACGGTCGAGGTCATTGAACAAATTGACGGCGTGAATAGGCTAAAAGAAGTGTCTAGAGAGGATAAAACGTCTGATCTTGGCACGCTGTAAGCGCGTCTGTCTTGCTTTTTGACGAGTATCGCGCCAGCATATGCTCAGAGGTATCCCAGCAAGTGAGCAAGAGCGGCCACCATCAAAAGCGCGCTAGTCCAGAGTAGGATCATCGATAACCTAGATTTCGGACTAGTGGCCCGTTCGATTAGACGAAATCCGGCTCTCGCCTTTAGGTAGCTTTGTCAAAAGCATATAACATCACAAAACGCAAAAGACTCGCGTGCCGCAAGATACTACTAAAACGTAATTGGCTGCGTCTTCATTTTACACAAACGAACAAGAAAAGTTTTGACGCTTTTGGCAAGGTTCCAGCAAGCCAACAAACAAGCCACAGAATGCTGAAAAGCGCGTTCTTCGCTAAAGCAGAAACGATGCTCACTCCTGATCCGAGCGCCTCGCCGGCTCAGCGTTGCGTTATGTTAACCAAGCGAACGACGTAGTTGTTGCCAATTTGCTCCCATTTGTAATTGTATGCGTACTGCGGGAACTTTTTTTCGAGTTCCTTCAGCTCGATAAGTCGTTCATCCAAGCAGCGCTGTGATTTGCAGACGAATACAAACCTCCATTTTGGAAGCGCTCGCGGATCGTCAATAATTTTTGCCATGCGAAAAAGGCGTCATTGAATCACCACGCAGTGCTGGGTAACCACGCGTGGCTAGAGTCTTCAGCGTGAGCCACTAGTGTGGGCTTTCTTTCTCGATCTCTACGAGTAAATGGTAGCTTTTACAAGATAACGGTTGTGGGAAATCCTGGAGCCGGCTCGTGCTCACTCTCTTACGGCAGTGTGACAGTAAACAGTGAGCTCCGTTGACGCTAGACTCTACAGAATTCGCGTATCATGGCTGCGCTGGCTGGCCGGCGTCGCAGCACGCACTCGATCGCATTTTCCATATATGCCCCACATTCGGGCTCTAAATACTTGCAGCTAGTTTTTATAGTAATGTGAAGATATATACTAACAATGCACATCACAAGAGATGAAGAAGATATCCTCGCGGGCGAATCAGGCGCCGTCAAACAAAAAGCGATGGAGATCTTAGTCGCACTCGGTGATATCTACAACGCTGAAAGACTTATCCCAATCGAGAGTGCGCAAATCGCTGGTGTTTCCTATAAGACAATTGGCGAAGCTGGGCTCGAGTACCTTACAAACTTGAGCGGCAAAGTCGTCGTTCCGACAATGCTCAATCCCATGGGCATGGACCGCTATAAATGGAGAGAGATGGGTATCGACGAAACCTTCGTAGAAAGACAACTGGCTATTATAAGACGATATGAACTGCTCGGAATCGATGCCCAGTGTACTTGCACGCCTTATTATATTAATGCTCCACGAGCTGGGGCCCATTTGAGCTGGGCTGAGTCCTCCGCGGTGTCTTATGCGAACTCCGTTCTTGGGGCGCGCACCAATCGAGAAGGAGGGCCTAGCGCGCTTGCTGCTGCCCTCGTCGGGAAGACACCTGATTACGGCTACCACCGCGACGAGAACAGAGTTCCTGATATCTCAGTGAGAATAGATTTCCCCTTGGCCGGAAGTGATTTTGGCGCACTTGGATACGTGGTTGGCAAAATGGTCAAATCACAGGTGCCACAGTTTTCCCTTGTTGCTCCACCGAACGCTGATGAGCTGAAAGCTCTGGGTGCCGCAATGGCCGCCTCAGGCTCTGTCGCTCTTTTCTTTACCAATGAGCGAGCGATGCCACGTGAAGTCCTCGAAGTAGATCGTTCAGACGTTGATATCTATTCATCGAGCGAACCCGACGTCGTTGTGCTGGGATGCCCACACTGCTCACGCTCAGAACTCGCAGAGATCGCACGCCTTTTAGAAGGGCGCACAGTCGCGCGGCCACTCTGGATTTGCACCTCGCGGTTCGTGGCCGATTGCTCCGACTCGGTGATATCGCGCATTGAAGCGAGCGGGGCCCGCGTAATCTGTGACACTTGCATGATCGTCTCTCCAGCGTTTGAAAAACAACGCATGATGGTTAATTCCGGAAAAGCTCTTGAGTACGGGCCAAGCTTATGCAATTCGCAAACATGCATGGGAACGACAGCGAACTGCATCACGGCCGCGTGTACCGCGTGAACCTGCACAGCAACGGGGTTATCCATGCTCAAGCGCATAAAAGGACGAATAATAGCCAAAGGAGTTGGCGAGGGGCCTGCCGTAGTTACACGTCAACCGCTCTCGTTCTTAGGAGGTGTCGATCCCAAACAAGGAGTCATAATGGATCAACATCACGAGCTGCGCGGCACGTCAATTGCGGGAACGGTTCTCGTTTTTCCGCAGGGCAAGGGATCGACCGTCGGATCTTATGTACTTTACCAGCTCAAAAGAAACGAAAAGGCTCCGGCCGCAATTATTAACGCCGTAAGCGAAACAATTGTGGCTGTCGGGGCGATCATTTCAAACATCCCCCTCATCGACAAGCTTGAGGTAGACCCGATCGCCGCAATCGAGCCTGGATCACACGTTCTCGTAAACTGCGTCGAAGGTTTTGTTGAGGTGGAAAAGTGACTGAACAAAGCGATTTAGAACGAATCAACGCGGTGTTCCAGGTGTACGAGGTACTAACCAGCGGGTCTGTCATCAAGTATTACGGCGAACCTAAGGTTGACAGCAAGACGCTTTTCACGCAACTTTGGAACGACTTCGCCCAGAGAGGTTACGATATCGAACTGCGGCGCGAACACGGTGAGTATGTGCTCCTGGCTACACCTGTGAGCGACGCCGGCGAAAAAAAGCACGTCAACGTTGTTCTTGCAGTCGCCACCGTTTTTGCTACAATGCTCACCGGCGCTGTCTTTTTTTACGGCGTCAACCCTTTTGAGCAGCCCTTGCTCATCTACAAGGGCTTGCCCTTCGCGGCTGCGGTCATGTTTGTGCTAGGCTCGCACGAGCTGGCTCACTATTTGGTCGCAAAGCGGCGCGGAATGAGGGCAAGCTTACCATTCTTTATACCGCTACCGTTTATTTCGCCGGTCGGAACCCTCGGCGCACTTATACAGCTTAAGGGGGCTATTCCAGACCGAAAGTCACTTTTTGACGTGGGAGTAGCTGGTCCACTCGTAGGCCTTACGGCAGCCGTCGTCGTCACAATAGTGGGCTTGCAGCTCCCCCCCATCACCCCCGGTACCGCACTAATGCCCACAGCGGCGCTCGGCGTGCCGATTCTCTTTGCGCTGATCGAAAAAGTTGTTCCCGCCGCGTCAACAAGCTTGCATCCAATCGCGTTTGCGGGATGGGTAGGCATGCTCATAACCAGTTTGAACCTCCTCCCAGTAGGACAACTCGACGGCGGGCATATCGCCAGGGCCTTGTCCGGAGACAAGACGACGTACATCTCGGCGGCGGTTCCGCTCATCCTTATGACTGGCGGCATTTACTACTCTTTGAACGGTTTAAACGGAGAGATGCTCCTATTTTGGGGGCTCTTCACGTTGTTGTTCGCAGCCGGGGGACATCCTCAGCCGATCAACGATATGAAGAAGCTCGATGCTAAGCGCGTGGTCTTAGGAATCATAGCTTTCGGCCTATGCATAGCTTGTTTCACCCCAATCCCGTTTCAAGCGTAACTATACGCTTTGACAAGAAGAATATGTTTAGCTTGGCAGCCATCCAAGCTATACTCCTCTCGCGGGGCATTGAGGTAAACTTTTCATCAAGTCCGCGCGATGGCATAATGATTTACAGCCTCGCGACGCCGCAGGCACCCGACGTCTATCGAGAGGTAGCAAACGCACGCACTCGGTCCATATTCATCGCCGGCGGCCCTCATCCTTCAGCGAGAGCGACCGAGGCACTAGAGCATTTTGACTTCGTCGTGATCGGTGAGGGCGAGGAAACGCTCCCTGAGCTAATCCTTGCACTGGAAGGCGATGACGACGTGGACGAGGTGCGAGGCATTGCGTTCAGAAGCCCCGATGGAATCCGCAAAACCGACCCAAGGCCTCACGTAAATCTCGACGCGTATCCGCCCTTCATCGAGAACTTCCGGACCCCTATCGAGATCAGCCGTGGCTGTCCATACAACTGCAAGTACTGTCAAACGCCGCGCTTATTCGGCACAAAAATGCGGCATCGCAGCGCGGCTGCTGTTGCTTTCTACAGCAGGTATCTTTCATACATCAGATTTGTCTCGCCTAACGCGTTTGCGTACGGATCAGATGGGCATCACATCGCGCTCGACCGCGTCACTGAGCTTCTCACGTCGCTGCGTGGTCGGGTGTATTTCGGCACCTTCCCATGCGAAGTGCGGCCAGAATTTGTTACAGATGAGCTTCTTGAGATTCTCAAGGAGTACTGCGCAAATACTTCAGTGCACATCGGAGCGCAGTCGGGAAGCGATGCCGTATTAAGCGAAGTACACCGGGGACACTCCCGCCGTGATGTTGTAGCAGCGATCGAAACATGCCGCACCCATAGCGTCACTGCAATTGTGGATTTTATCTTCGGACTTCCGACCGAGGTTGCGGCAGATCAGCTGGACAGCCTCGAGCTCGTTGACTCGATCGTCGCAACGGGCGGACGAGTACGTGCTCACTACTTCACCCCGCTACCAGGGACGCCGTACGAAGATGAGAAGCCCGCGCCAGTGTCGAGCAAAGTGGAAAAAAGACTTGGCAAGCTCGCGCGCGACGGCAAGGTTTCCGGACAGTGGGAGCCTCCACGTCTGCGACGCAAAAAGACAAACGATTTAAAACAGAGGCCGTAATACGTACTGACAAGATTTGTGAGAGCTCATGAAGTTTTTAGCCCTTTCGGATGCGCACGGGGTCTATTCTCATATCGCCCAACTGTTGTTTAAGGCGGGAGACGTCGACGCTGTTTGCGTAATAGGAGATATTACAGATTTCGGACCCAACGCCCTCGTCCAAGAGCTGCTTTCGCTCATCGGGGACGACGTGCCAACACTCATGATACCGGGGAACTGCGACCTCCCTACGATCGTTGAAACGATTGAGGAATCTCCCGCAGTAAACCTGCATCTAAAGAGTTTTGACTACGATGATATCAGATTCCTCGGCATCGGCGGATCAAATCCAACGCCATTTAATACCCCCTTTGAACTCAGCGAGGCGGAATTACAGAGTTACGCTGCTAGACTCTTGAACGACGTCGGGGCTACCACGGTGTTGCTTTCACATACCCCTCCCAAGGGATTCTTAGACGCGGTTGACTCGAGGCACGTCGGAAGTGAGGCAATTCTCCACGCCGTGGGGATCGTCGACGTACTAGCCTGCGGGCACATACACGAGCAGCGAGGCGCGCTTGTCTCGGGCAAAACCACGATCGTGAATCCCGGAATGGCTGCACGAGGCTTTGGTGCCGTTATCGAAATTCGTCCGGGAGAGAGCGCAAACGTAACGCTGATTCAGTCTTGAGCTGTTTACGTTAAGGGCGCGGCTGGTCTCACTTTCAGACAGCAGCCGAAGACGATTCTCAGTGATGCTAAGGCTACCGCCCGGCCGTCCTCAAGTTGCATCAGCCCTTGTGCCAATTCGAGCACTTTTTTGCCTAAGCATCGAATCGACCAAGCATAACGAGCTGAAGCGGAGTTAGTGCGCGCAGATGTGACACGATGTTGTTGTCGACTCGCTAACACAGATAAGTTTAGCTTGAAAACGGCCTCGAAGACTTCGGCGGAGAGGGCAGCTTCATCGCGGAACTCTGTCCTGCCAGAGATAAGGGTTTTAAATATGAAACGCAAGTATCCTCTATGAGCGTTGAACGGGGCGATTTCATCAGCTTGACCTATACCGGGCGATTAGACAACGGCGATGTTTTTGATACCACAGACGAAGATGTCGCTAAGGAAAATGGGCTATTGGCAGAGGGCGTCAGCTACGCGCCTATAACTATCGTGGTAGGAGAAAACATGGTAGTTAAGGGGCTTGACGAAGATTTGATCGGAAAAAAGGCTGGCTATGAAGGGCAGATCAAAATTGCACCACAAGATGCTTTTGGACAGCGAATTCCCGAACTAATTGAGGTCGTCCCAACGCGTAGATTCGAGAAGAGACCAGCGCCTGGAATGCGTGTCACACTCGATAACAGGACAGGAACCGTCGAGAGCGTAATTGGAGGGCGCGTGCGCGTGGATTTCAATTCACCGTACGCAGGCCGAACCGTCACCTATGAATACAAGATTGAGGCCACCATTGTCGATACTGTCGAAGAAGCCAAAGGGTTGTTCAAGTACTACTTAAATAGGGACTTTGACGTATCGATTGCTGACAATAGACTGATTGTGGATATGCCCTACGAATTAGGATTCAATCAACAGGTGCAGTATTACAAGAAGCTTCTGGCTGAAAAAATCATTCAATTTGCTGGCGCGGAAGAAGTCGATTACGTGGAAGTTCATAAGCGACCGGAACCGGTCAGTGAAGAAACCGCTGCAGGTGCCGAACCGGAGTCAAAGGCACCGGAACCAAAGAAGCGCACCCGTCGGACTAAAGCGGAGGCGGCCCCAGCGAGTGAAGAAACCGCTGCAGGTGCCGAACCGGAGTCAAAGGCACCGGAACCAAAGAAGCGCACCCGTCGGACTAAAGCGGAGGCGGCCCCAGCGAGTGAAGAAACCGCTGCAGGTGCCGAACCGGAGTCAAAGGCACCGGAACCAAAGAAGCGCACCCGTCGGACTAAAGCGTGAGAGGCATCCCCGTAGTTTAGCTTCGTAACACGGACCGACGCTTTTTTGTCAGTCTCGAGTAGCATCAGCGAAACGTTGCCTGCATACGAGTGAGCGGGTCAAGGATCTCACTGCGAGTCTCAGCAGGATTATGTCACTCAAAAAAAAGTCCGTCTTTAGCGGTTGAGCTCAACCAGTTTTAATGATTTTCCCTCGGGGCACGCTTCTGGTGTGTCGCCAAGAACTGAAGAAATCACGTACTTGTCATCCCGTCTGAGCCCGTTCGGATGGCACAGTTCGTAGATCTTGCAGTCAAGGACCTCGCAGTCGTTCTGCTTGTACAAGATTCTCGAGCCCACAAACGCGCTTTTAGAGTCGATTGCCGCCACACTGGGACTTTCAACCACTTCGACCGCTTTGACCCCGATGTCGTGCAGTGCGCAGTCGTGCTTCATATTACCGCGCACGCTGACTATTCTGTAACGACGCCCAATGTCTAAATTCAGGCAGGTGTTCTTAAGTTTGCACGTCTCGCATTCGTTTGTCGGTCCGTTAAATACGAACTCTACGCCGACCTTGGCCAACCCCACGCCGATCAGCGCTATGTGGGCGTTTCCTCTTGGCATGCTATCAATCCTGTATCTGTAACCTGCTGATACTGTAGTCTAACGCAAGTAGGTTACGCTGCTTTGTTATAAAGATATCAATGCGGCCTACTCGATCACCAAGGTGAACCTCGCCAACTCTTCAGCGGCTTTTCTCGTGAGTCCCTCCCCAAGGATGGTGTAACGCTCAGGTCGCACGTTCTTTGCGTGAAGCAACGCTTCAACGATGTACTGATCCTCGATGCCCAAACCTTGAGCATCGACTGGTGCGCCAATGCTCTTGAGCGATTGTCGAATTCGTTGCCAGTCACCACCGTGCAGATATGCCATCATGATCGTTCCAACCCCGCACTGCTCGCCGTGCAAAGCTGGTTTGGGGGCTTTGACGTCAAGTGCGTGACTGAACTTATGCTCACTGCCTGAAGCCGGACGGGACGACCCCGCAATACTCATAGCTACGCTGCTTGAGACCAACGCTTTCACTACCAGCCTGACAGAGTCCTCCAAATTCGGCTTAATTTGCGTTGCCGAATTGAGTATAATCTCAGTCGTCATGAGCGACAGCGCTGCGGCATATTCACTAAACTCCTCTCCTCGCAGCTTCCTCGCGAGTTCCCAGTCCTTCACCGCCGTATAGTTCGATATTATGTCGCCGCAACCGGCGGCGAGCAGCCGATGTGGCGCCTGAGCTATAATTCTGGTGTCTGCGATAATTGCAAGAGGGGTTTGAGCTTCGATGGATTGGGTTCCCTCTTTAAAACGTATGGAAGCGCGCATCGATGCGATTCCGTCGTGACTTGCTGCCGTAGGCACGCTAATGAACGGCAAATTCGCGCTGACCGACGCGATTTTGGCGATGTCAATGGTTCTGCCGCCGCCGACTGCGACCACGAAGTTCTTGTCCGAAGCGCGACTTGCGACTCGCTCAACTTCTTCCATTGAGGCCGAACCGACGATGACCACCTCGGCTGGAAATTCGTCCCCCAGGATGTCCGCTAGTTGCCGTCCGAATGAGCACGTGTGCTGTCCGCAGACTATTAACCCTATCCCATCAAGTTTAAGTTCTGTAAGGACGTTGGCAGTATCGCGTATAGCGTCTTGTTCCATCACTACAATTCTAGGAAGCTGCATCCATTGTTTCATCGGTGATCACTTGGCGGTCGATTTAGGGAATTTTATCTACCAGTACTATATAAACCCCATCATATACGACACTGGATATAATCCTGTCAACACGATAACGTGGGCGATTATTCTCGGGCTAAGCTTATTTGGAGTCGTTAAGCTTCTGGACAAGTTAGACATAACCGTTGATGAGATTTTCATATTCGCGGTATCCCCTTATATCTTTGTGGGGGGCTCCCTACGCGTGGTTGAAGATGCCGGCATCGTTGCTGCGCCACTGAAGTATCTCTTGATTACCCCCCTAATCTACTTCTTCATCTTCTTTGTATGCGTCGCGATCCTGATATTATCGAAAGGCTTAGAGCGCGTTTCGCGCATCAAGTACTACTGGCCCTTCGCGCTCGGTGGCGTGGCCTGGAGCATTGTGAACATTTGGCTCCTCTACACAACGGCAAAGTCGTTTAACGCGACTATATTTGTGCTCATATTGTCAGTCGGCGCGGCCCTGAGCTTCTTGGTCTTCGTGGTTGCTCGCCTGTTGAACTTCACACTTCTAAAGGATCGCGTCAATGCGTTCGTGCTCGGCGGACAGCTGCTCGACGCCACGGCCACGTCGTTCGGCCTCACCTTCCTCCCGTACGCAGAGAAACACGTGCTCCCGAACTTCCTTATTGAAGCCACCGGCACGGCGTTCGTTATGTACCCGCTCAAGCTCATCGTGACAATTCCGGTGCTGTTCATAATAGATGAGTATTTAAAGGGTGAATCAAGAAATCTGATTGGTATAGTGAAGCTTGCTATTCTCACGGTTGGCCTAGCGCCTGCTATTAGGGACACGTTACGGATGACCCTCGGCATATGACATCTTTTGTGACGAGGCCATACTCAGATTCGCGTAACTGCATCGGAGTGGTAGAGTGAAGAGCGACAACTTCAGCGAGTGGTTCAACGAGTTGCTGGTCGATGCGGAAATCATGGACGTGCGATACCCGATCAAAGGGTTGTATGTATGGTTTCCCTTTGGCTTCGCCTTGCGAAAACTGACGTACGATATGCTTCGGTCGCTTCTCGATCGAGAGCACGAGGAAACTTATTTTCCACTCCTCATACCCGAAAACGAGCTGCTTAAAGAATCGGAGCATATCAAAGGATTTGAGGAAGAAGTCTTCTGGGTGACCCGAGGCGGCTTTACAGAGCTCGATGTGCCGCTTGCTCTGCGGCCGACTTCAGAAACCGCAATTTATCCGATGTTTAGCATTTGGATACGCTCGCACGCAGATCTTCCTATAAGGATCTACCAGATCGTCAACACTTTCAGGTACGAAACGAAACACACCCGGCCGCTGATCCGCCTGCGAGAGATAACAAGCTTCAAAGAGGCCCACACCGCCCACACCTCTTGGGAGGAGGCCAAGAAGCAAACTGAAGCTGCCGTGGCGCTGTACAAGGAGTTCTACGACAGGTTGGGCATCCCGTACGTCGTCTCGCGTCGACCGCAGTGGGACAGATTCCCTGGAGCCGACTACACGATCGCGTTCGACACGCTTATGCCCGACGGGAAGAGCTTACAAATCGGAACGATTCATCATCTGAGCACAAATTTCGCGAAGACGTTCGATATCACGTACGAAGATCGCTCCGGCAACCAGCAGTACGTCAATCAGACGTGCTACGGAATTTCGGAGCGCTGCATTGCTGCGGTTATATCAGTTCACGGCGACGACAAAGGTCTGGTGCTACCCCCCGAGGTAGCGCCCACTCAAATTGTCATTATCCCCATCTTCACTGCCCAGGCCAGCTCCGAAGCGGTGTTAAAAGCGTGCAACGAACTCAAACACGAGTTGTCGCGCTACCGCGTCATTCTCGACACGGATGATACCCGACCGGGCGCCAAGTTCTATAAGTGGGAAAAACGGGGGGTTCCCGTGCGCATAGAGGTCGGCCCGAGAGACATTTCAAAACGTGCCGTAACGCTCGTGCGGCGGGATACGGGAAAGAAGGAGGTCGTCGAGCGTTCTAAACTACAAGCGCGAGTCGCTGAAGTGATGACTGAAGTACTTAACACCATCGCTGAAAGAGCACAAGCAGTTCTGCGTTCACACATAGTCACCATAGAAACTCCCGAGCAAGCAAGAGGCAAGAAAGGCTTTTTTCAGATCTCGTGGTGCGGGTCCGAGTCATGTGGCCTACTGCTTCAAGAGCTGAGTGAGGCTGATGTATTGGGAGAGGCCGAGCCAATAGAGGGACGTTGCGCCGTATGCAAAACGCCAACGAATGTAATGGCCTTTCTAGCTCGGCCATACTGACACGGCCTTTCTAGCTCGGCCATACTGACACCCTCGGATCAGCCATATACTCACTTTTCTCTCGAGATTGTCGCCACGCTAACGATGATTTGAGATTCCAGCGAAAGTGGTTTCGCAACTTGGTGCGCCAAGTGGCAAAGGCTTTTTTTCAGCTAAAACAAAACCGAACCCGATGAACATCAGAACGCTCGATCGAAAAATAACCGAGCTGCAACTCGACGGCTATGTGCTATATGCGGCCTCGTCCCAAGATGCAAATCTCTACTACTTGACTGATTTTCTGGCAGAAGCCCCTTTCTTGTTTTTGCGCACCGGCGGGCAGTCGTTGCTCGTCGTATCGAGTATGGAGCGTGCGAGGGCGATTCGATCCTCGACCGCAGATCAGGTACGCTCGCGGGAAGAGTTCCAACGAGATTCGCACGAACTGGAAGGCGACCGCGCTACAGTTGATCTGTTTGTCTCAGTGCTAAAAGAGTACCACGTTAAGCACTTAGGCGTTGACGCTGCTTTTCCGATCATTTTAGCTGACGCGCTTCGGAGCGACGGTTACGAGTTACACCCCATATCTGGTTCGATTGAGCGCTTGCGCTCCATCAAAACAGCGCGCGAGCTGGGACACATGACGACCGTACAGCGTGCTAGCGAAAAAGCATTCGCTTCCGCCCTGGCCACCTTGCGGCGCAGCGAAATCATCGGTGATACGCTGCGGTATGAGGGGCAGGTGCTTACGTCAGAGCGGCTGAAGGCCATAATCGGCTGTTCCCTCATAAACGACGGGTGCACCTCGAAAGACGTGATCGCTTCAAGCGGCTATGACTCCGCGTTGCCTCATCTTACCGGTTCAGGGGCCATCAAAGCGCATTCTGCGATAGTCCTCGATATTTTCCCTCAATCGATAGAATCGCGATACCACGCCGATATGTCGCGGACAGTGTTACGAGGTGACGCCCCCCGCGAACTCGCTGAGATGTTTACCGCAGTTCAGGAAGCGCAAGAACTCGCCATTCAGAGGATCCGGCCGGGGATCAGCGGAGCCGAAGTCCACTTGGCGGTCGCGGATCACTTCGAAGAGAGCGGCTTTCACACTGACCTCGAAAAGGGCAGTGGGTTCATTCACACAACAGGCCACGGACTGGGATTGGAGGTTCACGAACTTCCGTTTCTCAGCAAACGAGGGGGGGTCCTAGGAAAGGGTAACGTAGTCACTGTCGAACCTGGCCTTTACTATCCGAGCATCGGGGGGGTGCGCCTCGAAGACGCAGTAGTTATTACTCATAACGGGAATAGAAACATCACGAAGGTCAAAAAGGAGTTTGTGATTTGAGTGCCAGAAGCTGAGGTCTTAGAGAAATACCGCGAAGCCGGCCGCATATTGGCAGAGGTTCGCGCAGAGGCCGTTAAAAAGATTAAAGTCGGAAAAAAATTGCTTGACGCGGCCGAAAGCATTGAAAACGCAATTCAGCAAAAAGGCGGTGCTATCGCTTTCCCGACGAACATATCCGTGAACGAGGAGGCGGCGCACGCCACTCCTTCTAAGGGAGATTCGTCAACGTTTGGGACTGATCTCGTCAAGCTTGATATTGGCGTACACATTGACGGCTATATTGCCGACACCGCGGTCACCATCGACCTCGGCAACAGTAAGGAACTAGTCGACGCCTCGAATAGTGCCCTCGAGCGAGCAATTGAAGTCGTACGAGCGGGCGTTGATTTGGCAGAAGTCAGTGCAGTTATCGAAGACACGATCATAGAGTATGGGTACCTCCCGGTCGCTAATCTTACGGGCCACGGCCTCGAGCGTTACACGCAACACGCGCCGCCCGCAATTCACAACCGACGAACTCAAAGCGGATCGAAGCTCAAGGAAGGTCAGGTTGTGGCCATTGAACCCTTTTCTTCCGCCGGCAATGGTCGCGTGTACGAAACAGGCAAAGCGGAGATCTTCAGCCTCGTGAAGGCAAAACCTGTACGATCGCCTGAAGCTCGAGCCATTTTGAAAGATATCGACGCTTATAAATCACTACCATTCGCCAAGAGATGGTTAAAAGGCCGTGTCGATTTAGGCTTAAAACAACTTGAAACGGCGGGAATCATCCGCGCTTATCCGATACTTAAAGACCGAGGACTCGTTTCGCAGGCTGAGGACAGCCTCATTGTAACGAACGACGGAAGCGAGGTCATAACAAGGATCTGATAGGTCTTTCGGACCTTTTTGGCCGTTGCCCTCGACCTAATCTTTATATGCTTTTCACGCACATAAAGTTCGCTTATATATCAGGATGATGCTAGATGGAAGACCCCGAAAATCAGGTCCTTGACGTCATCGAGCTGCTGCTTACGGCGCATATCTACAATGACAATGATCAACTCGATGAAAATGATCTACCCCCTCATATCAGAAAGAACTATTGGAACTCCAAAGAGCGAAGAGTGGACAGACCTATCATCGTGTCAGAAACCGCCGTTGACAGAATCTACGAGATCCCGCACGGATGGAGTCTGATCAAGACGCTGCCATTTGTAGCGTTCGAGGAGTTTGGTGCCCGGATTAACCTTACCGTGCTCGACCTGGCTGCCAAGTGGTTTGCCACGCAAGACTCGCTATCCCGTATCAACCAAAACCCCGCCTTGGCTTTCTACTACTCAAAAAACGACTCGCTCGACGTCGATTACGAACGGGTGCGTCGGCTGAACAAGCCCAAAGAAATGGACAGGGAGTGGATATTTTCTTTAATAGACGAGATCGCCGGCGAGGGAGAAGAAGCAGAAGACATGCTCAAGCTTGTCGCAATCTCTGCGCCGGAAGACGTTCGCGAGAGTCTCGATAAACTCGTCCTCACGCAAGAACAAGTAGAGGAAATCGCGAAGATCGTCAAGGCAATTCAGTACAGAGACTATTTGAGGGAGATAGAACTCTTCGAGATAGGGAAACTCTTGTTTGTTGGCCCACCCGGAACTGGGAAGACGTCGGTCGCGCGAGCCCTTTCAAAAGAGTTAGGGTTTCCGTTTCTGGAGGTGCGACTGTCGATGATTACCTCACAATATCTTGGCGAGACGTCCAAGAACATCGGAAAAGTATTCACCCTCGCCAAGCGATTGAGCCCCTGCATCCTGTTCATCGATGAGTTTGATTATGTGGCCAAAACACGGCTCTCTGATGAGCACGGCGCGATAAAAAGAGCCGTAAACATGCTGCTCAAGAGTATCGACGACATCAGCCTAGTCGACGACGGAGTGCTGATGATCGGTGCCACGAATCATCCAAGCCTCCTCGATTCAGCCGCGTGGAGGCGATTTGACAAGATCGTGATGTTTCCACTTCCAGACGCCGCAATGAGAAAAGAGATATTCGACAAGATCACGGTCCACATCAAGGGTACGTTTGACACTCAGAAGCTGGCGGAAATGACCGATCAATGCACAGGCTCAGATCTGCGGCTGATATTAAGAGAAGCCGTGCTCCAGGCGCTGTTTGAAGAACGGACAGACCTCTCGCAAAACGATCTTGAGGAGGCTGTCAGTAACTTCAGCAAGCGATTTGAGCTCAAGATGGGTGAATACGAGAACATCTAGTTGGGCAGAGTCGCGGTGAAGACGAGAGCACGAACAACCTGACTGCGTCACTAAGAGCCCAACCGCACGTCAGCGGAGGTAGCAAACTTGGAAGCTTGCGTAAACATAGGAATGGTAGGACACGTCGACCACGGCAAAACGACCTTAGTATCCGCCCTTTCAGGCGTATGGACCGATCAGCACAGCGAAGAAATCAAACGCGGCATTTCCATCAGACTCGGATATGCGAACGTCACCTTCAGAAAATGCCCGAAGTGCCCCGAGCCCGATGCGTACACAGTATCAGAAGTGTGCGGAGTGTGCGGCACGAAGGCAGAAACGCTGCGCACGGTGTCGTTCGTAGACGCACCTGGACACGAGACGTTGATGGCAACTATGTTGTCGGGTGCAGCGATCATGGACGGTGCAATACTAGTCATCGCGGCGAACGAACCGTGCCCCCAACCCCAGACCAAAGAGCACCTCATGGCGCTCGACATAATCGGCATTAAAAAGGTAATAATCGTTCAAAACAAGATTGACCTTATCTCCCACGACGATCTGCTCGCGAATTATGAACAGATAAAGGAGTTTGTGAAAGGGACGGTAGCAGAGCACGCTCCAATTGTGCCTATTTCAGCCCAGCAAGCGGTGAATATTGACTTGCTTATCGAGCTTATCGAGAAGGAAATACCGTGTACGGCGCACGACGCGACGAAGCCCGCGCAAATGTTTATCGCGCGCTCTTTCGACGTCAATAAGCCCGGAGCTGATATCACCAAGCTGCTCGGCGGTGTCATCGGCGGCACGCTGAATCAGGGAGAGCTCAAGCTTAAGGACGAACTGGAAATACGACCTGGAAGAAGCGTCGAAGTTGGTGGCAAGACAGAATGGGTGCCTATTACCACGACTGTGTCGAGCATCGTTTCTGCAAAAGAAAAACTAAAGGTTGCGAAGCCAGGCGGGCTGCTCGGCGTAGGAACGAAACTGGACCCCTCCCTAGTAAAAAGCGATTCCCTTGTCGGGCAGATTGCCGGGACGCCGGGAACGCTGCCACCCGTGTGGCAGGCTTTCACAATGGATGTCAAGCTTCTCGATCGTGTTGTCGGGAGCTCCGATGAACTCAACGTCGATTCGATACACACGAGCGAGCCGCTCATGTTAAGCGTCGGCACAGCCACAACCGTTGGCGTCGCCACCAGCGCGCGGAATTCAGCCGTCGAAGTAGCCCTCAAGAGGCCTGTCTGTGCGGAAATCGGGTCTCGAATCGCTATTTCGAGACGGATCGGCTCGCGATGGCGGCTTATTGGAGCGGGAACGCTCACCAAATGATCGCTATATTAGATACCAATGCGCTTCTGATTCCCTGGCATTTCAGGATCGACGTGCTTGAAGAAGTGCGCGGGCTAGGATTTGTGCCGGCCACGATCGAACCAGTGCGTCGAGAACTGAGTAGTTTGATGAAGAACGGCTCCGCAGGAGCAGGCGTCGCATTGCGCCTTTCAGAGAGATGTCAAATCATCGAAACCGCGGATGGATCGACCGTCGATGACCAAATCCTTAACACTGCGCTTAAATACAAAGCGGCGGTTGTAACGAACGACAAGCTCCTAAAGCGAGAGCTTCGTGAACACAGCATCCGCATCGTGCAGCTGAGAAGCAAGAAGCACTTAGAGGTGGATATGTGATGAACCTGTGGAAAGACATCGAAACCGGACCGCAGCCACCGGAAGAAATATTCGTGGTGGTAGAGATTCCAAAAGGGAGCCGCAATAAGTATGAGTATAGTAAAGAGTGGAACGCAATTCATCTCGACCGCGTGTTGTATTCTCCGTTACACTACCCGGGCGAATATGGCCTCATTCCGAGAACCTATTATGATGATGACGATCCGTTCGATGCTATCGTGATTATGGATGAGCCAACGTATCCTGGCTGCATCATTGATGCGCGGCCAATAGCATTGCTTAAGATGCTCGATTCGGGGGAGGCAGACGACAAAGTGCTTTGCGTGCCGCTCAACGATCCGAAGTACGCGGAATATACTGACATTAACGACGTCCAAAGTCACTTCCTCAAGGAGATCGCACACTTTTTTGAAGTGTACAAGCGGCTTGAAGGCAAGGAAACAACGGTAATTGGGTGGGAAGGAGCAGACGCCGCCAAGGAGCGGATACAGTACGCGATGGATCTGTTCAAGAGAGTAATAGATGTATAAAAAAGCGAAGTTGATCGACACGGTAAGGCTGCCGCCTGAACGGCTAGGAGAAGAGACGATAGCAGTCGTGAAAGATCTCTTGCGAGATAAGCTTGAAGGTCGTATAGACAAGATGCTCGGATCTATAATCGCCATTACCGACGTTTTGGATATAGGCGAGGGGCGCATACTCGCGGGAGACGGAGCGATCTATTACGATGTCACTTTTAATGCGATCACCTTTAAACCACAGCTTCAGGAGATACTAGAAGGCAAAGTCGTCGAAATTGTGGAATTTGGTGCCTTCGTGGGACTAGGACCGCTCGATGGTTTGCTACACGTGAGCCAAATAGCGGACGACTACATTTCGTACGACGAAAAAAATGCGAGACTGGTCGGAAAAGAGACGGGAAGGGCCATTACGGAAGGAGATATGCTGCGGGCTCGCGTAGTCGCAGTAAGCTTGAACGAACGCGAGCCACGAGAGAGCAAGATTGGCCTGACGATGCGACAAGCAGCTCTGGGCAAGGTCGAATGGCTTGTTGAAGCGCGAGAAAAAGCCAAGAAAGAGGAGGAGGAGAAAAATGCCGGAACAAGTGTGTAAGACTTGCCATCGATTTGTCGAAGGATTCGTGTGCCCCGTGTGTGGATCCAGCTCACTTGGAAAAGACTGGAGCGGATACTTGATTATCATCGATCCGAAACGCTCTGAAGTCGCTAAGCGGATGAACATCGACTTGCCCGGAAAGTACGCGCTCAAAGTTCGATAAAAAGCTCATGCTGAACGACAAGCTCAAAGCTGAGCTCCAGATACCGTTCGGTGATCTTTGCTCGCACGCAGATTGTGCAGAAAAGTTAAGAGCTTTTAAAAAAATTGTCACGGTTGGAGACATAACGACCTACAATGTGGTACGAGCCGGCATTGTGCCTGATGTGTGCATCATTGACGGCATCACGATGAGGGCGACGGTGCCGGACGAGATCTACCATGCGATCAGCACCGAACCCCGCACCGTTTATGAAGTAGATAACCCTCCAGGCTCCATATCTCAGCAGCTTCAAAACGCCGTGAGCGGGTCGATGAAGAACATCGGGAGGTCTCTACGCACGAGAATCGTCGTCAACGGCGAAGAGGATCTGGCGGTAATCCCAGCAGTTATTGAGGCTCCTTTAGGAACAGCGGTCGTTTACGGCCAGCCAAGCGAGGGCATGGTTATCATTGTTACAACGCGAGAGAAAAAAGAGAAAGCGAAACGCCTCTTGCGCGAAATATTAAGACAAGATTAGCGATAAACAAAAAACGGAGCGACTATGCAGATAGAAGTCATCAAAGAAGAGAATAACGAATTACTTACCCGAAAGCAGCTGCAGCTCAAGATTCAACACGAGGCGACTACTCCGGCACGGCTGGAAGTGAGGGATAAGGTTGCGGCCGACTTTAAGATTGCGCCTGAGCGAGTGATAATCGACAACATGCAAACCGCTTTTGGCAAAAAAGAAACTACGGCATATGTCAAGATATACGAATCCGCTGAAGCCGCACGACAAATAGAACAAGAGCACATCCTGAAGCGGAACACGCCGCCGACTCCCGAACCAAGCGCTGAGCCAAGCGCTGAGCCAACTCCCGAACCAAGCGCTGAGCCGACCTCGGAACCAAGCGCTGAGCCGACCGCTGAGCCGAGCCCTGAGCCGACTCCCGAACCAAGCGCTGAGCCAAGCGCTGAGCCAAGCGCTGAGCCAAGCGCTGAGCCGAGCCCTGAGCCGAGTTCCAAACCACCTGAAGGGGGTGAAGAAAATTAAGGCAAGCGATTTGTATGACGTAAGCGACGACAAGGCGCAGAGGAAGCGCCAGAACTGTCCACGCTGCGGCGAAGGGGTCTTTTTGGCCGATCACAAAGACAGGCTCTCGTGTGGCAAGTGCGGGTACACGCAATTTAAAAAGTAAGTGCCCGTTTTGTGAATGATAGTCTTAGGCATCGAAGGGACCGCTTGGAACCTGAGCGCAAGCCTAGTGGACGACGATGAGGTTTTGTGTGAAGCGAGTTCAGCGTATATCCCTGCCTTAGGCGGAATACATCCAAGAGAAGCGGCGCAACACGTTGCGAACAACATTGCCGGCGTCATTCGCCAAGTCCTGAGTTCGACAGACCCGCGTTTAATCGAGGGCATCGCTTTTTCACAAGGCCCTGGCTTGGGACCGTGTTTGCGCATTGTGGGCACGGCTGCCAGAGCATTATCTCTGCGGCTTGGCGTGCCTTTGGTTGGGGTCAATCACTGTATCGCACACATCGAAATAGGGCGCTGGAAAACTGATCTCGTGGATCCAATCGTTCTGTACGTGAGCGGAGCAAACTCACAAGTGTTGTCGTACCGACACCAAAGGTACCGCATTCTCGGAGAAACACTAGACATCGGCATAGGAAACTGTCTCGATAAGTTCGCTCGATCAGCGGGCTTGCCTCATCCAGGCGGTCCTAAGGTGGAGAGACTCGCGCAAGAATCGCGAAACTACTTGCCTATGCCGTACGTCGTGAAGGGAATGGACTTCTCGTTTTCGGGGATCGTTACCGCGGCCACAGAGGCGTTAAAATCAGCCTCACTTGAGGAAATATGCTATAGCTTTCAAGAGACTGCCTTCTCGATGCTCGTTGAAGTGAGCGAGAGAGCGCTTTCACAAATGGACAAATCAGAGTTGCTTTTGGCCGGTGGCGTCGGCGCTAACAAGCGACTCCAGGAGATGCTTTCGATAATGTGCGCTCAGCGCGGTGCGCGATTCTGCGCGCCCAAGTCGGAGTATTTGCGAGACAACGGCGCCATGATCGCGTATACGGGCCTGCTCATGTTGAGACACGGTATCCAAACCCCTATCGCATCTTCCGGCGCCAACCCGAGCTTCAGGCCAGATGAGGTTGAGGTGCTGTGGATCGAGACACACTAGAGGTGGTTAAAGGAGCGGAAGCCGTCGTCGCTCTTCGCGGCCATTCCGTGGTGAAGCAGCGCGTTCCTAAGGACTATCGCATAGTTGAGCTTGACACGAAGCTGCGAAGAGAGCGCACGCGACTTGAGGCGAAGATACAATCCGATGCACGACGAGCGGGGGTACCCACACCCATAATAGAGGCAGTGGACGGCTTTTCCATCACTATGGAGCGGATAGAGGGGCCGCCCGTACACAGTGTAATGAACGAGGCGGTCGCTGAAGACGTTGGCGCGGTGCTCTGTGCGCTTCACTCGGCGGGCATCGTCCACGGAGATCCAACCACGCGCAATATGATTCTTTCAGCGGGGAGGGTATACCTGATAGATTTTGGCCTCTCCTCCTACGACCGGAGCCTTGAGGCTCGGGGCGTAGACGTCCACGTCTTTTTCCAAACGCTCGAGGCAACGGACGACAGATTCCCTACACTCAAGGAAGCATTTCTTGCCGGTTACGCGAGAAACTGCTCAGATGCCGCGCTGATCCTCGAAAAAGTGAACGAGATCAAAGAGCGAGGTCGATACTTGTGAAAACGTTCAATTTCATCACGCAAAACTCCGGGAAGGTGGCGGAGATGCAAGCCAAGGCTCACGAGTTCGGGCTGAAGATCGTCCAGGTCAACGCACCATACCCAGAGCTCCAAGCTGATACGCTCGAGGAAGTTGTCCTACACGGACTCAGCTACTGCCAAGAGAAGTTTCCGGCCCCATTTATTATAGAAGATTCCGGTCTGTTCATCGACGACGTGCACGGATTTCCAGGGCCGTACTCTTCGTACGTGCAAAAAACGATAGGTAATAACGGCGTAGTCAAGCTCATCGGAGAGGGGCGCCCGGCAAGGTTCGAGTCTGCGATCGGAAGCTATTTCCGTGATTTCAAGCTGTTCCACGGACGGGTAGAGGGGCGCATAGTAAGCTCACGCGGTCATCGAGGATTCGGATTCGATCCCATTTTTGAGTATGAAGGCCGCACGTTCGCAGAGATGACAGTAGACGAGAAGAACGCTTTATCGCACCGAAGCAAGGCCGCAGAACTATTTTTGGAATGGGCATCAACAATTATATAAGAGGTGATCACAGAATAGCACACCTCACGCACACTCAGACCCTCTGACAGGGCAATGGAGCTTAAATGGCGCGAATGTACGCACGAAGAAAAGGAGTATCGGGATCTACTAGGCCACTGGAGAGTACGGTTCCCGTTACTATGACGTCTGAGGAGGTTCAGAAGCTAATCGTGGAGCTACGGAGCACCGGGCTTTCCTCAAGTCAAATCGGGATCGTCCTGAGGGACACGTACGGCATACCGAGTGTCAAGTCAGTCACCAAGAAGAGCCTTACCGAAGTGCTTAGCGACAATGGTGTCGCCCCTGACCTCCCTGAAGACTTGCTCAATCTTATCACTAAAGCACTGAAACTCAGAGATCATCTTGAAGAGAACAAGAAAGACCTCCATAACAAACGCGCCCTTCACCTCACCGAGTCGAAGATTCGAAGGCTCGTCTATTATTACAAGAGCAGGGACGTGCTGCCTGAGGAGTGGTCGTACCGCCTCGACACCGTCGAGATGCTGATCTCACGATAGGACGACGGTTCTTTAGCCGCTCAAAAAAGTGCGCGTTGCTGCGCAACATTTTTGCAAAGCAAAACACTCGCAGCTAACGCTCCGCTACGCATGATTACCGCAATATTCATTTACGAACATCCGCAGGCGCTCTCAATTGTCGAAGCTCTTCAGCCTGATAATACGCCAGAAATAGAAATGAAGGCGATAGGAAACAGACTGGAGATAACAGTGAAAACGAATAAACTGCGAACCTTAGTAGCTTCCTGCGACGATCTACTTTCGAATCTCCAAATAGCTCAAGATATGCTTATCGGCTTCTGAGAGTGAATGACTCCTAGAAGCTCTCGGGGCGCGCGTCTATCCTGCCGTTCGCAACGAGATACCGTCCAAGCGAATTACGCGCCAACGCTGGTCAACTGATCTTTTTTAGATAACTGAGCCATCTTTTTTGGGCTTCGTTTCTGTCTACCGACGGGGCTTGAGCGGAATCGAGAAGCTTGCCTGTCTCAAAGTCTCTCAGTTCAACGGCGGCGCGAATCAGACCTTGAGCTTCTACGTACAACACAAGCGCTTCGCGCTCATCGATGTCCTGACTCCTAATTGTCGATTCGATTTGTCGTATTTTTCTCTCGATAGCCCCGCAAAGCCTTTGCACGGCTGCAAATTCCTCAGGAGTGATCTCCTTCTCGTGATTGATCAAATGCCACATGACCTCGTGGAGCGCAACGACCTCCCCGTCGAGTTCGATCTCTTCCGGAATTTCCGTGCCCACGAAGGTGAAGATCCGGTTTAGCTTAAACAAGAGCTCTTCTCGCTCCTTCTTTGTGAGAGTGGTGGCGTCCATTAGGTGAACGCCCCACACAGTGACGTCGGGGTTTTCTTTCGCGCTTTTATTGTGGTCCATGGCCAGTATTCCCCTAATCCGTATCATTGGTTGTTAGTGCGCTCTCAACTTTAACCATTGCCCTGCAGGCGAGAATCGCTGTAGCAACCCGCAAGACCGCCGCCAAGGGCGAAAGAGCTGGACAAAGATTATGAACCTTGAGCTAGATAAACTCGAAACCTGTAGCATCACACCTTTTTGATAAATGAATCGAATACCACGCCACGTAGGCATCATTCCTGACGGAAACCGTCGGTGGGCACTAGCTCGAGGTTTGTCAAAAGAGGCAGGGTATGAAGCTGGCTTGCCCCCCGGATTAGAATTACTCCGGCTGTGCAGTAGCGTCGGCGTCAAGGAAGTCACGAGCTACGGCTTCACCCAAGATAACACGAAAAGAACCCAAGTGCAGAGAAAGGCCTTCCAAAAAGCGTGCATCGACGGCGTCGAGATTCTCAAACACGAAGACGCTAGCCTGCTTGTCGTCGGAGACACAGACTCTCCGATGTTCCCTGAAAAGCTTCTTCCCTACACAAAAAGAACCACATTTGGCTCAGGGAAAATTAAGGTCAACTTCTTGGTCAATTACGGTTGGCAGTGGGACTTGAATCCGCTCTTTACCCAACCCCACGCCACACTCGATGGTGAAAACGTCACTACGATGATACGATCGCATGACGTTTCCCGCATCGATTTGATCGTTCGCTGGGGTGGTAGACGTCGACTAAGCGGATTTTTGCCAGTGCAATCGGTGTATTCGGATATCTACGTCGTCGATGCATATTGGCCGGATTTCAAGCCGGAGCACTTCTACGCAGCGCTTGATTGGTATAGTAAGCAGGATATCACGCTGGGCGGATAACTAACCGCTTACAGACTGTCGCCAGCAAACCTGCGCCGAGCATGCCTGGGCGCTTTCACGTCGTCTTCATTTTGCGACAAAAACGCCTTTCCGGTCGCCGAATTAACCGCTCATAGCGACCGCGTCATACATAGCGCTACAGGCAAGTGAATCAAACGAATGCGCAGCCTGACTGGCGATATAGCACAAGAACTAAATACGTAGGGCTTTTTCGGTGGATCATGAAGCGCTACTTCCGCTGCACAGTTTGTGATGACGTGCACTACGGGGAAAACGCTCCCGAGATTTGCCCTACCTGCGAAACCATGGGTTCGTATGTAGAGGTCACAAAAGATGAAGCTGAGGAGTACTTCTTGTAGCAAAAAACACGACAGGCTCAAACTATTCGGGACGTTGCGTTACGCTTCTTGTTAGTTCCAAAATAAGCGCTGTGCTAGGCGGCACGCTGCGCTGAAGATCTGCTGAAACTAAAAAAGAGGAGGGCCGCAGAGCCAAAATGTCTGCGGCAGCACGCGTTCACACTTGATCACGCATTTGATCTGACATGCCTTCCATCTGATCTGCTGAAGGCCCCTTCTCAGACGTAGCGGCTTGAATCACGTCATCTATTCGAAGGATCATGTTCGCGGCTTCGGTGGCCGACAAGATGGCCTGCTTCTTCGTTCTGAGAGGTTCGATCACATCAGGCCACATGTCTGTTGCTTTTCCTGTCGAAATCTGTAGCCCCATCGTTTTGTTTCCTGATTCGTGAGCGGTCCTCAAGCCAACGAGCGAGTCCATCGGATCCAAACCGGAGTTTTCGGCAAGCGTTTTTGGAATTATTTCGATCGCGTCGGCAAAGGCGATGACTGCCAGTTGTTCCCTGCCGCTAAGCGTCGACGCGTAGTTGCGGAGTTGCATCGCGATCTCAACCTCCGGAGCGCTACCTCCTGCGACGACTTTGCCATCTTCGATCGATGCTTGAACGACTCGAACCGCGTCATACACAGCTCGGTGCGTCTCTTCGACGATATGATCGGCTCCTCCGTGAACGACGATACTGACGACACGGGGGTTTTTACAGTCTTTGATTGTTATCATTCCCAGGACCTCCGTCTAGTCAATGCCGCAGGTGTCGCAGCCAGATTCGATGTCAGTTGTTTCTTCGACTTCGCCCGCATTGCCCAGGTCTGCTGCGCTGAGATCATTCAGGCTGGACACTACTTGGGCGCCGGTCACCTTGGAAATCGTCTCAATGTCCTCGCGTTTCACGTTCTCCACTGCCATCACGTTATTTCGCGAAAAGTGCCACTGGAGAAGATCGTCGATGCCCTTCTGGCAAAAGACGACGTTCGCGCCGCTTGCCAGGATCTTGTCAGCCTTCTCGATCAGCGCTTCGTGATCGCGCTCCATGAAGAGTTTCATCTGCGTAGGATCCTTTATTTTGATCTTGGCATCGGTTTTAGTTTTGGTAAGCTCGAGTGGTTGGTCGTACACAAGGACGCGCGCATCGCATACTTTTCGCGGCATTCCCTCGGCCGCGCGTTCTTTGTCGACGACGACGCCGTCCACGAGTTCTGAATCGGAAACGGAACCGGAGACTTTCTTTTCAATTCTGATGTCTTCCTCGTCGACTTTGTACTTGTTATTGACTTTTTGCGCGACCTTTTTCACCGCTTCAACAACGAGCTGCGGAAGTACCTCTTTGCCCACGTCAGTCCCTTTGCCCGTGAGCGCCGTCTCTGCAATCTTCTCCAGCAGATCGTCATCGCGAATCGAAACGTTGCGCGACAGCAGTTCGACGATCTCAATCGCTTTGGCTGCGGCGAGGCCGTAGCCTTTCTCTATGACCGTCGGGTGGATGTCTTGCTCGAGCAATTCTTCTGCGTTTTTTAGCAGTTCGCCAGCTAAGATAACCGCCGTTGTTGTCCCGTCGCCCACTTCATCATCCTGTGTCTTAGCGACTTCAACCATCATCTTAGCTGCGGGATGCTCAATATCCATCTCCTTGAGTATCGTCGCGCCGTCGTTTGTTATCACCACATCGCCCATCGAATCAACGAGCATCTTGTCCATGCCTTTCGGTCCGAGCGTAGTCCGCACTGATTCAGCTACGGCCCTGCTCGCAGTAAAATTCATGGACTGGGCTTCCATGCCCTTCGTCCTTTGTGTTCCTTCGCGTAGAATGAGAATAGGTTGACCACCAATCACTGTGCTAACCTCCGAAATTACTAGAGTTGTTGTTCTATATAAAATTTCTCTGCGCGCGCTCCGCCGTTGGTGCAAAGACCGGACAAACGGCGCCTCAAAAAGCGCGGGCGAGGACGACCCATTGCACACGGTCTCGAGAGCCTGCCGTTTGATTTCATTGACCTTAAATAATGCTAGCTTGGCGGTAGGATGTACGCAGCTACGCAGCTACACGTCCTTGTCGACGAGGTCACATCGCCGTCGGGGTTAGCCGATCGCTCCGCACGAAGAGACCAATTATGAGCACGGCAATCACCGCCATAACCGCACCGTAGAGGAAGGCAAACGTAGGACCGACGGTCTGCCAGAGGGTGCCGGCGATCAGGTTGGCCGGCAAGGCGACGACGCCGATGACGAAATAATACGTGCCAAATGCGGTCGCTTTGAGGTGAGGAGGAGCCAGATCAGACACGAGCGCCTTTGACACCCCGTCGGTAAGACCATAGTAGAGCCCATACACCGGGAACAGAATCCAAATGACGAGGGCGGATGGGGCGAATGCAAATCCCAAATAGACGATGAGGAAGATGCCGAAGCCCGCTATGAGCACCGCCTTGCGTCCTATTCTGTCAGAGATGATGCCAAACGGAAATGAAGATACCGCATAGATGACGTTCATTGTAAGATACAGCACCGGAACCAGGAGCGTTGGGATGCCTAGATTTTGGGCACGCAAGAACAGGAAGGCGTCGCTTGAATTTCCGACAAAGAAGAGACCGAGACCCACAAGAAAGATGCGAAAATTTGCGTCGAACGACCGGAATGAGACCTTATATCGCTGGTTGCTCCGCGAGCTGACCGCTGTCTCTTTCACAAAAAAGACCACAAGAGCAGTGGCAAGTATCCCCGGTATGAACGCGAGGAGGAACAGCCCTCGAAAGCTTAGGATGCCAAACAAGGCCACCGCGATAAGCGGACCGATGACGGCTCCAAGCGTATCGAGAGAGCGTGTGAAGCCGAATGACCTCCCCGCCCCGAGGCTCTTTGACTCGGAAACAATAGCGTCACGCGCTGAGTCTCTAACGCCCTTGCCAAAGCGATCAAGGAACCGTATTGCCAAGACTTGCTGCCACACGGTTGCGAATGCAAGCAAGGGCTTCGCGATCGCTGCGATCGCATAGCCGGAGTACACAAGGGGTTTACGTTTCCCGAACCTGTCTGACAGGTACCCGGAAACGATCTTCAGTATGCTTGCGGTGCTTTCAGCGACGCCTTCTATAAGACCCACATCAATGAACGTCGCTCCCAGGACGTTAACAAGAAAAAGGGGGATGAGCGGATAGATCATCTCAGTGCTCATGTCAGCGAACAGACTCACAATCCCAAGGACGAGGACGTTCAAACTGACGCCAAGAACGAGGCCATTTTTAGAGAATCTCCTCCCAAACATCTTCACAGGGTTCCAGCTTTTAGGATTTAAGAATTATCTACGGATGAGAAGGCGCACTAGCGATAAGATTAAGATTGAACAGCATAAAGCATACTGGAATCATGTTCGAAATCGAAGGAGTTTTAGGAAGACAAGTCCTTGATTCGCGCGGAAATCCGACTGTGGAGGTGGAAGTTTTCACAGGTTGTGGCTTTGGCCGAGCGATGGTGCCGTCCGGCGCATCCACGGGATCCAACGAAGCGCTTGAACTTCGAGACAACGAATCGGATTTCGGCGGAAAAACTGTGTTGCGAGCAGTGAATAACGTCAACACGGTGATTGCAGAGGAAATTATAGGCATGGACGTGAGGGCCCAACGCAACGTCGACAAAACGTTGAACGATCTCGACGGAACCCCAAATAAGTCAAATCTCGGGGCAAATGCCATTCTCGGGGTGTCAATGGCAGTTGCTCGCGCAGCGGCGAATTCCGCCAACATGCACCTTTACGAATACCTAGGCGGCCCAAATGCGTGCACGTTGCCCGTGCCGCTGATGAACGTGATTAACGGAGGGGCGCACGCGGGCAACGCGTTATCTATCCAAGAGTTTTTTATCATACCAACGAGAGCCGAGACATTTTCTGACGCCCTTAGAATGGGCGTCGAGACTTATCACGAGCTCAAGCACGTCTTGCAATCACAGTACGGACTGGGCGCCTCGAACGTGGGAGACGAGGGCGGTTTCGCACCGGCATTGTCCTCCTCTTCTGAGGCACTTGATGCCATCATGACGGCCGTCGGCAACGCAGGGTACGACCAGGAGATGCGCCTCGGCGTCGATTGCGCTGCGTCAGAGTTCTACGACAAGACGACACAGACCTATCTGATGGATGGAAAAAGACTCTCGCCTACGGAGCTGAGCGAGTATTACGAGGACTTGGTGGACCGATATCCGGTAATGCTCATTGAGGATCCCTTCAACGAGGATGCGTTTGAAGACTTTGCGCAGATAACCTCGCGACTGGCCGGCACGACCATCGTCGGCGACGATTTATTCGTGACGAACGTCGACCGACTTGCCGAAGGGATAAAGCTAGGAGCGGCAAACGCTCTGCTCCTCAAGCTGAACCAGATTGGGACAATATCGGAAGCCTTCGACGCTGCTACCTTGGCATTTCGGAACGGCTATTCGGTAGTCGTTAGCCATAGATCAGGAGAGACCGAAGATACAACCATTGCTGACGTTTCAGTTGCCTTGGGCTCAGAGTTCATCAAAACCGGTGCGCCGGCGCGGAGCGAACGCAATGCAAAGTACAATCAACTCTTAAGGATTCAAGAATTCCTCGGAGACGCTGCCTCATATCGAGGTCGAAATCTGCAGACTTGACCCACGCCCGGAACACCTTCGCCGGGGGGGCATAAAAAAGAGAGGGCGGGATATGGCACGAGGAAGACCCTATTTTTGCGGCCATTCAACTCGATACTCTAGGAGATCCTGCATGTCGTTCAGCTCCTAGCGGCGCTCAAGCATACGACGCGATCGCAAACCTCTAAGGTTTTGAGCGGCACCCGTGGCAACATGCCCCGAGTCACTCACTGTATTTGGGCGACCGGGCCGAACCGCGCAACATCGTGTGAACAACTCTTCGGCGCTAGCGGTCGTTGCTAGCGACGAAAGGCAGAGAGACCACATCGAAGGGTACTTGTATACTCAGCACCCTTGTCGGAAGTGACAATTCATGCCAAAACTAGCCTCGCTTTTTGTCGTAATCCTGTGTGCGGCGTTTTTAGGAGCGTCCTGCGTGACCGCGGCATTTTGGGCCGGAACGGCGCCGAGCACCGAGGCAACCGTGCATACGATGGCCGATTCGCAGTCGGGTAATCTCAAGACAATGAGCGTCGCCGGCCAAACGTTCAAAAGCCTAGAAACGATGCCTGGCTTAAGCACGACTTCAGGGCAACGCGTTTTGGCATTGCAATCAGCTACGCCGAATAACGCTACTCAAGCGAGCAATCCTCTGACCGCGAACAATGTGACCCGCATCATCGTTCCAATTTCAACAGCCACGAACTCCTCCTCTGCAGGCGCGCAGACTAACAACGGATTCGCGGTTCCGGCCTGGTTATGGATCTGGGGGCCGATTTTCATTCTAGTGATCATTCTTATTTTTCTCTTGCTTCGACTCGTTCGCGAGGGCAACGGCGAACCGCCGGCTGGCGCTGCGCCTCGCCCTTCCGCAACCCAATATCCGTCAGAAGCAGGCAAAGCGCGGCCGCGGCAAATTCCGATAGAAGGGGTAGATACTAAGGCCGGACTCAGCGACAATTCACACACCGGTGCGAAAGATCAGAAGGTCACCAAGATACCTATAGACACGCCTGACGAACCGCGAGAGACCGAAGAAGAATCACAGAGACGCACTACCTGAGATCGAAACCGAGACAGGGTGATACCCGGACTTGCTGAAAGCGAGCTCTGTCGGTCAGATCACAGACGCCACCAATACTGGATCAGCTCTGGGGCGTCCGATGTGCGTGAGCGATGTCGCACTCCGACACCTGACAAGGAGAAAAGTGCTGGTGCCGCGAGCGAAATTGGGGCATTTGCCATCACAAAACACGGAACGTTCAGCCGCGTCTAGCTTAAGCACAACCGAGGACTAACGCTTCTAAGCGCCCGTTCGACCGCATGCTTATTGTTCCTCCGTGTCCGCAAAGTATGCGCAGAAGCCGTTTTGTGCCCTGAATTTCAGAGGAGGGTGCATCGATTTCGTCTAGAAGAGACCGTATTTCGCTACGACACGCTTCCCACGTTTTTTCTGACGCGGTCATGAAAAAGTAGTTTATTGCAAGTGACAAATAGTAATCTAGGAAAGATGTCGAGAGTCTTCAAAGAAAAGGCAGATGACGCCACGAAGTACGATTTTGCAGCAAGGGCACTCGATCAATTCAGCGATAAGATTGCCTCAGCGTCGTCAATTTTCATCAAACCGAATCTTGTTTCGAAAGAGCCATACCCGACCACCACCGATCCGCAGCTTCTCCATACGGTCCTGGAGTACCTCTCAGACCACGCCGTAACGGTAGGGGATGGGCCTGCCTTTGATGCCCCCCTAAACGCGTTTTTCGATCGAAAGTCGCGAGGCGTGACTACGCATCATCCGCTGAAAAGTGTGTGCGATGAGCACGGCGTTGACTTCGTCAATCTCAACAAGGGTCCGTTTGCAAAAAGGCGGAGCGACCGTGGGTTTGGCGTCTTCCTGTCGACAGTTCCGGGGTCGTTCGATTTGAAAATCTCGCTGCCCGTGCTGAAATCGCACTTTGTTTGCACACTGACAGGAGCCGTGAAGAACCAGTTTGGGTTGGTTAAACCGACAGAACGCGTCCGCTTGCACGCTAGCGGCGTGAATCTGCACAAAAGTATCGCGGAAGCGGCGGTGCTCGAACCGTTCGACATCTTCATAGTCGATGCAGTAGAGACACTCGTCAATGCTCAAGAGCTACGTTATGGCGGCACAAAAGCACATCTCGGCTACGTGCTTGCGGGAACGGACCCTATAGCAATCGACTGCGCGGGTCTTGAGCTTTTGAGAACGGTCGACGGAAGGCTGGCAGGCAAGACCATTGACAACATCCCCCATCTTGCTTTTGCAGAAAGTTATGGATTAGGAGAGAGGCGACATGAATGCGTGGGGCTAACGGGAACTTAGACTTCTTTTGGGTGGAGAAATACCGGCCGCGATCGTTCGAGGAGATTCTGGGCCAGCCGGTTGTCAAGGTTCAGCTACAGCAAGTTGTCGACACCAAGAACTTACCGAACCTGCTCTTTTTTGGCCCCCCGGGGACAGGCAAGAGTTCAGCAGCCGAAGTTGTCGCTAGAGAGCTTTTCGGCGACGCATGGGAGGGCAACTTCACCGAGCTCAACGCCTCAGACATCTTTGAACAAGGCCGAAAGTACCTCGAAGCGTCACGGAGCTTGGCGCGTTTTTACGACGAGCGGAAGGGTGTGCTTGACAATTTCAAGCTGATAATGAACCGGCTCGCAGGAATCGCTCCGCTAGGTGCACCGTACCGAATTTTGTTTATAAACGAGGCCGAATTCTTGACGCGGGACGCTCAGCAGGCTCTGCGAAGGATAATCGAACGATACAATAAAACCTGCAAGTTCATCCTGGCTACCGCGCGTCCGTCTCAAATTATTATACCCGTCAGATCACGTTGCTTGCCGCTGCACTTCACGCAGCTCCCCGCTGACACGATGCTCGACTTTCTGCGACGAATCGCGACAGAAGAGGGCCACGCGTTGTCTAATGAGTGCAGCCGCTCGATTATGGGCCTAAGTGAGGGCAATCTTCGAACAGCGCTGACGCTGCTCCAGCTCGTGGCAGACGATTCCTCTGAGGCTCACCCGCTCGACTTGAGCGTGCTTGCCGAACGTGTGCACCCTCAAGGGGTTTCAGAGCTGTTACAGCTCGCCTTACAAAACGATGCGCCCAACGCTAGGCGCGTGCTCGATCGTCTGTTGCTCGAGACCGGTCTAAGCGGCGGCGAAATTATTGCTCAAATGCGGATTCAAGCTCGAAACATGTCATTAACTGAAAAGGCACTCGCTAATCTTCTCATAGTTCTAGGAGACGCCGAGTACGCTCTCCTCGATGCGCTAAACGAGAGAATTCAGCTCGAGGCGCTCATCTATGACCTCGCCGCGGTGTCTACCAGCAGTTAGTGCTTCGAATCAGCACAGTTGACCTTAGAAAGCGCCGCGTCGCGGTCCGGCACGCCGACAAACTCCACTTTCTTATCGATAAGTGTGGTTGGAACGCTTCGGATGCTGTACTGGCGAATGAGTTGAAGGCCCTCCGGCGTATAGACCTCGATGTCCTTGTAATCAAATTCACAGCTCTGGTGCAGTTCCTCCCAGAAGCTTCTCGCCATCGGACAGACAGGGCAGCCTTTGTGAGTAAGCAGTATTACTTCTGTCATTTCGTGCTCCACCCTCTAGTACGCGATTACTTGGATATGAAACTTTCACCGGCAGGCGCGCGCGCCGCGATCGTAAAACCGGCTCGAAGGCGGAGCAAGTCAGATTTTTTGGCTAATAACTTGCTTGATGACTTCCAGCAAGCGCGCGTTTTCTGCCTTTGTTCGAACCGCTATCCGTATGTAGTCGTCTCCGGTCAATCGAAACGACTGACAATCCCGCACCAAGAATCCGTTCCGTCTCATCTCACGGGCAAAGTCCGTCGATGAAAGAGACGTGCCCGCGACATTCACCATAAAGAAGTTCGCGTCGCTTTCGAGCGGCCGCAGCCCTGATATTTCTCTGAGCTCATGAGCAAGCCAGCGCCGCTGTGTAGCTATTTTCTCGCGCGAGGCGTTAAGATAGGGCTTGCAATCCTTGAGCAGAGCGACCGTGACCACTTCCGCGATGGAGTTGAGGTTCCACGGAACCCGTATGCTGTTTAATGCGTTCGCAAGCTTGGGGTTGGTTATGCCGTAGCTGGCACGGATGCCAGGGATCGCGAACGACTTAGTGAGGGATCTAAGGACAAGCGCATCTTCGAGATTCGCGGCCGCGACGCTTTGCCGCGGGTCGGAGAGTTCGATGAAGACTTCGTCAACGACCAGGAAGGCATTAGCCGCGTGACAGCTGAGCGCGATATCAGTTACCGTTTCCTTCGCAAGCACTTTGCCGGTGGGGTTATTCGGATTGCACAAGAAGACCATTCGCACGTCTTCCTCAGCCAAGGCGCCTAAAAGGTCTCGTTTGAATGCCTGCTCATCCCACGCAGGGACGATCAAGGGCTCAGCGCCGCTCAAACGGCACGCGAGCTCGTACTCGCCAAAAGTTGGAGCCGGAACGATTACTTTGTCGCCTTTTTGAAGAAGCGCCCACGCACAGAACCGTATCAGTTCGACGGAACCGTTGCCTGGCACGATCGCTTCAGAGGGCACCGCAAGGTATTCGCCGACGGCCTCTCTGAAATTCCTGTACGTGTGATCGGGGTAGGTATAGGCCCCCTTCAGGGCCTCCTTGACCGCAGACTTGATGCGCGGATGCAAGTACGGGTTAAAGCTTGCGCTGAAGTCGAGCACGTTCGGCATTGTTTCTGAGGCTTCTATGATTCTGCCGCCGTGTTCACAGGGCATTAAATCCCTCAGATCGTCGCGCACGGTAATTCGCATGATAAAAAGCAGTTACACCTGTGATCGAGTAAGGAATGCCATGAGCTGCTTTCCGAAGAGCGTATTCAGCCGTCCCTGTGAAGCCGATTTCTCGTCATAATGCTGCACGCGGTCTGCCTTCACCCCCGCCCCGCAGACCGCTATGGGCACCTCAGTGGTCATGTGATCGTGTGTCACACACGAAGATCCGTGGTCTGAAAGGAGGGCAAAGCGAGTTTGTGCGATGTCCGTGTGTTCGAGCAAAAGGCCAACCATCGCATCAATCTTCTCAATTATCATGAGTTTTCCTTCGACGTTGCCATCGTGACTGGCTTCATCAGTCCCTTCGATGTGGATCAGCACTATATCGTAGTTACCCAGGTTTTCAAGCGCAATTTTGCCTTTTGCTATCGTGTCTGTGTCGTATTCTCCAGTCGCGCCCGGCACGTTGACAAGGTCCATGCCGGAGTACTTGCACACGCCCTTTATGACCGGCGCTGCCGCGACGCAGAGGCCTTTGCCATACTTCCTCACGGTTGGATTGAGCCGGCTTATTTGTCCCGCGGCCCAAGGCATGACAACGTTGGCCGGTGGCTTCTGGTCAGTAATACGCCGCAAATTGATCGGGTGCTCCTTCAATACCTCGTTGGTTTTCACCATAAACTCGTTGATCGTTTCTGCCGTGTGGAGCGCTTGGGAACTTCCGTTCGCTGGCCGCACCCATATCTGTCTGCCAACGGCATACTGAGTCGGCAGGCTCACGTCAACGCTGAAACCGTCGTCGCGTAGCACGAAAGCGCCCTTGAAGCCTAGAGTTTGCCTGAAATCGAAAGAGACAGCGTCAAGTTCCACCGTTTCGTTGACGGCGTGCTCGAGTTCCTTTGCTTCATCTCTGATCCTCCCTGCCCTGCCGTCGAGGAGGACGAATTGGTTATCTATAGTGGCGAAGTTAACCCGGAAGCCCACGTCTGCGGGGCCGAGGGCCAAGCCCGCCCCAAGGGCTTCATACGCCCCACGATTTGAAGAAGACAGGTTCACGTCTTGGCCGAGCATCGCCAAATGGGCCGCGTCACTGTCAACCTTGATGCCGGGTTCTATCGCGTAAAACTGACCTATCGAACCCGAACGCACCATATCATCCATGTGTGGCGTCTGTGCAAACTCGAGCGGAGTCTGGCCTTGGAGCGCCTCAAGCGGCTCATCTGCCATCCCATCTCCGACAATAATAATCAGTTTCACATCTAACGGAAGGCAAAAATCAAACAAATACTTTTGCATCGGGCAGTGGCCACTGCGCGCTCGTTCCTCTTTTCTTAGTCTAGAAACCTAAGCACTGAGTGTCTTGGAATCTGAGATAATACTCACGTTAGAAGTATAGTTCGGTGCAAAAAAAGATCACGGCACCGAGCTTTACCTCTTTAACCGTTCCAGCGAGTTGGTTGCGAACGCTTATGTGCTTTTGGCATCACCTCTAGCTCCATAAACTGCCAGTTTTCAAGCGTTTACTAAGAAATCCCCGGTTGCGTGAAATTGGCACAAGCAATGTGCAGGCTATCGACACCTAGTCAGCGCGCACCAGCTTTCTGGAAACAGCTAACAGATTTGACAGCAGTCGATCGATTGAAGTGATGCTGCCATATACTGTTAGGTGCCGCGCGACAGCGTGCACAGGGCTGTCGGCGCGGAGAGTCAAAGAAGGAGGGATTTTATGCTTGATTCGCTGGTTCGGCAACTCAAAAGCAACGACCCGACAGTCCGGACGAAAGCAGCCTCAGCTATCGGAAATAGCGGCGAAAAAAGCGCAGTACCGTTTCTTGTAAGGGCGCTTGTCGATGAAAATAGGCACGTTCGCCGAGCCGCATCTGCAGGCCTTGGGCAAGTGTGGACGGATGAAGCTGTGGCGCCCTTATGCACGGCTTTGAACGATACCGACTGGTTTGTTCGATGGAACGCAGCGCTGGCCTTAGGACTGATAGCCGATTCACGAGCTGTGGATCCTCTGATCGGGGCTTTGCACGACGCGAATAGGTACGTGCGTCGAAACGCCGCCGAGGCTCTTGGAAACATCAGAAACACAAGAGCGACCGGCTGGCTTATTGAGTCGCTGCAGGACCCAGACGTGGACGTCAGGTGGAACGCCGCTGACGCTCTTGGGAAACTCCGAGACCAGCACGCAACTGATCCTCTCATTCACGCGTTGAGTGATCCGGATGAATTTGTCCGAGAGCGTGCCGCGGACGCGCTCGGCAGAATAAGAGATGTGCGCGCGGCGGCTGCTTTGCAAGCCGCGCTCAAGGATAGAAACGACGACGTTCGAAAAACTGCGAAAGAAGCGCTCGAAAAAATCGAGCTGAGAGACGAGCGATCGTAGTCGGGGTTACGTGCCAAGAGCGAGTCAAAGGTGCGAGATCAACGTGCGCTAACCCCCTGCAACGTTTTTAAATATGATTACGCTCTCACTACAACAGGAAGCATGGCAGACACTTTGAGCACGATGGCAGAAGTAGACCGCGCCGTCGCAGCTATCAAGCAAATAAAAGAGCGCACCACGAAGTTGCCGCCTGTGCTCGTAGAAGCGTATAAAGAGACTCTTGAAGCCTCTAGCAGCGCAATCGTCCGTCGATTCTTTGAAGGTCTCGCGAGTCAGTGCCCTGATGCGTTGGAATACTTTATAGACGTAAACAAACAAAAAGCAGTCGACGACGAGAAACAAACAAAACTCGATACCATCTCATAAGAAGCTCAAGCCCCGGCGGCTTCGTCAAGCCGAGGTACGCTAGGCAAAAGACCCTTTTTTCAGTTGGACAGCTTTTTGCACGGAACGCGGTCAGCATAAAAGGAGCGAGCACTTCGCTCTCGACTTCCGGCGACACGTCTACTCGACGGGTTCGCAGGAAACGCGTAGCCAGAACCGTTGAATACAATTACACTCGCCTAGGCGTGAATAGTTTGGCTATACAATGAGACTTTCACCCTTAACGTGCGCCTGTGGTGGAAATCTGTTGTTGTTTCAATCAAGCCGTTGCCGAAAAAAACTTAGAACTTGCAGAGTTGCCTTTTTCCGCTATTTTTTAAAATCATCCATGGTTGAAATAGCAATGAAAAGGGCAAATAGGGGCTTTTTGCGACATTTTGGAGATACGGAAAAGGCAAAGCTCTTCAACAATGAATGCGATGTTCATTGCGCTTTTGATCATCCTGACCATATTTATGGTACTAAGACCACTTACGCTGACAAGGAAGAAGAATGACATCGGTCGCGATTGAGCAAGCATACGCACGCCTAGGCGATTTCAGGCTGGAAGATGTCAGCGTCAGCGTCGACAGTGGTGAATTCTTTGTCATTCTTGGTCCTAGTGGCGCTGGGAAAACGGTCTTGCTCGATCTGATCGCAGGATTCATTTATCCGCGACATGGGCGGGTGCTTCTCGACGGAGCTGACGTATCCTTTTTACCGACAGAGCGGCGGCATATCGGCTACATGTTCCAAGACTACGCCTTGTTCCCAAACATGAGCGTATACAAGAACATCGAATTCGGTCTGAGATATACGAAGATGCCCGATCATGGACGAAGAATCGAGGATATCATGGAACTGGTGGGGATTGCTAAACTCAGAGACAGAGCCCCTACCACGCTGAGCGGCGGAGAGCAACAACGAGTGGCTCTCGCTCGATCGTTGATTCTTGAACCGCGCGTTCTCCTTCTCGATGAGCCACTAAGCGCTCTCGACAGTCGATCGCGAGATTTGCTTCGCGAAGAACTGAGAGACGTGATTGATCAGTTTGAGATTACGGCCTTGTTCGTAACCCATGACCAGTCTGAAGCCCGGTTGCTGGCAGATCGGCTCGGGGTCATGTATGGCGGCCGGCTCATACAAACCGGTTCGGTGCATGAAGTCTTTGACAAACCCGAGGACGAACGGGTCGCCTCGTTTGTTGGGATGGAGAACCTTTTTGAAGGTGCCGTTGTTTCGCAGAAAAACGGGATTATTACCGCTGACATTGGCAACGCCACGATTGAAGCCGTCGCAAACAATGAAAGAGGCGACAGGGTCATCTTAGGGATCAGACCGGAAAACATTACCGTCATGCTCGAACAGGTCGTCAGCAGCGCACGGAACACTTTCAACGGAACGGTCAAGCAGATACTCTACCTCGGACCTGTCAATAAGGTGATTATCGACTGTGGGTTTTTACTAGCGGCGTACGTCACAAACATCTCCACGGAAACGCTCAGACTTGATAGGGGCAGCGAAGTCAGCGTCGCTTTTAAAGCAACGGGGGTAAACGTGATCAGCAAGGGACAGCAGCGTCGCAAAAGTGCATTACGCTAAGCGCAGAAGCACGTGCACTCCAGTCGTGCAAAATGTAGACGAGGTCGCTCGCTGTGGCCCATGGTCCGACTCGACAAGAAAGCAGCAAGTGGAACTCTCACAGAATCACTCATCAGCTTCCTTGACCCGCGAGTTCCTGCACCCGAGGCTCGCAGAAAACCCTCTTTTTGGGGTTCCTCTTTGAATCACAACGAAAGCAGCCGTTCGCGATAGCGCTGTAACTCCACTTCGCGCTCATCAGAAGAGAGCGAGCGGACGCCATAAGCAACAAACGGGGGCAAGACTTCGATGCCAGCCGTCCGGAACATGTTGCGAGCGAACGTAAGCAGGACGTTAATATCCCCCGCTGGTCCGTCGGGAGCGTACATCGCAGCACCTCCCCCCGTCGTAAATGCCAATAACGCCTTCTTGCCCGAAAGCAGCGGGTCATAGGTCGCGAAGTTTACCGCTATGCCATTGGCCAAGACGCGGTCGCACCACCCCTTCAAGATCGCCGGGAAAGACTGCCACCAGAGAGGAAATTGGAAAATGACGAGATTGGCCCAGTCAACTTTCTCAATTTCCTTCGCGATATCATCAGCGAAGGATCCTCTCATAGCAGCGTGGTACTGTTCGTTGATCGGATCGAAGAAATTCGGATTTTGTCGCTCTTTGAAATCGTGCTCATCCAGCGTTGCCTTAAAATGTATAGCATAAAGATCTGAGACCTGTACTGCGTGCCCCGCCTCGGTTAAAGTGTCGACGGCAGCCTCTCGCATCGCTGCATTAAATGAGCGCGGATTTGGGTGCGCATAGACGATAAGTACGTTCATTTCTTACCAGCTCCTCGCATGATTTAGGCTTCTAGTAGGATTAATTTTGCATATATATAAAAAGACTTAGCATTTTTTGTGGGGCTGGAACTCCCTTCCTTTACGCTTTGCGGAGACCCTACCCGAACATGAAAGATAAGACGTTGATTGAGACACGAAATGGACGACGTCCTTACACAGCAAACTTGATAGGGGCGTACAAAGTCGATATTTGGATTATCTGCGTCGTAGACGGCACAAATAGAAAGACAACAGTACCAGTGCTCAACACTTACAGTTGAGCTAGAGCGACGCAAAGGTTACTAAAGGGAAAATTTAGCCGATACGTGCATTTGTTTGTTCTATCATCTAATTAGTCGGTTGAGTTGCGGAATGAAAACAGCACGGTGCTAACGGCTTGTGTAGCGATCTTCGCAATACAGCTCGCAAAATCCGACTGGCCTTGTGCGTCGCAATTATCATCAAACTAGACGAGCGCAACGATCACTGGCAGCAGCAAAAAGAGTAAGCGTTGGCGTTTACGAAATAGTGCAGCCACACGAGATGACTACGAGCTCGCTGAGGAGCGCGCAAAGAAGAACCAGTACAAGCTTTTTTGTGTTCATAGCTGGTCTTCTTTGTTCTTGGTCAGTATTTTGGAGGGAACGCCTTCCCGTGTGGCCACAATGCTTCACGGCGTTCGCGTTATTCAACGTCGTTAAGCTGGTGAAATAAGCAACGGTTTTGTCTCGTTGCTTTGTGAATAGTATAACGTTGGTTATACTTAAGCGTTATTACTGACTGGTAATAACGCTTATATAGCACAAAATACATGTTACTTCCAAGGTTTGGGACATAACGCAACTCCCTTACCTTATCTCCCAAATTTGTTAAAGAAGTGGCGGCATGTGCACAGCGTGCGCGTATGTCATCTTCTTTGGCTAGCAGTCGTCGCACATGCGCGTTGTGTTTTTCCGTCACATACATCTTCTCCTGAGCAATTGCTTTCAAGAGGAGCAACCGCGAAAACAGACAGCCAGAATATTGCAAGGACAAGTGATAAGAACCCGCAGGTTAAGCTGTAAAAGGTGACATAAAATGCCTCTTAGCATACGTAACCAATTTCCCGGTACAGTCAAAGAAGTAAAGTTGGGCGCTGTAATGGCCGAGATCATTGTAGACGTTGGTGGCGGTAATCAGTTCGTTTCAGCCATCACTAAAGATGCCGCAGAAGACCTCTCACTCAAAGTCGGCGATCAAGTGACTGTGCTGGTGAAATCAACATCGGTTATGATTCAAAAATAATATTGAACGCTGAAAACCGGCTTGACTTCCGTGCAAATGAGAACGAAATAGCCCTTAAGCGGGATACCACGCACATCTTGTCGAACGTTATGCTCCGACGGCCACAGCTCACACGCAGACAGATGGTGTCGAAGGAGTTCTAGGAGGAACGCCTGTGGCTCTGCAGAAGATGCTGATCTATGGAGAATGGGTTCCTGCGGCAGCAGGCCGTTCCATTAGCGTCTATAACCCAGCTACGGGCGAGCTTGTAGACGAGATTCCTGCAGCATCGGCTGAAGACGTAGCCACCGCCGTTGGGGCCGCGCACTCCGCCTTTCCTGCATGGGCACACACGCCTGCTGTGAAGCGCGCCGAACTGCTCGACAGGTCACGCCATTCACTACTCTCTCGCCGGGAAGAAATTGCGCGGCTAATCACAGAAGAATGTGGGAAACCTTTACGCCAATCACATGGCGAAGTCAACGTAGCAGCTGATTTTATCCGTTGGTACGCCGAAGAAGGAAGGCGTTCGTACGGAGAATGGATTCCCGATCCTCTTCCAGACCGACGCTTGCTGACAATTCGACAACCGATAGGCGTCGCTGCAATCATTACTCCTTGGAATTTTCCTGCCTATATGGTTGCGAGAACGGCCACCGCAGCCTTGGCCGCAGGCTGCACAGTCGTCATAAAGCCAGCCAGACAAACCCCCCTCACAGCACTTGCTCTGGCTCGTGCGTTCAACGATGGGGGAATACCTCCAGGTGTCCTGAACGTAGTCACCGGCGACGCCAATGTCATTGGACAAGCATTTCTCGATGATCAACGCGTGAGAAAAATCTCGTTTGCAGGTTCGCCCAAAGTAGGCAAACTACTGATGCGAGGAGCGGCGAATCACGTCAAGCGGGTTTCATTGGAGCTCGGAGGCCATGCGGCCTTTATCATTATGAGTGATGCAGCTCTTGATCGAGCTATCGACGGTCTGATGTCAGCCAAATTCCAGAATGCAGGCCAAACGTGTATAGCTCCAAACCACGTCTATGTGCACTCAAGCTTGCTTGCGCCCTTCTTAGAGCTGCTATCTTCCCGTGTCGAGAGACTCAAGGTAGGCAACGGTCTTGATTCTGAGACCGACGTAGGCCCCCTCATAAATCGAGACGCGCTCGAAAAAGTGAGTAGTCACGTCAATGATGCCATTGATCACGGAGCACGCCTGCTAACGGGAGGACATCAACTCACTGCGGATGACCAAGCAAAAGGCAACTTCTATGCACCAACCATATTAGCAGACGTGACTCCACAAATGCGCATAACGCGCGAAGAAACCTTTGGACCAGTTATCGCGGTGACCGCTTTTGAAACAGACGACGAAGCAATCGAGCGCGCAAACAGCACGCAGTACGGACTGGCAGCTTATCTCTACACACGCGATATAAGCAAAGCAATACGAATTGCAGAGCGACTCGATGTCGGAATGGTTGGAGTGAATGATACACGAATCGCAGCCGTTGAAGCTCCCTTTGGAGGGGTAAAGCTGAGTGGCATTGGTCGTGAAGGCGGCCGTGAAGGATTGGCAGCTTTCACGGAAACGAAGCAGTTAGCTTTACGCATTGAGCCTGCGTAGCGTTAGTTTTCAAATTTGAGCAAGTATCCAGATCTCGAAGCCGGCTGCGAAAGACAGCGGCTCTTTGATAGAGATAATAGGTGCGAGCATCCTCGGCGACGGCGTATTGAGGTCGTTGACTGGATTGATGCCGCTATGATATTAAACCGCCAGAAGCGCTAGCCAGTCGTACAGCCAGTCTTGACCGCCTTTGAGCTGACCGATCCCAAGCTGCTCAAACTTCGCTGTAAACTGTTCTAATGTGTTCAGGGAAGGCATCCTTCGTATTGACTCTGCTAACCTCGATCGATCGCACTCTCACCTAAAAAAGAGGCACCGCCCGCGGCGGCGGGTGCTATCAGGCGTAACTGCCTAGCCTACTACGAACGCTTCATTTAGGCCTTTGTTACCGCTCAAGTCGCAGAAGCGGCCGTTGAACTCTGCGATGTCAGGGCTGAGGTGGCAGCAGCGGTGGTCGCGTTCTGCGCGGTCGGCGGAATGATGAAATGGTACTTCAGCAGAATTGCCTGACCCGCAGGAGAGGTAACGTAGTTGATGAAGCTCTGTGCCAGTTGAGCGTTCGACGAACTCGTGACTACCCCGATTGGGTATTTGGCGAGGACGTTCACACTGTCAGGGATCGTGATAACTTTCACCTTACTCTGGTACGCAGCTGGTACGTCGGATTTGTAGACGAAACCTGCATCGGCCTGTCCAAGCGCGACCTTGGCTACGACGTCGTTGACATTGGTTTCCTCTGACACAACGTTTGTTAGGACGCTGGTATTAAAGCCGGAACCGTAGGTTGAGTTATTAGACGCTTTTGAGAGCGTTTGCAGCGTGTAATTCCCGCACGGGACAGAACTGTTGCAGATGTCGAGTTTTACTCCTGACTTTGCGAGGTCGCTGAGGCTCGTGATGTTTGCGGGGTTCGCTGTCGGGACGATGATGGCTAACTTGTTCTCTGCGAAAATGGTAACGCTTGAGTTGTTCATCAACCCTGCGTCCTGCACAGTCTTCATGTTCTTTTGATCGGCAGATGCGAAAACGTCCGCAGTGGCCCCTTGTTTAATTTGGGTTGCTAAAACTTGACTACCAGCATAATTAACAGCGACAGTGACTCCCGAGTTATTAGCTTCAAAGGCCTGAGCGGTCTCATTAAATGCGCCAGAAAGCGATGCAGCCGCATAGACAGTGAGCTTCGTGCTTTGCGTAGTCGTAGTCGTGCAGCCACACGTGGTGACGACGAGCACGCTCATGAGTGCGCAAAGCAACATGGGTACTAACTTCTTGTTATTCATAAATATCCTCCACAGTTGAATTTTGTCAACTAGGTCCCGTTTGCGGAAAACAGCTCTGTATTATCGCTTGAACGGTGTTGATAGCCGCGAGGATTATGCACGAGCCATTTTCCACTTAGCCGGAAACATGATGCTTTCGAATATACTTAAGCGTTATTATCGGTCAGTACTAACGTTTGCCCCTCTTCTACGAGAACATCGATCATTGAGTCGGGGGGCATTTCATCTGGTTCATTCAGACTTAACGCGCTGCTTTCTGAACTAAGCTCAAACTGGGCAATTTTTATCAAATCGCCTATGGAAACGGCGGGCCATAGGTTTTTATAGCAATAAGCTGTTCGCTTGTAATTAGCTGTGAGTTTGAAGCTCGAAGTTCTTACGCAGTTCTTTCGACTTCGTAGCGGTGTGACCTCCACTATGAAGGGCACGTAAAACTCCTAGAAAGTCGAAAGTCCGGCTGATCATTCCTGAAATCCTCGCGCGAGAGAAACTTATGCAGTCTTTGAAAGAGCCCCGCGATACTTTTTCATCTTCCCGGACTAGAAGGGCCCACTTGCCTCGCACGTTGAGCAGAACTGTTCGGTTTCTGATCGTTTTTTTATCGTTTGCAGTAGTCGTAACATTTGTCGGCCTGCCTCTCGTGGCGCTCTTTGCGTACGGGACTCCCTCTGGCTTTCTTAACTCCCTCTCGACCCAAATGCTAGTTGAGGCAATCCAGCTGAGCTTGGTGACTACACTGACGACACTACTGATAGTCATCACATTTGGTACCCCGGTAGCGTACTTTAACGCGCGCCACAGCTACCGCGGTAAGAGAATAATAGAAACTCTAATCGATCTTCCAATTGTCCTACCCCCGGCGGTGGCGGGTATCGCGCTCTTACTGGCATTTGGCCGACGAGGATTACTTGGTCAGTACTTAAACATCCTGGGAGTCAACATCGCCTTTACTACAACCGCCGTCATACTGGCGCAAATATTTGTATCGTCTCCTTTCTATATCCGGCAAGCAACAACGAGTTTTGAAGACGTCGACCCCGGATACGAACGGGCAGCCCATACACTAGGCGCATCAAGCGCAGGAACCTTTTTCCGTGTGACGGTGCCGATCGCACTGAACGGCCTCGTTTCTGGAGCACTCATGACGTGGGCACGCGCTCTCGGAGAATTTGGCGCAACTATCATATTTGCAGGCAATCTTCCAGGCGTAACCCAAACAATGCCTCTTGCCATATATACAGCGCTCGACAGTGACTTGGATGCCGCGGTTTACCTCGCAGTCATTCTCGTGCTAATATCATTTGCGGTTATCGTCACCGTCAAAGTGCTCACCTTGAGGGAGAAAGGCGCTGCCAAAGAAGAAAAATCCATGCTCGACCGAGGCCCGCCACCAGCTGACAGTTAATGCGCTTATTCAGGCGAAAATATAGAAACCGCGAGAACAGCTTTTTGAATCATTCGACGTCCGCACAGTGACATTCATTGATGGAGCGCTTCACCAGATCTATCGTAGTAACTCGCTCCTGCGCACGATGTGCACACTCCGTCTTCAACCAGATAGTCCGGCACCATCTCTTTGCATACTGGACATTGCACGGCCTGCCATACCGCCTTTTGAGGAACCGAGACTTTGACCCGCTCCCACGACAGAATACTTCGCCCAGCCTGTAGAATCTCGTCATAAACCCGATCTTTTTCATCAACGCGCTTGTAACGTGGATCGTTCGTATACCAGAGATCGAGTGTTGGGTAACGCCGGGTCTTCGTTGCATCAACGTAAACGCGTATCCCATCGGCACGCTCTTCGGTAGAACCTCTGTTTAACGTAATAGAGAACTTGCCGGTTTCTATTATGCGCAGCCGACTATTGCCCATAGTGGCGCTGGTTACGACTTGCACGGCATCGGGCGCACATTTCGGGGTCTCAGCAACCGCGTACAGCTTCTCATTTGGATTCGCCCCGAGTTTTTCCAAAGCCAAATCGACCATGAACACGCCAATAAGCAATCCAGGGGGAGCAAAACCGTGAAAAGACACGCACCGTCGTATATATTCCCTAATTTTTTCTTCCGTCCCGTAGTTGTCCATCAACGTTTCAAGTTTGTCAACTGGGATACCCATGGTGAATCCTCGCCTGATTACACGCAGATGCGATGTTTTCCGTTGATTATAACGATACTTTTATATTTTCTGTTGCCAACATATAAACAGAGTGGTATTATCATAAAGCAATATCGCTAACGGCGCAGGGTTCGCAGTGTCTACCACACTCACGATTCGAAAAAAAGTCGGTTTCTCGTCTTTCGCTCATAACCAGAAGAGTACAATCTGGCGGTAGAATTGCGAATTGAGGTGCAAATATGAGTTCTGAAGCACAAGAAGGCCAAACTAGCAATAAAATTACCTGTACGGACGTAACGTGCCCTGTGTGCGGTATAACGTGCGACGACATCGAAGTCGAAGTCGATGACGTCTCTGTCGTCACGCGGAACGCCTGCATCATGGGCGACGCAAAGTTCAAAGAGCTTCGAAGTAGCCATCGAATTACCGCTCCGTTGATCGAAGGAAAGGAAGCACCGTGGAGCGATGCAATCGACAAAGCTGCTGAGATTTTCGTAAACGCGAAACGACCGTTCTTTTTTATCGGCAGCGAAACGGCCACTGAGGCTATGTCTGTCGGCATCGAGATCGCAGAGATGCTTGGCGGACTGGTCGACGGCAACTCCACGATTTGCCACGGACCAACGGTCATGGCCATCCAAGATGTCGGCCAGGTCGGCTGCACCCTCGGCGAGACCCGCAACAGAGCGGACCTCGATATCTACTGGGGTGCCAACCCCGAAGACTCACATCCGAGACACTTAAGCCGCCATTCAGTTTTTCAGCGCGGATTTTTCACGGGACAAGGACGCTTCGGGCGACAGATAATCGTCGTCGACCCACGACGTTCGACCACCGCCGAGCACGCAGATCTCCACCTCCAGCTCAAGCCCGGGACCGATTTCGAAGTATTGAACGCTCTCATGACGATCCTCAGCGGGTTTGAACCGCACGAATCATTCACTGAAGTGACCGGCATTAGCAGGGAAGATATCTACAAAGCGGCCGACATGATCAAGGACGCACGCTTTGGGGTGATCTGGGTCGGTCTAGGTATCGCCAGCACCCGCGGCAAGCACTACAACGCATCGATGGCGATGAGGCTGACGCAGCTCGGCAACAAGTACGGTAAGTTCGTCATCTTGGCAAACAGAGGACACTGTAACGTCGCGGGGTTCAATGAAGTCCTCGCGTGGCAGTGTGGTTTCCCGTACGCCGTCGATTTCTCGACCGGAGAACCGCGCTATCAACCAGGCGAGTACTCGACCGTTGACGCACTGCGGCGGGGCGAAGTTGATGCATTGTTCTGCATGTGTGCCGATCTCGGAGCCCATTTACCGAAAAGGGCCGTTGAAAGGATGTGTGAGATCCCCGTCGTCTCCATAGAAACGGCGGAGGGGCCACAAGCTTTCATCAGCGACGTTGTACTCCCCGGCGTTTTAGACGGCATGGAGTGCGAGGGAACGTTCTATCGGATGGACAACGTTCCGTGCTACGCACGAAGCTTCATCGATCCGCCATTTGACTTCACGAAGTCTAATGAAGACACGCTAATACAGCTGCGTGACGCGATCAAGCGAAAACTCGCCGCACGCGGGAAAACAACGGCGACGGTAGAAGGGGCGGCAGAGACCGGATCGAAGGCGACGACACTCTCGGAAGAAGAGTACGTGCAGCGTCTGGACACGCTGCTGTCGCAGCCCCAATCCTAACGGCATCGAGGTGAGCAAATTGGAAATTATACTCAATACGGGCGGCACCGCATTTCAGGGTGCCTGCATCAAAGGGGGCCGCAAATTCACAGACGAGTACACCCAAGAAGCGGCATACTGCGACATCAATCCTGAAGACTTTGCCGCATTAGGAAAGCCGTGGTTTGTAAAAGTCACGAACGAGTACGGTGATAGCATCGAACTCCACGCGAAAAAAACCGACAGGCAACAAAAAGGAGAGATCTTCATCCCACGCGGGCCGTGGGCGAACATCGTTGTCACCACATACACTGAGTCAACCGGCAGTCCTGCTTACAAGAACAGGAAAGTGGAAATTGAAAAGGGCAGCGGCCCCGTGCTCGGTCCTGTGACGCTTATGGAAAAATATTACTCGAAACGCACGACACACACAGGCAGAACACCGGCAGAAGGAGGCGCTTAAATGGAACGCTTGACGCTGACACCAAGAGACGTCGAATACCTCGTCCTCGAAGCTTCCGTCATAACGCCTGACGCCGTGTGCGGAAAAACGCTCGAGGAAATTGCCGAGCTACCAGTGCTCGAGGGGAATACCAAATGGCCCCTTGGACGATTTTTCACGATCACCGGCAAAGTGGCAGATGCGGCAGAGGATCAAGGGATCGTTATCGACGGCGACGTGCCGCGTGTTAAGTACATCGGCTCGAAGATGACTGCTGGAGCTGTCCTCTGCAAAGGGGACGTCGATATGTACTGCGGCGCCTGGATGAAGGGCGGCAGAATACGTGTCAAAGGAAACGCTGATGCATTTGCGGCCATCCAGATGGAGGGCGGCGATATCCTGTTTGAAGGGAACGTCGGCGATTATTGCGGCGCTTCCTATCGCGGCGATTGGCGTGGCATGAAAGGCGGCAACATCGTCATCAACGGCAACGCTGGCGTGACCTTGGGTGAATACATGATGGGTGGCAAGATCACGGTAAAAGGCAACGTCGGTATTAACGCCGGAATCCATATGGGGAAGGGCATCGGAGCCAAGGACCCTCTTCCTACCATCATCATCCACGGAGACTCGCCAGGGCGCGTCGGTGCGTTCATGATCCGGGGAAATATCTACGTACTGGGAACGATTGAAGTAATGATGCCCGGTTTCTCTCCGGACGGGACTGAAGAGCTAGAAATAGACGGAGTGAAAGCCACCTTCCAGATTCTCAACGGCGATCACGGTGAAAAGGGAAGGGGGAAACTGTTCGTAAAAACATAACTCCGTGCGCGCTTACAGGCACGATGGGCACCCCCCATTGGGCCCTGCAGGACCAATCGGGTGACGTGCATCGACATCGCCTGCTTTAACCTTCGTTCAATGGTACTCGGATAGAGCCGGCGGGTTACGCCGATGACGTGTTAGACAAATTTGGCTGGCTGTCGGCTGAGTTCGTCAATCGCGACTATATGGATAGTGAGCGCGATCAGGCTGACGTCCGGACCAGAAACCATTTTGGAAGAGGCCAGCGCTAAATTAGGCCGTTGGCGATAGATTCATTTTGCTGAAAAAAGAATCGCCCGAGTAGACGGCAGTGCTTGGTCTGAAGTTTTTTTGCTCGTTTGGCGACCAAAAAAGGCCTACGCGGGGTTCTGGCCATTTGCTGCGTCATCAAATACCGGGCGTGAACCCCGAAACGAACGGGGCGTCCGAAAACATTTATATGCGCTTGATGAACATAGTGGCGGAGAATTCTCATGATACGCAAGCAGGACGTCCTGGATGTGTTGAGCGAATATGACAAAAGAAGCATCACAGTCGGCGTGTTAGGCTCGCACTCCGCGTTGGACGTCTGCGACGGCGCCCGCGACGAGGGGCTCCCCAACCTGGTTGTCTGCCAAAAAGGACGGGACGGGCTTTACACTAACTATTTCAAAGGCCGCACGATGAACGGACTTGAGAAAGGCCTCGTAGACGAGACCATTGTCCTCAATAAGTTCGATGAGATTCTCGCCGAAAGCGTACAGGAGCAGCTCGTCAAAAAGAACACGCTATTTATCCCTAACCGTTCTTTCGTAGTCTACAGCGGCATACGTCGAGTCGAAAACGAGTTTCGGTTGCCGCTCGTAGGCACGCGTGAGATGCTGAAGATAGAGGATAGGGAGACGGAAAAAGAGAACTACTACTGGGTCAGTCAGCAAGCGGGCATTCCAATCCCGAAACACTATGCGAGCAAAGATGACATCGACACGCTCGTGATGGTGAAGCTTCACCACAAGTATATGACGCTCGAACGTGGGTTCTTCACCGCCGCTTCTCCTGAGGAGTTCGACGCGAAGGTTGGGCGGCTCATCGACAGGGAGATTATTACTGCCGAAGCCCTCAACGACGCGCGGATCGAACAGTACATCATCGGCCCCGTGTTCAACTTCAACTTCTTCTATTCGCCGATCGACGAGGAGATCGAGCTCCTCGGCATTGATTTTAGATTCGAAAGCAACCTTGACGGATTGGTGCGAATTCCCGCCGAGCAGCAGCTGGAGCTGCCTGCAAAATACCGCGACCCGCTGATGACTATCGTCGGCCACGCGAACGCGTCGCTCAGAGAGTCGTTGCTTGAGCGAGTCTATATAATGGCCGAACGATTTGTCGCCTTCTCGAAGCGACACTACAGCGCCCCAATAATCGGACCGTTTTGCCTGCAGACGATCGTTGATCAAAACATGGACTTCTACGTTTACGACATCGCAACGCGCATCGGCGGCGGCACAAACGTGCACACGAACGTGGGCGCCCCGTACGGAAACTCGCTGCTACGAACGCGTATGAGCTCGGGACGACGGCTCGCGCTTGAGATCAAGCGCGCGATCGCTCTCGACCAAGTCGATAAGATAGTGACATAGCATGAGCCGCACCGGAACGAAACCAAAAACGGACTGGGACGTCATTATTATAGGGGCCGGTCCTGCCGGCATGTGCGCTGCGAACGAGCTGGCAGACCGAGGCATCGGCGTGCTCGTCATAGATCGCGGGCGCGACATCAAAGAACGGCACTGCCCAATGGAAGAGGCCGGCAAGTGTGCTCAGTGTAAGCAGTGCGATATCATGTGCGGCGTAGGCGGCGCCGGCACGTTCTCAGACGGCACCCTTAATCTACGCCCGGATATCGGAGGCGACCTTGCTGCAATTACGGGAGACAACCCGGCAGCGTGGGCACTGGTTGACTACGTCGACGGCTTGTTCCTCAAGTACGGCGCTCCTGAACGGCTTTACACCGCGGATGGCGCCCAAGTCGAGAAGCTCAAGCGCAGCGCTGCCTCAGTGGGCGTGCACTTCATCGAGATTCCACAACGTCACATGGGCTCTGACAACGCCCCCCGTATCATCGAGAACTTCGAAAACGACTTGAAGTCCCGAGGCACGGTGTTTCGGCTGAATGCCCAAGTCCGTGACTTGCTCATCGAGGACAACACGTGCACCGGGGTGCTGCTTGAACACGGTGAGAAGCTCTCGTCGCGATTCACGCTACTCTGTCCAGGCCGCATCGGTGGGGAGTGGGTGAATACCCTAGTCAAACGCCATGGCATGGACGCGAAGCACGGCGCGATAGACATCGGTGTTCGCGTCGAGGTTCCCTCGATCATCATGGACCATATAACCAAGATAAACCACGATCCAAAGTTCCACATTCGCACGAAGCGGTACGATGATTTCGTAAGAACCTTCTGCACCAACGAGCACGGGTTCGTCGTCAAGGAGCGCTATGAGGGGTTCATAGGCACGAACGGGCATTCCCTCAAGAGCCGACGATCGGACAACACAAACTTCGCGTTCCTGGTACGAACCGAGCTTACTGAACCACTCGAAGACACGACACGATACGGTAAGTCAGTCTCCAAACTGGCGACGACCATCGGCGGGGGCAATCCCATTCTGCAAAGAATGGGGGATTTGCGTCGCGGACAGCGCTCGACCTGGAGTCGGATACGACGAAATCCCGTCAAAAACACCCTCGAGGATGTCACGCCCGGCGACATTTCAATGGCAATGCCACACCGGATCGTGATGGACATCATTGAAGGACTCGAGAAGCTGAACGAAGTCATACCCGGTGTTGCCTCTGACTCAACGCTGCTCTACGCTCCCGAAGTAAAATTCTATGCAATGGAGCTGCAGGTCTCGCAAGAGCTGGCGACGAGCACCAAGGGGCTCTACGCCGCAGGAGACGGCACAGGGCTTTCACGAGACATCATCAACGCCGCTGCGACGGGTGTGATAGCCGGCCGAGCAATTCTCCAGCAGCTCGAAAAGGGTTCCTGAACGACGGCAACCACCCCAGAAAGGAGGCACCTTCTCGCCACCAGCCAAGCGTATGCTTGTTTCGCGCCACACGCGCTTTTTATATTGGTAAACACAATACTGTCCTGTCAACCCTGTGAGGAATGCGTGTGGACCCGGTGCGCGACGCTATCAGCTCGTATGATTTGGGGGAAATCACCCTCGCGACGTTGTGCTCCCACACGAGTTTGCAGATTTTCCACGGTGCGCGCGAGGAGGGATTCAAGACGCTCGGCCTCGCAATCGGAACGATACCGAAATACTATGACGCTTATCCCAAAGCCAAGCCCGACGACTTCTTGGTCGTTGATTCCCACCTCGACGTGCTCAAGCACGCCGCCGAATTGCGCGACAGAAACGTGATATTGATCCCTCACGGATCACTCGTCGAGTACCTCGGCGCCGACAACTTCTTGGACCTGGACGTGCCTACTTACGGAAATCGCCGCGTGCTGCAATGGGAGTCAGATCGGCAGAAAAGCAGGGAATGGCTCGAAGGCGCCGGCGTGTCAATGCCGCGCGAGGTACGGGATCCGCGAGACATCACGTCACCCGTCATCGTGAAGTACCACGGAGCAAAAGGCGGGCGGGGCTTTTTCATCGCCAGCGACTACGCAGACTTCGCGAAAGGCATAGAGCCGGACGCAGAGTACACGATACAGGAGTTCGTTCTCGGCACGCGATTTTACTTCCACTACTTCTACTCACCAATCGCACAAAACGGTTACAGATTGAGCAAAGGGGCTCTTGAGATGCTCGGCATTGATCGCCGACTGGAGGCAAACGTCGACGAGATCTATCGGGCTGGCCACGTTGCCGTTGAGCCCACGTTTGTCGTAACCGGAAACATCCCCGTCGTTCTTAGAGAAAAGCTGCTCGAACCCGTGTTTGACATGGGGCGTCGCGTCGTTGAAAAATCGATCGAGCTGTTCGGCGGTATGATCGGCCCGTTTTGTCTCGAGACGATGGTTACGGATGCGCTCGAGTTCAAAGTCTTTGAGGTGTCGGCCAGACTTGTGGCCGGAACTAATCTGTACCCGATGGGGTCTCCGTATTCTGATTACATCTACGACACTATGTCATGCGGCAGACGCATCGCGCTCGAAATACGGAACGCCGTGCGATCCAATCAGCTAGAAGAGGTTTTGAGCTGAGCTAAGCCGCGCTACGCAGTCTGAAAGGGGGCGCGCATGTTAAGTGATATCGTACAACGCCTTTCGTGGCCCGATCAATTTTAAAAAAATGAATGAGAGACGTAGCAGCGCTCCGTGGTTCCCGAAGGCTCTCGCACTTCAGTACAGCACGGTACGTTGACGGGCTTATCTTCCGTGTTCGGGATGGGTACGGGAGTTTCCCCGCCGCTATGGCCGCTACGTCAAGCCAAGGTCCGGATTTGAACCGGAGTATAGCTGCTCTGCAGGCAGCCGCGTAACCGCTCCGCCACCTTGGCGCTTGACTGCTAGCTACTCTAGCGCGCGTGTGGCGCTTGACTGTTAGCTACTCTAGCGCGTGTAAGAGTGCAAGTTCCATAATTACTCCCCGAAAGCGGTGCTTGCGAGGATCTGGTATACGCCTAGCTAATGCGAAGATGTGGCTCGGACGTTAGTGGCCGCGGACTGAACACCTCGTTGCCTTGGTGCGTACATCCCGACTCTATCAAACCGGTCTTTTACCGATGTCCTTAAGAGGTCTCTTTTCGGGGGTGGTTTCGAGCTTAGATGCATTCAGCTCTTATCCATTATGGCGTAGCTGCTCGGCACTGCCTTGCCAGACAACCGATAGACCAGAGGCCACGTTGGCTAGTTCCTCTCGTACTATAGCCAACTTCCCCTCAGACTTCAACACACCCCTGACAGATAGTAACCGACCTGTCTCACGACGGTCTAAACCCAGCTCACGATCTCCTTTAATAGGCGAACAACCTCACCCTTGGCCGCTTCTGCACGGCCAGGATGGAAAGAACCGACATCGAGGTAGCAAGCCACCAGGTCGATATGTGCTCTTACTGGTGACAACTCTGTTATCCCCGGGGTAGCTTTTCTGTCATCTTTAGCCCTCACCAATAGGGCATAAAGGTTCGTTAGGCCCGACTTTCGTCTTGTGATCCACTACTTTGCTGAATCACATCAGGCTGACTTTTGCCCTTACGCTCTTCGGTGGGTTTCTGACCCACCTGAGTCAACCTTTGGGCACCCTTGATATCTTTTCAAGGGCGTGCCGCCCCAGCCAAACTGCCCACCTATCGGGGTCCCGTTCTCACGGTAAGGGACGCAACCGTACAAGGGTAGTGTCTCAGGATCGGCTCCCCACCACCCAGAAGTGGTGGATCGACGCCTCCTACCTACGCTGCGCATGCACAACCGCATCCCAACGACAGGCTGCAGTAAAGCTCCACGGGGTCTTCACTTCCCATCAGGGGTCTCCAGACTCTGCACTGGAATGTAAAGTTCACCGGGTTCCACCCAGGGACAGTAGGGCTCTCATTGGTCCATTCATGCAAGCCGCCAATTAAGCGGCAAGGTACTACGCTACCTTAAGAGGGTCATAGTTACCCCCGCCGTTGACAGGCCCTTCTTCCCGTTGAACCGGATGTTCAGGTACCTGCACTGGGCAGGATTCAGTGATTGTACTTGCCCTTTCGGGTTAGCAATCACCTGTGTTGTTATTAGACAGTTAGAGCCCCCTAGTCACTGCGACCTGCTCTTCTCAGAGCAGGCACCCCTTCTCCCGAAGTTACGGGGCTAATTTGCCGATTTCCCTTGGGTGGGTTATGCCGACACGCCTTAGTCTTTTCAACTAGGGGCACCTGTGTCAGATCTTGGTACGGCCATCGACTCCCTTTTTCACGGGCCCCTGGGATTATTCGAGTTTCCCCATCACGCTTTGGTCCGTTTCTCACCATTACGGTTCTCCGCGAACTTAATACGCTTGGACAGTTTGGCATCACTGTTCGAACTACCCGGAGGCGTCAGGTTTTAATGTCGCGTGGTACAGGAATATTAACCTGTTTCCCTTTTGACGCACTCGAATTACGGTGCATCTTAGGACCGACTAACCCTCGACTGACGAACATTGTCGAGGAAACCTAGCCCTTTCGGCGGTCGGGATTCTCACCCGACTATGCTGCTACTATTGCCAGGATCTTCGTTCCTGCGCGGTCCACAGGACTTTACAGCCCTGCTTCGGCCCACGCAGGACGCCTTCCTACCAGATCACGTCTCCGTGCTCCGTGGTATCGGCAGTCGGCTTGAGCCCCGTCCATTTTCGGGGCCCCAAACCTCGACTGGTAAGCTGTTACGCACTTTTTAAAGGTTAGCTGCTTCTGAGCTCACCTCCCAGCTGTCTAGGGCCTGGGACACCCTTTTAATTACACTTAGCCGACATTTTAGGGCCTTAACCACGGTCTGGGTTGTTTCCCTCTCGGACTAGAAGCTTACCCCCCAGCCCGGACTCCCGACATCTACGACGACGGCGGTTTTGGAGTTTGACAGAGGGGTGAGGGATTTCTCCCACAGCTCCCTCAATCAGTGCTCTACTCCGCCGACAGTCTCCGTCGAGGTCATGCTACGACATGTCTCGGAAGGAACCAGCTGTTTCCGAGTTCGATTGGACTTTCACCCCTAGACACAGGTCACGCGAGCGATTTGCAAATCAGCACCGCTAACGGTCCTCCACGCAACTTTCGTCACGCTTCAACCTGCCCACGCCTAGATCACTCGGTTTCGGGTCGTATCCTGATGACTCCGCGCACTTTTTGTACGCCGTCCCACACTCTTGCGAGCTACGGACCTGTCGGTTTCCCTTCGGCTCCGGCCGTGTAGACCTTAACCTTGCCATCTGAATACACTCCCTGGCCCGTTCTTCAAAACGTAAGACAGAACACTGGCGACGATGCTCGTACAAACGCCTCGCGACGTCTTCCTTCGCATCGAGGATCCTTTCATGCCCTGCCGCACCGTCACCACTCAATTTCAGGCTCTTTGCACCTCCCTATATGGGGTGCTTTTCAGCTTTCGGTCACCCTACTAGTACACTATCGGTCTCAAGTTGTATTTAGTCTTGGAAGTTGGTGACTCCCAAATTCCCGCGAGAATTCCAACCCACGGTACTCAAGACACGAATCCCGGCAGACTGATTACGCTCACGGGGCTATCACCCTCTATGGCGTGTCTTTCCAGACAACTTCAGCTTCTCAGGCTCTGCGTTACGGATTCGGCTTATAACACTACATCTCCCCTTGCGGGGATTCGGTTTGAACTGTGCCGCTTTCAATCGCCTTTACTCACGGTATCTCTTACGATTTCTCTTCCTGCCCCTACTAAGATGTTTCAATCCGGGGCGTTCCCGATCCCTGACGGGATCAACCAATCGGTTAGGAGTTCCCATTCGGAGATCCCCGGTTCAAAGGCTCCTTGCGCCTACCCGGGGCATATCGCAGCTTGGCACGTCCTTCAT